>Ga0187819_10000235_pt1 | contig 26732 bp, 10 predicted proteins | sample NC_wetland_sal_i_15_FD_132411 | JGI IMG/M metagenome (GOLD analysis project Ga0187819, IMG submission 132411) | Wetland sediment microbial communities from Neuse River Estuary, North Carolina, USA - SO4_4 | ecosystem: Environmental > Aquatic > Freshwater > Wetlands > Sediment | place: USA... | reverse complement strand
GTCGAGGTACGTAGAGAGCTGATGGCCGGTCTGCCGCTGATTGATGATGTCGCGTACCTCGCTGTAGATCGACCGGGGCCGGCGGAAGTCCTCGAGCAGCCGCGCGTACGACCGCTCGATCTCCTCAGCCTGTTCGTCGCGCAACTGCTGACGCAACTCGGGACGACGCAGCAGGTGCGAGGCCAGCGACCGCATGATCGCGCGCTCCCAGATCTGCATCCACTTCTCGACCAGGACGCTGTCTGAGAACCACTGGCACGCCTTGACCACGACTTCGGTCTTCGGCAGGCTCTGCTGCGGCACATCCGCGTAGACCGAGTCCTGATGTGACTGGAAATCCTGAAGACGCCGCAGGTAAACCGTCTTACCCGCCCCGAGCTTCCCCACGATGACCCGCACCATGGAGTCGTTGGCCCGGGTCGCGAGGTGACCGTACGCCGGATTGCCGCCGAAGTCGACGAACTCGCTGATCACATCCTCGATGTCGGCTCGTGACCCGTCCGGATTACCAAACGGCCCCACAGGGTCGAGCCGACGCCGCCTGCTGCCCATCTTCGCTCCCAACCCGGATCGTAGCCCCGTACACAACTAACGGATAGCGTCGGGGCCGGGATCGATTCCCAGCCGGGGGCCTTGAACGGGATGCGGAGCGGGAACGTCTGGATCCCGGTAATGATCGCTAGCTTCCGGACGGCTGGTTTCGCGGGTCGTCTTCCGGGTTCAGGTATTCGAGTCCAGACCGGGGACACAGACCGCTGACGCTCGACCGCCGAGGGTAGTTCATGGGCCGGGCGGCGGGGTGAAGATGGCGTGAGTTCCGATCCGCCGCCAGATGACGTGCGGCTGGCCAGGCACGCGTTCTTCCCCGTAGCTGAAGGTCGCCCGGCCGTCATGATCCCATGTCATCTCGAACACGCCGGGATGGGCGGCCACCCCCTTGACCCGCAGGCCCGGCCGGAACGGCCGGTCCGGGGCCGTCAGGTCCGGCACGAAGGCCTCGAGGACCACCTTGCGGAACAGGGCCCGCTGCTGTGAGGGGAGGTTCTTCCAGTCCCTCTCAAAGCGAGGCAGCGTCTGGAACGTCGGCATCAGGCATCAGCCGCGCCGAGTGCGTCCAGGTGGGCGAGCATGTCATCGGCGGACTCGTGCACCGTTCCCCGGCCGGCGGCGATGTCCTCATCGGCCTCACGCTCACCGGCCAGCCATTCCGGGGTGAAGAACCAGGCCTGGTCGGTGGGGATGGACACATAGCCGCGGATCGTGATCGTCCCGTCGTCGTGGACGGAGAACTCCACCTCGTCGCCCTCGCTGATGTGCAGCGCACGCCTGATCTCTTCCGGCAACGTCAGCTGTGCCTTGGCGCGTACCTTTACCCGGGCGCTGAGGCGCGGCTGCGGCTCGATCTTGGCGGCAGGCACACTCATGACGACCGTTCCTCCAGTAAGATTTTCCTACTCTCTCACTTTACCATTAGGCAGACCACACCTCGGCGTCCTTCGGCGGCATCTTGGAAAGCCAGCGTTCACCGGCGGCGGCGCGGCGCGACGTGCGGCGCCGCGGTCAGCCGTAGGTCGCCTCGCTCTTCGATCAGCTCCTTGACCTCAGCCTCCTGGAAGAAGCGGTGATGCTCCACGGCGAAGGAGTGCAATGGTGCCAACCTGTGCGCGTGGGCGCGGGCCGCCCTCCCCCGGGTCGCCCGCGTCTCGGGGAACGGCTCAGGCGGGGTGCGGAAGAGAAGCTCTTTCTCGATCTCGGCCACGATGGCGGAGTGCTCGTTGAGGAAGCTGTCGACCTTGCTGCGGCTTACGTGCGTGACTTCGGCGATCGCGTTGCGGTCCGACTGGGTCGCCAGTGCCTGCCAGATGGGGAGGTCGCCGGCCCGGACGATGAGCCGGTCGAGGACCGGTATGCCCCTAGGCGGCGGCTGATAGCGGTGCATCGCCGGCGACTCGGGCCGTGTCCCGGACTCGATGGTGGCGACAAGCTTACGGATCTCCTCGCCGCTCGCCCGCTTCGATACCAGCGCCCACGGACGGTAGAACCGGAAGGCCGCGAGCAGGAAGAGAACGCGATTGTCCTCGTCGTCGGCGGCATAGATCACCGCTGGCACGCCCGCCCCATGCAGCAGCCGCAGCGCGAACAGGCCGGTCTTTCTCGACTGCCGCCGGAAATCCAGGTCGACGAAGGCGAGCCCGAACGTCTCCAGGTCATCGATGCGGTGCAGTTCGTCCGGTGTTCTGACCCCGGTCACGGCATGGTGTTTCGTGGTCGGATCTGACGCCAGGGCGACCGTCACGGTCTCCTCGGCCGCGATGTGGTCGTCCACGACGATGATCTTCATGCATCAGCCCGGCGAGAGGAATTCGAGCTCAGCCAGCCCATGAGCATGAGCGCGGTCGGCGCGCCAGTAAGCAACTGCCGTGGTGCCGCCGGCCGCGTTGGCTGAATGCCGGATGTCGCCCTTTCGCTCGCGCAGCCAGGCGCGGAGCATGCGCAGGCTGCTCCGCGGATCGCTTACGTCATCCTCCGTCATGCCGGCGCCGTCATCGGCGATCTCAACCCGGACCTCCGCGGGCTGCCCGCCGACCGAGCACCGGGCCTCAACCGCGGACGCGCCGGCCTTGAGCGCGTTGCTGACCAGATCGGGCAGGACCCGCCGGGCGACCTGGTAATCAGTGGCGGACAGCCGGACCCGCGCGGACTCGGCGTCGAGGACGCAGCGCACCCGGCGCGGGCTGCCCAGGGCGCGCAGCACCGAGCCCCACAGCTCGCTGACCGAGCCGCCCGCGGGATCCTGCGCCCGCCCGCCAACCAGCTGGCCCTTGAACTCGTCCATGACCACCAGCGCGTTCCGGGTCAGGCTGCGGATCTCCTCCAGGTCGGGCTCGGGTTCCTCGACGTACTGGTTCAGGAACACGAGCGTGTTCTTCACCGAGCCATGTGCGTCGCCCCAGACGTCCCAGCGCCACAGGTTCCGCGAGTTCCGCAGTGAGGTCACGGACGCCTTGAGCATGATGTCAAATGCCCCCCACAGTGGGTAGTAGACCAGCGGCGAAACGGAGAGCAGGATCCGCACGACCAGCGGTACCTGGGCATCGGCGGCATTCCACGGCAACAGGACGAACGCGACGAAGGCGGAGAAGATCGCCGGGATGGTGTACCTGAAGACGCGCAGTGCGCGGCCTGGCGGTGCATCGAGGTTGTACCAGCCCGGATGGATAACCGTCTGAAGCAGGGTTTCCCACCCGTAGCAGACGGCCATGGCCAGGCCCACCGAACGGACGCCGACCGGCAAGCCCGTCAGCGGAAACCAGCCGACATACAGCGATCCGGCCAGGAACGCGCCAAGGCCCTCGGCCAGCCCAGGCGCGTCAACGGCGGCCTGCCGGAAGGTTCCGAAGTGATTGACGAGCACTGCGGTTCCCGGCACCCTCGCGACCAGCTCGCGCCCGCCGGGGGTAATGCTGGCGAAGGCGAGGAGCAGCCCGGCGGTGGCCACCAGGAGCTGGGCGAACGCCCGGGGCAACTCGCTGGCCGGTGCCCACGCCAGGGTAATCCACATCCCGGTAAGCAGAGCGGCGCGGTTCCAGCAGCCGGCGCGCCACAGCCGCGAGTCCGCATTAAGCGCGGTATTGAACATTCCCTGCGGATCATCGGCTGCGCGCAACGGTCCACCTCATTATGTCTCGCCCGGGTCAGGCGACATGTCCACACTGGCTTCGCCAGACCCCTGGTGCAAGCAAAGTTTTGTACCGAAGTGTGCGAATAACTGCTTGGAGCCCGTGACGCAGGCTGGCTACCTTCGCTGATTAGTGGGCCGGCGAAGCCGAGGGTCGCTGCTTCCCAGTAGCAGACGGGCACGGTGGCGGCCCCGCACCGGCGAGGAGACACCTGATGAAACCGCTCCTGGCAGTCGGCCTGCCCCATCACCGAGCCATCGTTGCGCTGGATATCGAGCATTCCACCAGCCGTCCCGACCCGGTCAAGGCCGAGCTCCGGAACAAGACCTACGAGATGTTCGACGCGGCGCTGTGCTCGGCGGGAATCCACAAACGCTATCGCGACCGGTTCACCGATCGCGGCGATGGTCTCCTGGCGCTCATCCACCCGGTGGACCAGGCACCCAAGGTACTTCTGCTGAATCGCGCCATCCCCGCCTTCAGCCGGCTCCTAACCGACCACAATGCGAGCCTGCCGCGCCCTAGCCGAACGCAACGGCAGCTACGGGTCCGCGTCGTCGTGCACGCGGGAGAAGTCCACTACGACGCTAACGGATGTTTCGGTGAGGCGCTGGACGTCGCGTTCCGCTTGCTCGACGCCGCTCGGGTCAAAAGAACACTCCGAGAGGCGGCTGGCCCGCTGACCCTCGTTGTCTCAGGGGATATCTACAGCTCCGTCGTGCGTCATGGCTACGACGGTATCGACCAGCATGCCTTCCACCCGCTCGTGCGCGTACAAATCGCGGGCAACCGCTACCCAGGCTGGATTCATATCCCTGAAAAAGCCGCACAATACCAGGTAACTGAAATAGCCGACTACCGGCGGTCCGCCTGACAATGAGCGGGAGCTCCGGCCGCACCTGGCTCGCGGTGACCTGTCATCACCACCAGCACGGCAGGCGACTGAGCGCACTGCCGGTTGCGGCCGATAACCGCGGCCTATAGGCCGATAGCCGTAGGCTCTCGCTCGCGCCTTGCGGTTTGAGAAAGACCTGACCGGGGATGCATGTCGCATCTGAGCGACTAATCTGCCCAGTCGCCAGTCATCGCTATCGCCTCGACGATTCTGCTGACTGGGATGTCGGCACGTTCGTTGAGCTGACGGACCGCAGCGACCGACGGTCCCTCATACACGGAAAAGACGACCTCCTCGCCGGGGATGAGAATGCAGCAGATGTCGCGGACGTGCGTCCCCTCAGCGCTCATCTGTCCCATTACTCGCCGACCCCGGTTCAGGGCCTCAAGAAGCAGCTCGCTCGTCACGCCAGGCCAGTAACGTTCGACCAGGTACGTGGGCACGCTGGTCCTCCCTTTCAGGGTGACGCTACCTCCACCCGGGGGGACGGGAATCCCCTGAATCAGTGAGATTCCGGATTCGTCTGAAATGCGATCCGGACGGCGAGATGGGTTCTCACCGGTGCCCGGATGTGTTAGACCCGATTCAGGGGGGTGGAAGGTGGATCCGAGGCCGGTCGGGCGGGATGCCGAGATCGCTGAGATCTGGGCCTTCCTTTCGGCTACGGCCGGAGCACCCGCGGCGCTGGTGATCACGGGCGATGCCGGGATCGGCAAGACGGTGGTGTGGCAGCATGTTCTCCAGGCCGCTGCCCGGTCATACAGGGTGCTGTCGTGTCGGCCGGCTCCGGCTGAGCGACCGCTTGCCTTCTCCGCGCTTGACGACCTGTTCGGTGACGTCGCCGATGAAGTCCTTCCGCAGCTGGCCGGACCGCGCAGACGGGCCGTTGAGGCCGCGCTGCTGCGTGACGTGACCACGGGACACTTCCCAGCCGATCTTCTCGGGGCCAACCCTGCGCTGCCTGAGCCGCGGGTGCTGGCACGAGGGATCCTGGATGGGCTGCGGATCCTTTCGGGAGGTGGACCGCTCATGGTCGCCGTGGACGACGCGCAATGGCTGGACCGCCCCTCCGCGAGGGTAATGGGGTTCTGCTTCCGCCGCCTGCAGCACGAGCCTGCCTCCCTCTTGCTGACCTTTCGCACCGACGGTATGGTCCCTCTCGGCCTGGATCGCGCCCTGCAGCCGGATCGGCTAGGCCGAGTGCGGCTAGGCCCGCTGAGCCTGGGCGCTGTCGGCGAGATCTTGCGGTCCCGGCTGGGAGCTGTGCTGCCGAGGTACGCCCTGACCCGGCTGTATGACGCATGCGGCGGGAACCCCTTCTACGCCCTCGAATACGCTCGTATGCTCCTTGATCACCCGCAGATGTCCCTGACAAACGAGCCCATTCCCCTTCCACGAAGCCTCGGCGGTCTCGTGCGGCACCGACTGCGTCAGCTGACGCCGGAGGTCCGGAGGGTGGGCCGGCTGGTCGCTGCCTCCTCCAACCCGCGTGAACGGCTAATCCGCGCGGCGTGTGACGAGGGGGAGTCCTGGGCAACGATCGACCGTGCCATCGACATTGACCTCATCGAGCGTGACGGTGAGTTGTTGCGGTTCACCCATCCTCTCCTGCAGTCGGTCCTTTACGGCGAGATGCCATTGAATGAGCGCAGGCAAGTGCACCGGTCGCTGGGGGCAGTAGCCGAGGATATCGAGGAACGCGCCTGGCATCTGGCCCTGGGGACGGACCGGCCCAGCGAGGAGATCGCTGGGATGCTCGACGGTGCGGCCAGGCATGCGGCTTCGAGGGGCGCACCGGAGGCCGCCGCGAGATTGGAGGAACAGGCCACGCGGCTGACACCTGCCGGCCATGCCGATGCGGCCCGCGAACGGACGGTGCACGCGGCCGACTACCACTTCCGCGCGGGAGACATCACTCGCAGCCGAGAACTGATCGACTCTGTCCTCGCTGCCTGCCCGGCCGGCCCCATGCGCGCGCCGCTGCTGATCCGGCTGGCCACGATCCACTACCGCCAGAACGGCTGGCCTCTCGCCGAGCAGACGTTCCGCGAGGCAGCGCAGGACGCACCCGAAAACCCCGGCCTGTGCGCGCACGCCCAGCAGGAACTCGCGTTTGCCCGGGCGGTGGCCGGGGACCTTCCCGCCGCCCTCGACTGGGCGAAGGTATCGCTGCGCTCGGCCCAGCACGCGGCCGACCCCGGCCTGGTGGCGCACTCGCTGGCCCGCATCGCCGCCTGCGAGTTCCTCCTCGGCAACGGAGTCCGGTCCGATCTGCTTGAGCAGGCCGAAGCGCTCGGCACCTCAGCGGATGAAGAGCCGACCGGACGGCTGCCGCTGTTCAGCGCGTCCCTCTGCAGAGGACTCGTCCTTAAATGGTGCGACCGGCTGGGTGAGGCGCGGCTGCGGCTAGACCAGCAATACCGGCGGGCGCTGGACCGCGGAGACGAAGCATCGCTGCCCTTCCTGCTCTACCACTTCAGCGAGCTGGAATGCTGGGCCGGGAACTGGGATGCCGCCGAGGAATACGCCCTGGAGGGCTGCCGGATAGCCGATGAGAGCTGCCAGCAGACGATGAAGCCCGCCACGTTGTACTCCCTGGCGCTCGTCCGCGCCCATCGGGGCACGATAGTGCAGGCCCGGGAACTTGCAGGCCAGGCGCTCGCGCTGTGCGAACAGACGGGGAACGTTCCGATCACATCCCTTGCGCTTTCCGTTCTTGGGTTCGTTGCGCTCTCGCTGGATGAATATCAGGCCGTGCATTCCCACCTGGGCCAGCTCGCCGCAGCGACTGCTGCCACCGGTCTCGGCGAACCGAGCGTGGTGAAGTTCCTCCCCGACGAGATCGAGGCGCTGGCCGCGCTCGGCGAGGTCGATCGCGCGCGGTCATTCACGCGGCAACTGGAGGCGCAGGGAACGTCGCTCGGGCGCCCGTGGGCGCTGGCGACTGGCGCCCGCTGCCGCGCCCACCTCGCCGCCATCGACGGCGACCTCCAGGAGGCCCTAGCCGCCTGTGAGCAGGCGATCTCGCAACATGAGCGGCTCACGATGCCATTCGAACTGGGACGGACCCTGCTTATCAAGGGCACCATCGAGCGGCGGGCTAGGCGCAAATCGGCGGCCCGCGACTCATTGGTCAGGGCTCTTACCATCTTCGAACACCTGGGCGCGCCGTTGTGGGCAGGCAAGGCCCGCCGGGAGCTGTCCAAGATCGCCGTGCGCAGTCCCGTCGACGGGCTCACCGAGACCGAGCATCGCGTTGCCGACCTGGTCACGCAGGGCCGCACCAACCGGGAAGTCGCTTCCGCGATGTTCGTCACAGAGAATACTGTGCAGACCCACGTCCGGCACATCTTCCAAAAGCTCGGTGTCAGATCCCGAACCGAACTGGCGGCACGGCTCTCCCCCGCCCCGGCACGCACCGCGGCCGCCGCGAGGTCTCCGGCCGGATCAGACCAACCCTGAGCCGGTAGCCCGACGGCCTCTGTCCCTGGAAAGTGCGGCTGAATATCACTGATTCGGGGGATTCCTCACTCCGCGTGGAGTACTACCGTAAGCCTGAATTATCAGCACTGCGTGAGGGCTGCGAGACGCAGCGAGTCTGGTCTGCTCGTAGCGCTGAATCCTGCGGTGAGTTTTCCCACCATATCGGACGATCAAAGCGGAACGTTCGGTAATGCTGCCGCCGGCGGCCTTTGGAGCACCGTTTTACCCAGAGTAGAAGGACCCGAAATGACAGAGGTACTACCGGAAGCTCCCGGGCTGGGACATGGTGCCCAGATGTCCGGGCCACCGTCCCAGCCAGCCCATGGCGGTCCGACGCTGCCCCCGACTGCTCATTTCCCGCCCCACCCGGGAACCCATCACGCAGACGGCGGGATGGAGCAACGAGGACGCGAGAAGCTGCACTGGCCCAAGGGGGTGTGGGATCGCCTCGACCATGCGGTCCGCAAGGAGCTCGAACGCACACGGGTGGCATCCAAATTCCTCCCCGTAGAGAGAGTAGCTCCGCGTACGCAGACAGTCGCAGCCGACACCATCACCGTCACGTCCTCTTCCGCGGGCGTCGTCGCGATGGCCACCGTGGCCACGGGCGCGGCCCCGCCTATCAGCGTCAGATGGAACCCGCCCTCCGCGCCGCCCGTGGTGTCCAATTCGTACACCATCGACGAAGGCGCGGTCGTCCGGCTGATCGAGCTGTCGACAGACTTCATCCTTACCCCCACCCAGGTCGAGCATGAGACGCACGTCCGGCACGACCAGCACGGCCCCAGCCACCACGACGAGCACGGAGCCGGCCAGCCCGGCCCGGGGGCTCACGGGGAGCACGGCCATCCAGGTGGCGAGCACCGCCATCACGGCTTCAGCACGGCGGTCACCCTCGCGACGCGAGCCGCAAATGTCCTGGCCCAAGCCGACGACATGCTGATGTTCCAGGGACTGGCCGCGTTCTCGACCCAGTTCTACAACAACTTCATCCGCTGGCGGCCAAGCGGCCAGCCATCCGACTACGGGCTGCTCGACGTCGTCCCCCTCCTGTCGACGGGATCGACCGTGCCCGCACTGCCTGCCGCGCAGGTCATCCCGGTGCAGCTGAAAACCGCGGGCACGCCGAGTGTTTACGGGGAGAATACCTTCGAAGCGGTGACGGCCGCGTACGCGACGCTGATGGGCAACGGGCAGTACGGACCATTCGCGCTGACCCTGCACAACGTGCCCTACGCCGACTCCTTCGCGCCGCTGCCCTCCACCCTGATCATGCCCGCCGACCGGATCGCCCCGCTCATGACTGCGGGGTTCCGTGACTCCGGCACTCTCGATGAGCCGGGTGTGACGGCGGCCACGCTGGCCTCCGCCGCGGCCGCGAATCCGCCGGTCGGGACCACCGCACCCGTCGCCGCCGCGAATGCCGCTGCCGTCTTCGCACTCAGCTACGGCGCCACCCTCGGGGTGGCGGCCGCGACCGCCGCGACCGCCGCGACGGCGAACGGCGAGGGCAACGCCGCCACCGCGCAGCAGGACGGGCAGAACGCCGCCTTCACGGCGGCGAGCGCCATCCCCAATTTCCCCGGCATGCCCGCCGCGGCGAATGCCATTCAGGTCGCAAAATCCGGGTTGCCCTCCTACTACGGCTCGCTCGTCTCCCTGGGCGGGAACTCGATGGACCGCGTGATGGGAGTCGACGCGACGGTCGCATTCATGCAAGAGACGCCCGACGGTAATTTCGCCTTCCGAGTATTCGAGCGCATCGCCCTCAGGCTCAAGGACATATCGGCGGTATGCCGACTCGAATTCCAGTGACCCGGCCCCGGCCCCGGCCCCGGGCCCGGCCACCGGGCGTCGGGCCATGACCGTGGACGCGGCCGCGGCCGGTGCCGCGCTGACGGGGCCATCCCGGCAGAACCCGGTCGACGCGGCCGTTTCGTCGCCGCAGCCCGACAGCTGGCTTGCCCAACCCGAGGTGCTCTACGCCGCAACCGCACAGATAGCCGCCAACCCAACGGTGTCGCAGCGGCTGGACGAACGCCTGCGCGATGAGACCCGCCGTCTCATCGGGACGCTCGGGCCTGACCTGGACGGCGCGACGGTGGCGGCGCTGTCCGGCGTGCACTGGCACGACGTCGCGGACCGGTCCGTGGCCCAGGTGACCGACGCCGTGCTCGCCCGGGTGGCGGCGGATCCCCGGCTGGCGCAGCAGGCGAACGCGGCCCGCGCGCGCCTCGCCGGGGCGCCATCGGCCACCGTGGCGAGCACGCTGCACCTGGACCTGCCACTGATCGACAACCCGGCCATGTATGCGGACGTGACCCATGGCCTGGTCGTCGAGCTGGCCCACCTGGCCGGCCTCGGCGACGTGGCTACCCAGGCCGTGACCCAGCACAGCGCGGCACTGGTCAACAGCAGCGCCGCCACACTTGATGCGCTCGTCGCGCAGGGAAGGCTCACCAGGCAGGAACAAGCATCGCTGACGACGAACCTGGAACTGGCCAAGCTCACCCACGACAACCTGGTGCTCATCCGCGCCCTGCTGGCCGCGGGCGTCACCTCTCCGGTGACTCTGGTCGGCTGGACCGCCGACCAGTGGCACCAGCTCCTCGCCGGGCAGCAGGTCCCGGTCCCGCCGGGCGAAACCCCTGACTCCTACACCCAGGTGATCCTCCACAACCTGGAGACCACCTATCCCGCCCACGCTCTCGCGGCTCATGGCGGCGACGACTACCTGGCTACGCTGCTCGCCAGGAACCCCGGCCTGGACGTCCGTACGGCCGACCTGGCGGGAGGCGCGTCCGCACAGCTGGACTGGTCCGGCATTCCCGCCCAGGCCCGGGACCGAGTTGAGCAAGAACTGCGGTCCTACCAGCGCCTGATCCCCCTGGCTGACTCGACCGCGGACCGGCTAGCCCTCAAGCGCGCCGGATACGACTCCGCGCTGGCCATCGCCGACCAGCCCGAGGAGGAGTTCGTCCGCACCTCAGGCCTGGACGAAGGCCGGGCTCGCGTGACCTACGCCCGGGCGCACAGCGCGGCGGCGTCAGTCGCGCACCACTTCGCCGGCGTCCACCACCTGCTCAAGAACGGCTTCACCAACTTGCCCACGGGCAACGCCGCGCCGCTCGCCGACGAACTGCGCCAGGTCGAGGGGATGAACGAGCTCTTCGGGTCGCAGGACTTCTGCGACTGTGACGACAGCCACTCGGTGCTCAGCCCCGCGGCCTATTTCGTGGACCTGATGTACTTCCTGGAAAAACACGTCTCCCAGCCGGTGTTCTCCGGGCCCGGCCACGCAGACCACCCGCTGCATCTCAAGCGCCGCCGCCCTGACCTATGGCGACTTCAGCTCACCCCGGAGAACACCAACTCGCTCCTCCCGTACCTCACCATCGTGAACGAGGTCCTGGAAACCTACCTCGACCAGGCAGGGCACGCTGATATCTACAGCATCCTGAGCGACCCCTCGGTCAAGGTGTCCTTCCGGGTTCCGTTCAGCCTGCCCTTCGCCGAACTCGGCCTTTACCTCGGCCACTTCGGTGTCACCCCGGCCGATATCTACCGCACCCTCGGCCTTCCGGCCGCCCAGATTCACCGCGCCCAGCTCGGGCTGGCTCCCGCGGAAGCCGGCGTCATCACCTCGCCGGATCCGGCCGGCGTCCTCGCGCGGCTGGGACACCAAGGCGAGCTCGGCGACTACCTTGTCCAGGACTTCCTTCGCGTCACCGGCCTCGACCGCGGCCAGCTTGACGCCCTGCTGGCCTCCCGTTTCCACCCCGACCTGGGCGCCGTCACGGTGACCAGCCGGGCGGACCCAGGCGAGCTGCAGAACCTCCCGCAGATTCTCGCCAACCTCACGCGCGCACGCCTGGACTTCATCCACCGCTTCATCCGGCTGTGGCGCTGCACGTCGTGGCAGATCACGGAGCTCGACCTCGTTCTGGCCGCCGGGCAGGAGGCCAAGCTCACCGGCGGCGATCTCGATGACCGAACGATCGAATTCCTCGCGCGGCTGACCGCCCTGCAGGCGCCCTTGCGCCTGCAGCCCGAGGAACTCTGCGCGCTCATCGCCGACATGCCGGTATCGGCGGCATATCCGCGGCCCCCAGCGCCTGCACAGCAGCGTCTGTATGAGCGCGTGTTCGACCTCCCCATGCTCTTCGCGCCCGCGGACTCAGCCAACGGCGACTCCCCCGCGCGCCTCGTGCTCAGCGCGCCGCCGTCGGCTTTTCAGTTCCACCACACCACGTTCAACACCACCGACCCCGACGACGCCAGGACCGACCCGAAGGCCCACCTGCTGCTGAGCGCGCTCAGCATCGGCGAGACGGAACTGGAGGCGCTGCTGAGCCTGCTGGCCGGGGAACTCGCTTTCGACACGCACGGGGACACGCAGATCGACCGGCACCGGCTGTCCCTGATGTACCGGCACGCCCGGCTGGCGAGCGCGCTGAAACTGTCCATCGCCGACCTCGCCGGGGCACTGAGCCTGCTCTCCGACCCCGCCGAGCAGGCCGTGACGACGCTGGACCAGATCGAGCAACTGGTCGCCTTCATCACCTGGCAGCGTGCCTCCGGGTTCTCTGTCGCCGAGCTCCGGTTCATCCTGTCAGGCGCCGCAGACGGGCCTGTCACGTTCACCACTACCGCCGAGAGCACCGCCCAGCTGGTCCAGCAGGTCCAGGCCGTCCAGGCGGCCGACCCGCGCGACGCCCTCCGCGCCCGGCTGGCCACCACCTTCAACGTGCCTCCGGCCCGCCTGGCGAACCTGCTCGCCTGGGTCCCCGCCGACATCAACGGCCCGGCGGTCCGTACCGCCCTTGCCGCTGTTATCGCGCCTGATGGGACTCCGGCAGCACCCGGCGACGTGGTCCCGCTCACCGACCTGGCCCAGCAGCTGGAGCGAGTGATCCTGCTGTTCAGCAAGCTGAAACTCGACGACAGCAACGTGGACTACCTCACCAGCCACCGGGAGGCCCTGGGCATCGCCAACCCCCTGGCGCTGACCACCGGCGACCTGCAGGCTATCGCCCTTTACAGCACCATGATCACCGGGGACAGTGCGGCTCCGGCCGCCATCCAGGCCATGCTCACCGCCCCAGCCGCGGGCCCGGCCTCAGGAGCACAGCCGAGCCCAACCGCGGGCACGCCGCCGAGCCCAACCGCAGGCACGCCGCCAGGCGCTGCCGCCGACCGGCGCGTGGCCGACCTCTGGCACGTCGGTCACGTGCTGCCTAGCTCGCTGCGCAAGGTCCTGCCTGCTCCCCAGACGCCCATCGAGGGACTGCGGCACCTGCGTGACGCCTCCGTCCTGTGCGCCAAGCTCGGCGTCAGCGCCTACGCGCTGGCCGTGCTGGGCAAGGACGGCTCCTTCGGGGAACTCAGCCACGCCCGGGACATCGCGCTCGGCGCCGTCACCGCCAAATACACCGACGCGGCCCAGCGCAAGCAGGTCCTGCAGCCGCTTCAGGACCGGGTCAACGTGCTGAAAAGGGACGCCCTCTGCTACTACATGATGGGATGGGGCGCCGCGCTCAACTTCCGTTCGCACAGCGACTTGTACGACTTCTTCCTGCTCGATCCCGACATGGGGAGCTGCTTCCAGACCTCGCGGGTGGTCTCGGCCCTGTCCACCTTGCAGCTGTATGCCGAACGATGCCGGCAGGGCCTCGAGCAAACCCGCCCGGACGCGCCCAAGCACATCGTGCGTGTGTCCGTCCCCCCCGGCGCCATCCCCGCCGACCAGTGGGAGTGGCGGAAGAACTTCCGGGTCTGGCAGGCCAACCGCAAGGTGTTCCTCTACCCGGAGTCTTATCTCGATCCGGATCTGCTCGATATCAAGACCCCGCTCTTCGAGGACCTGGAAGACGACCTGCTCCAGCAGAAGATCACCATGGACTCGGCCAGCGACGCTTACCTGAGGTACATCACCCAGTTCGCCGAACTCGCTCACCTGCGCATCGCGGGCAGCTGCTACCACGCCGAGACGGGCACCTACTACTTCTTCGGCTGCACCCACCAGGATCCCCCCGTCTACTACTGGCGCAGCTGGGACCGGACTACGTGGTCCCCGTGGCGCAAGATCGAACTCGCCATCGACGCACGCACGGTGTCCGCGGAATTCCACCTGGGCCGCCTCTACCTGTTCTGGGTGGACACCAAATGCAAGGACAAGACGTCGATCAAGGACGGGAACTCACAGCTCGAGTACTACGAGGTGACGATCTCGCTGCAGTACTCGGCCCTCCAGCCCAACGGCAAGTGGCTGCCAGCGCAGAAGCTGGACTCGCTGAGGCCCCGGCAGACGGCGCCGGGGGTCTGGAACAACCGGCTGTATCCCCCGGCCGACATCCTCACGATTATGAACGAACTCGTGGATCTGATCCGCGCGGGCGTGCAGCTCAGCGGCACCGACCTGACCACGCTCATTCTCGAGCAGATGGAGGGCACGAAGACCTACCGGCGGGTTTACCCCGAACGGGCAGGAGACTTGATGGTGCTCCGCTACATCAACGGCTACCTGCCCGCACCGGCCATCACCGACCGCGAGCTGGACCTTTTCCATAACAAGCTCCGCTCCAGCGGCCACGCCATCCCCGGCCTGTCCGCCGCGCCCGCGGTACTGCTCTTCCCGGAGGGCCAGACGGCCAGGCTAGGCGTCACCACGGCCGCCTACCACAGCGAGCCGGAATTCGACCTCGCCCTGGAGCAGCTTCCGCTGACGATCCTGAAGGCCAGGCCAGCGGTCCCGCCGCACATCTACATCACCGAGAAGTTCCCCCATCACCCTCCCGTCACCGATGAAGCGCGCGCTGACCACGTCCTCAACCTGGTGCACAACCGCTATCCCGAGTCCATTCTGACGTTCAACGGGCAGCACTACCTCATTCACGAGATCCCCATCGCCCGGGCCCACGCGGCGTCCGCGCCACATGCCGGCCATCACCCGGCAGTCGGCCACCCCGCCGCGGCTCCCGCGCACCACCCGGCCAGCCACGGCGGCGCGCATCCGGCTAGCCACAGCGGTGGGCATCCGCCTGCCCACCACCCGGCTGCCGGCAGCCACCATGGCCGCGCCGCCCACGCAGCCACGGCTCATCATGCCGCCCACGCCACGTCGATTGCCCACTCGGCCCAGGCCCACACCACCTCGGTCCGCCGTGAGCTGGTCAGGCTATCCACGTCGACCGCGGATGACCTCGGCGAGATCCTCATGGGCGACGGGCTGGACCGCCTCTTCAGCCTGGAGACTCAGCAGATACGAGAAAAGCCGGTCGGGTTCAAGATCACGACCGCGGCGGAGCTGCAGTACCCTGCCGACAACCCGCACCATCTCGACTTCACCGGCGCCATGGGCGCCTACTACCGTGAGATTTACTTCTACATCCCGTGGCTGATCGCCCGGGCGCTGCGAGCCGACGGAAAGCATCAGGACGCGCTGTCGTGGTATCGGCGGATCTGCGACTTCACCGCCGACGCGTCTCCGCACGACAGACGGCCGGCTGACCGGCCCTGGCGGTACGTCGAGTTCCGCGACCTGACCGTGCCCAAGCTCAAGGCCATGCTCACCGACCAGGCGGCTATCGCCGCCTACGAGGCCGACCCGTTCAACCCGCACGCCATCGCCCGGCTGCGGCCCAGCGCCTACCAGCGGGCCATGGTAATGGAGATCATCGGCACCTACCATGACCTGGGCGATTCGCTGTTCGCCCAGGACACCATGGAATCGGTCAACGAGGCCAGCCTGTACTACAGCCGCGCGGCCGAGATGCTCGGGCCACGGCCCGCGCGGCTCGGCAAATGCCATACCGTGGCCGACGCCGACCTCACCTACGAGAAGCTCGGCCCGGCGGTCGGGAAGGGTTCCGAGCTGCTCCTGATGCTGGAGAACTGGGCCTCCGCCAACCACGCCGTTCCGATCCGCCTGCACGCTCCGGCCATTCACCCCGGCACTGCACCAGGCACAGTTGCACCGCAAAGACCGCTGCCAGCCCCGGCGCAGCCGACGGTTCCCCAGCCTGCTCTTGCCTCCTATCGGTCGGCCGCCGCGAGCCACGCCCAGGGGACCGCGCTCGCGACAGCCGTAAAGAGCGGAGGGGTCGCCGTTCCCCGCAGGCACGCGCCTGCCGTTCCCGCCGTCCTGCACAGCACCCTGGCCTTCTGCATCCCGCCCAACGACGCGCTCCTCAGCCTGTATGACCAGGTGGAGGACCGCCTGTTCAAGATCCGCAACTGCATGAACATCAGCGGCGTCCGCCGCGAGCTCGCGCTTTTCGCCCCGCCTATCGACGTCATGGCCCTGGTCCGGGCCCGGGCCGCCGGGCTCAGCCTGGATGAGGCGATGGCCGCCCTTGAAGCGCCGGTCCCGCCCTACCGGTTCACTCATCTCCTCGACCGAGCCCGCCAGGCGGCTCAAACCGTCCAGTCATTCGGCAGCACACTGCTGTCCGCGCTAGAGAAGAAGGATGCCGAGGACCTCACCTTGCTCCGCTCACTGCATGAGCGGAACGTGCTGCGCATGACAAAAAAGGTCAAGACCGACCAGCTTCGGGAGGCGCAGTACCAACTCCAGGCGCTCACCGAAACCGAAGCCAACGTGCAGAACCGCATTGACTACTACGGTGGACTCATCGAGTCGGGTCACACGGCATGGGAGATCACTGAAGAGGTAAGCCGTCATGCCGCAACGGCGTTCCGTCTTATCGAAGTACCATTCCACCTCGTCTCAGCCATATTTTATCTCATACCGCAATTCGGCAGCCCTTTCGCGATGAAATACGGCGGCAAGGAGGCTGGCGATGCGGGCCGGGCATGGGCCGAGTGGATGGGGTCCATGGCCTCCATCCTGGAGGCGGTTTCCGCATCAGCTGGCCTGGAGGCCGGATGGCAGCGGCGTGATCAGGAGTGGCATCAGCAGCTTCTTCTCGCCCGGCAGGAACTCAAGCAGGCGGAGCAGCAACGGCTCGCCGCCGCCGTACGAGTGACGGTCGCCGAACAGGAACTCGACATCCACCAAACCACCATGGACCAGACCGACGAGCTTGATCATTTCTACAAGAACAAGTTCACGAGCCTTGGCCTGTACAACTACCTGGCGACCACCCTTACCCGGCTGCACCGGGAAGCCTACAACACCGCCGACCGGCTGGCCCGAATGGCCCAGCGTGCCTACGCCTTCGAACGCGACGACGACACCACGTTCATCGCACCGGGCAACTGGCAGGCCGACAAGAACGGCTTGCTGGCTGGCGAACGCCTGGCCCTCCAGCTCCAGCAGCTCGAAGCCGCCTACCTCGCGGGCAACACCCGGCAGCTCGAGATGACCCAGTCCTTCTCGCTGGCCTTGGTCGATCCCTCCGCGCTGCTGAAGTTGCGTGAAACTGGCAGCTGCGAGTTCACCATCCCGGAGATCCTGTTTGATCTCGCCTACCCGGGCCAGTACAAACGGGTCATCAAGGCGGTCCGCATCAGCATCCCGTCTATCGTCGGGCCTCACACATCCGTCAGCGCCAAGCTCACCCTTACGAGCAGCAAGGTACGCAACCAGGCCACCAGCGACCCCGGCGATCTTGTTGCGGTGCCGCCGTCCCTGACGCCGAGCATCGCCACCAGCACGGCGGTCAATGACGCCGGCGTCTTCGAGCTGAACTTCCGCGACGAACGCTACCTGCCGTTCGAGGGCGCCGGCGCGATCAGCACCTGGCGACTCGAGCTCCCCGCCCAGCTGCGCATGTTCGATTACGCCACGATTCCCGACATCATCCTTCACCTCAGTTACACAGCGCGCGACGATGACGCCTTCCGCGCGACCGTCGAGAACGCGATCGTGGACAGCCTGACGGCTTATGCGTCCACCGCGGGAATGCACCGGCTATTTAGCCTCCGCCACGACTTCCCGGACGCCTTCTACCAACTTCTCCACCCTCCCGGCACAACCCAGGAAACACATGTCACGCTCGGTCGGCAGCACTTCCCCTTCTTCTTGTCCAGCCGCACCCTGACCGTCGCCGGGGCCAGCATCTTCATCCAGCCGCGGGGGCCAGACCCGGCCGACACGGCAGGCCTGACGATCTCCCTGAACAACAGCCAGGCCAGCACGTGGACCACGCCGGCCAATACCAAGCTGCGGTCGGCTGACGTTTCCGCTAGCGGTCCGGCCCTTACCGATTGGGCGGCCAAGGTGACATCGGGGCGCGTAGACCCTGCTGCCGTCGCTGACGTGCTGCTGCTGTTCAAGTACACGGTCACATGACCGCGGGGGAAGGCATGGCGGCCACGCATTTCCGCCTTACCGGATCGTCTGGCGTTACTCCATAGAGGTTCGTTTCATGGTCCAGAGGCAGGAGGCTCCGGGCCGCAGCGGGCAGGCCAGCCCGGGCGGCCCGGCCCCGCTGCCTTCCGTGTCGTTGCCCAAAGGCGGCGGGGCGATCCGCGGCATTGGGGAGAAGTTCTCCGTCAACCCGTCGACCGGAACTGGCTCGCTGTCGGTGCCGCTTGTCTCGACGCCGGGCCGGTCCGGCTTTGGCCCCCAGCTGAGCCTGTCCTATGACTCGGGCGCCGGCAACGGCGTCTTCGGTTTCGGGTGGCATCTCGGCCTGCCCTCCATTACCCGAAAGACGGACAAGGGACTGCCGCGCTATCTCGACCACGACGAGTCGGACGTCTTCCTGATCTCCGGGGCAGAGGATCTCGTTCCGATCCTCGATAGTTCGGGACAGCGGTGCCAGCTACGCCGCACCGTTCACGGCATCACTTACTCGATCTACCTCTACCGGCCGCGCATCGAAGGCCTTTTCGCCCGGATCGAGCGCTGGGCGCGCGAGGACGACGGACTAAGCCACTGGCGCACGATTACCCGCGACAACGTCACAACCATCTTCGGGTACGACGAAAGCTGCCGGATAGCCGATCCGCAGAACCCGCGCCGGGTCTTCTCGTACCTGATCCAGCTGACCTTCGACGACCAGGGGAACGCGACCCAGTACTCATACGTGGCGGACGACTCACGAGGGGTTGACCGCACGGCGCCTCATGAAGCGAATCGCGGCGACGATGCGCGCGGGACTCAGCGGTACCTGAAAACCATCAGGTACGGCAACGTCGAGCCGTACTTCGCCGACTGGTCCGCCGAGGGGACGGCCACGCCGCTGCCCGCCGACTGGCATTTCCGCATAGTGCTCGACTACGGCGACCATCGCGGCGATAGGCCGTCACCGGAGCCTGACGCCATATGGCCCGTACGCCCCGATCCGTTCTCGTCCTACCGGGCCGGTTTCGAGTTGCGCACGTACCGCCGATGCCACCGTCTCCTGCTTTTTCACAACTTTCCCGGCGAGGCGGTGGGTGCCGATTGCCTCGTTCAGTCAAGTGAACTCCGTTACTGCGACGAGACGACTCCGCCGGACCCGCATAGCCCGGTCTACAGTTTCCTGGAGGCAGTTACCCAGGTCGGGTACCGGCGCCAAGGCGATGGCTACCTCCGGCAGGCCATGCCGCCAATGGAATTCGGCTACAGCCAGCCGGAAATCCAGCCGGAAGTACTCACGCTCACCGACGAGGTCAGCCTGGCCAACCTTCCCGAAGGACTGGACGGGACGCGTTTCCGCTGGGTGGACTTCCACGGCGAAGGCCTATCGGGGGTACTGACCGCGCAAAACGGCAGCTGGGGATTCAAGCGGAATCTCAGTCCTCTCGCCGAGATCATGTCGCCTGATGGCCGCCGGTGCACCCAGGCCCGCCTGGGGGCTCTCGAACAGATCAACGAGATGCCGGCCTCGACTGACCTCAGCAGACAGCAGCTCACGGACCTTTCCGGCGACGGACGGCTAGACCTGGCCATCTTCGATGACCCGGCACCCGGCTTCTTCGCGCGTGCCGCCGACTCCAGCTGGGAACCGTTCCGGCCATTCGCGAGCCTGCCCACGGTCAACTGGTCCGAGCCGAATCTGCGGCACGTCGACGTCACAGGCGACGGCATCGCCGATGTGCTCATCACCGGCGATGACGAGCACACGTTCTACCCCTCAATGGGAAAGCTCGGGTTCGGCACGGCCGAGCGCGTCTACGTCCCGCAAGATGAGGACCGGGGGCCTCGGGTGGTGTTCGCCGACGGTACGCAGACGGTATCGCTGGCGGATATGACAGGCGACGGACTCAGCGACATCGTCCGGGTAAGAGCGGGAGAGGTATGTTACTGGCCGAATCTTGGCTATGGGCGCTTCGGCCCGAAGGTAACAATGGACCGGGCGCCGAGCTTCGATGACCAGGAACCATTCGACGCGCGCCGAGTCCGATGGGCAGATATCGACGGCTCCAGCACCAGTGATTTGCTGTACCTCGGCCACGACGACGTACAGGTTTACTTCAACCGATCCGGGAATTCGTGGGCCGAGCCACGCAGGCTTGCCGCCTCGAGCCTAGACAACCTCACCTCGGTGCAGGTCCTTGACCTGCTCGGGAACGGCACCTCCTGCCTGGTATGGTCAACGTCCCTACCCGGGCAATCAGCGGCGCCGTTGCGGTATATCGACCTGATGGGGCCGGTAAAGCCGCATCTGCTGATCCGCCTGCGGAACAACCTGGGTGCTGAAACGCGCCTAGCTTACGCACCGTCGACCCGGTTTTATCTACGGGACCGGCAAGAAGGCAAGCCGTGGATCACCAACCTGCCGTTCCCGGTTCAGGTGGTCGAGCACGTCGAGACATACGACTGGATAGGCCGCAGCAGATTCGTCACCCGCTATGCGTATCACCACGGTTATTTCGACGGCGACGAACGCGAGTTCCGCGGCTTCGGAATGGTCGAGCATTTCGATACCGAAATGCATCGCGAAGACACCCTGTTCCCCGAGGTCACCGCGGCCCAAGAGGATGAAGCGTCATACGTGCCACCGGTGCTGACGCGGACGTGGTTTCATACTGGCGCGTTCATCGGACCCGGCCTCGTGTCACGCCAGCACGCCCATGAGTACTGGGAGGAACCGGCGCGGCGCGACAGTCGCGCCGCGGCGGCCTCCGCATCCGCGTCATCACTCCTGCCTGACTCGGTGGTGGAGGGAGGGCTGACCCCTGATGAGACGCGAGAGGCCTATCGCGCGCTGAAGGGTTCCACGTTGAGAACCGAGGTGTACGCCCAGGACGGCACGGAGCGCGCGGCGAATCCCTACACGGTAACTGAGCAGAGCTTCACGGTGAGCAGGGTCCAGCCCATGGGCCCGAATCGGCATGCCGTCTTCCTGGTCCACTCCCGCGAGTCACTGACGTACCACTATGAGCGTCAGCCCGACGATCCGCGGCTCGCCCATACCCTCACCCTCGAAGTGGACGAGTTCGCTAACGTACGGCGCTCGGTGTCTGTCACCTACGGGCGGCGCCCCGGCTATGTCCAGCCAGAACCCGGCCTGACGGCGGATTTCCGCGCCATGCTCGCGCATGATCAGGCGCGCCTGCATATCGGAGCAACCGAGAACACCTACACCGATCCGGTCCACCGGCCGGGCGAATCCGCGTTCATCGATGGGTATCGCGCCCGCCTGCCTGCCGAGACGGTAACAGCGGAGCTTACCGGCATCACTCCCAGGACGAACCGATTCAGCTTCGAGGAGATCGAGGAGCAGTGGGCTGCCTTGTGGGGCGGTGCACACGACGTCGCCTACGAGGATGTGCCGGCATCCGACATCGAAGGCGGAAACGCACCGCTATCGCCGGCCCGGCGGGTTGTCCAGCAAGGCCGAACGGTGTACCGATCAGACGATCTGAGCGCACTTCTAGCGCCCGGTGCCTTGCAGTCGCGGGCCCTGCCAGGTGAGACCTACGTCCTCGCATTGACACCAGGCCTGATCGGCCGCGTGCTCGGGGGACGCGTCACCGATCCGGTCCTGACTGAAGGCGGCTATGTCCGGCTGCCTGGTAGCAGCGCCTGGTGGCGGCCCTCTGGCCGAACCTTCTTCTCGGCAGGTGACACCGATTCCGCCGCGCAGGAGCTAGAGGCGGCACGCGCCCATTTCTTCCAGCCGCGGCGTCTCGTGGACCCGTTCGGCGCGGTTAGCCGTGTGAGCTACGACGCCTACGATCTTCTGCCCGTTGAGGCGACCGACGCCGTCGGCAACGTGACCGCCGCCGCGAACGACTACCGCGTCATGCACCCGTACCGCTCTACCGATGCCAACGGCAATCACGCCGAGGTCGCATTTGACTGCCTCGGCGACGTCACCGGGACGGCGGTCAGCGGCAAGGCCGGCGAAGGGGACTCGCTCGCCGGCTTTCGCGCCGACCTGTCGGAGGACGAGGTGGCGAGCGCTCGTGCCCGCCCGCTGGCGAACCCGCTCGCGCTGCTCGGCACCGCGACATCTCGCATCATCCACGATCGGCTCGCCTACCTGCGCACCCGTGACCTGGCCTCACCCGATGCGCCGATGGTTTACTCCATTGCCCGCGAGACGCACCAATCCGATCTCGGCGCTGATCAGGTACCGCGTCTGCACCACGTGTTCGCCTACTACGACGGCGTCGGACGCGAAGCCCAGCACAAGGCGCAGGCCGAGCCAGGGCCGGTGCCGGGGCTGGGCTCAGAAGTTTCGCCACGATGGATCGGCAGCGGCTGGACGATCTACAACAACAAGGGCAAGCCGGTCCGCAAGTATGAGCCCTTCTTCACGGACACGCACCTGTTCGAATTCGGCCGCCGGGCCGGCGTCAGCTCCGTGGTCTTCTACGACCCTGTCGAGCGGGTTGTCGCCACCCTGCACCCGGACAGCACGTTCGAGAAGACGGTGTTCGGCGCCTGGCAGGAACAGACGTGGGATGCCAACGACACCGTCCTGATTGCCGATCCCCGCCGTGACGCCGACGTCGGCGACGTGTTCAGGCGGCTACTCGGGCCCGCGGGCGGCGCCTTCACGTCCTGGTACGACCGGAGGATCGGCGGCACCTGGGGCAGTACCGCACAGGAACAGGCCGCCAGCCAGGATGCCGCGCAGAAGGCCGCCGCCCATGCGAACACACCCACGGTGGCGCACTACGACTCCCTTGGCCGGACCTGCCTGAGCGTGACCGACAACGGCAGCACCGACGGCGCGATGGGACGTTTCGCGACCCGGACCGCCATGGACACTCAGAACAAGCCGCTCGCGGTCATCGACGCCCGGGGGCGGCACGCCATGGAGTACTGCGTGCGTGAACCGGCCGGCGACGGCAGTTTCCGTTACGCCGCGGGCTACGACCTGGCCGGCGAGCCGCTCTATCACAACAATATCGACAGCGGTGAGCGGCGCTTGCTGGCCAATGTGCTCGGTCACCATATGCGCGCCTGGGATGCTCGCGGGCAGGCATTCCGCTTGCGCTATGACGCGGTGCAACGGGTCACCCATCACTACGTCACGTCGCCGGAGGGCGTGGAGACGCTCCTGGAACACACCGTGTACGGGGAACTGCACCCCGACGCGACGCGCAATCTCAAGGGTCAGCTCTTCCGCCTGTACGACGGCGCGGGTGTCAGCAGCCATGAGCGCTATGACTTCAAAGGCAACCTGCTGGAGAGCGTCAGGCAATTCGCACGGCACCAGCCAGCAGCGGGTCCCGGCGCACATCCACCAACGGTCGACTGGACGGCGATCACCAGCCTCCCCCACGAAACGGCCATGGACGTGGCTGCGATGGACGCCGTGGCCGCGCCGCTATTGATCCCAGCCGACCGCTTCACCTCCACGACCCGCTACGACGCGATGAACCGCCCCATCCAGCTCGTCTTGCCTCACGCAAGCGATGCTCCGCCATCGGTGATCCAGCCGACCTACAACGAGGCGAACCTACTGGCGACCGTGCAGGCCTGGATACGCCGCCCCGATGCGCCAGCCGGCGTCCTGGATCCGGCGACGGCCGACATGCCGGCCGTGACGGGGATCCAGTACAACGCGCACGGGCAGCGGATGTCGGTCACCTACGGCAACGGGTCGGTGACGAGCCAGTCGTTCGATGACCTGACATTGCGCCTGACCACGCTGATCACCACGCGCCCGCACGATGACCCGAGCGCACGGGTCGTCCAGTCGCTGCACTACACCTACGACCCGCACGGCAATATCACGCGTCTGCGCGACGACGCCGACCTCCACAACGTGGTGTTCTTCCGCAACCAGCGCGTGGACACGACAGCCGACTACACCTACGACGCCATCTACCGGCTCATCAAGGCCACCGGCCGCGAGCACCTGGGACAGACCGGCAACGGGCCGAGCCCGCCGCCGCAGGTGACCGACGACGACAGTCCCCGCACTCACGCCGGCCCGGGCGTTCGCCTGCTCGGCCCTGGCGACGGCCAGGCCATGGGGCGCTATACGGAAAGCTACCGCTACGATCCGGTCGGCAATCTCGAGCAGATGATCCACCGCGTGGCAGGAGGAGGCTGGACCCGTTACTACGCGCACGGGGCGGCTAGCCGGATCAGCCCTGCCGAATCCGGCAACCGGCTGACCGCGACGAGCATGCCTGGCGACGTACCCCAAGGGCCATACCACGCAACGTACGATCACGATGCGAACGGCAACATGACCCGGATGCCGCATCTGCCGGTCATGCTGTGGGACGAGCGAGATCGCGTGGTGGCGACCGCACGCCAGGCGACCAGCGCAGGCGCACCGAAGACCACGTACTACAGCTACGAGGCAGCCGGCGAGCGGCTCCGCAAGGTGACCTACCGGCAGGCAGGCATCGGTGAGGTGCCGACCCGAGAAAGCGAACGCCTCTACCTGGGTGCCATCGAGATCTACCGTGAGTACGACGCCGACGGCACGCTTGCCCTCGAACGCGAAACGCTCCACGCACTGCTGGATCACCGCCGCGTCCTCACCGTAGAGACGCGAACTGCGGATGCCCGCCAAGCCGACCCTGCCCCCGCCCGGCTGCTCCGCTACCAGTACGCCAACGTGGTCGGGTCGGCCGTCCTGGAACTCGACGATCAGGGCGGCGTCCTCACCTATGAGGAGTACTTCCCCTACGGCTCAACCGCATACCAGGCCGTCCGCGCGCAGACTGACCTGCCGAAGCGCTACCGGTACACCGGGGAAGAAAGGGATGAGGAGAGCGATCTCTACTATCACGGGCAGCGGTACTACGCCCCGTGGCTCGCCCGCTGGACGGCTTGCGATCCGGCTGGCCTGGAAGAGGGCCCGAACCTCTACATGTATGTCCACGGCAACCCCGTGGCCATCACCGATCCGACCGGGATGTGGAGCTGGCGTCAGGCCGCCGTGATCGCCGCGGTGGTGGTGGTCGGGACGGTCGTGACCGTCGCGACGGCCGGGGTAGCCGGACCGCTGATCGTAGGCGCGGTAGCCAGCATCGGCTTGAGCGGCGCCGCGGCCACGGTCGCCACCGGAGTGGTGGTCGGCGCAATCGCCGGCGCCGCGGGCGGAGCCGCCGGGGAGCTGACCCGCCAGGTGGGCATGGGTGAGCAGATCAGCGGCGCGAAGATCGGCAAAGCCGCACTTGTGGGCGCCGCATTCGGCGCCGTGACCGGCGGCGTCGGCGCCTACGCCTCAACGGCACGCGGTGCCGCCCAGTTGACCCGCGCATCCACGGCCGTACGCGCGTCAAGCGTAGGGCGCGCGGGCGCGGCCATCTCCCGGACGGTCAGCGCCGGAGCCCGAGCCGTAGCTCGTGTACCCGGCGTACGGCAGGTAGCGGTGGCAGCGAAGGGCCTAGCCCAGCGGGGTGCACAAGGATTGCAAGCGGTGGAGCGGGCATCCGAGAACGTAGGTGTCCGGCTCGGGCAGGGGGCCTTCTCACAGGGATCGCGCGGCCTGCAGGCCGTGGAGCGGTTCAATCAAGCCCGAAGCATCGCAGGCGCATTCGACGCCAATGTGCCCCGGGTTTACCGAGTCCAGGGCGGCGTGCCGCCCAAGGCCAGTAGGGTCCGGATTGGGATCGGGTCGGGTGGAGAAATGCAGGTTCAAGGAAAGGACATGCTGCATGTTACCTTTGAGGATGCTGGCCACGCTAGGTATTTTCAAGCCAAGCGCCCCGGATCAGATATCCTATCGTTCGAAGTCGACCGCAGCGTAGTAGGTCAGGTCAGGACCTCCGCCGTACGGCAGGCGCAGGCCAGAGCATTCCCGGGAAGTCCGCAAATTGATGACCCTACCATGACTGCGAGCGCCTTTGGCCTGCCGCGGACATGGCAGCAGCAGTTGACTGCTGCGGCGGTACCCGGGACAGGCGGCGTCGGCGGCGTTGGACTATTGAACAACCAGGCCGCCTTGCTGACCGGAGTCGCGACGGGAGCCACTAGCATTGAACGGTGATGAAATGCCAGATACCGAGTCTCAGGTCGAGGAATGGCTCGGCGTAGTGCAGTATCAGAGAACATTCTATGGTATCATCGGGATTGTCGCAGAGTTTATCCTAGATTATCATGCGTACGATCCGACGTTCGACGAAAGCGCGGGAGCTGCGAATTTTCGCAACGGCTTGCTAACCGTAGATGTCGATAATGCTCAATCATTTATTAGTGCTCTGAACGGACGGCGGCTAACATCGGCGGATATCGATAGTTTTATCCGGGCTCCGACAGAACCGGATCTAATGGTTTTCATTGACTTCGATGCCAAACGCTACGTTCACTCTTATCACGATATGCTACTGGAAAAGTATGTCCCGAAAGGTTGGAAAGGCGT
>Ga0187819_10000234_pt1 | contig 26732 bp, 29 predicted proteins | sample NC_wetland_sal_i_15_FD_132411 | JGI IMG/M metagenome (GOLD analysis project Ga0187819, IMG submission 132411) | Wetland sediment microbial communities from Neuse River Estuary, North Carolina, USA - SO4_4 | ecosystem: Environmental > Aquatic > Freshwater > Wetlands > Sediment | place: USA... | reverse complement strand
GATAGCATCGCGCGCGGAAACGAAAGCTGCAAGGATGCGGGCCTGTGGACTTTCTGGAGGCTGGAGACTGGAGGCTAGAAGCTGGCAGAGGCGCACAATGCGAAGGCCTTGATGATTTTTTTGGCGGTGATGAAGGGGATCCAAAAACAGCCCCATACCCTTTAAGTGGTTTGCGGGAGGTTCGCTACTTCGCCGCTCCTGCAGAGTGGTACAACCACGCAGTGATTCCGGCAGAAATGCGACCGGCCAAATCATCGGGGACTTCCCACAACGTCCCTTGCTTCACTTTGCCGCGCACCGTGTCGGCGACCTCCTTCCCAGCATCATCCGACCAAGGGTGCATCTTGAGGTGGTCGCTCGGGGCAACCTATTCCTTTTCGCGGGGGAGCGCGGGCGAAGTTGGAGCCCGCGAGGTTCCTCGCGGGTGCTCCGTCCGTGGCCCTTCCTCGGACTGCGATGGATCCACGCTCACTATGCTTCCTTCGATAAGGAAGACTTGCCCACTGGTGGTGAGAAACGCCAGACCATCCGTTCCCCAGCGAATCAAGCGCAATGCGTAGCCTACAACATTGGGAACGACGAGAGTATTTATGGAGGTAAACTGAGTCAAATTGAAGGTCGCAATCGTCATCTGGTTGTCTTGGAGTTGATTGTCTGTTAGACCCGCGAAGAATGCGGCGTTTAAAGTCGAATCCGGCGTCATCGCACCCTGGACGGGAGCTACGAACGTTCCCGGCTGAAGGCCGTTAGACGGATTGATGACTAGGCCATCGTCCCTGTAAACAAGGTTCGTTGCCACATCGTAATGAATCCGAAGGATGCCACCCGCAGAGAGAACAATGAAGTCGTTGTCTAGCACGACGCCGCTTGCATTGACCGTGAATGTAAAGAAATCGGCAGGAGTAGTGTCACGGTCGCAGGCGTAAAGTGCCGTGGCGTCGGCCCCCCATTGGAGCGAGTCGAAATCACCCGGTGGCTGATCGGCCGATGTCGGTCTCGGAGTCGAGTCGTCGTAAATTACGATTCCACCTTGAGCGGGGGGAGTTACGGGAGAACCGAGCGTCACTGCCGCCGTGTGGGGCGTCCCGGGCGCAACTTGAAGATCGAGCGCGTAGTATGGGCCAAATTGATTCGCGCCGAGAGAATAGCTCAGGTCCGGAGAGAGGGCCGGCAACGCGTAGCGCTGAACGGAACCGGATCCATCGAGACCGGCATAGAGAAACTGACTATCGTCTGAAATCGCAAGAACATCTGGGTTGCTGTTCGCGGCTTGCGATGATGTGATATTGCCGGTGATGGGATCAAGAACAGAGACGGTATTGGCGTGGGCAGGCGCTGTGCTAGGCAGGGTCATATAAAACACCTGATTCACCGGGTCCCAAACAATATCGTTTGCCATCTGATTCACAATTGTTATCGACTTCACGAGGCTGCTGACTGTGACCACCTGGACGTTCGACGTGCCTCCTCCCGGCAAAGGATTGACGACGGTCACCATTCCATAGCCGGCGCTGGCAATGTCAGCGGCGCTGATCTGCGCCTGGACCACGGTAGTCGAGACGAACCTGGTCGAGCGTGAACTGCCATTCCATTGCACCATGGAAGAAGGCACAAACCCAAACCCACTGACGGTTAGCGTGAAGCCATCGCTCCCCGGTGTGGCTGCGTACGGATTCATTGAAGTTATCATCGGCGCCGGGTTGGGCCCGCCAGGGCTGCCGGAACCGCCGCTGCCACCGCAACTGGCGAGCAGCACAATAGCCGCAACGCATAAGAGGGCGGCTGCGACATTACAGAGAAAAAGCCTATTTCCGAGGAGCATACGAACTCCATTTCTCTGAGGAAAAATTACTCGTGCCGTCAGCCCTCGACCACACGGGCTCCCATCAAAGTCACTTTCCCCGCGAAAGCACGCCCAAGAAGACCAAGGAGCGCAGGGTCAGATTTTCTCTCTTATCAACTCTCACATACTAAGTCCTCTGTCAATACCTCCAAATAGTCTTCAGCGGGGCGGCACCTCCGACGATCCGCACGTCGGCGTACTTAGATCTGCACGCTCGAGGGTGGCAACCGTTTCCATGCCATTGAATAGAACGCCTTCGAACTTAAGGGGGCCCTTTCTTTGCGTCCGCCGCGGCGGACGAAGGGTGGGAGGTCTTGCTCTTCGTTCAATTCCCATCACCGTCGCTGACGAAACCACCAACGTCCGCGGCCTCGCCGGGTTTCGGGGCCTGTGGGCGCGCGCCCCAGCCAGCGGGGCCCGTCGAAAGACGGCGAGGCGAGCCTCGCCGTTACAAAGCGGCGGCGAGCCTCCGCACTCCATATAAGAGAAAAGCAAACCCCCTCAGATATTTGGGATTCTGGAAACGGGGGGCGCGGAAATGGGCCTGTCGGCGGCGGCGGGCATTAGAATTAAAGGAGTTTACGGGTCATCCGGCGGCGCTTGGGAATTGCGCGGCCGCCGACTCGTCCGCTGCTTGGAAGCGGGCGGGGGAACTCTCAGAGGCGAAAGCGATGGCGCTCAAAGCGGCGAACGACACGTCTGCCAAGCCGCCCCTTCAACCGAACCTGAAGCCCGAGGAGCAGGAGCTCGAGCGCAAGCGCGAAGAGCAGGCGGCGCTTGAGAGCGAGCTGGCCGAGCGCGAATTGCGCTCCGCGAATTTTCGCGCCGAGCTCGGGGCTTTCGAGCGGCAATACCTGCACTTTGTCGGGACCTGCTACGCCGAGCTTGACGAATACAAGGCGCGAATCGCCGAGCGGCTTGCGGCAGAGCAGCCCGCGAACGAGCGGGCGCAGCAGGCGGCTCGCGACGCGCGGGCCCGTGCGGACGAGACGAAGTCCACGGCCGGTGAAAAATCGGCCGACGCGCCGCGCGCCTTCCAGGCTTCCCCGGAATTGAAGCGCCTCTACCGCGAAGTGGCGAAACGCATCCACCCGGACCTGACCTCCGACCGCGAAGACCGCCTGAAGCGCCAGCAATTCATGGCCCAGGCGAACGAGGCTTACGAGCGCGGAGACGAGCCGGCGCTGACGAAAATTTTGACGCAGTACGAGTGCAGTCCCGAGGCGGTGCAGGGCGAGGGGCCCGGCGCGGAGTTGATTCGCGTGATTCGCCGGATCAGCCAGGCGCGCAGCCGGCTATCGGAAATCGAGGCGGAGATGCAGGAGCTGCTGCGGTCGGATTTATGCCAGCTGAAATCGCGGCTGGATGAGGCGCGGGGACATGGGCGCGACGTGTTGAAGGAAATGGTCGAGAAAGTGGAGCAGCAGATTGCCGAGGCCAAGCGGCGGCTTGAGAATCCCGAGGCGGCGCGATGAGGGCCGCGAGCAAGAATGTGCCGCACCTACGGCGCTCGATCGGGGGCCAAGAAAGCGGAATATTCGCAGGGCACGATGGCTTCTAGCGCATAGGCGTGGGCGAGCAGCGATGAGCGAAGGGCGATGACGGAGAATACGACGACGAGACAGATTGTGCCGGCGAGCTCGCAGGCGCTTTCGGTGCGGTCATCGGCGCTGGTGGTGCGCGGGCTGCGGGATCTGGCGCGCGATTCGAACTGGCTGATCAAGAAAGTTTTCGCGGGGCGGTCGGCGCACCTGGCGATATCGCCGGCGGGGGGACTATGCGCGATTTCGCCGCAGGGGCATCACGGGGCGGGCGGCGCGAAACAGCGCGTGGTGCTCTATGACATTGAGCTGAGCGTCCCGACGCTGGCGCTCTCGGTGCCGGGGGAAGCGGCCGCGGCGGAGGCTGAACTGCCGGCAGCGTTTGCGTGGTCGCCGACGGCGCGATATCTGGTGGGTGCGTGGGGCGCTTGGCCGGCGCAAATGCAGTTTTTTGATTTGCACGGGAAAATGCTGCTGGGCGGATTCGGCGATTTCCGGAATGTGCCGCAGGCGATGGCGTGGTCGGACACGGGGAAATATTTCGCGGCGGCGACTTCGGGGGTCAAGGGCGCGTCGCTGAGGCTGTGGGAGGCGAATCGCGATTCCGCGGCGGCTTCACTTTCAGGCGCTTGCCCGCTCGGCGGAGCGCCTGCGAGCGAGGTTGGCGCGCCGGAGGGACTCGAGCCGCAGCAGTACGGCGAGGAGTTTGCGGAAGAGGGCGCTTTTCGCGGCTACGGGCGGACGGCTTTCAGCCCGGATGAGAAGACGCTTGCGAGCGTGGTCGAGATCCAGGGCGAATGGGCCGACGATTCGATTGTGCTGCTGGATTTGCCGGGGCTCGGGAAGCGGACGGCTTTTGATGCGCAGGGGCACATCACGGATGTGACCTGGACGCCCGACAGCCAGCAGGTGGTCTATTGCGCGGCGGGACAGGCGTACCGGCTTGAGGCGCGGACGATGGATTTCGAGGCGCTGCCCTTTGGCGCGGAGCTTTGCGCCTGCCATCCGCACTTGCCGCTGTGCGTGTGCTACAGCTCTTGGCTGAAAAATTCGGCGAAGGGGCGGCTCTTTCTTGCGGACCTGGGCCGGCAGACGGTTTTCGATGAATATGCCGCCGAGGGAGTGGTGGATTTGCGCTGGAGCCTCGATGGGTCGAAGGCGTATGCCATCACGCGCGATGGCATGGCTTATATTTACGAGCCGCCGCTGATCTGAGCGGCGGGATGGGCATGGATTGTTTTATTTCGCGCGTGAAAAATCGAGGCGCTGGCAGGTGGCCGGCCGTCGGAAATTTTCCAGTTTAAAAAACGATTAAAATTCTGGGCGGCGAGCGACGCCGGCGTTTTTGCTATTGCGCGGCGGCGGAACGATGGTGGCCATCTTGCGGATCATGGCCAGGACGAGCTTTTTATCGTCCTCGGAGAGCGTGGCGGAATATTTCTTGATGTCCGCGAGGAAGCGAATTTCTTCCTCGGAAAGCTCGCCGAGGACTTTGCGCGTTTCGCGGTCCTGCGGCGTATCGCTGCCGGGGAAAAAGTCGGCCAGGCTGATTTCCATGGCTTCGGCGATCTTCGCCAGAGTTTCGAGCGAAGGGACAGTGTGGCCGTTTTCGACGCGCGATAGGTAGCAGCGCAGCAGGCCAGTGCGGCGCTCGATATCGCCCTGAGAAAGGCCGCGGTCGCCGCGGTAGGAGCGGATGACTTCGCCGATATTCACTTTCGGTTTTTCTTTGGGCATGGGCCTTTCCCGCTACCGGGGCGTATCTTACGAGTCACTCCCGTGGGCGCGCAAGATATTTTTCGCGGCATGTTCCTGACAGGAACAGGGGCACGCGCGGCGGAATCGAGAAGCTGCGCGGCACTGAGGCGGGGACGGAGCTTTTGCACGGCCGGGATATGGCGCTCGGCGGAGCAGTAGCGGTGCTGAAGGGGAGTGCGGGGATATGGAACTGAGATTCGCAACTAGATTGCGGATTGCGGGATGGGTTCCCGGTTCACGACCGCGCTTGATTGCTTCCCGGCGCGCTTGTTCGCGTAGAGCGCGTCGTCGGCGCGCTTGAGAAGTTCTTGAGGCGATTCGCCGGGCTTGTAATCGGTCCAGCCGCGGGAAAAGCTGCCGCGAATTTTCTCGTTGTTGTAGGTCATTTCGAGTCCCTCGACGCGGGCCAGCACGTGCCGCACTTCTTCGGCGCGGCATTCCGGGAGGAGGGCCATGAATTCGTCGCCGCCCAGGCGCACGGCGAGGTCCGAGCCGCGAATAGCGCGCTGGAGGCGTTCGGCAAACCCTTTGATGACCAGATCGCCTGCGGCGTGTCCGTACTTGTCGTTCACCTGCTTCAGGCCGTCCAAGTCCATGAGCAAAACGGTCAGGGGGCGGCCGTGGCGTTGGGCCCGGCTGATTTCCTGCTCGAGGCGCTGTTCGCCGGACCGGCGATTGTAAAGACCCGTCAATTGGTCGAGTGCTGCGAGCTTATAGACTTCCGAAGCGAGACTTTCGACCTTTGCCAGGGATTCGATCTGCTGGGAAAGTTGATTGCGCAGCCTATGAATGAGCACCTGCTGATAAACCAGGTAGACGCTGAAAAGCAGGACGATCCCCACCAGGGCGCGCACTGCTTGGTTCAGGAAGAAGGAGTAAGTGTCCGCTTCGTGGCTCAGCAGCGCGGGAAAGGTAAAGGACGCCACCGCCAAAGTGAGCAGTAGAAGCACCGCGACCGTTGTGGACCAGAGCCACCATTGCTTCCGGTCGAGATGCTGCAAATTCTTGCGGATTTCCTCGGGATGGACGCCCACGGATCCCGCGTACGTTTCTGGTCTTGACTCGCTCATCATTCGCGCTAGATGACCCTCGTCCAGTAGACCAATAGTTTGTAGTGGAATTCTATAAGTAAGTTCCGCAAGGTTTCCACATCTGTCAACCCCGTTACCAAACAGGACTGAGCCTAAACAAGCGCCTCGCGACGGCCCGCATCTGGCCATTTCTGCGGAATTCACTCCCACATAGTCCGCGCTGCCCCCGCGGTTTCCAGTGGTCTAGCTTTAGCCCACGGGAGGCTCCCTGACCCTACGCCCTCCGGAATCGGGTCTCAGTGCACCGATTTTCGGACCCGCCTGCTTTGCATTGTGAGCAAAGACGCTCGCCTGCGCGGTCCCGCACCGCGCTTCGCCTATTTTCTCAGCGGGTCAGTACTCCCCAAACCAATTTCAAGGAGAAAACTATGAAACTCAAGGGATGGGTGTTGGCGATAGCGTTTGCGGCGGCTGCATTGCCTCTTACGAAAACAGGTCACCCGACCGGGAAGACCAACGCGGCGCTGTTTGATGGCTCCAGGCCGATACATACCTGGTTCGAGGGCAACATGCCCGTTCCGCCTTGGCGGGCCCACGCCTAGGGGGATGCTCCGACAGCAAAAAGTGGCGGGGGAGAAAGTAATTATGCTTCCCCGTCACTTATGTTATCCTGCACAGACACGGCAGATCCATGGCGATCCTAATTATCGGCTTGACTGGTATTCTTGTTGATTTGCTCATCCTCTTCCGCGCTTTTGGGGCCAAACATATCGCGAAGTACCCACTCTTCTACAGCTATATCGGCTGCGTGCTCATTGTCGATGTCTCTCGCTTCATCGTGTACCACCTGGGTTCACCATTCTTCTACAGAGACCTTTATTGGGCGACGGAGTTTTTGACCCTCGTGGTCGGCTCCGGAGTTATTCTGGAAGTAATCCGTAAAGCTCTGGAGCCTTATGCGGGTGCCGAGCGCTTTGCCAGAAATGCCGTCCTGGCGGTTTTCGCGGGCGTCTTTTTGTTCGTCACTTTTCGGGCGCTTACTCGCCCCAATTGGTCGCCTGCGACATGCTATGGAGAACTCGAGCTCGATCTCCGTGCCGTTCAAGTGCTTGTGCTGGCAAGCGTCCTGAGTATCGTTTCTTATTACAGAATTCCCCTCGGAAAGAATTTGAAAGGATTCATCATCGGGTACGGATTTTTCATCACATACAGCGTAGTTAACCCCGCCCTCCGATCTTACTTCGGGCCTGCCTTTGAAAGCTTCTATAGATTCGGGCCGTCATGGCTTTTTTTTGTGTCTCAGTCGATCTGGGTTGTCACTCTTTGGAACTATGCTCCGAATCCGGCTCCGGATTCGGCCTCCCGTCTTGAATCGGACTATGAATCGCTTGCGCTAAGGACCAGAGGATTGCTGGGGGCGATGCGTTCCCACATTGGAAGGACCGTGGGGTCATGATCCCGTTGATATTCTTTCTCGCGATTGCCACGGGCTTTCTTGTCCTGCTCTTTGCTCTGAGCCGGCGCAACCCGAGCGCGGAAGGGAGCGCCCAGGCGCTCCTGGAAGCCAGAAATGCATTGCAGAAGCTAACGCTGGGACTGCTGCCCCCCGATTTTGTTGACCACGTTTTTGCCAAACAGGATTTGGAGTACGTTACCACCAACACTTCAAAGGAAATCCGACAACTCTTCCTCGATGAGCGAAAGAAGATTGCCCTGGCCTGGGCGACCGAGATCCGCCGGCAAATCATCCTTTTGCAGCATTTCCATTTGGGGCATTCGAGGCATTTTGCACGACTGAGCTTCTCGACAGAGATTGGCCTGGCTCTGGATTTTTCGGTTTTGCGATTGGAGTGCCGCGCGCTCTATTTACTCCTCTCCCTCCGCGGGCCCTATGGTGCTTCCTATGTCGTTGGACAGACCGCAGCAGCGGCGGCACGACTGTGCGCAATCAGCAGGAAATACCTTGCATTCCTGACTCCGGCGGAAGGCCCTCCATTACCGGATGATTCAGCGCAGGGCGGCGTGACAATTTGAATACGAATAGGAACAGAGGCCGATGACCTTCCGCCCCAAACACATGGATGTCCAGGCTGCCTCGCGCGACCTACGCCTTCGGACCCTGTCCCAAATTCCCCGGCCGCTCGATCAACTGATTTACCTGGCATCTCTCCGGGACTACAACACGGGGCTCTATCATCATGACGGGTTGGCTTCACGCTTCTCCGAAGAAGCCGCTTGCGAGGCGCTGGCCGATTGCCATCGCGAGGCCTTCCGCCAGCTGCTTTCCACTTCGCTCGAAGAAATCGTGAATGAACTGCAAGGCTATATGCAGACCACGAGCAGTAATCCCGTCGAATTTCTGGCTGCCTGGAAGGGGCTAAAGCCCTATCGGGTTGCTGTTCCCGCCGAAACGGATCCCCTTGCGGCCGAATTCCTGTTCTCGAATCTCAAAGTCGCTTTGGCGATCTTGGAGAACCGTCTCCGGGCGTCTCCGGTGCCCGCACCAGCCGCATGGCGACAGCCGCCACTTGTCCAATAATTTCCGCGTCATCGGGATATGCATAGCGCCTTACCGCGCATGCCGAAAGCGGGTGCGGCAGCAGCGTCAATTGCGACTCGCCTACTTCGCACCAGGAACACGCATAGCCTTCGCGAAGCTCGACGAAGTAGATAGGCCGGTCGAATTCCGTCCGCCAAGCCGAGGGCTGCACGCGGTTCAACTGCGTGTCAATCTGCACGAAGGAGCCCGGCCGGAGAATCGGATCCATGGTGTAGTCCTCCATTCCGATGTATCCATACTGGCAATGGCGCACGTCCAAATCCTGAATCAGCGCAACCGGTACTTCCCCCCACAACTCCACCATTCGAGAAATCAGGCTGGTTTTTTCCAACGAGAAACCACGGTCAAAGCGGACGGGAAACCGGACTGGCTTCTGCGGATCGGGCATCTCGAGACTTACCAGGTGCGTGTTTTGGAGCGGGAGTTCGGTCTGGTACTTGGCAATCGCGTTTACGTCCACATGGAATATGCGCAGAAGGTCCCAGAATCGCGTCCGGTAGATGGCACTCAGGCTGAAAATTTTGTAGATGCTGGGAACCGAGTCGCCGTTTTCAACCTGGGTGAGCCAGGCATTGGAGATATAGAACTCTGCGTTGCCACATTCGTCCGCGATCCTCCGGCTCAGCTCTTCCACTTCGCGCGTGGTCACTCCGAGCCGATTCCGGATTTCCTTCAATTGCGCTCCAGGACGCGCGGATAAACTCATTGTAGTGGGTCCTATACTGTATAGAACCTAGCACATTGTGCGCCTTGCTTGCTATTGCAAGCAAGCAGGGTCTGGGCTTCCCGATTTGGCATCTCTAGGGTCCTGGTCTTTGATAACCCCACCCACAAGTCACACGACCTTTCCGGGTGGGTCGCCTCAAAGGTAATTCCGGCCCCACCTTCCGCGGAGGGAGCAAATACCAAGGTGTCTGCTGCCGATGGGTTTCCCGCAGGCGAAACTAAGGCGAGGGTTTCCTTTTCGCGTCATCAAGAGGCGGCGCTCTGGCCCAGCACGGGGGATTGTGCCAAGCTGATTGGTAGCGTGGAGTGCCTAGAATGGGTGGATCTCCCGGCGCGCCAACACAGCCGAATCCGCCATTTCGCGAGCACCGCGAAGTGCCGCGTTACTCGTTTATCGCGCAAGTGGATTTGACCGAACCCTCGAGCGACACTCATATTTCCGGCCGTATATCCGAGATCAGCCGCAAGGGATGCTATGTGGACGTTCTCAACACTCTGCCGGAAGGCACTACCATTCGATTGAAAATCACTCGCGACCAGGGCGAATTCGCGACCGCCGGAAGAATCATTTACGTGCAGCCCGGGATGGGCATGGGCGTCGCATTCGTGGAAATTCCCACCGACCAGCTCAAGATCCTGGACGATTGGCTCAGCGAATTGAAGAGCTGACTGCTGCAATCAAATTATCGCGCCTGGCGACTCCGTCCTCCGGATTCTACGCCGGGAGTTTCCTCTTCGATCGGACTTTCCCCCCCGGCGGGGCCATTTCAGGATTTTGTTGGTCCTGCGGTAAGATGGTTGTGCACCAGTCCCGGGGAGGCTCGATTGGGTTTCAGTGCCAGTACCAGGCAGTTAGGCGAAGTTACCGTGGTGGACGTTCGAGGGCGATTTACGCTGATTGAAGGAGAGGCCGTGCACGAGTTGCTGACGGACCTGTTCCAGGAAGGCCGCCGGCGGGTGCTGCTGAATTTTCATGACGTGTCCTACCTCGACAGTTCGGGCGTCGGGCAATTAGTGCGGGGTCTCTATACCGCGCGCAAGAATGGCGCCGAACTCCGCGCGGTTGACCTGAGCCCTCGCGCGCGAGAAGTGCTGCGCCTCACCAACCTTCACACCGTGTTTACCGATTTCCCCGATGAGCAGTCGGCCCTTCGCAGCTTTGGCGCGTAGATAAAGCGAGCTGCGCACCCACCGAATCGTAGGGCGAGGCTTCGGCCGAATCGGGGGCAAAAAATTCGGGCGAGGCGTTCAGACAACCCAGGCTACTTCTCAACAACCCCACAGGCGATACGCGCGCCTGAATTCCCAGAGGGATCTGTTTTGTAATCGTCTTCCTTCTCGTGGATCATGATCGAGGTGCCGCCGTCGTGGAAGAGTGAATTCGGCCCTGCGCCGAGCGTCACGTTCTTATCCACAATCGTGGTCTTCACTTTGCCGTCCGCGGCCACGACGATGTTAAGCATGTCTCCGGCGTGGGGCCCTTCGGGATTTTCCGTGCCGTGCTTCTTCCCGTCGGGATTGAAATGCCCGCCGGCGGACTTAAAATCCGGGCCCTCGCACTTGCCCACGGTGTGGAAGTGGAAGCCATGCGTTCCGGGCGGCAGTTTCTCGACATCCAAACGGATGCGCACACCACTCTTGGTTTGGAACAATTTGGCGGTTCCTATTTTCTGTCCTTGCACGTTGACGATATCCGCGTGCGCGGACTTCGTCGCTTCCTGGCCGAACGCCGCTGTGGGGCAAAGCAGTGCAAGTACGATGAGCAGATTGCGAGCCAACATGGTGGTCACCTCCGTGAGATTTTCGGCCGCCCGGCCGCTAAAGGCGGAGCTCCGGCCCCGAGTTTGCGCTGAAAAACCTTAGATGCGCGCCGCGGGCAAAAGGAAGTTAAAATCCCGCTAATCGGCGCGTGCGAAATGCCCGTCCCGCGGCCAAGGCGCTATGCTCCCATCGCCGCGCGCTTTGCAAACGATGCGATCGCCGCGGCTTCATCGTCGTGCACGTCGAACACGAGGTGCAGTTTCGTCATTCTCAACAGGTCGCGCACCTGTTTGACTGGATTGAGGAGTTTCAAAGCCACCCCATGCCCTCGGGCGCTTGTCAAAGTCCCCACAAGCTGCCCGACCCCGGAACTATCCACGTATTTCACCGCGGCGAGATTCAACAAAATCCTCTTGTGCCCCTGGTCCGATAACTCGCGGACCGCATCGGCGAGCGCCAGTTGCTGCCCTTCCCCAAGCGTCAGCGTTTCGCCGAGGCTCAATCTCCCTGTCAAATCCAAAATCGTGACGTCGGCCACATGCCGGATCTCGCATCCCATAGCCATGGTGATTGCCCCCTTCCGCGCTCTTCCAGCCGCCAAGCCGCCAGAGTGTACAACAAAACTCCGCCAAAATCGCAGGCATGAAATGCTCGCCAGCCCTTTGCAGGAGAAGAAAAATGAGGCGTGAGGTGGGAGACATGCGGAACCGGGGGCGCTGAAGATTATGCTCACCGACGGCGAGGGGAATTGGACGGGGAGCAAGACCTCGCGTCCCCTGTCCGGAATTGCGGACGCAAGGGACGGGGGACGGCACGATGCAAAGGCCGCTAGCCGTGGGCGCCGGTGAGTTCGCGCACGATCGCGCCGACGAACTGCTTCGCGTCTCCGAAAAGCATCAGCGTCTTGTCGAGGTAATAGAGCGGATTATCGATTCCGGCAAAACCGGGACTCATGCTGCGCTTGATCACCATGCACGTGCGGGCCTTATCGACGTCGAGAATGGGCATCCCGTAGATGGGGCTCGAAGGATCGCTGCGCGCCGCGGGATTCGTGACGTCGTTGGCGCCGATAACGAGAGCCACGTCCGTTTGCGGGAATTCGGGATTGATCTCCTCCATGTCGAGCAGCTTGTCGTAGGGAATGTCCGCTTCGGCGAGCAGGACGTTCATATGGCCGGGCATGCGCCCCGCGACGGGATGAATCGCAAATTTTACGTCGACGCCACGTTTCGAGAGCGTGTCGTAGAGTTCGCGCACTTTATGCTGCGCCTGCGCTACGGCCATGCCGTACCCAGGAACGATGACGACCTTATTCGCGGCTGAGAGAATCGCGGCGGCTTCTTCGGGCGTGGCGCTGCGTACGGGCCGTGTCTGCTCCGCGCCCGCAGCGCCCGCCGCATGCTCCTGTCCAAACGCGCCGAAGAGCACGTTGGAGAAGGAGCGGTTCATCGCCTTCGACATGTTCACGGACAGAATAAAACCGGATGCACCGTCGAGCGCGCCGGCGACGATCAGGAGCTTGCTATCGAGAACAAATCCCATCGCCGCGGCGGAAAGTCCCGCGTAGGAATTCAGCAGCGAGATCACCGTGGGCATGTCGGCGCCGCCGATGGGGACAATCATGAGCACGCCAAAGAGCAGGGGGACTCCAATCAGGACCGGAAACAGACCTGTGCGATCCGGATGAACCACAAGGTAGGCGGCCACTGCGATGGCGCTCGCCAGCACCGCCAGATTCACGAAGTTTTGCCCCTTGTAAGTGATTGGGCGTTGGGGAAGCACCTCCTGGAGCTTTCCGGCGGCCATCAAGCTGCCCGTGAATGTGAGCGAGCCGAGGATTACTTCGAGCGAAAGCACCGCCATCATCAGCGGCGGCACCGCAGGGGCGCGCAGATAAAACTCGGCCGTGCCCACGAGCGTCACGCACAGAGCGCCGAACGCGTGGCTGAGCGCGGTCCGCTGCGGAACGGCGGTCATTTGCACGAGTCCAAGCGGAATACCGATGATCGTGCCGAGAACCAGCGAGATGGCCACCCACTTGTAATCGATACCGTGATGCAAGAGCGTGCCGGCGACTGCCAGCACCATTCCGGCTTCGCCGGCCCAGACGCCGTGCCGCGCGGTCTTCGGCGAACCCATCAGCTTCAGCGCCAGGATGAAAAGCGCCGTGGCGGCCAGGTAAATCAGTTCGATGGTGGTGTCCGAGGCGAGTATGGAGGTCATGGTTTCTGGGGGCGGCTGGATTTGAACATCTTGAGCATGCGGTCGGTAATCAGAAAGCCGCCGACGATGTTGCTGGTCGCGGCCACGATGGCGATGGAGCCGAGCAGGATTGCCAGCCGGCTTTTTCCTTCGCCGGCGAGGATGATGGCACCGACGACGGCAATGGCGTCGAGGGCATTCGTCAGGGACATGAGCGGGGTGTGGAGCAGCGGCGAGATTCGCCGGATCACCTCGAAGCCGATGAACGCGGCGAGCATAAAGACGTACAAACTTGTAATCAGATCTGCTTTCATTTCGCCTGAACCTCCTTGGTTTTCGCATCGAGCGGGGGCAACGAGAAAAATTCGCGCACGCGCGGGTTCACCGTCTCGCCCTCGCGGGTCAGCAACGTGCTGTGTATGATTTCGTCGTTCAAATCGAGGCGCAGTTTTCCATCCTGCACGAGATGCAGGAGAAAGGCGGTGATATTCCGGGCGTACATCTGGCTGGCGTGGTAGGGGACGGTGCTGGCGAGGTTGAAGGAGCCGATGATGGTCACGTTGTGCGCCACGATGCGCTCGCCCATCTTAGTGAGTTCGCAATTGCCGCCGCGCTCGGAGGCAAGGTCGACGATGACGGACCCGGGCGCCATGCGTTCCACCATGTCGCGGGTCACGAGGACCGGCGATTTCTTACCGGGAATCACGGCGGCAGTGATTACCACATCGCTTTCGGCTACGACCCGACCGAGGAGCTCACGTTGCTTATGGTAAAACGATTCGTCCTGAGCGCGGGCGTAGCCGCCCGCGTCCTGCGCATCCTTTGCTTCGATGGGTAGCTCGACGAAGCGCCCGCCGAGGCTTTGGACTTGCTCCTTGGCGGCGGGCCGCATGTCATAGGCAGAAGTGACCGCGCCGAGGCGCCGCGCCGTCGCGATTGCCTGCAATCCCGCCACGCCCGCGCCAATAATGAAAACGCGGCCCGGGGTAATTGTCCCCGCGGCAGTCGTGAGCATCGGAAAAATGCGGGGCAGCGTATCGGCCGCGATCAGCACGGCCTTGTAGCCGCAGATCGTGCCCATCGAGGAAAGCGCATCCATGCTCTGGGCCCGAGTGGTGCGCGGCATGAGCTCCACGGCGAAGGAAATGACGCCGGTGGCGGCGACTTCGCGAATTGTGTCTATCTCTCCGAGCGGGCGGAGAAACCCGATGAGCACCTGGTCGCGCCGGAGGAGAGGAAGGTCGGCTTTTCCTGTCTTGTCGTTCGACCCGTGGCAGAGGACTTGCACAACGATATCGGCTGCTTGGAAGACGGCGGCCCGGTCGGGAAGAATCTTCGCGCCTTTCGCCGTGTATTCGGCGTCGGTGTAGCAGGCTTGAATTCCGGCGCCGGCTTCGACAACAACTTCGAGACCGGCCTTCGCCAGATTCGGAATTACGGCCGGCACGAGCGCGACACGCCGTTCACCGGGAAAAGTTTCTCGCGGCACACCCACAATCATATGCATCTCTCCAGTCGCCGCATCTTATCAGTCATTCGCAGGCATCGCCACACCGAGCGGCTACGCGCGTCTTTCCAGTCTCGATCATCCGGCTTCGAGCCCGCGCCATCCGGAGTTCTCTTCATTTTGCGCCCTCGAGTTAGGTGCCGCGCCTACGGCGCTTGATATGGGGCTTGTGCGTCCATGCCTCTTTCTGAGTGAGCTGGTCTGATCGAGCGACGCTCAATTACCCCTGGGCTCATGGCGCTTTATGATAATCGGCTGGAAGGTTAGAGACTTGCGTAAGTCGTTCAAGACAATCGGCAACGTTAAATTGGAATCGACCACTGCTCGGGGAGGGCTGGAGGAGAAACCGCGCCGGGCCGGCGGGAGCAGGACCCTGTCCGGTGATTCAGAGGAGCGAGGGCGGGCGCGAGGGGGCGCCCGCCCCCGGCAAACACGATTGAAACTACGGGTTTCCCGCGTTTGTGATCGTGGCCGTGGTCCCATCGAACTTCGTAATGTGGACGGTGAACGGCTCGTTGTAAGTTTTCGCCTTGTCCTGAAGGAAGCTGAGCGCGACGGCTTCCCCGAGCAGCAGCGAGGTGTCCGTGTCACTCCGCCAATGGATACCGGCGTGGATTCCGTGCCCGAAGCTCACGTTGTGTCCAAGTTTGGCGAGCTCGCCATTGACGGTGAGCTCGCCAGCGTCCGAGCCAGTGTACGGCTGGAGGGACAGCCCGTCGTCGGTGGGAACCATCGGATTCGGGAACACAAAGCTGCCATCGAAGAAGAACTTCAACACGGTGATGCAGGCTCCGGCGACCGTTCCGTGCCCGGTCGGGTAGGCCGGATGCGTGGGCGAACCTTCAGGAAATGCTTGTGAGAGCAGCCAAGTCCCATACTTGTTGAAGCTCTGCTGAAGCCCCTTCGAATTGAGGATTACAGGGCTTAAGGTGACGTCGGTCTCGCTTCCCTGCCCAGTCTTGATCAGGTGGACGAGGCCTCCGATCGCCTCCGGCCGGGGGCGCAGGTGCACGAACCATTTCTGGTACCACACAGTGTTCAGGGCTTTGGTGGCCACTTCGCCGATGGTGGCCGCGAAGTCCGGGCCGCCGAGTGTGCCGAAGCCGTTTTCGGTCCTGGAATTGTTATACGGATTGCCGGGATTCAGCGGAGCGCCGCCGGGCGTGAAGCTGCCCGGCGGGTTTCCATTGATTCCCGCCAAGACCAGGAACGCCGTGAAGTAAGTCTGATAGAGAACGTCCACGTGGGTAAAGGCGGCCAGATCGCGGCCATTGCGCCGATAGCGCCTTGTGGGATCAATTTGGCTGCGGAGGCCCGTGTCTACGCCGTTCTGGATGTCCAGCCAGGTGGTGAAATCGGTTCCATAGTCAATGTTCGGCAGGTAGCTGACCATTTGCTGGCTGAGGGGCTGGGCCCCGAGGGACGTGGGGGTGATGAAGAATTGGGAAATGTAGGGGCCCAGCGATTCGCCTTGGAACGCCCCTCGAAAGAGGAGGTTTGTGGTGACCTGACCGCTCGAGTTCCTTGGGCCGAGATAGGTGGGGAGACTGCTGAGCTCCGCCGCAGCCTGCGCTGCGAGTGGACTTGTGCTGTAATCAGTGAAGGCGACGTCGCGCAGAAGCGAGGCCCAATAGTGTTCGAGCAACTCGGTGGCGTTCTGATCGCTGGCGGTTTTGGGCGCCGGGGGCACCTGCGGCTGGCCGAATTGCGCGGAATCGAGCGCCTCCAAATCGAAGGCCAAGCCGCCTTGCGGGCCGTTGAGCGTGCGCGTGCCACCGACGATGATGTTTTCGAAATCCGAAAACCTGCCGCTTGCAAGGGCCGTTTGGAAAGTCTGGAAAGCGGCTAGATTGACGCGGCCGAAGCCATCGTGCGGTAGAGCTTTGGTGAAAGTGCCGGCTTTGTCCGGATAAAGCGCGGTATCTCCGTTTGAAACATTGACTGCGGCGGGAACGAGCGCGTCCTCGGTCGCCTCAGTCACCCTGAGTTCGAACGCTTCAATGACTCGATTGTTCGTGACGTTTGCCGGCAATGCGTTGCTGGATACCGACGCGGTGCGCGGAGTGGACTGGGCGGAAACGACCGAAGGACTAGCCAATGCCGCGGCCGCAACACCTGCCGCAGCGCCTACTTGTCCCATGAAAGCCCGCCGACTGGTGCCTTTTGGCTTCGCTTCTTTTGTGGGAGCTTCCAATTCCATCGCAGAGTTTGCTCGAATAGATTTCTCGCTCATGTACGTCCTCCCTTCAGCTGGATTCGCAGATTCGGATCGAGACTTCTGACGCGACTATACAGGGGCCCTAGGACAAGAATTTGCGCGGGAGGGTACCACAAACGATAGTCAACAACATTACAATATATTTAAATTTTGTCGAGCTATGCGGATGCCTGTGGAAATCGGCTTGTTCGCGGAGAAGAGAAATGGAAATCGAGGCAGGGCTGAGTTTCTTCCGGCCTTCATCTAGGCGCGGCTCATAAGTGGATTGCACAGCAGCCGTCTTGCATGTGGAGGATGCTATCGCTCTCGCGCGTGCGGCGCACGCGCGAGAGGCGTAGCGGCAACTATTCGCACGGAGCTAGGAGCAGGTCAGTTGGGGTTTGTTCGCTTGGCGGTAAATTCACGGCTGAACTGGCCGCCAGCTCTGGTGCCTTTAAGCGCGTCGCCGTTCAAAGTTGCCTTGTAGTCGATCTTCATGGTCTCGCCATCGCGATTCTGGCGCTCTTCGGTCCAGGAGATCGTGTTGCCTGAAACGGTGGCATCGGAGGCAATTTCGCCGCGGCGCGTCTTGTGGCTGACTTTGAATTTGTCCCCATTGGAGGTGATGGTGAGAGTCTGGGCGCCACCGCCGCCCCCTCGGTGCCCGCCTCCTCCACCCTGGCCACCACCGCCGCCTTCTCCGCCGCCTGCCATGGTCATTTCCCAGGTGCCGGCAAAACTGGCGTTCTGGGGTGCGGCTTGGGGCGCCGCTTGGACAGCTGCGACCGCGAGCAGCAAAGCCGAAAAACAAATTAGTGCAAATCCCAGTCGAGATTTCAGCATGTCGAATTCTCCCTCGTTATTAAATTTGGTCGTGGACTCCCTCGGATGGGCGCAGGCCGCCAGTTCGGCGAGGGGCCGTAAAAGTATCGGGCTCAATGTAATTACGGGTGAGAGGGAGTATTGGTTCCAAAATTTAGAGGCGTCGCCGGGGCGAGCGGAGGATGCTTCAGAAGGGAGCGACCGTTCCGTCGGGGAGGAGGTCGGGGTCGTAAGTCAATTGCTTGAGACCGTCCTCCCAAGCAAAATACGTTCTTCCACATTGCTTGCCGCGAAGGCAGCCCTCGATGACGAGGAGCCGACTGTCTTTGTAAAAGGTGAGCAAGTCGGAATAGCACCACCAGTCAAAATTTGAATTGGCCGGCGGAAAGTGATAGTAAACCTCGGCGAATGGCGGGTAATAGACAGCGCCCGTTTTCGCATCAACGATTACGAACTGCTTGCAGCCAGCTCCGCATCCCCAGAAAACCAGGACGTAGTGCCCGGCAAAATTCACTCCCCTTTCCAGAGCTTCGCGGATGACCGTGCGATGATTCTTCTCGATATGAGTCTTTAGGATCGCGGGATGGACTTCGCCTGTGAATGTTTCGGCTACCGAGTGGTCCTTGAATTCAGGGTGTGTGTTTTTGCTGCAAGAGCTTGAAGCGTGGCTGGACTGAAGGGTTGTTATGAGCAGAAGCGCGGCTGCAATCGCCAGAGGGGCAGCAGGAAAAATCATGAAGCGCTGAATTTTCATCTTCCGGCAGCATAGAGCCGGAAGGGCGGAAACTTCCAGATATTTTCCGCTGCGGCCAGCTCAGCGAGTGGGGCCTTGCTCCTCCATGAAGTGGAAAGCGTCCTCGACCGTGCGCGAGGAGGCGTGCGAGGCGGTCAAGGAGTTTGCTTCGCTCTTGGTGAATTGATAGCGGCGGCGCGGCGAGAATTTGCCCGGGTCGAAGGACCCGCGCTTCATTTGGAATACCCAGACGTACTCGCGGCGGGCTTTGTCCGCTTCGGAGAGCGGGATGACGGCGGTGTCAATCATGGTGAGCGGACTGAAATCCGAGAAGCCGTTCTGATCCGTGTGTACGAGCGAAGGCATGGTGGTGCCGTAAAAATCCGTGTCGTGGCTGAAGATAATCACGAAATCCACTTGCGAGGGGCCGGCCGCGGGACATACGCCGGCGAAGTGCTTCTTTCTATTTTGCGCGATCCATTTCGCCTGTGCAGGGGTGATCCCGTAAGCTGAAAAGAAAACCTGGCAGGCCGGGTCGGCGCTTTCGTTTTCTGGCTGGCTATCGGGAAAATCCTCGGACTCGACGACGGCCGCGACGGGGTGGATGCTCGCGACGTTGCGCGAGGGCTGTAAATTGGCGGCGCTTTCGGTCGGCTTCGTGCTGGTGGCATCGGCAGGAGGCGCGGGAATGGGCGCGGTATTCAAGTGCGAATTGCTTCCGACTGAAGGCGGCTGCGAGGATTTTGCCTTGGTGGAGCTCGCTTTGGCGCTGCGCGCGACGGTTACCGGGGACTTCGCGGTCGCGGTCGTACCTGACGTCTGGACGACATTCGAGTTTGCTGCCGGCGAATGCCTGGCAGCGGCGGGGGCTGGCTTCGCGGGCGTTGGCGCATCTGATGGTGCAGCGGATGGGGCACTGTTCGATTCCGGCGCCGTGGACAGCACGATCTCGACAGGCGCGACGGCGGGGCTGCTCGCGGGCTGCTGCGGAGGAATGGCAGCGCTTGCGGAGACGGTAGCCGCGGGCGGATGGAATGAATTTGCGGAGGTCACGGTGGCCGAAGGCGTCGAGCTTTGCGGCGAGGCAGCGGTGGCTGCGGCTGCTCTCGCGCTGACCGCGGGGGCCGTCACGGGAGGTGTTGAATTCGAGGCAACGAGCGCAGGCGCTTCAGGCGCTGGAGCCGCCGTGGCGCTGGCGGCCGGCGGAGCTGCGGCGTGGGCTCTGGCGCGCGCCGCTGCTGCTGCCAAACTGCTCAGCGAGGCCACGGGCTTATTGCTATCGTCCTCGAACGGGGGCAAGCCCGGAAACACGCTATCCGGGACGTATCCTTCGACACCGTTCGCGGCGTGAATTTTTACGAAGCCTTTCACGCGGCTGACGATCTCGACTGTTTCACCACACGGGAGCTTGGCCGTGACGTCAAAACTGCCGAGCGATTCGTAAACCCACACACGGTCCTGGCTGGACGTGCATTTCATCGTGGCGCTGTCGCCCGCCTGCGCGGAAGGAACCGGCCCGGCGCCCAAGTAGGCGACGACCAAGAGCCCGAAGGTGATCACGCGAGCAGCGATCGCCGGAAAATTGACGAATCGAAAATTTGGCCCGTGTGAGTTGCGGTTGTCCCTCATCTTTCCTCCCAAGTTCGCTTGCCGCTGCCCGGCGGCAAGCTTGAAGAATTCCATGCCCTGCTACGTCAAAAGCACTTGGATCGCTGTAGGAAAGGCTTTCTGCCGCGACCAAGAAGGATCTCCGATTGAGAACATGATGGCTGGGTGAGCAACGGATAAGAGCTCATAAACTGATCAATTTTGCGCTTAGGGAGAGGGGGCGGACAACTGGACGGAGGGACAAGAAAGGGGCAAGGACCGCGCGTTTCCCGTTTTGGGGCACCTTTCGCCCTACTTTCTCCATTGCGGCTGGCTGCAAAATGGGCGTGACAGGCGAGGGGCGTTTTGGGCATCTTATGGGCCGGCGGGGTGGCTCAAGGGGGGAGGCGACGATGGCGCGATACGACTTCCTGGTGGAGACTTACGAAACAGAGCGAATCAAGGTGGTGAGTACGTGGAGCGAATTCAAGGATGAGGAGCTTCCCACGCGGCCGCTCGCGAGCGATCCACGGGGGCGGAGTGTCCACGAGCAAATGGTGCATCAGTGCGTGAGCGAGAATTTGTGGTTTCGGAACATGCTCGGGATTGAGGTGACCGCGCAGCCGCTGCCGGCGCAGGAAACGCGGCTGGAATTCATGAAGCGCTATGCGGAGGACAGCGGGAAGCGGTTGGCGGCCTTACGGACGAAGGATGAGACATGGTGGGAGGGCGGGACTACATTTTTCGATGTGCCGCGTACGCGGGCGTGGGTGATGGTGCGGCGCATTGCGCACACGGCGCACCACCGCGGGCAACAGATCGCCATGTTGCGCATGCTCGGCCATAGCTTGCACAGCAACTACGGGCCGACAGCCGATACGGGCGGCCTGATGCAGAATCAGGCGCCGACGATTTATGCGTACGCGAATCTGGATGCGCTGATTGCGGGAGAGGCGAGAGGCGGTGCGAAAACACCGCTGCCCGGTGGAGGGGGAAAGCCGGTGACCGAGCGCCCAGGCGAATCATAACGCTGGAAGGGTTCCGGGCAAGCCCGTGTTTTCGTTTCGCTGCATCTCAGTAGAATCGTTCTGGGCGGGAGGAGCGTACGGTGAACCAAGCCTATGTACACGGCTACGATGCGCGAGAGAACGAACGGCTGCGAGACCAGGCCGGTTCGTTGGTTGAGTTACTTCATTGCGATACCTCATACCCGGATGGGAGCATGGTCCTGGAGGCGGGGTGCGGCGTTGGAGCCCAAACTCTCACTTTAGCTCAGCGGAGCCCTGGAGCGCGATTCACTTCGGTTGATGTCTCGTCGAGCTCGCTTGCCGAAGCTAAGAAGAAGATCGACACGGCGGGACTCGCCAATGTGCAATTCCAGCAGGCAGATATCTTCGCGTTGCCCTTCGCCCGCGAGTCCTTCGACCACGTCTTCGTCTGTTTTGTCCTCGAGCATCTGTCGCAGCCTATTGAAGCTGTGGCGATGCTCAACGAGCTGCTTAGACCCGGCGGGACGATGACTATTATCGAAGGGGATCACGGGTCAACCTACTTCCACCCCGATAGTAGGGCGGCACATAGGGCCATCCAGTGTTTGGTCGAGTTGCAGCGGTTGCGGGGAGGGAACGCGTTGATTGGGCGACAGCTCTATCCGCTCATGATCGATGCGGGGCTGGAAGAGGTTCGCGTTTCGCCACGGATGGTGTATGTGGATTCGAGCAAACCCGAACTGGTCGAGGGCTTCACCCGAAAGACGTTCACCGCAATGATCGAGGGCGTTCGCGAACCTGCAATCGAGGCCGGGCTCAGCGATTGCGAAGCGTTTGATACGGGGATTCGAGATCTTTATAGAGCGGCGGAGGCAGACGGCGTGTTCTGCTATACGTTCTTCAAGGGAGTGGGAGAGAAGAGTCGAGGGGCTTAAAAAAGATTTCGCGCAGATCCACCTTCCCCGAGCATAAGTGCGGCCTTCACAGGAATTGGTACGAACCCACCTCATAGATTCAGACAATAATGAATAACAATTATTTCACCAGGCCTACTGCACAGTGATGTTCACGGTGGCGGTGGTGCGGCCGAATTGATTGGTGGCGATGAGCGTATAGGTGGTGGATTGCGCGGGGGCGACTACGACACTTGTGCCGCGGACGGCGCCGACCTGCGGGGTGACGATGAAATAGGAGGCTGTCGGCGAGTCCCAGTTCAATGTGACTTGCGTGCCGGCGGTGACATTTTGCGAGCTGGCGGTGAAGTTATTGATGACGGGCGGCGGGCCGGTGGGGACATTCGCCTGGGTATAGATAGGGTTCATGAGGATGACATCGAAATCCGCGGCGGTGACATTGCCGAGATTGTGAAGATCGTCGTTGATCCAGCGGGAGTCGTTATCGCCGGTGATGTACATGGAGGAGCCGTTATCCGCCATGATGAGGCCGTATTGCTGGAGGGCTTTGAGGATTACCTGGTTGGTAGGGGAGTAGGAGGAAATGTCGAAGGTGGATTTCAGGCGCAGGCGCATGCCCATGGGGGCGGCGTTCGCGTTTGAGGAAGTGGCGGCCCAGTGCGTGGCGGGAAGAACGTAGGCGGCGCGGCTGTTTTGCAGGGTGAAGCGCAGGGCGTGATTGATGGCGCCGCTCGCGACTTCATCGTAGCGCGCGAGGCCGGGGAAAATCGGGAGGCCGGCAGCGTCGGCCGAGGTCCAGGTAAGGGGGCGCTGATTGTAATTCTGTAAATCCCAAACGGCGGTTGAGCCGGCGCTCCATGTGCCGTCGCCGTTGGGGACGGCCTGGTAGAGCTCGTAGAGCCAGCAATTCGCGCTGTCGAGGATGAGAGCATGGCGATCGCCATTGCCCGGATTGGGGTCGCCTTCGACGGGGGCGTTTGCGGGAATGGGCATCGGGCCGGGATCGCTCTCGTCGCCGTAGGCAGTGAAATCGACATTCACAAAATTCTGGCCGGCGGCAACAACCACGTACGGAATGCCGATGTTTGATCCGTTGTACTCGCCGGAGCCGAAGTCAGGATGAACGGGAGTGCTTGGGCCGATGAAATTGATTAGGGCGGCGGAATTGGGATCGACCGGAGCGTTCGAGATGTTTTGATTCCAAAGATTGTTCGCGGGGAACGGGACGAAACCATTGAGGCTGCCTTGCACACCGGGCGTGAAACCGCTGCACGCGCTGGGAGGCGGCTGATTGCCTGTGACTTGCACATTCAGGGAGCCGGACGCGCTGCTGCCGGGGTTTGGATTCGTGACGCTGACGGCGAAAGTGCCGGCGGAGGGGGCGTTGCCTGTGGCCGTAAGTTGCGTCGCACTGACGAAGTTGGTCGTGAGTGCCGAGCCCGCAAAAGATACTTGCACGCCAGAGACAAAGCTGCTGCCGGTAAGAGTGATGGCGAAGGCGCCGGTGGAGAAGCTTGTGGGCATGACGCTTAAGAGCGCCGGAACGGGATTCAAGAGCGTGACGGAGCTTGTGCCGGTGACGCTTGAGTCGGCGGCGCTTACGGCGGTGATCGTGACTGTATTCGGATTGGGGAGGGTGGCGGGAGGGGTGTAGTTGCCGGACGCGTCGATGGTGCCGATGGAGGCGCTGCCGTTCGCAATGTTGTTGACCTCCCAGGTGACGGAGGAATTCGAGGTGCCGGTGACCGTGGCGCCGAATTTCTGCGGAGTGCCCAGGCGGACATTGGCTGGGCTTGGCGTGACGGTGACGGAGACGGTGGGGGGTGGGGGGCCCATTTTCGAGGAGCCGCCGGACGTACCGCCGCAGGCGAATTGGGTGCACAGGAGCGCGAGCGCCGGGATGAGCAAGAGTAGATTGATGCGTCGCACGTCTATCTCCTTGAAAGCGCCCCGGTAGCAGGGCAAATCACAAGTAACATTTGGCCTAACAAGTGTGGTGGAAGGGGGTGCCGGAAACAACTGGACGAACGGACAAATTAAGGCCAGGGGCGCAGGCTGGGACGAATTTGGCGCGTCGAATGGGCGGGGCTTGGTGAGGGGCGGGAATCGCTATGACCCGTGTTTTGAGGCGGTTATGAGGCTATCTGTTTGGGTGCTCGGCTCGCGAACACGGACGCTCATTTTGGAGTCGCTTATGCGGGCCAGTGACGAGCGCAAATCCCAAGATAGGTTGCGGCGAGGAAAACGAACAGCATGGTCAGCAGCACGTGCCCGACAACGAATTCATTGCCTTCGGGCCAGTCGGCATGGCGGTAATAGGTGAAATCAACAACCATGCGTAACATCCAGTACATGCCGATGAACGCGGCCAAGGCCAGTCCGGCGCGCTGCCCACGTATGATTTCGTCGTGCAATAAGAGCGTGAGCACGCCGAACGAAACGATGGTATAGACGGCGAAGCCGCCGTGAACCCACATCAGTTTGCGATTAAAGGGGGCGAGCTTGGCGAGGTCTTCTTTCCAATGCAACCGGTAGGGGACCTGGAAACTGGCGATCAGGACGACAAAGTGTCCCGCACCGGCGAGCCATAGGGCCAGGCTTAGCCACTCCTCGATTGTTCTTGGCATGGGGGTGCCCTCCTTTTATCCGGCAATCGCATGCAGGAATGGCAGCATCACGCGCATTACAAACCAAGGATGAAACAGGATGAAGAGCGGCCCTGCCGCGATCAGCGCCGTCCATAGCCTACCTGGCATCCCGTGCCCGAATCCGAGCCGCTTCCCTACTTCGGTCCGTTCAGCCAACACGCCGAGTCCTTGCACGAGAAAATACGCCGTGGGCAATCCGTATCCGGCTCTGGCTGGAACCGAGATGACGAGATCGTGAATCAGTCCTGAGGCGAGAAACGCACCAAGCGTCGCAGCGGCGGTCCCGAAGCCCCGCTGGAGCGGACGAAACACGAGTGTGTGCGTCAGTTTCCGAAACCCGAGATTCCAGCGCTTGCCCCACAACTCACTGAGCGATTCCGACTCGAGCGGGCGCTGCATGATCGGCTCGGCCTGGATTCCGGCGCGCTGCCAAGCCAGCGCAATCAATTGAAATATTCCGAAATGAAGAATCAGGACGATTCCGATCATGCCGATCCAACCCGCCGCGAGAGGATGATTTGTGGGAACAGCGCGAGCAGCCATCCAGATCAGTGCTGCGCCGGAGAGCGCTTTGCCAAGCGCTGCCAGCCATTCGCGCGGCGCGATGCGCCGCTTCTCCACGCCCAGCTTGAAAAACTTTTCGGCATCCATCCCCGGCCACAGGAGCAGATAGGCTGCGGAACGTTTCCAATTCCCTGGGCGCGTTGTCGCTCGAGCTTCCCACCACGTCTGCCATTTGCAGCCCGCAAAGATCGCGGTTGCGAGCAGCCACATGAAAACCCAGGGGACCAGGAAACCTCGAAGGGCGATTACTCCAACCGGGAGCGCAAGGAGCGGGGCCCAACCGATCCATGCCGGCGCGGAGTCGTCGCCTGATGGTGAGTGAAATCGCGTCGCTAAATGCTTGCCGGCGATCACCGTTCCGTTCGTCGTGGACACGTTCATCGCTGTATCTTCGGGCCCTACTAATTCGCTTGGATTCATGACGCATGCACCAGAGCCGCTGCGGCGTAAGTGGCGACGAGATATAGGAGCGCGAAAGTGATCGCCGTATCACCCGCGCGATTCGAACGGCGCAACGCGGCATCGTAGTAGAAGAACTGGAGTGGCACGCGGGCAAGCCAGAACACGGCCATCGCGGCAGCAAGAAAGCGGCCGAGGCCGCGTCCGCTGGCAAGTTGCGCGGCGAACCCGAAGGTGATTGTGGCGAAGAGCAGCACAATTCCGACGATGTAGCCGGAATGGACGAGAAAGATTTGACGGATGATGGGTGTGACTCGCGAGAGGTTTTCGCGATAGTTGAGTTTTTTAGGTAAGACGAAATTGGCGAGCGCAATCGCGACCTGAACCATTCCCGCAACCCAAAGCGCCACGATGAGGGTGGGCATTGTCGTCTCCATCTGGCGTTGCGACGAGCATCACGCGTGCCGGGAAGCCGCGTTCGCCGGACAGGCGAACGCGGCGCAACTTCGGCGGGAGGCAATCCAGCGATACAAGGAACGCATCCTTGCCATCACCCAGGGAATCTTCGCCAGCCAGACGACCGGTTGCCCCCACCAGATCTCGTGCGCCAGAGCGACGATGGCATCCGCGCCGCCATACTGACGGCCATCGGCGCCAAGAAACTTCAGCTCGAAGAGCAACTCCTCGGGCGTCAATCCGAGCAGAGGCGCAACCCGCGGGTCTTGAAGCGGAGCAAGCGCCAAGCCGCGGCGTTCCAGGATGGGGGCGAGCCAGCGCGCGAGGCGCGTGCAGAAACGGCAGTCGGAGTCAAAAAAGAGCCACCCTCGGGCGTGGCGTCCCTTGCTATCGGTCCATTCGGAAGCAAGCGAGATCATGACTAACCTGCCGCCTTCTGCCGGGTCGTCCCGAGCAGCGTAATGACCTTCCCTCGCAGCTTGGCAACACCCTTG
>Ga0187819_10000233_pt1 | contig 26761 bp, 25 predicted proteins | sample NC_wetland_sal_i_15_FD_132411 | JGI IMG/M metagenome (GOLD analysis project Ga0187819, IMG submission 132411) | Wetland sediment microbial communities from Neuse River Estuary, North Carolina, USA - SO4_4 | ecosystem: Environmental > Aquatic > Freshwater > Wetlands > Sediment | place: USA... | reverse complement strand
TCGTTTGGGAAATGCTGAATAAAGGTGCGATGGCCCGGCGCCCTCTCGTCGTGCTGGGAGATTTCTGGCAGCCGATCATCGAGCGCGTGCGCGAAGTGGAGCTCGGCCACAAATCCGCGTGGGCCGAGCAGGAGGATCCGTTGATTCACGTTGCCGCATCGCCGGCTGATGCCGCGGAATATCTCGCCGCGCAACTCGCGAAGCGAAAATGACCGATGCGGCTCCCAGCGCGCCGCGAAGAATCACATTCACAGCTTCGGGTCAACGCAAAGAAAAACCTCGCGCTCGGAGACCCGAGCTACAATGCCATTTGAGGAAACCGTGTCGCATTCCGCGGAAGCGCTTCTCGAATTTGGCGCGCTGAAAGAAATCGTCGGCCGCCGCACCACCTGCGCCCTGGGACGCCGGGCCACCGAGGCGCTCGCGTCGCAGCAGGACGCCAGCGCGCTCGACGCCGAATTCGCGCTCGTCCGCGAAGCGGCTGCCTACCTGCGCGCCGGCTCCGAGCTTGGCTTCGGCTCACTTTCCGACCCCGAGCAATGGCTCGCGCGCCTGGCGATTCCCGCGTCGTTGCTTTCGAGCGTGGAGCTGCTCGAGGCGGCTTCGCTCGTGGAAACCATCTTCGGCGTGCGCCAGACTTTCAAAGGCGAAGCCGCGAAATATCCGCGCCTCTCCGAAAGCGCCGCGGCGCTCGCCGACCTCCGCCATCTTTCCACGGCGATTCGCCGCGCGATCCTGCCCAACGGCGAAATCAGCGACGACGCCTCGCCGCAATTGAAACGCATCCGCGCGGGAATTTCCCAGGCGCGCGAGAAAATTCAGAAGTCGCTCGAAAGCATCCTGCGCGCCCGCGGCGAACCGGCCGGCGAGGATTACATCACTCTGCGCAATGATCGCTTCGTGATTCCCGTGCGGGCCGCGGAACGCCGCGCCGTCCCCGGGGTGGTGCACGGCGCGAGCGCCACGGGACAGACCGTTTTCGTCGAGCCGCTCGAAGCCATAGATCTGAATAATCGCCTGGTTCAATTGTCCGAGGACGAAACGGCGGAAATCGCGCGCATCCTCGAGGAATTGACGGAGCGAGCGCGCGCCGAGCGCGGTCCTCTCGATGCCGCCGCCTCGGCCATCGCCCACCTGGACTCGATTTTTGGCCGCGCGCGGTTTGCCCGCGAATTCGATTGCGTGATGCCTGAATTTTCCGCGGGCAATTCGTTGCGCCTCGAAGCCGCCCGCAATCCCGTCCTCGAAAATGCGCTGCGCCCCCAGGGACGGAAGACCGTGCCGCTCTCGCTCGCGCTCGGCGGCGATGAGACCATCATGGTGATCAGCGGCCCGAACACGGGAGGAAAAACCGTCGCGCTGAAAACCGTTGGACTCGCGGCACTCTCCGCGCAATCTGGAATTCCCGTCGCGGCCGGGCGCGCCGAGCTCCCCGTCTTCGATTGCGTTCTCGCCGATATCGGCGACGAGCAATCCATCACCGCCGATCTTTCCACTTTTTCGGCGCACATGCTGAACCTGAAATCCATGCTCGATACGGCCTCCAGCCGCTCGCTGATCCTCGTGGACGAGATGGGCACGGGCACGGCTCCCGAGGAAGGCGCCGCGCTGGCTGTCGCCTTGCTCGAGGAATTTCGCGCCTTGCACGCGCTCACGCTCGCCACCACGCACCACGACCGCCTGAAGGCTTACGCCTCGACGACGCCCGGAATCGTCAACGCCGCCATGGAATTCGATGAAGAGAATTTGCGCCCTACGTACCGCCTGCTCGTGGGCGTCCCCGGCACATCCAGCGGCATCGAAATCGCGCGCAGGCTCGGCTTGCCGGCCCGCGTGGTGGATCATGCGCGAGCAAGCCTCTCTCCGGAATCGCGCGAGTCGCGCGACTTGATCGCCTATCTTCATCGCAGCCGCGACGAGATGGAGGAAATCAAGCGCCAGGCGCGCGAAGAGCTCGCCCAACTCGAAGCCGAGCGGCGCTCTCTGCAAACCGAATGGATCGAGCGGCAGAAGAAGCGCATCGCCGAGCTGGAAAAGAATTTTCTTGCCACGCAGAAACGCCTCGAATGCGAAGTGGCGCAACTCGCAGCAGATATTAAGGACCGCAACGTGCGCGCGCAGCTCGAAAAGCAATCCTCGAAGCGCATGGGGAAGCTCGCGTCCGAGGCCCGCGCCGATGCGGACGCCGCCGTCGTCGAAGCGCTCGCCGCTTCTCAGGCGGATCTGGGAGCGGCGGCTGAAGGGCCGCAGAAGCCTGTTGCGCCCGAGCAGCTTTCCGCCGGCCAGCGCGTGGTGGTGAAAGGCTACAAGCAGCCGCTCGTTTTTCGCCGCCACGATGGCCGCACTGCCGAAGTCGAGGCCGGCCCGTTGCGCATGAAAGTCGCGCTGAGCGACATCGTCGGTTTTGAAGCTGATGCGAAGCCAGCGCAACATGCCGCCCCCGCCGCAGGTGCCCGTCCCCGCGGCATCACTGTTTCCGCGCACGCAAGCGATGAGCCGGCAGCCGACGAGATCAACGTGATCGGCAACACGGTCGAGGAAGCCACTCGCCGCGTGGACAAGTTCCTCGACGAAGCCACGCTCGGCGGCACGCCTTCGGTCCGCATCATCCACGGCTACGGCACCGGCGCGCTCCGCCGCGGCCTCGCGGAGTTCTTGTCTTCGCACCCACTTGTCGAGAAGATCGCGCATGAAAAACCAGAGCGAGGCGGTGATGCGGTGACGGTGGCCGAGTTGAAAAGCTAGCAACGGAGTGTTAAAGGTTTAAATTCAAGGCCATGGCAGAAGCCGGATCCTTTGCCGAGCGCGTGAAGCAACAGGCGGACATCGTCCGCGTCATCGGCGAATACGTGCGCCTGAAGAAGACGGGGCAAAATTTCACCGGGCTGTGCCCTTTCCACCAGGAAAAGACGCCCTCCTTCGCCGTGCATCCCGTTCGCCAGATTTATCACTGCTTCGGCTGCGGCGCGGGTGGCGACGTTTTCAAATTCGTGATGGAAATGGAGAAGTCACCCTTCCCGGAGGCGGTGCGCACCGTTGCCGAAAAATGCGGCATCCCGGTGCCGAAGCCGCGCGAGCGCTCGCCGGAAGAGCGCCGGGAAAATCAGCAGCGCTCGGCGCTCGTTGAGATGCATCGCGAAGCGGCCGCCTTTTTCGCGCGCTGCCTGCACGATTCGCCGGAAGGCAAAGTCGCCATGGGCTATCTCGAGGATCGCGGCCTCGACCGCGAAGCCATGAAACGATTCGGCCTGGGCTTTGCGCCTTCCTCCGGAGACGCCGTTCTGCGTTTCCTGAAAGTGAAGTATCCGGAAAAGCTGCTCGATGTCTCCGGGCTTATCTCGCGGGATGAGGGCGGGCGCGCCTACGATCGTTTCCGCCGCCGCATCATGTTTCCCATCTCAAACGAATCGGGAAAGGTGATTGCCTTCGGCGGCCGAGCCATGGGCGACGACATGCCGAAGTACATGAATTCGCCCGAGACAGCCATCTATTCGAAGAGCAACGTTCTCTATCACGTAGACCGAGCGAAAGAAGCGCTGCGGCAAAATGATTTTGCCATTCTGGTCGAAGGCTACATGGACGCCATCGCCGTCGCGCGCGCCGGCATCTCGAACGTAGTCGCCAGCTGCGGCACCAGCCTCGCCGAGCCGCAAATTAAATTGCTCGGCCGCTTCACGCGGCGCGTGGTGGTCAATTACGACCCGGATACCGCGGGGCAAGTAGCCGCCGAACGCTCGCTCACGCTGCTGCTCGAAAAAGAATTCGATGTGCGCGTCCTCGCGCTCCCGGGCGGCGCCGACCCCGACAAATTCCTGAAAGAGCAGGGCGCCGAGGCGTACCGGAAACTCCTCGTCCAGGCGCCGCCGTATCTCGATTATTTAATTGGCCGCGCGCGCCAGATGGACCGCTCGACCGCCGCGGGCAAAGTGGCCGCGCTCAATTTCCTGATGCCCTATGTCCAAAAGCTGCCCAACCGCCTGCTGCGTTCCGAATGGGCCACGCGCATCGCTTCCGAGCTGCGCGTGGACGAGCCCGTGCTGCGCGAGTCGCTGCGCATCGCCGCCGCCGAGCGCCGCAGCGAAGTGAAGCCAAAAGCGGGCCTGCTCGGCCCGGCCGTAAAGCCCGCTGAGCGCCAGTTGATTCGCATGCTGGTCGAAGCCGAAGGCTTTCGCGAAAAGCTCGCCCGCGAACTCGTTGCCGGCACGCTGCACCGCGGCCTCGAGGGCGAAAGGCTGATTGAACTCCTGATTTCAAAGGTCGGCGAAGGCCCCGATCCCGCGGCTCTGGCCGCCTCGCTCGAGGAAAAAGACCGCCGACTGCTTTTCGAAATTCTCTTCGAGCCGTTTGGCGAGGCCACCTGGGAAGCCGCCGAAAGCTGCCTCGGCGTGCTGCGCAACCGGCGCGTGCAGGAAGAGCTCGCCGAATTGCAAAAACAAATCGAATCCAAGCCTTCAAACGAGGAATTGCGGCGCCTCGTCACGCGGCGGCTGGAATTGCAAAAACTCCTGGCCAGCCAGTGACTTACTGCATTTGATTGACGGAAACTTGGCCTATATTGTAAACTTGTAGGGTTTTGGAGGAAACGGGCGGCACGTGCCGAGCATCATATGTATGTGTGAATAGAGGCGCGGGCTTGCTGGGCGCGGGCGCTGGGATCGGGAACGGGTTCCAAAGATCGTCTTAAATTATCCGTCCAAATGCGGTTTATGAAGAATCGCGCCGGGGTGTCTCGCCTCGGCCGATTTGTGCATTGGAACCCTTTCGTTTGCGCCGCTCGACCTCATCAGGGGGAGGAAGCGTGACGTTGGCTCTTGAGGAAAAATACGATCAGGTACGGCAGCTCATCGCCATGGGCAAGGAGCGGGGTTACCTGCTCTACGATGAGGTGAACGATATCCTGCCCGCCGAGGTGCACTCCTCGGAAGAAATTGACGATTTGCTCTCGACGTTTGAGCGCTATGGCATCGATGTGTATGAGGACCTCTCGACCGCCAAAGCCGCGCTCGCTGCCGCTGATTCCGCCGAGACCGCTGAGGTCGCGAAAGATGAACCCGCCGCGGAAGATGGCGAGCTCGACCTGACGCCGGGGACGCTAGAGAAAACAAACGATCCCGTCCGCATGTACCTGCGCGAGATGGGCACCGTGCCGCTGCTGACCCGCGAAGGCGAAGTGGCCATCGCCAAGCGCATCGAGCGCGGCCAATTGCTGGTCCTGAAAACCATCACCCGCGCGCCGCTCATCCTGAAGGAACTTTTGCAGGTGGGCGAAGACTTGCGCACCGGCTCGCGCTCGATCAAAGAGATCGTCCAGTTCGACGACGAGGAGCTGACCGAAGAAAAAATCGAGCAGAAGACCAAGCAGACGCTCAAGCAAATCGACAAAGTCGCCAAACTCTACTTGCAGGCCATCAAGCAGGCCGCCAAGCTCCAAAAAATTCCGCGCTCGAAAAAGCGGCCCTATCTGCGCGCGCGCTACGCGCTGGCCCGCACGCGCGTGGAAATGTCCAAGCGGTTTCGAGAGCTGGATTTCAACCCGCTCGAGAAAAAGCGCCTCATCGACAAGATTCGCCAGACCGTCGAGCGCGTTCATTTCCTCGAGCGCGAGACCACCAAGCTCGAACGCCGCGTCGAAGCCTCCAAAGCCGACGTGCAGGCCGAGGCGCGCAAAGACCTGAAAGCCCGCCGCCAGGAATTGAGCGAAATCGAGCTCGCCAGCGAAATCAGCCCCACCGAGCTGAAGCGCGCGCTTCAGGTGATTCTTCGCGGCGAAGCCGAAGCCGAGCAGGCCAAAAAAGAGCTGATCGAAGCGAACCTCCGCCTGGTGGTTTCCATCGCCAAGAAATATACCAACCGCGGATTGCAGTTCCTCGACCTCATTCAGGAAGGCAACATCGGCCTGATGAAGGCCGTGGACAAATTCGAATGGCGCCGGGGCTACAAATTCTCCACGTATGCGACCTGGTGGATTCGCCAGGCCATCACGCGCGCCATTGCCGACCAGGCCCGCACCATCCGCATCCCGGTGCACATGATCGAGACGATCAACAAACTGGTGCGCACCCAGCGCCAGCTCGTGCAGGAACTCGGCCGCGAGCCCACTTCGGAAGAAATCGCCAAGCGCATGGATATTCCGGTCGCCAAAGTCCGGAAAATTCTGAAAATCGCGCAGGAGCCGATCTCGCTCGAGACTCCCATCGGCGAAGAGGAAGATTCGCACCTCGGCGATTTCATCGAGGATAAGGCCGTGGTCTCTCCCTCGGACGCGGTGATCAACTTGAGCCTAAAGGAACAAACGTCCTCGGTGCTGAAGACGCTCACGCCGCGCGAGGAAAAAGTTATCAAGATGCGCTTCGGTCTCGACGACGGCAGTGAGCACACGCTCGAGGAAGTCGGTCAGTCGTTCGCCGTCACTCGGGAACGCATCCGCCAAATCGAAGCCAAGGCCCTGCGCAAGCTGCGCCACCCGTCGCGCTCGCGCAAGCTCCGCGCCTTCCTCGAAGGCTCGGCCAACGATTACTAGTCGGAAGAGTGCAGTAGTTTGACGAGGTCGCGCCTGCTAACTTGAGAGAGCCGCGGCATGGCGGAGCTTCGATTCAGAGACGACGAGGATGTCGATATCCGGTTGCTCGCTGCCGTTCTCGAAATGCAGGGCCACAGCTTCCTTAATATTGCGAAATAGCTCGTCCGCAGTCTGCCCCTGCGTAGAGATGTCCTGCCCGATCCCGCGAGCACACCACGTGTCGCCGTCTTGATGAACCTCCATCTTTACGATCATGAGACGCGCACCTATTTTTGCTGCTCCGCGGTGGCCCAATTCACCGCCGTGCCATAGCCATAGACAAGCTGCGCGCCACGGTCCGCGCCAATCGTCAGCAGCACGCCCAGGATGAAGAGCCCGAGCAGCATCACCCGGCGCAATTTCGCCGTGAAATTCTTCCGCAGGAAAAATGCCACCAGGCACAGCCCAAAGGCCAGGCTCGTCGCCGTCAGCATCAGCGTCTCGTGAATTCCCACGATGCGCTGCGCGTCGCCGGGCGGAACGGAGTTTTGCGCCGCCAAGCCGCTCAGCACCGTCACCATCGCCCCGAGCGTCCCTAGATACAGCAATCGCGCCGCCATCCGCTGCATCTCGTCGCTCGCCCGCCAAACCGCCAGCAATTCAAACAGCAGCGCCGCGAGCCACAGCACAATCGGGAAGTGCACGAAGACCGGATGAAAATTCAGCGCCTCTCGCAAGCCGGGAAGCATGATGGCCAGACCTCCTCGCGCGCGCGAAGAAAGCGCTCCGCCCGCGCGTATCGCCGCCGCATTATCCGCCAACGATTCCCGGGCGTAAACTCCTGTAAAATGTCCCGCACTTTGCCGCATCCGACACGCAAACGGCCGCGCGAGGCCGAACGCGATTATTCCCACCGCTCGCTTCTCGATAAGCTCGGCGTCAAGCCGGGCCAGCAAATCGCAGTCCTCGGCGTCGAGGACCCCGCCTTCCTACAAGATCTTTCCACACGCGCCCCCGATTTCTCGCGCGAAATCCCGCACACGGGCGCGGATCTAATTTTGTTCAGCGCGGAAGATGTGAAAGATTTGCGGCGCTTGAAAATCCTCGCGCGCGCAATTCAGAAGAACGGCGCCATCTGGGTCATATATCCAAAGGGTCAGAAGCATATCCGTGAAGCAGATGTCCTCGCTGGCGGAATGTCCGCCGGTCTCACCGACAACAAGGTTTGCAGCTTTTCCAGCACCCACACCGCCCTGCGCTTCGTGATCCCCGTCGCGCATCGCTGATTCCTAAGGGCGACCATTGAGGAAGATGAACGCCGCCGGCGGGGCAAGCAATCCAGGCCGCAAATTTTCGCCGCCGGGCGCGCGCGCGTCCTATCATGTTCCCATGGCGATACGCCTCGACGTTCGCGGCCTCACCGTCGAATTGCCCACGTCCTCCGGCTGGGTCCGCCCGGTAAACGATGTCTCGTTCTCGCTCGCGGAAGGCGAGACGCTCGGCATCGTCGGCGAATCGGGCTCCGGCAAGACGATGCTGGCGCTCGCGCTGATGGGACTCGAACCGCCCGGCGCCCGGCGCAAGGGCGAAGCGATGCTGCTCGAGCGCAGCACTGCGGGCGCCACCAGCGCCTCGGGAAACGGCCGCGGCGTGAATCTCCTCGCCGCCGCGCCAGAAGAATTGCGCGCCCTGCGCGGCCGAGAGCTGGCCATGATTTTTCAGGAGCCCATGACCGCGCTCAATCCCGTGATGCGCATCGGCGCGCAAGTCGAAGAGGCCATTCGCGTCCACGCGCCCGGCCAAAGCCAAACCGAAATCCGCCGCCACGCGCTCGAATCCCTCGAACGCGCCTCCGTCCCCGAGCCCCAGCGCCGCGCGCGCCAATATCCGCACCAGCTTTCCGGCGGCCTGCGCCAGCGCGTGATGATCGCCATGGCGCTTGCGGCTGGTCCCGGCGTCCTGATTGCCGATGAGCCCACCACCGCGCTCGACGTCACCGTGCAAAAGCAAATCCTCGAACTGCTCTCGAGGCTGCGCCGCGAATTGCAGCTCTCGCTTCTCTTCATCACGCACGATTTCGGAGTCGTGGCGCAAGTCGCCGACCGCATCATCGTGATGTACGCCGGCCGCATCGTCGAGGAAGGCCCTTCGGCGGAAGTTCTCCGCCGCCCGCGGCACCCGTACACCGAAGGTCTGCTCCGCGCCGCCCCGCGCCTGGCGCGCGAAAAGCTCGTCCCCATTCCCGGCACAGTCCCGTCGCTCGAAGCGCTCCCGCCCGGTTGCGCTTTTTCGCCGCGCTGCCCGCAGCGCATCGCCGAATGCGACGCCGCCATCCCCAATTTGCGAGACGTATCCCCGGATCACCGCGCGCGGTGTATCCTTATTCCATGACCACGACAGACGAACAGCGCCAGAAAGATCTCATCCGCGACCGCTTCACTCGCACGGCCAACGCTTTCGCCGACTTCGCCGTCAGCTACCGCGCGCAATTCGCCGATTCGCTCGCGCGGCTCCTCTCCGCGCAGCCTGGCGAACGCGCGGTGGACCTCTGCTGCGGCCCCGGCACTCTCGCCTTGCAATTCGCGCGCGTCGTCAATTGGGTGCATGCGGTGGATTTGACGCCCGCGATGCTGGCCCGCGCGCGCCGCACCGCCGAAAGCGAAGGCCTCCACAATCTATCCTTCACTCTTGGCGACGCGCAGTCGCTGCCGTTCAGTTCCGGCTCGCTCGATCTTGCGGTCACCAGCTACAGCCTCCATCACGTCCCCGACCCCGCGCGCATGATTCGCGAAATGGCCCGCGTCGTGAAGGGCACCGGCCGCGTCGGCATCATTGATATTGTTGTGCCCGAAGATCCCACCAGAGCTGAGATCGCCAACCGCATCGAAATTGTGCGCGACCCCTCGCACACGCGCTCGCTCCCGCGCAGCGAATTCGAAAAAATGATTGCCGCGGCCGGCCTGCGCATCCTCGCGAGCGAAGTCCACGAACTCCCGCGCTCATTCGATCACTGGATGCACGTCGCGGGCCGGCACCGCGGCGACCCTGAGTACGCCGAAACGCGCCGCCTGATGGAGTCGACCATGGCGGACGATCTCGCCGGTTTCCATCCGCAATTTGCCCCCGCGAATCCCGCCGCCCCAAACGAACCGCCCGACATTAATATGGTCAACACAGGCTTCTTCCTCGCCGCCGGGAAAGCCTGAACGCGATGGACGAATTCCTCCTCGAAGCGCATGGCCTCCGAAAATCGTACGCCCACTCGACAGGCGCATTCACGCAATCCTCACGCCGCGCCCTGGCCGTGGATGGCGTCAGCTTTTCGCTCATCCGCGGCGAGACGCTCGGCATCGTCGGCGAATCCGGCTGCGGCAAGACGACTCTCGCGCGCATGCTCCTCCGCCTCATTGAAGCCGATGCAGGCGAAATCCGTTTCCGCGGCCAGGATTGGCTCGCCGCGCGCGGCTCGAATTTGCGCTCCTTGCGCCGCCGGATGCAAATGGTGTTTCAAGATCCCATCGCCTCGCTCAGCCCGCGCATGCGTGTTGCCGGAATTGTCGGCGAGCCGCTGGCGATTCACGAGCCGCAACTTTCGTCAGCCGAGCGCCGCGCCCGCGCCACGGAGATTCTCGCCGCCGTCGGCCTGGGCGCGGATGCGCTCCGCCGCTACCCACACGAATTTTCCGGCGGGCAGCGCCAGCGCATCGGTATCGCCCGCGCGCTGATTTTGCGGCCGGAGCTCGTCATCGCGGACGAGCCGGTCTCGGCGCTCGACGTTTCCGTCGGCGCGCAAATCCTCGAATTGCTCGCCCGTCTCCAGCGCGAATTCAATCTCACGCTGATCCTGATTTCGCACAGTCTCCCGGTCGTCGCGCAGCTCGCAACGCGCGTCGCCGTCATGCAAGCCGGCCAAATCGTCGAGCTCGGCCCCGCCGATCAAGTGCTCAGCGCGCCCCGGCATCCCTACACGCAAACTCTCCTCGCCGCCGTCCCGCAAATCCCCGCGTGAATTGCGCGTCGCCCGCCGCGCCGTTTCGCAGCCGCCATCTACTGATACACTTCCTCCGATGAGCTTTCATTTTGAAGTATTAGCCACTGATCCCACCGGCGCCCGTCTCGGACGTCTCTCGACTCCCCACGGCGTCATCGAAACGCCCGCCTTCATGCCCGTAGGCACCGCCGCCACCGTGAAAGGACAGACGCAGCAGGACCTCGAATCCCTCGGTGTGCAAATCCTCCTCGCCAATACGTATCATCTATATCTCCGCCCCGGCCACGAACTCATCCGCGAGATGGGCGGCCTGCACGAATTCATGTCCTGGCCCCGCCCGATTCTCACCGATTCCGGCGGCTACCAGGTTTTCAGTCTCAGCGACCTGCGCAAAGTGAATGGCGACGGCGTCACCTTCCGCTCGCATCTCGACGGCTCCGAGCATTTCCTCTCCCCCGAAAAAGCGCTCGAAATCGAAATCGCTCTCGGCGCGGACATCATCATGGTCCTCGACGAATGCATCGAAGCTCCCTCGCCCGAATCCCGCGCGCGTGAAGCCGCCGCGCGCACCCGCGACTGGGCGCGCCGCTCGCGCGACTTTTTCGCGCATCACGGCGACCCCGCGCGCCAGATGCTCTTCGGCATCGTGCAGGGCGGAACGCACGCCGCACTCCGCCGCGAAAATGCCGACGCGCTCGTCGCGCTCGATTTTCCCGGGTACGCCATCGGCGGCCTCGCCGTCGGCGAATCGCACAGCGTCACATGCGACATCGCGGCCGGCGCCGCCGCGCGCCTTCCCGCCGCGCGCCCGCGCTACCTGATGGGCGTCGGCAAGCCCGAACACCTCGCCGATTACGTCTCGCTCGGCGTGGACATGATGGATTGCGTGCTGCCCACGCGCAGCGCCCGCCACGGCTGCCTCTTCACTTCGGCAGGCCGCGTGCTTATCAAGAATGCGCGCTACGCGAATGACCCGCGCCCTATTGACGATGAGTGCCAGTGCGCCGTCTGCCGGCGGTATTCCCGTGCCTATTTGCGGCATCTTTTTTCCGCACAGGAGTCGCTCGCGGCCATCCTGAACACCCACCATAACCTTTACTTTTACCTTGACATCATGCGCAAAATTCGCGAGGCTATCCGTTTTGGGAAGCTGGAAAGTTTCCGCTCTGACCTTCAGGCACGCCTCCAATAGGCAAACCTAAAGCAGGCGTTGGGCGCGCTACAAGGCGGGGCAGGTTTCTCGGTAATCATGGCAGTACAGTCTGCCGGCCTCGGCAGGCTTGCCCGCCCTGGCGGGCTAGTAAGATGCGGCGGGCTCGGCCGCAATGGCGGATAATGTATTCATGACTGCGACATTTGGATGGACGACGGCTGTCAACTTGGCTCTCTCGGCGCAAGCCCAGCCGAGCGGCATTGCCCTTTTTCTCCCGCTGATTCTCATCATGGGCATCTTCTATTTCCTGATGATCATGCCCGCCCAGCGCCGCCAGAAAAAAGTCAATGAAATGCTCAAGGCGCTGAAGACCGGCGACAAAGTCATCACCAATAGCGGCATCTACGGCACCATCGTCGGCCTCGAAGACGACTCCGTCCAGCTCCGCATCGCCGAACAGGTAAAAATAAAAATCTCACGCAGCGCCATCGGTGGCCTCCAGGCCGAACCTCCCAAGGAGACCTAGCCGCCTCGCATGAATCCCCAGCTCAAATGGAAATTCGTTTTCATCCTCATCGTTATCCTTCTGTGCATTTTCGGCCTCGTCGGCCTGCCGGATTTTCCCACTTCCTTCGCCGCCGTGAAGCAGAATCTCGCCGACCGCATCAAGCTCGGCCTTGACCTCAAGGGCGGCAGCCACCTCGTCCTGCAAGTGCAGGTCGAGGAAGCCATCGGCCAGCGCTGCGACCAGGCCGTGGACCAGCTCACCAAGCAAATTCACGAAAAAAATATCATCGTCGGCGAAATCCGGCGCATTGACGATACGCACATCCTCACGCGCGACGTGGACCCTGCTACTTCCGCCAGCTTCCGCGATCTCGTCAATTCGCAATTTCCCGATTGGACCATGGCTCCGGCGCCCGGCGAAACAAGCGGCTACATCCTCGCCATGAAGCCTAGTGTCGTCTCCGAGCTCCGCAAAGACACCATGGACCAGGCGCTCGAGACCATTTCGCGCCGCATCAACGCTCTCGGTCTCACCGAGCCCACCATCGCTTTCACCGGCCGCAGCGACAATGAAATCCTCGTCCAGCTTCCCGGCGAGGGCGATCCCACGCGCGCCAAATCCGTCATTCAAGCCAGCGGCCAGCTCGAGCTCAGGCTCGTCGCCGACGAACAAACCTTTCCTTCCGAAGCCGCCGCTCTTGCCGCGCACGGCGGCGTGCTTCCTCCCGGCACCGAAATTCTTCCCGGCAAGGCCGAAGGCGCCGCGCCCGGGCAGTCCACTTCGCAGGTCTATTACGTTCTCGAGCGCGCCCCCATCATCACCGGCCAGGACCTGCGCAGCGAAAACATCAGCCCCAGCACGAGTTATCCCGGCCAGTATCAAGTGGACTTCAAGCTCTCGACGGCCGCCGCCGCCCGCTTTGGTCCCTTTACCTCGGCCAATATCGATCACCGCATGGCCATCGTTCTCAATCATCAAGTGTATTCCGCGCCCGTCATTCGCGGCCGCATCGAAGATTCCGGCATGATCGAGTCCTTTTCCCAGCCCGCCGCCCAGGATTTGGTTCTCGTCCTGCGCGCCGGCGCGCTGCCTGCCTCGATCAAATACCTCGAAGAGCGCACCGTGGGCCCCTCGCTCGGCGCCGATTCGATTCGTGAAGGCGTCCGCGCCTCCATCGGCAGCCTCGTTGTGGTCATGATTTTTCTTTTGATCTATTACCGCCTGAGCGGTGTCAATGCAGTTGTGGCCCTGGTGCTCAACCTGATTATCCTCGTGGCCTTCATGGCTTATGCCGGCGCCACGCTCACTTTGCCTGGAATAGCCGGCGTCGTTCTCACCATCGGCATGGGCGTGGACTCGAATGTCCTCGTGTTCGAACGCATCCGCGAGGAATTGCGCAACGGCAAGGCTCCCGCATCCGCCGTCTCTTTGGGCTTCGACCGCGCGTTTCTCACCATCATTGATACGCACGTCACCACCCTGGTCTCCGCTACTTTCCTATTCCTCTTCGGCACCGGGCCGGTCCAGGGCTTCGCGATCACCTTGATCATCGGTTTGATCGCCAACATTTTTACTTCCATTTACGTTTCGCGCGCCATTTTCGATTACCACCTGGCGCACATGGAGCGCCAGGCCGAATTGAGCATTTAGCGGCCGGGAACATTCCCGTGCCCTGCGGTGTCTAATACACGCGGATAGGACTCGATGGAACTCTTCAAGGGCGTAAACGTTGACTGGATGGGCAAGGCGAAATACTTCGTCAGCCTTTCCCTGATCCTGCTGGCCGTCGGCTGGATAGCGATTTGGCGCCACGGCATCCACTACGGAATTGATTTCCGCGGCGGCACTCTTGTCTACGTCCGCTTCTCCGGCCCGCCCCCGATTGACCAGATCCGCAAGGGCTTGCAATCCGCCGGCCTCGCCAACAGCTCCATCCAGGGCATCAGCGACATCTCGAATCGCAGCTCGCAGAATGACGTGGTCATCGGTCTCGAGCAGCAAGGCACGGGCGATGAATCGCTCGATGCCGGCAAGCAGGCGATTCTCGATGTCCTGCACAAAATTTTCGGCACTGCGGACGCCGCGGGCAAACAGGATTTCAATTCCATCACGCCTTCCGCTCTCGCCGCTTATCTCACGCAAAAAGATCCGCTCAATCTCGGCACCACCACGGGAGCCGGCGACCGCTATACCCAGCTGGCCCAAAAGCTCACCGATGCGCGCGACAAGGACTACGGCGGCATCGTCACCTCTTTCGATCAGCTCAAATCCGTCGACGGCGCCACTCAGCCTGTCCTCAATACTTTGCAATCCAATTTCTCGCTCGGCAACTTCACCATTCGCAACGTCGAGATTGTCGGCCCCAAAGTCGGCGCCCAGCTCCGCAGGCAGGCTATCCTCGCTACCCTCTATGCCCTGGCGGGCATGTTGGTATATATTGCGTTCCGGTTCGAGTGGGTGTACGGGGTCGCGGCCGTCATCGCCGTCTTCCATGACGTGCTGATCACGCTGGGCTTCTTCTCACTCTTTCACTATGAGATTTCGCTGACCGTCATCGCGGCGCTCTTAACTCTGGTCGGCTACTCGATGAACGACACCATCGTCATCTTCGACCGTGTCCGGGAAAATCTCCGGCTGATGCGTCGCGAGTCCTTGCCCGAAATCGTCAATCGCTCAATCAACCAAACTCTCTCCCGCACCATCCTAACCAGCGGCCTAACCTTCCTGACCGTTCTGGTACTGTTCCTCATGGGCGGGGAGGTTCTTCGTGCGTTCTCTTTTGCCATGGTGGTAGGAGTTGTGGTAGGAACATACTCCAGTTTCGGGATTGCCGCCCCTATCGTGGTCGTTTGGAACAAATATCGGGGTCAGGGAGCCGTCAGCAGCGCCGGATCCGCAGCCGAAAAGCGCGTGGCGGCCGCAAGGAGGTAGCCATGTTTGATGATCTTGTCGTCTCCAGTGTGAAGACCAAGAGAACGAACACGCCGTGGACAGTGGTCGTCTCCACTGCGATTCAGGCCGGGATTGTGATCATCATGATCTTGATCCCCCTGATTTACACGGAGGCGCTGCCTAAGCAGCTGCTTACCACGTTCCTGGTCGCGCCGGCTCCCCCTCCGCCACCTCCGCCCCCGGCGGCCGCTGTTCCGCGGGTCATCAAGCCCGTGGCGCGGCTGATCCACAATGGCCAGATGATGGCTCCGACCGTCATCCCCAAGAAAGTGGAAATGATTAAGGAAGAGGAGCTCCCGCCGGATGTCGGCAACGTGGGATTCGTCGGCGGCGTCCCTGGCGGAATTGCGGGCGGCTCGGCGGGCGGCGTTCTCGGTGGAATCATCGGCGGCGTGGGCTCCAATCTTCCGCCTCCGCCGAAGGCCACGCCATCGCGCATTCGCGTTGGCGGCAACGTGCAGGCTGCTTCCCTGGCTCATCAGGTCATGCCCATCTATCCTCCCATCGCGAAGACGGCGCACATTTCCGGCACCGTTGTGCTTCACGCGATCATCGGGAAAGACGGCTCGGTCCTGAATCTTGAATACATCAGCGGCCCGCCGCTCTTGATGAAGAATGCCATGGACGCGGTCAGGCAATGGCGCTACAAGCCCACCATGCTCAATGGCGATCCGGTGGAAGTGGAAACAACGATTTCCGTCGTCTTTTCTCTCGGCGGTTAGGCAGGGCGCGGCCTGGGCCTGCTTGCGGGCCCGGTGCGGGTGGGGCAAGGGTTCCGACCGGCAGATTCTCGCTGCCGTATCCGTTTGGCTAGGAATGGAGGAGGAGCTAACTCTATGTTTTCGAATTTACTGTTGGGAAGCATCGTAATGTTTCAGCAGCAGGGCGGCGAGGTTGGCTGGGATCTGGTCACCATGTGGCACAACATGGGCTATCCCGCCAAGACGGTCGTGGCCATTCTTTTCATCATGTCCGCGTGGTCCGTGGGCATCATGATTGACCGCGCCTTGATGTACAGCGCGGCGCGCAAGCAGTCCCGCGTCTTCGTCCAGCAAGTCGCCGGCGCCTTGAAAGACAACAAGCTCGATGAAGCCATCTCCATCGCCGAGCGCAACAAGAAGAGCCACATCGCCAAGGTCGTCGCCACCGGCCTCTCCGAATTCCAGGCGGCCTCGGCTCAAGTGAGCGATGAGGAAGTGATCGAAGCGGCCAAGCGCGGCCTCGAACGCTCCGTCGCCATCGTTCACGCCGAAATGAAGCGCGGCCTTTCCGGCCTCGCCACCATCGGCTCCACGGCTCCCTTCGTCGGGCTGTTTGGCACGGTCATGGGCATCATCAACGCGTTCAAAGGCATTTCCGCCCAGAAGGCCACCGGTCTCTCGGCCGTCGCCGGCGGTATCGCGGAAGCCTTGGTCACCACCGCGCTCGGCTTGCTCGTCGCCGTCCCCGCCGTGTGGACCTTCAACTATTTCACCAACAAAGTCGAAGCCTTCGACGTCGAGATGGACAACTCCTCGATGGAGCTGATCAACTACTTCATCACTCGTCGAGGCGGAAAGAAGTAGCCCATGGCCTACAAGCCAAAAGCACCGCCAGTCATGGCTTCCCCCAACGTCATCCCCATGGCGGACATCATGCTGGTTTTGCTCATCATTTTCATGGTCGTCACCCCCATGTTGCAGAAGGGTGTCTCCGTGGACATGGCCAAGGTCAATAACGCCGAGGACATGCAGGATGCCGATAAGGATGACGCCATCATCTTGGCCGTCACCCATGACGGCAAAATGTATCTCGGCAGCAAGCAGATCGGTCTCGACCAGATCACCACCTCCGTCAAGGACCTGCTCGCCAACCGGCTCGATAAGACCGTTTTCGTCCGCTCCGACGCCCGCGCCAGGTACGGCGACGTCGTCAAAGCTGTGGACGAAGTCCGCGCCGCCGGTGTGGACAATCTCGGCCTGCTGACGGAGAAGAATCAGAAGAAGGGCGAGCCCGCTCCTGCTGCTCCCCCGGCACCGGGTGGTTCGGATTAGCAGGCGGGCGCGCTAAAGGAGTTCTCCCATGGGAATGGCAGTTGGTACTGGCAAAGGCAGTATGTCGGAGCCGAATATCGTCCCGCTGATTGACGTGCTCCTCGTCTTGATCATCATCTTCATGGTCATCACGCCGACCACGCCCAAGGGCCTCGATGCGCTCGTCCCGCAGCCTGCTCCTCCTAACGCTCACGAGGATGCCGCGCTGCTCGCCAAGACCATCGTCGTCCAGGTCACCGCCGGCGGCAAAGTGCTCATCAATCAGGATCCGGCCACCTGGGATGATCTCGGCCAGCGCCTGGAGGACATCTTCAAGACCCGCGCCGAAAAAGTGGCCTTCGTCAAGGGCGATGACGCCGTCGAATTCGCCGAGGTCGCCCGCGCCATTGACATCATGCGCGGCTCCGGCATCGATAAGGTCGGCCTCATCACCGCCAAGGTCGAAGCGGGCCAGTAGTTCGAGTGGTTGAAATCGTCTTTTGTCCCCGCCGGCCTGGGCGATTCTCTTTACGGCGGGCGCACCCATCATCAAGGAGAGCAGGGATGCAGCGGAATCCTCACACTCGTTTGCTTCTGGCCGTCGTTCTCGTCGCGCTCACCTTCGCAGCCGGCTGCGATAAGCTGCGCGCCCGCGACAAGCTCAATAAAGGTGTCCAGGCCTTCAAGGCCAATCAGTTTGACCTCGCCATCGAGGACTTCAAACAGGCCAAGGACCTCGACCCCACGCTCACCAATGCGCGCCTCTATCTCGCCACCGCCTATGCCAACCAGTACATTCCCGGCGCCCCTTCCGAAGAAAACATCCGCATGGGCAAACAGGCCATTCAGGAATTCCAGGAAGTTCTTGAGAAAGATCCCAATAATCTCTCGGCCATCGACGGCATCGGCTCCATCTATTACAACATGGGCGGCACGCCCTTCGATCCCGCCAAGTTCGAGGAATCGAAGAACTACCACAAGCGCCACATCGCCCTCAAGCCCGAGGATCCCGAGCCTTACTACTGGATCGGCGTGATCGATTGGTCCCTCGCCTATCGCGGCAATAAAGATATGCGCGAGGAGTACAACCGCACCGCCAAGAAGTCTCTCAAAGACACCGATCCCATGCCTCCCGCTCTCGCCACCCAATTCCAGCAAAAATACGGCGCCCTCGTCGACGAAGGCGTGACCAATCTCAAGAAAGCCATGGAGGTTCGAACCGATTATGACGACGCCATGGCCTATCTGAATCTTCTCTATCGCCAGAAGGCCGATATGGAAACCACCCCAGACGCCCGCGCCGCCGATACCAAGCTCGCCGATGATCTCGTGGACAAGGTCAAGGCCATCAAACAGAAGAAAATGGAGAACCCCACGCCGTCTTCGTAGTTCCGAATTTACACAATCTCAACACCCATCTCCCCGGCGGGCCGCTCAGGCCCGCCGATTTTTTTTGTGGCGCAGACACTTTTGTCTGCGCTCTGACGAGCAACCCTCCCACCATTGCCACCCATCAAGTATGGGATCTAATGGCCGCGGTCCCGCGCCCAGCCGAACGCTCTCCCGCGCAACTTAGGGTTTACAATGGGTGCGCCTTCAGAAATTTAGTCGCGCCGCACCGCTCCCGCGCGCCTCAGGAGAATAATGGCCATGCTTCACGAAACGAATTTCCGCAGCCCAAAATTCCTGCTCCCAGCCGCCGCCCTCGCCTTCCTCGCTGCCGGCCTCTCTCTCCTTCCCCTGCACGGCGCCAAATCGCCTGCTGCAACCTCTTCCGAACCGTGGACCAGCGCCCAAGTCGTCGAACCCGCCGCCCTCATGAGCGAGCTCTCCTCCTCGGACAGCGCCAACAAGCCCATCGTTGTCTGCGTCGGATTCCGCACCTACTTCAAGAACGCGCACGTCCCCGGCGCCGTTCTTCATGGTCCCGCCATGTCCCAGGCCGGTCTCGACGATCTGAAAAAATGGGCGCATGAAATTCCGCCCTCCGCCAATCTCGTCGTCTATTGCGGCTGCTGTCCGCTCACCGGCTGCCCGAATCTCCGCCCCGGCTTTATCGCTTTGCGCGACATGGGCTTCAAGCGCCTGCGCGTCCTCACCGTCCCCAATTCCTTCGCCACCGATTGGGTCGAAAAAGGTTATCCCGTGGAAAAAGGCGAATAGGCCGCCTTCGAGCCGCACCCGTCGAGCGAAATGAAGAAATTCTTCGCGCTCCTCCCTGCCCGGCTGCCTATCGCCGGCCGCCTCAGCCCGCGTCCTTCGCTGCGGAAAGCGTCGCCGGGGCTAGCCAGCGAAACAGGTAGGTCGCCGCAATGCCTCCGGCCACTTGCGCCAGAAGGAAGCCGGGAACATCCCCCGGCCAAATGCCGGAAAACGTATCGCTCAGCGACCGCGCCAAAGTCACCGCCGGATTCGCGAACGACGTCGACGCCGTGAACCAATACGCGGCCGTGATATACGCTCCCACAGCCGGTGCCACCGCCTCCGGCCGCAGCCGCGAGCATCCCCGGATCACGCACAGCAATCCAAACGTCGCAACAAACTCGCTGAAGGCTTGCGCCCCGCCGCTCCGCGCGTGCTGCGAAATCGAAACGGCCGGCAACGTGAACATCGCATGCGCCGCGATCGCTCCGCACACCGCCCCCAAAATCTGCGCCAAGATGTACGCCGTGGTTTCAATCCCGGGAAGTTCCCCTTCGATCGCGCCCGCCATGGTCACCACCGGGTTCAAATGTGCGCCGGATATCGGCGCGAATGTCAGTATCAGCGCGACGAGCGCCGCCCCCGTCGCGATCGTGTTCGCCAGCAGTGCCAGCGCCACGTTTCCCCCTGCCAGCCGCTCCCCCATGATCCCCGAGCCGACGACCGCGGCCAAAAGGAAAGCAGTCCCGATGAACTCCGCCGCAACGCGCCGTCCCAGCGTGCTTTTCATTGCTGCCCAATCTGCTCGATTTTTCTCTGAATCGCCAGTTTGTCCAGGCTCGCGATCGGCAGGCTCAGAAATAATCCGATTCTCCGGTCGAGAACCACGAATGCATCCCGAAACGCCCGGTCCAGCGCCCCCGGCTCATCCCCCGCATTCCCCGGATCCGGTATTCCCCAATGCGCCGTCATGGGTTGCCCGGGCCACACGGGACACGCCTCGCGCGCCGCGCTGTCGCACAACGTGAACACAAAATTCATCTTCGGCGCTCCCGGCTTCGCGAATTCGTCCCAGCTCTTGCTCCGTAATCCTTCTCTCGAAATCCGCGACCGCTCGAGTTCCCTCAGCGCCAGTGGATGGACTTCCCCGTGCGGATGGCTCCCCGCGCTGTACGCCGTGAATTGCGCCCCGCCTCTGTGGTTCAATATCGCCTCCGCCAAAATCGACCGCGCCCGATTCCCCGTGCAAAGAAAAAGCACATTGTAGTGTCCCTGCATTTTCGCCAGTCCTTTCTTCAAGCGCCGTAGGTGCGGCACATTGAGCTCTCGCCTCCTCCTGCCATTCTCTGTGCTCTCCGTGGTAAGTCTTTCTCCGTTTTCCTTCCTTGTTCTTTTTCCGTCTCCATCAGTGTTTATCCGCGTGAACTTGTCCCGAGCCTGGCCGAGGGTTCTGTGGTTTCGAAGGTTTTCTCGCCCGAATAAACGCGCTCGCAAACTTCCCCTCCACCTGCCGCGCGACCGCATCCACATCCATCCCCTGCGCCGTCAAAAATTGCCGCGCATCCTCCACGCCATAAACGCGCGTCGCCTCGATCTCGATTTCCTCGAATCCCGCGTCCGCCAATCTCGACCGGTACTCCCCCTCCTCCATCGCGCCCGCCACGCATCCCACCCACAGTTCGATGTTTCTTCGAATATCCGCCAGGACGGCTCCGCGCACCACCACGTCCGACACCGCAAATCTTCCCCCCGGCCGCAGCACCCGGAACGCCTCGCGCAGCACGCGGTCCTTGTCCGCCGAAAGATTGATCACGCAATTCGAAATCACCACGTCCACGGAATTTTCCGGCAGCGGAATATTCTCGATCTCGCCCTTCAGGAACTCCACATTCTCCACTCCCGCCTTTCGCTGGTTTTCCCGCGCGAGGCTCAGCATCTCCTCCGTCATGTCCAGTCCATACGCTTTCCCGCCCGGCCCCACGCGCTTCGCCGAGAGCAATACGTCGATCCCCCCGCCCGATCCCAGGTCCAGCACGTGCTCCCCGGTCTTCAATTGCGCGAGCGCCGTGGGATTGCCGCACCCGAGCGACGCCGCCACCGCCGCCTCCGGCAGGCCCGCCTTCTCGCCAAGCGTGTATAGGTTCGCTGAAATCGGATCGCAGCAGGGAATCGCGCTCCCCCCGCCGCCGCATCCACAGCTGCCCTCCCCTCTCCCGCCCTCCGCCACCCGCCGCGCCGCCTCCCCATACTTGCTCCTCACCACTTCCTTGATGTTCTCGCTAGCCATGTTTTTGGCCTCCTTTGCATCTAACATTGTCGATATTCGATGAATGAAAGCCCGTTCTGTCGCCGCCGCGCTCTTCCACGTGTCGATCTAACCCTGAGAAGCTAGCTTTGCGCCGTTATTCTGAGCGCATCCAACGAGGATACGCGATCGAAGATTCCGGCCTTGCCGGAAAGAATCTCAGCGCAGCCGCCCGCCTCGCGCTACACATCCATAATCAGCCGCGCCGCATGCGGAAATTCCCCCAGGCAATTCCGGTTCACCCGGTAATACATAAACGTCCCCCGCCGCTCCGGCACCACGAACCGCGTCTCGCGCAAAATCTTCAGATGGTGCGAAATCGTCGGCTGCCCGATCGGAAAATGCTTCACAATGTCGCAAACGCACACCGGCTCCCGGTTCGCCGCCAGCAAATTCAAAATCCGGATGCGCGTCGGGTCCGCCAGCGCCCTGAACCACCCCGCATATTCCCGCGCCCGCGCCCGCCCGAGCTTCGCCCCCGTCGCCGTCCGGCAGCAAGACGCATCATCCTTCGCCGCTTTTCTCTTGTTCCCCATCCAGCCTCTGCCTTCCTCGGTTCTTCCGAAAGCCTGGCACATTCATCGAAGAATGTCAATGAATCGCAAGGCACCAAGAGAGCCGGTCGCTCTCGCCCTCGCCGTCGTAGCCCCTTCACACTATTTCGTTGCCTTCCTCCATATCAGTCCCCATCAGTGTTTATCTGTGTGAACTTGTCCCGAGCTTGGCCGAGGGATCTGTGGTTCCAAAGGTTTTTCTGCGCGTGACATTCAAAGGAAACCGCCCGATTACAGCTTTCCCCAAAACGCAAACGTCACCGCCCCCACCAAAAACAAAAACGACACCGCGTGATTCCACTTCGCATGCTCGCCCAGGTACACCCATGCAAACACCACGAACACGCACAGCGTGATCACCTCCTGAATCACCTTCAACTGAAACGCCGTGAACTGCCCATACCCGATGCGGTTCGCCGGCACCTGAAAGCAATATTCCAGAAACGCAATCAGCCAGCTCACCACAATCACGGTCGCCAACGGCGCCTGGCGATACCTCAAGTGCCCGTACCAGGCGATGGTCATGAAAATATTCGAACAGATCAGCAAAAGTATGGTCGTCATAGCCGAAAATCCTACCACGACCTCAACGCGCCCGCTGCACTCACGCGCGCCTTTGGCTGCTCGCGGTTGCTCCCACCGGCGAAATCAAACCGCGATTCGCTTCATTGCGCCCCGTCTCGCACATCACCTCGACTTTCGCTCGTAGGGGGACGGCATGTCGAAGACCCGTCGCAGGAGGGCTGTGCCCCTGGCCCCTTGCCTCGGTCAACCCCATGAGCGCGCGCCCTCGCTCGCATCATCTTTCCGCCCAGTTCCGCGTCTTCCGTCTGCTGCCGTTTCCATTCTCCCATCGCAAAAAGAATTTCCTTTCGTCCGGTTCCGCGTTAGCATCCTCCCCATGTGGAGCCTAAAAAACGCCTTACTCTTCTCGCTCGTGGTCGTCGGTGTCTGGTTCATCGCGGCCTGGACCATCCTGGCGCGCAGGCAATCCGCTCCCTCCTCAGGCGCTGCCGAAAAATCTCACACGCTCTATCACTCCCTTACGGGCTTCATCGCCTGCTTCTTCGATACCCTCGGCATCGGCAATTTCGCCCCCACCACTTCCGCCTTCAAATTCCGCGGCTCCGTCGCCGACGAAAAAATTCCCGGCACGCTCAACGTCGGCTACGCCCTCCCCACCGTCGTCCAGGCCCTCATCTATATTTCCATCGTGGAAGTGGACATCTGGACGCTCGTCCTCCTCATCGCCGCCTCGGTGATGGGCGCCTGGCTCGGCGCCGGTGTCGTCGCGCGCTGGTCGCGCCGCAATGTCCAGATCGGCATGGGCTTTGCTCTCCTCGCCGCCGCCGGCCTGATGCTGCGCACGCAACTCCACCCCAACCTCGCTGCCGGCAACACGCTCGAATTGCGCGGCCTCCTCCTGGCCATTGGCCTCATCGGCAATTTCGCTCTCGGCGCTCTCATGAGTCTCGGCATTGGCCTCTACGCTCCCTGCCTCATCATGATCAGCCTCCTCGGCATGGACCCACACGCCGCCTTCCCCATCATGATGGGCTCCTGCGCCTTTCTCATGCCCATTGGTGGCGTGCGCTTCATTCGCAAGGGCGCCTACGACCGCGCGGCTTCCATCGTCATGACGTTCGCCGGAATTCCCGCCGTCCTCATCGCCGCCTATATCGTCCGTTCCTTGGATCTTTACTATGTCCGCTGGCTCGTCGTCGTCGTCGTCGTTTTCGCCGCCGGCATGATGCTCCGCTCCGCCATGCAAGAGCGCCAATCCGCCCCCGCCGCAGCCCCCGAAATCTCATCACAGTAACTCAAAGTGGCGGAGACACTCCTGTCTGCGCTCCTACGAGCTACCTCATCCCAAGCGCACCCCCAATCATCGGGTCGCTCTGCCTCCGTGCCCTCCGTCTTTTCTCCGTGCTCTCTGTGTTAAACCTCCTTCCGGCCAGGCACCCCCGCAATTTCGTTCGCCACCCGCGCATTCGCTATGCTCCAATCACCCGACGCACTATAATCTCCGGCTCAGCATGCTCACTCCAGGCACTCGTATAGGCCCCTACGAAATCATCGCCCCCATCGGCGCCGGCGGCATGGGCGAAGTCTATCGCGCCCGCGATACTCGCCTCGCCCGCGAGATCGCCCTGAAAATTCTTCCCCATTCATTCGCTCTCGACGCCGATCGCCTGCGCCGTTTCGAGCAGGAGGCCCACGCCGTCGCCGCGCTCAACCATCCCAATATCCTCGCCGTCTTCGACATCGGCGAACACGACGGCTCACCCTTCCTGGTTTCCGAGCTCCTCGAGGGCGAAAGCCTCCGCGCCGTGCTCGATCACGGCGCTTTACCTCAGCGAAAAACAATCGAGTATGGCGTGCAAATCGCCCAGGGCCTCGCCGCCGCGCACGATAAACTCATCGTTCACCGCGACCTCAAGCCCGAAAATATTTTCATCACCAGGGACGGCCGCATCAAAATTCTCGATTTCGGCCTCGCCAAACTCGCCCAGCCCCCCGGCCCCGCTGGTGTCGAGCACGACGGCCTCACGCGCACCAGTTCCCACACCGCCGCCGGCGTCGTCATGGGCACCGCGAGCTACATGGCCCCCGAACAAGTTCGCGGCCTGCCCGCCGACCCGCGCACCGACATCTTCGCCTTCGGCGCCGTCCTCTATGAAATGCTCTCCGGTCGCAGCGCCTTCCGCCGCGACACTCCCGCCGAAACCATGACCGCCGTCCTCTGTGAAGACCCGCCAGAACTCTCCGGCGCCGCCCAGCCGGTCTCCCCGGGCCTCGAACGCATTATCCGCCGCTGCCTCGAAAAAAATCCCGAGCAGCGTTTCCAGTCCGCGCGCGATCTTTCCTTCGCTCTCGGCGCGCTTTCAGGCTCCGACGCCACCGGCACTGCCAAAATCGCGCAGCAAGCGCCGCGCATGCAGCCTGCCCTTCTTTGGTTCGCCGCCGCTCTCCTTCTGGCCGCCGCCTGCGCACTCACCTGGTTCATCGCCCGGCGCCCCGCTCCCGCCGCCCGTATGCAGTTTGCGATTCCCGTTCCCGCCGAAGTCAGCGACATGGCCCTTTCCGCCGATGGCTCGCTTCTCGCTTTCGTCTCCCCGGGAGAAAGCTCCGGCATTCCCATGCTCTACGTCCAGCGCATCGGAATGTCGAATGCCGCCCCGCTCCCCGGAACCGAAGGCGCCAGCTTTCCCTTCTGGTCGCCGGACAACGCCTATCTCGGCTTCTTCGCCAATGACAAGCTCAAGAAAGTCCCCGTCTCGGGCGGAACTCCCCAGGTCCTCGCGAATGCCTTCTCAGCACGGGGCGGTACTTGGAGTTCCCGCGGCGTGATCGTTTTTGCCCCCAACGTCGGAATTGCCATCTGGCGCGTCAATGCCGACGGCACTGGCGCCGCCCCCCTCACCGACACGCTCTATCTCAAGGGCGAGCAGACCCATCGTTGGCCTGTCTTCCTTCCCGATGGCCAGCATTTTTTATTTTGGGGCGGAAACTTCGCTGAGTCTCGCGACGACCAAGTCAGCGGAATCTATGTCACTTCCATCGACAAACAAAAAAACGACCGCCACCTCGTTCTTCTCAACCACTCCACCGCCCAGTACGATTCCGGCCACTTGTACTACGCCGATGCTCAGGGTCAGCTCTTGAGCCTCCCTTTTGATCCTTCTAAGGGGATTGCCTCCGGCAGCCCGGCCGTCGCGGTCGATTTCGTCGGTTTTCAGCCTTCCACTTATTGGGCAGCTTTCTCCGCGGCTGCCAACGGCACCCTCGTTTACAGCACCTCTACCGGTGCTGTCCTCTCCGTTCTTACTTGGATGGACCGCTCCGGGAAGGAGCTCGGCCGCGTCGGCGAGCCCGACGTCATTGCCAATCCTACAATTTCGCCCGATGGGCGCCGCGTCTCCGTGGACGTCACGGACCAGAAGGCTAAGAACGTCGATGTTTGGCTGATGAGTCTCACCAACGCCGGCAACTCCCGCTTCACCTTCGACCCCTCGGAAGAAGCCGTCGGTGTTTGGTCGCGGGACGGCGCCATCGTCGCCTTCCGTCGAGTTACCACTGGCGGCGTGAACATTATTCTGAAGGGAACTTCAGGTCTCGAACACGAAAAAGGTGCCCTGGCTATTCCCGTCAGCGGCACGGACGACATCATCCCCAACTCCTGGTCTGCGGACGATCAGCAGATTCTCTGCTCCTACTACAGTTCCTCCGGCTCCAGCCTGGCCATCGTCTCCCTCCCCACCGGCAAAGTTGCCCCCTTCCTCCCCTCAAAATCCAACCAGACCAACGGCATGATTTCGCCTGACGGCAAATGGGCCGCCTACGTCTCCGATGAATTGGGAAATCCCGAGGTTTACGTCACCACGTTTCCCGCCGGCGCCGGTCGCTGGCAGATTTCCCGCGGCGGTGGCACGGAACCTCGCTGGCGCCCCGACGGCAAGGAAATCTTCTTCATCGATCCAAAGGGCGTCCTCACCGCCGTTCCCATCACCACCACGGCGGATTCCTTCTCCACCGGCAATCCCGCGCCACTCTTCCCCGTCCGCGGTCGCGCCCCCATCTCCTCCACAGACATCTTCACCTACGACGTCTCGAAAGATGGCCAGCGCTTCCTCGTCGATCGCTA
>Ga0187819_10000232_pt1 | contig 26784 bp, 16 predicted proteins | sample NC_wetland_sal_i_15_FD_132411 | JGI IMG/M metagenome (GOLD analysis project Ga0187819, IMG submission 132411) | Wetland sediment microbial communities from Neuse River Estuary, North Carolina, USA - SO4_4 | ecosystem: Environmental > Aquatic > Freshwater > Wetlands > Sediment | place: USA... | reverse complement strand
CGATCCCGACGAAACTGCCGGAGACACCCGGAAAAAGGCTGCCGAGCGCATCCGCGCCGTGCTGGCCGCCGTCCCCATCGAGTCGCGCCGCCAGGGACGCGCCCGCGCCGCCGCTGCCGGCGCTGGAGCCAGCGCATCCGAATCCACTGCGGCCATGCGCGCCGCAGGTGCGGGACCCGTGCAGGCGGAGGCGCCGCCTGCGGAAGTGCCCGAATGGCGCCGCGAAGTTACCGAGCGGCTGGAAACCTACCGCAACCGCCGCGCGCGCCAGTCCCGCCAAGCCGGGACCGGCAACCAAACGATTCTTGGGTTCCGGGTCCACTCGAAGACGGATGGCCTGGAACAAGCAGAAGAAATGCACGCTGCGCCCGCCGTCGAGGCAGCGTCCATCGAGGCCCCGGTTGAAACCCACGCGCCTGTCGAGGGGGCAGCTCCCACCTCCGAACCGATGGCTGCGGCAAGCGTCGCCGCGGGCGCCGTGGCGAGCGAGCCGGCTGCCGGGACCAGCGCCGCAACAGATGTCCAGCGCGTCTACGCGCCGGACGAAACCGACCTGACGGAAGCACTTTCCGAGCAAACCTTCGCCGCTGCCGTGGAATCGCCCGATGCGGATGCTTCAGAGACCATGCGCATTGCTGAAGAGAATGCTCAGTCTGCCCCCGCCGCGCTTCCCATGGCGGCCGAGCCTGCCGTGGTGATGGCCGACTCCGCAACGCTCGAAGTGCATACGGATCCGGAAGAGCGGCCCCTGAGGATAGAGGACGACGAAGAGACGGCGCGCCTTTCGCCCGTAGCCTCCGCGCAGATTGCCGCCCTCGCCGCGCCTGCCCCGGCCCCAAACGTCCGGGATTCGGAGCCAGAAGCCGGACAATCGGCGATGGATTCCGCACCCCTGGCTGTCATTCCAGCGATTGATAAGGACTACTGGCGCGCCGCCCCCGACGCAGGAACGATGAGTCGCGAGTCGAACCCGGAAACGGAGGAATTGGAGTGCGGCTCACTCACCTCGGGCTTCGATTCGCCCGTCGGCGGCATCAAAGAGGTTATGGAGGAAGAACTCGTGCCGGCCGAAGAAGTGAAAAGCGCTTCCCTGCCCGGCGAGAACGGCGAGCCGCCCCTGCTTCCCGCGCCCGCTGAGCCTTCCCAGCTGACCACAGAAGAGGCGCCCGTGCTGCCTCCGGCAATCGAGGAGCCGGCCCCCGAAGCCCTGGCCGCGGCAGAGAACACGAGCGAAGTGCTTTCACCGGACTCGCTCGACTCACCCGGAACAGAAGAAGTGGACAGCCGCCGCGCGGCCCTGCGGACCGCCTCGCGCCCGCAACTCGGAACCGCTCCGGAGCGCATCGAAATCAGCGTGCCCCAACCCGTGTTCGATTTTTCAGCGGCCAGCCAGGAGAACGAGCAGCCGCATCACGACGCGTTCCCCGTAGCTGACCTTCGCGAGCGCCGCCGCTCGGCCCTGCTGGACGCCACCCTGCTCGCTTTCACAATCGGGGGCTTCTTTTTCGCCTTTCACCTGGCGGGCGGCGAGTTCTCCTTTTCGCGCGTCGGCGCTGCCGTGGGCGTTGCGGCCGCCTTTTTGATCTACGCGCAGTACATCCTGCTGTTCACGCTGGTGGGAGGGGCGACACCGGGCATGGTGTTGCGCGGCCTGCGCGTGGTCTGCTTCGATGGCAGGCCGCCCGCTACCGTCGAACTCGCCTGGCGCGCGTTCGGCTACCTGCTTTCCGCCGCCGCGGGAATGCTCGGCTTCCTCTGGTCCGCGTGGGATGAGCACGGGCTGAGCTGGCACGACCGCATCTCGCAGACCTACATCACCTACGCGGAGCCGGAGGGCGAGCCGATGATTGCCACCGTGCACTAGCCCCTGCCCCCAGCAGCCCGGAATTCCGGAGCCCTGCGGGCCGCCGGAAGGTGCTATAATTTCAGTTTTACGAGAGACCCATGAACCGCGCCACTCGCATCCTGGTAATCTCCCTCTCCACCGTGGTGCTGCTGTACGCCGGCTTCGGCTACGCGCTGGCGCGCACCTCGGAGGACGCCACCTACCGGTCCCTCGGCGTCTTCAGCGAAGTGCTGCAGCGCGTCGAGCAGGACTACGTGGAGGAGCCGAACATGCCCCTAGTGGCGCGCGGGGCCATGCACGGGCTGGTCGAATCCCTCGACTCGCAATCCGGATACATGAGCGCCCGCGAATACCAGGATTACCAGACCCGCGTGAAGGCCCACCAGCGCGGCGACATCGGCGTGGTGCTCTCCAAGCGCTTCGGCTACCTGCTGGTGCTCACCACCCTGCCGGATAGCCCGGCCCAGAAGGCCGGCCTTTACACCGGCGATATTCTGGAAACTATCGGCGGTTTCTCCACCCGCGACATTTCCATCCGCCAGGCCCAGTTGCTGATCGAGGGCGAACCCGGCAGCATCGTGAAGATCCGGGAGGTGCAGCATGGCGGCACGGAATCGCACGATCTGGAAATAACGCGCGCCGCCCTCGACCCCCCTCACCTGCTCGCCGATAAAATGGAGGACGACATTGCCTACATCCGCGTGCCTGCCTTCAGCGTGGGCCGCGCGGCGGAGATCCGGGAGAAGCTGGCCGAGTTCTCGCGCCACGGCTTGCACAAGCTCGTGCTCGACCTTCGTGGCTGCGCTTCCGGCAGCGTGCCGGAAGCCATCGCGACCGCCAACCTTTTCCTGAAGGGCGGCACCATCACCACCCTGCGCGGCCAGACCGTTCCCCCGAAGGAGTTCACTGCCGACCCGCAGAAGACCGTGTGGACCGGTCCGGTGACCGTGCTCATCTCCGCCAACACCGCGGGGCCTGCGGAAATCCTGGCCGCCGCGCTGGCGCAAGACCGCGCCGCGCCCACCGTAGGCGAGCGCACCTTCGGCAGCGCCTCCGAGCAAACCGTGATTCCGCTGGAAGACGGCGGCGCGCTCATCCTGACCACCGCTCTTTATCACGATCCCTCAGGGAAGGCCCTGAACGAGACGGGCGTCAAGCCCTCGGCCGAAGTGGCCAGCGCCGCAGATGAAGCCACGGAGGTGGAGGATGGTGGGGAGGTCGAGGCACCGAGTCATGGCGCGTCCGCGTTCCCGCTGCGTGTCCACGACGACCCAGTCCTGAAGAAAGCGATTGATCTGCTCCGCAGCCAGCCCGCGGCCGCGGGAAAAGCCGCCTAGCTCCCGAATTGCCGTCAGGACACTCTTCCTCTTGCTGCCGCGCTCTTCGCAGAACCCGCCCAGACGATGCGCCCCACGATGCCATTGACCCGTCAAATCCTCGCTTTGCTTCTCGCGGGAATGTTGCTCCTCGGACTCGCCGCCTGCCGGCGTAAAGCGCCGCCGGTGACCGACCCCGACCGTCTGGCCGCTGATTTTGCCGCTGCGGCGCGCGGCGCGGCCGGAGCGGAATCTGCCATCCGCATCGTGCCTGCCGCCGAGTCCCGAGAGCGCGGGCTCACGCGCGTGCTCGTCTCGCTGCCCGACTCTGCGCGGCTGAGCGCCGTGGAAACCGTGTGGCGCAGCGCCGCGGCCGAGCGCGGACTGGCGCTCGATCCGCGAGACGCGGGAGCAGCCGTCGCAGCCTTTGCGATCCGTGCTGGCGAACGACCGCTGCTCGAGCTGGAGATGTTTCAGGTAGCCGAGGCGGCGGCGCCCGGCGCTCCCCAGCGCGGACACAATGCTCCCGAACTGGCCATCATCGTGGATGATCTCGGCTACGACCCGGTGGCGGCGCGCGCCGTCTTCGCGCTACCCGCGAGGGTGAGCGTGGCTGTTTTGCCGAACCTTCCGGAGTCATCGGCAATTGCGGAAGAGGCCCACCGCGGCGGCTTCGAAGTGCTGCTCCACCTGCCGATGGAATCGCTCGGCGCGGAGGACACGGCGGAGAAAGTCGAATTGCGCGTGGGAGAGCCCGCGGCGGAAGTCAGCCGTATGCTCGACCAGATGCTTTCGACAGTGCCGCACGCCGTCGGGGTGAACAATCACCAGGGCTCGCGGGCCACCGCCGACTTGGCGCTGATGGCAGCTCTCGCGGAGGCGCTGCGTGCGCGTGGACTTTTTTTCATCGATAGCCGAACCTCCGCGGCCACACGCGCGCTCGATGCCGCGCGGCGCGCCGGCGTTCCCGCAGCGGCGCGCAACGTCTTTCTAGACGACGACGAGCAGGCCGGAGCCGTCCACCTGCAACTGGAGCGCGCCGAACGCCTGGCGCGCGAGCAGGGTTGGTGCGTGGCCATCGGCCATCCGCACGGCGTCACGCTTGACGTGCTGGCGGACGCGCTGCCGGAGGTGGAAGCGCGGGGAGTCCGGCTGGTGTCCGCGTCGGAAATCATCCGCATCACTCCGCAGTAGCACGGCGCAGTGGCAGAGCCGTTCCGGCTGTGCTACTGCAGCGTCTCGCGGACCAGCGCGGCAGCTTCCTTCGCCAGCGGCCATGCCGCGGTCAATCCCGGCGATTCGATGCCGATGAGGTGGATGACGCAGGGAAGCTGAGGATCACGTTCGACGACGAAGTCGGCGGGCTCTTTGGACGGGATCGCGTGAGTGCCCGCCGGCGGCGCGAGCTTCGCGCGGATTCCCGAATAGGCGGGCCGCAAATCTGCCTCATCGAGTTCCGGGAGCAGCACACGGGCGCCACGCGCGAATTCGGCGGTGGGGACGCGATCGCTCTCGTAATCCGTCTTGCTGGCAGCCGGGCGCGCGGTGGGGCCCACGAGCAGCGTGCCCCAGAGTGTTTTGGTCAGGTGCACGCCCAGGGAATAAATTCCCGCCTCCGGCAGCGGATAGACGAGCGCACGGATCAGATGCGCTTTCGCCGGAACCGCCTCGCAGTAATCTCCGCGCACCGGTTGAATCCGGTGTCGCGTGAACCCGGTGAGGGCTGCCACCTCGTCGGCGAACAACCCGGCACAGTTCACCACGGCGCGGGCATCGATGGCGCCGCGCTGGCTGGTCACGCGCACGCCCGCGCCGGCAGGCTGGAGCGCGGTGACCTTTGCGTGCGTGAGCAGATGCGCGCCGCGTTGGCCGGCCGCTCGGGCGTAGGCTTTCACCAGTTCGTCGCTCATCACCAGGCCGGAGCAAGGCACTTCGAGCGCGGCGCGGCCTTCCACGTGCGGCTCCCGCGTGCGCAACGCCTGCCGGTCGATGATTTTCAGGCCCTCCACTCCATTTTCGTGCCCGCGGCGGAGGAGCGCTTCCAGCTGCGGCTCGTCTCCCGTCGTCGTGGCCACCACGATCTTTCCCGTCCGACGGTGCAGCACTCCGTGGGCTGCGCAAAACTCGTAAGTCAGGCGATTGCCTTCCACGCAATGCCGCGCCTTGCGGGAGCCGGGGGGATAGTAAATGCCGGAATGAATCACGCCGCTGTTGCGCGAACTCGCGCCCATGCCGAGCTGCGGCATTTCTTCAAGCAGAAAGACGTCATCACATGCGGCGGCGACCTCCATGGCCACGGCACAGCCCACCACGCCGCCGCCGATGATCACCACGCTCGCTGTGTCAGGTCCGGCCATTCGCTTGGATTCGGAAACAACCCTTGGAAACTACTCGATGACGCCGGCGCCGCCGAACAGAAAAGCGCAGTCCACCAGGCGCGGGCCGTTGCCGTCGTCCACGGCGAACGTGGCATTGTCTTTTCCGTTGTAATCCTTCTGCCACAGCGCCGCGCCGCCGTAGTCGCCAGATTTATTGATGGCGTAGAACTTCAGGTGGAACTGCCTCAGCTTGTCGATGCTGTCGTTGTAGTTGTGGGCCACGCGTTTGAGGGCCTCGAGGCAGGCGTCGCTGGGCGAGGCGCCGCGGCGCATGGCTTCGACCACCGTGTGGCCGCCCGCAATCTTGATGTTTTCTTCTCCCTTGCCGGTGGAGCCCGCGGCTCCCACGTCGTTATCCACGTAGAGGCCGGCGCCGATGACGGGAGAGTCGCCCACGCGTCCGGCGATTTTCCAGGAGAGGCCGGAAGTTGAGGTGGTGCCGGAAATGGCGCCCTGCGCATCCACGGCGAGGCAATTGATGGTGCCCGTGGGCGGGTGCAGCACAACGTCCTCGATGTGTGAGGCCCAGGCGCGCTTCTCCGGCGTATCGAGCAAAGCGGCGAGGTCCTGTTTCCAGTCCGGGCTATCGAGGCCGGGCCGCCAGTTCTTGTTCGTCTTCGCTTTCCAGGCCAGCCAGGCGATGCGGGAGCGTTCGGTGAGCAGGTTCATGTCTTCGAAGCCCTCGTCCACGGCGAACCGATGGGCGCCTTCTCCGGCCAGCATGACGTGGTTGGTGCGCTCCATCACGGTGCGGGCAACGAGCGAAGGATTCTTAATTCTGCGAATGGCGGCGACGGAGCCCGCGCGGCGCGTGGGGCCGTGCATCACGCTGGCGTCGAGTTCGACCTCGCCGTCTTCATTCGGGAGGCCTCCATAGCCGACCGAGTCGTCGTTGGGATCGTCTTCGACGGCGGTGACGACGGCGAGGACGGCATCGAGCGTGTCGCCGCCCTTTTGGAGCACGGCCATGCCGCGGTCCAGATGTTTGAGCCCGTTGGTGCTGGAAAGAATCAGGGGCCGGGCGTGGCCGGCGGCGCCCTGCGGGCGCGGCGGCGCGGCGCCGAGCACACGCCGGGTCCCGGCGAGAATTCCCGCGCCCAGGGTGGTGAGAAAGAATTTTCTGCGCGTCCATTCCGCCATGATGGTGTCCTCCCCCGGGTTGTGCCGCAGATACCGCGCAGAAAGAATACACAGGTAGGAGCGCCCGGGCTAGGTCGGATCAGGGGATTCCGGCAAATCGCGCGTGAAGTCCACGCGTCCGCTAGCACTTCGGAAGAGCAGGGCGTTGCACACCCGTGAGGAGCGAATCCAGCGGGCGGCGACGGAGGACACCGAAAGGGGCTGGAAGCGGAGAGTACGAGATGAGTAAGAAGAAAAGGGAAGAAGATTCGAAATTGGATTGACGAACCTCCGAAACCAAATCATCATTTTGTCCAGCTTAGGGGTCACGGCCAGGCGCAGGCGAGCGCCAAAACTTGAGCACGCTCAAGAGGACAGCTCGTTCCACAAAAGGAGCTGAATGATGCGAAAACTGGGACTTGCTGGCGCAGCGTTTGCTCTACTCACTTTCGTAATTGCCGACCAATCCAAGGCGCATCTGCGTCCGGGCGTAATCGGCCAGCGCGCGCGAATTCTGATTACGGAAAAGATTGACGAGAGTAAGCGCGTCACACTGCGGGGCAACACCCGCCCGGAAGCGCACGATCCCGCAAACGACCGCGGGCGGGTGGCGGACGCATTTCCCATGACGCACATGCTCCTCCAGTTGAAGCGCCCACCGGAAATGGAGCAGGAGTTCGAAGAATTCATCGAGCAGCTCACGGACAAGACGTCGCCGAATTTCCGCCAGTGGCTGATGCCAGCGGAACAAGGCCGGAACTACGGACCCGCGCAGGCCGACCTGGACGAGATCCAGGCTTGGCTCGAATCGTACGGGTTCACGGTGAACTTCGTCTATCCGACCGGCATGGTGATGGACTTCTCCGGCACCGCCGGCCAAATCCGGGAAGCCTTCCACACCGAAATCCACAATCTCGAGGTCCACGGCAAATCCCTCTACGCGAACATGCGCGACCCGCAGATTCCGGCGGCCCTGGCTCCCATCATCGTGGGCATCGTCTCCCTGCACAACTTCAAGCCAAGAGCGATGAACGAGCCTCGGCTGCAATACACGTTCGCCGGCTGCGGGGGAACGTGCTATTCACTGGTGCCCGCGGATTGGGAGGTGATTTACAACCTGAACCCGCTATTCCGGCTGGGAATCAACGGCACGGGCCAGACGATCGTGGTGGTGGAGGACAGCGACACGTACGGTTCGGACGTGGCCACCTTTCGCAGCACATTTCTGAGCAACTATACGGGCACGGTCACGACGATCCAACCGAGCGGAGCGAATAACTGCACCGATCCCGGGACCAATGGGGCCGATGGAGAGGCGGATCTCGATGCGGAAGTGGCCAGCGCGATTGCGCCCAACGCGACGATTGTCGTGGCGACCTGCGCGGACACGACGACGTTTGGCGGACTACTGGCCGTCGAGAACCTCGTGAACGGCGCCAGCCCCCCGGCCATCATCAGCATGAGCTATGGCGAATGCGAAGCATTCAACGGCGCAGCCTCCAATGCGGCTTTTAATTCCGCGTTTCAGTCCGGGGCCGCAGCGGGAGTCTCCATCTTCGTTTCTGCGGGCGATTCCGGCCCCTCTCTCTGTGCACCACTTTTCTTCAGCGGACCACCCTATCCGTACGCTCTTCCAGGCATCGGGGTAACCGGGTGGGGCGAGACTATCTATAACGTTTCGGTGGGCGGGACGGATTTCGAGGACACATACAACGCAAGCAAGGGCTCGCCGGCAACACCCGTGAGCACCTATTGGAATTCGAGCAACACCGGCACGGAGAGTTCGGCGAAATCCTACATCCCCGAAATACCCTGGAACGACTCGTGCGCCGGCTATCTGCTCTACAACTACCTGGGGTACGCGAGCGGCTCCGGTTCGACCGGGCTGTGTTCGAGTCCCCCCGCGAGCGGCCTGTGTTCGTCAACGGATAGCTGCCGAAACGTGGCGGCGGGATCGGGCGGCCCGAGCGCTTGTGCCACGGGCGGAGGCGGTGCGGACCAGACGAGCTTCGCGGTGGTGGACGGAAGCTGCACGGGATATCCCAAGCCCTCCTGGCAATCGGGGATTTTCGGAAATCCCGCCGACGGAGTACGGGATGTTCCGGATGTGTCGCTGTTTGCTGCCAACGGTCTGTGGGGACACTTTGTCACCATCTGTTTCTCCGACACCGCAAACGGCGGTACATCGTGCTCCGGCGCGCCCAGCACCTGGGCCGGCTTCGGAGGGACCTCGGTAGCCGCGCCGGTGATGGCGTCGATTCAAGCGCTGGTGAATGAGAAATGGGGAACCAGCGTGGGCAATCCCAATCCCACTTATTATTCGATTGCCAAGGAGGAGTTCGGAGCCAGCGGCAATCCTGCGTGCTACTCGATCAACCAACCGGCGCCAAGGGGATTGGCCAGCGCCTGCACTTTCTATGACATCACGCAAGGCGATACGGATGTGGACTGCAGGTACAACGGAACTGGCGACGCCGACGGAGTTGGCTGCTATCGCCCGTCGGGTACTTACGGTGTCCTCAGCACGCAGGCGCTGACCACCGGCACGGTTACCATGAGTGGCTCCGGTTATACAAGCGCGCCCACGTGCACGATCGGCGAGCCCAGCAACCTGAACCCTTATCTCTCGCCCACTGGCGTAAAGCTTTGGGCGGGCGGAATGCAAGCGAGCTGCACGGCCACGATCTCTGCGGGCGCAGTGAGCGCGATCACCATCACCATGGGCAATGCCGGTGCAGGATACGCGGGGGGCGCGTCTTGCACGCTGACGGGAGGCGGAGGAACGGGAGCCACCTGCTCGGTATCACCGGTGATGGGTACCATCGCTTCGGCGAATCAGCCGGCGTACGGGGCCACGCCGGGATGGGACTTCGCCACCGGCATCGGGAGCGTCAACGCTTATAATCTGGTCTTCAACAGTGCCTGGGCGGTGCCGTGACGGTCGCTGCATGCAACCCAAGTCCTGCGGAAGATTCCGTGGCGTTTGAGGCCGAGGCGAGAAAAAACATCATGAATCGCGCGGGCATTCGACATTGCCGATGGCTCCTGCTCTCGGCTGCCTTCACGCTACTCGTGGCCGCGCCGAACCTTGCGCAGAACAGCACGTCCCAGCGCGCCGGCATCCCCGAGGATTGGACCCACCATCACTCCGTGTTCGGGGATGCGGGCACGGCAGAACAGGCCATCCAAAACGGGACCTACGATCGGTGGCTGAAGACGGTCAACGATCCCCGATATCAACTGCAACGCGCGAAACAGATCGCGGCTGCGCGGGCGAAGACGAGCACAGTCCACGAAGACAATTCCAGCGCCGCCAGCGAGGCGACGGCCGGCGATGACGCGACGACGCAAGTGGATACCGACTCGCGCAGCGCGCCGGATGCGCCTGCGCGGCTTCCCCGAGGCTTGATCAAGGCAAAGGTCCCGCCGTCAGGGGACGGCGATCGCAGCAGGGAACACCACCACTGGCCCAAGTATCCGCCGGAATGGGGGAGGCGGCACCGCAACGGGCAGAAGCTGGACTGGAGCGAAACGCTGGGGACCGGGGGAACTCTGGGCCTGGGGAATTACCCCGCGAAGTATTCGTTCTTGACCTCCAGCTCAAGCTGCACGGACTGGGTGGTGTACGGCACGGGAGCGCCGGGAGCGGCCGGACCCTCCGGGCAAGCAACGATCCTCGCATTCACGAACCTGTATGCGAACACGTGCGGCAGCGTTCCCACCATCAACTGGGCGTTTAACACAGGTACGGGCAGCACGGTACTCACGTCGCCGGTCCTTTCCCTCGATGGAACTCAGGTCGCGTTCGTGCAGAACAGTGCGGGCGGCGTTGCCAGCCTCGTGGTGTTGAAGTGGTCCGCAGGCAGCGGGACGCTCACTTCGCCCACCACGCTTTCGAGCCAAGCTTCCGGCAGCGCATACCAATCCTGCGCTGCGCCCTGCATGTACAGCATGAGTTTCAGCGGCGGCGCGAGCGACAGCGGATCCTACGCGTGGTACGACTACGGGTCGGACACGGCCTGGGTGGGCGACGACAGCGGCAAGCTTCACAAGTTCACGGGCGTTTTTGCAGGGTCGCCGGGGGAAGTGACCACCGGGGGCTGGCCGGTGACTGTGAGCGCGTCATCGCTGAACAGTCCGGTTCTTGATTCGGTTACCGGAAACGTGTTTGTGGGTGATTACAACTTGACCGCGGATTCGGCCTGTACGCCCTCGTCTTCCAGTACTCCCAGCCCCTGTGGTTATGTGTATTCCTACGATTCTTCGACGGGGGCCCTGAACGCCAAATCCGCGCTACTGGATTACAACTTTGGGATCGTGGGCACGCCGGTACTGGACCAGTATGCCGGTCAGCTCTACGTGCCCGTGGGTTCGGATGGTGAAACGGGAGCTTCCACGAATTGCCCCGGATCCCCGCCTTGCGCCGCGGTCTATCAATTGTCAACTAGCTTTACGACAGGCGCGAATGGCACCGAAGCGACGGTCGGTCCTGGCTATGACTTCCTGTTGATCGGCGCTTTCGACTACGAGTATTTGACATCCGCGGATGCTTCCAGCCCAACTGGCCACATGTATGTGGTCGGAAACACGGGCCCGGCGAACAACACGCTGTACCAGATACCGATCAATGGGAACGTGATGAACACGATGAAAATCGTCGCAGGTCCCAAAGTTGCACAGAACTACACGAATGGCTATTACGCCGCAGGGCTCAACGTCACCGAGTTCTTCAACAGCAGCACGGCCACCGACTATATCTTCTTGAGCACGCTGGCGTTCAGCGACTTCTCCGGATGTGGCGCAGTGCCGAGCATCAATATTGGCTGTGTGGTGGGATTCGACGTGACGAGCGGATCCATCTCCTCCATGACGTCACCGACAGGGTCGTCGCCTGCCGCCGGCGGTGCGAGCGGAATCATCGTTGATAACGCGGGGTCCGGTACGGGAGAATCGAACGTCTATTTTTCAGCACTGTCCAGCGAGACTTGCACGACATCGGGCGGCAGCAGCGGTTGCGCCATCCAGATCTCCCAGTCTTCGCCGTAATCCGGGGCTGCACGACCGGCATTTCCAAGCAGGAATCGCAACGAGGGGCGGGCTGCGCGCCCACGGGCGGAATTACTGGAGCCCTTCCACCATATACAGGTCGGAGAGGTCGCGTACGTAGGAATATGCGTACCAGCGGCCGTCAGGCGTGACGGTCAGAATGCCGATGTTGTAAACGCCGGCGCGTTCTCCGGGCGCCAGTTCCTTCCAAAGCTGTTTCTGTCCCGTGAATACATCGAAGCGATAGACCTTGAGCGGGACCTCCTGCCGGAGCGCGCCGTACGCGTAGTGGCCACTGAGATGAGTGGTTTGGAAAAGCAGGTCCGGCGGCAGCAGGTTCTTTTCCTCCCGAGGCTGCCCGCCGTCCAACGGATAGAAAAGCAGCTTGTCGCCTTGAGAGACGACAACCGACTGGCCGTCAGGCCCCAGGAGACCGATCTGATTCTCCGGCGTGATCGGCTTGAGCTCGCCGCTGGCTGCAGTCAGCAGATAATTGCGCATGGGTTTGCCAGGCTCGATCCCTAGCACGAGCAGGCGCTTCCCATCGGGCAACCACTCGGGCGAGTCGTAGCTGAAGCCGGGCCGGGAAGGATTCACGGCGTCACCGGCCCGGGTGGGCAGGAGCATGATCTGCTGCGGCTCTCCGGGGATAATCGAGGCAACCCACTTGCCATCGGGCGAAACTCCCCAGGGACTGCCGTCGCCCAGGCGGATGGCGGGCGAACCATCGGTGGCGCGCATGTAGGCGGAGTACTTGGCACCCGCGCTGTCTCCCTCTTCCGCAAAATAGAGCCATTTGCCGTCGGGTGAAAGGTTGGTGGGCAGGGACCAATCCTGCCAAGACATGTCGGTCTCCGTAGTATGGCCGGGGAAGAGGCCGGCGATGCCGCGGCGGCGGTTCTCTCGCACGAAAAGGATACGACCGTCGCGCGAGATATCCTTGAGAATCAGGCTTCCTGCGCCGGCCCACACCAGGCGCTGGCGCCCGGACAAGGAAACGGCGAACAGGTTGCTGCTGATATGGACTTTCGATGCCGTGTACCAGATTTCCTTTCCGGAGGGGTTCCATGCCAGACCCAGCGCACTTGAATAGGTGCCGGTGAGAGTGGTTTTCTTTCCAGCGCGGTCCACCATGGCGACGCTGCCGAAACTATCCCAGCCGGCCGGGTGGTCGATGAAAGCCACGTGGTTGCCATCGGGCGAGACGCGCAAGTCGCTGATCCAGCCCTGGGTCTCATACAGAACTTTGCCGGGGGGGTGCTCGAGGCGAATGCGATTGTTGAAAAAACGCGCGATGGCCAGGGAATCTCCGTCGGGCGCCCAATCGGCACAGAGCACGCCCTCGGCAACTTCCCGCGGTGAGCCGCCAGTGAACGGCACGCGCGCCAGCGTTCCGGACGAGGCATTGGCAACGAAAAAACTGTGATTGAGGGTGATGGCCATCTCGTCGGCGCGGGAGATGCCGAGGATGCTGCTGTTCTTGAAGCCCAGTTCGCGGGACTGCGTGGCCCCGGGACGCGTGGTGTAAATTTCCATGGGGTCGCCGCCGAACCCGGCGCTGTAAACAATCGTCTGGCCATCGGAGGCAAAGCGGGCCGAGGCCACGTAACCGCTGCGAAAGGTAAGCCGGGTGAAGACGGGGTTGGAAACAGGCACGGAGGCGCGCCCGCCCCAGAACGCGGCCGCGACCACGAGAACAAGCGCAGGGAGCGCCAGGAGCAGCGGCATGCGGAGGCGCGCCGAGCGCTTGACGCCCGGGGCGGGCTCGACTCCTGCCGTGGAGGAAATCGTGGAGAGCGCCTCCAAGCCGAAGGCCACGTCGCGCGCGGACTGGAAGCGCTCGTCGGGATTCTTCTCCAGGCAGTGGCGGATGATCCGGTCGATCGCGGGGGGCACGGAGCGGTTGATCTCCGAGAGTTCCGGAGGATCCTCTCTCAGGATGGCGATCATGGTGTCGGCCGAGGTGTGGCCCTTGAAGGGACGGTTGCCGGAGAGCATTTCGTAGAGGATGGCACCGAGCGAAAAGATGTCGGAGCGATGATCGGAGGGGAGGCCGCGGACCTGCTCCGGCGACATGTAGCCCATGGTGCCGAGCACCAACCCCGGGGTGGTGTGGGGATCCGCGGCCGGAGGGGAAACGGCGGGACCGTCCATGGTAGGAGCGTTGGTGAGTTCCGGCGCCGCGGGGGCGGCGACGAGCTTGGCGAGGCCGAAGTCGAGAATCTTCACGTGGCCGTCTTTGGTGACGAAGACGTTTTCGGGCTTCAGGTCGCGATGGACGATACCCTTCTCGTGCGCGGCGGCGAGGCCGCGGGCGATCTGCGAGCCGTAGTCGATGGCCTTGCGCAGGGGCAGAATCCCGTCGCGCATGCGCTCGCGCAAGGTGTCGCCTTCCAGAAGTTCCGAGACGATGTAGGGCGAGCCATTTTCCGCGCCGATATCGTGAATGGCGAGAATATTGGGGTGGTTGAGGGCGGCGGCGGCGCGCGCCTCCTGCTCGAACCGCCGGAGACGCTCGGGATCGGCGGAGAAGTTGGCGGGCAGGATTTTTACGGCGACGGTGCGCTCGAGGCGCGTGTCGCGGGCGCGGTACACTTCGCCCATGCCGCCGGCGCCGAGCGGCGCAATGATTTCGTAAGGGCCAAGTCTTTTGCCGGGAGCGAGAGGCATGAGCGGAGGCGATTATAACCCGGGGAAGCGCGGCCCGCGGTGTAGAATCGGCCCCGCATTCGCAGGGAAACACAGTCGTAGCCGGCGATTGAGCAGGCACACAGGAGGCTTCGACTGATCGGTCGCACATTCTCGCACTACCGGATTACCGCAGCGATTGGCGCAGGCGGGATGGGCGAGGTGTATCGCGCCACGGACACGAAGCTGGGGCGCGACGTGGCGCCGCCGGGGACGGCTGGCTAACCGGCAGCCGCTGGTGAGACGGAAACTGCGGCCTGCTGCTCTTTTTGCCAGGCATCATAGCCGCCGACGACATTCATGATGTTGCTGTAGCCGACCTTCATGAGCAGGCTACACGCGATGGCGCTGCGATATCCACTCTTGCAGTGAACAGCGATGGAGCTTTCGTTGCTGAGATGCGGAAGGGCCTCGGCGAAACGGTCGAGGGGATACCACGCGGCCGTTTCCATGTGGCCGGCCTGCCATTCCGGCTCGCGGCGCACATCCAGGACACGCACGGCGCCGCGCTGGATTTTCTCTTGCAGCTCGCGCACGGTGACTTGCGCAAGCTGGGCCAGCAGGAGCCCCGCCTGTTTCCATCCCTCGACGCCGTTTTCCAGGTATCCCGAAACGTTGTCCATCCCCACGCGCGCCAGGCGCATGCGCGACTCGGCGACCTTCTCTGCATTTTCCGCAACGAGGATCGGACGGCAATGCACTCCCAAAAGCGCTCCCGCCCAGGAGGCGAACTGCCCGGAGAGCGCGATGTGGACGGAACCGGGCACGTGGCCGGCCGCAAAGGCGTCCGAGGCGCGGGTGTCGAGGACGATGGCGCCCTGCTGGAGCTGATGCTTCACCTGCGCCGGTGTCAGGGCAACCAGCGGCGGCAGTGCATCGAGCGCGGCAGCTCCTTGACGATTGATCTCCGCGTCCTGCTGGAAATATTGCGGCTTGACGGGGACAACAGAGGTCAGCTCATGGATGAATTCCTCGCGGCTGCGGATCTGGAGCGCGTAGTTGGTCAGGCGCTCGATTCCGATGGTGGAACTCGACTCGGCGCGCATGTTCCGCCCGCAGAGCGACCCCGCGCCGTGCGCCGGGTACACCAGCACGCTGTCCTTAAGGCGCATGAGCTTCTGATGCAGGCTGTCGTAAAGCATGCCGGCGAGCTGCTGCGGCGTGTGCGCGGGAGACAAATCGGGACGCCCCACGTCTCCCAGGAACAGAGTGTCTCCGGTAAGAACAGCCCAGGGTTCGGGGGAGCGGTCGAGGTCGGTGAGCACGAGGCAGAGGCTCTCCGGCGTGTGGCCCGGAGTTTCCAGCACCGAAAGACGACATCGGCCGATTTCGAGTTCGAAACCGTCTGTGACCGGGGTATGGGGGAAAGACGCGTTGGCTTTGGCTCCCATATAGATGGTGGCGCCGGTGCGGGCCGCCAGCTCCAGGTGGCCGGAGACGAAGTCAGCGTGCAAGTGCGTCTCAAAGATGTGACGGATGCGGAGATTCTGGTCGGCGGCGGCTTTCAGATAGACGTCAATGTCGCGCTGCGGATCCACGACAACGGCCTCTCCCTCGGAGCCGAACAGATAGGAAGCGTGCGCGAGACAACCGAGGAAAATTTGTTGGAAGTAGATGGCGCGCCTCCAGAGGGGAGTGCTGCGATGGAAGCCCCTTCGCCCTCGGGTGAACGAGTTTACTCCACTCGCGCCGGCAATCGAAGGGGATCCACGCTGCGGCTGTTCCGAGATCGAGAGAAAAATTCGCCAGGCCGGGAGCACCCCGGCGCGCGCGGATAGACTCCGGCGTTACATTGTCAGCACGACGCGGAATTCGGCCTTGCCGCTGATCATGCGCGCGTAGGCTTCACCGGCCTTCTTGAGCGGATACTTTTCGATCATGGTGCGCACGCCGGTGAGTTCCGCGAACCGCAGCGTATCTTCCGAGTCCGTGGGAATGCCGGAGGCCCATCCCTGAATGACCCTCGTGCCGTGAATCAACTGGATGGGGGAGACCTCGATGGGGTCGTGAGTCGCGCCAACCACCACCATCTTTCCGTGCGCGCTCAGACCGTCAATGAGAGCCGTCATGGGCTTGGCTGCCGGGGCGGTGGCGAGGATGACCTGCGCGCCGCCCAGCTTCTGCAAAGCTTCGGCGGCGTTTTCCGCCGAGCTATCAATGTAAATGTGCGCTCCCAGCTTTTTCGCCAGCGGCTCATTTCCCTTCCCGCGGCTGATGGCCGCCACGCGGTATCCGGATTTGGCGGCGAATTGGATGCCCAGGTGCCCCAGGCCGCCGATTCCCAGGATGGCCACCAGATCGCCGGGGCGCGCGCCGCTGTGGCGGAGAGCGTTGAACGTGGTGATGCCCGCGCAGAGGAGCGGCGCCGCTTCCGCCACGTCCAAGCCTTCGGGCATGGCCGCCACGGCTTCGCTGGGGGCAATCATGTACTCCTGGTAGCCGCCGTCGTAGCTGATGCCGCAGATTTTTTCGTTGGCGCAGTTGATAAAGTCGCCGCGGCGGCAGGCGGGGCAGGTGCCGTCATGCCCGCCGTGCCAGCCGACTCCCACGCGCTGGCCTTTTTTCCAGGTGGAAACGCCGGCGCCCACTTCGTCAATCACGCCGGCGACTTCGTGCCCCGGCACGCGCGGGTACGTGATGCCCGGCCACAGCCCATCCTTCGTGAACTGATCGCTGTGACAAATCCCGCAGGCCTGCACGCGAATGCGTACCTGGCCAGCGCCCGGCGCTGGGATTTCGCGCTCCACAATCTCAAAATCGGCTCCGGGTTTCGCGACGACCGCGGCAATCATCTTCCCCATTGCTGGTCTCCTTGACGCACTACTCAGGGCTTGGATCCCTTCGTGCTCGCGAGTTTAGATGTTTCATCGGTCTCCGTCGTTATATGGCTCGCCGGATTTACTTCGAACCTCAAGCTGTTCCCTGTTCAAGCGGGGCGATGCCAACGGTCTTCCGGCAATGCGCGGGATTGCGGTGCGCTTTCGATCGGGCGGATCAGGGGAATCGAAGAAAAAGAGACGAGGTTCCGGGCTGGAAACAACTGCATTTATTTGCCGATTTCTCTCGCCACTTTCGCGGAGATGTGCTAGAGTGCTTTTGCGCTTATTACTTCCGGTTGTGTTGCGCGGTCCCTCTGGTGCAGTACTTGATCTGAGAACACCCGCCTTCAGCTCCCTCCGACAGTTTTCAGCGTAAACCAAAAACTGGCAATGCCAGTTGACGAGCCCGCCCGGAAACCCGTGCGCGCCCGGCGACGGCAAACGCCCAAAAAGAAAAGAGAAGACCATCGAAATGCAGACTTTTACAGAATTACCGATATCGCTTTACACCAAGGAGCGGCTGGCGGCGGCCGAATTTACCGTGCCCACGCCGGTGCAAGCTGCGGCCATCCCGCAGGCGCTCCTGGGCAAAGATGTGCTGGCGACGGCGCAGACGGGAACCGGCAAAACGCTGGCATTCCTGGTGCCCATCGTGGAGCAGTTTCTGAAACAAAACACGCCGGGAGTAGCCGCGCTGGTGCTCGTTCCCACGCGGGAACTGGCCATGCAGGTGGCGGCGGACTTCGAAGAGTTGCGGGGCAAGCAGCTCGCTCCCGCGGCACTGGCGGTTGGCGGGCTGGCCGAAGCCAAACAGATCAACGCCATCCGCAAGGGTGCGCGGCTGATTGTGGCCACGCCGGGCCGGCTCGAGGATTACCTGGAGCGCAGGCTCGTGGATTTCCGCACGCTGAAGACGCTGGTGCTCGATGAAGCCGACCGCATGCTGGACATCGGCTTTCTTCCCGCGATCCGCAGGATTATGGCGGTGCTGCCCAAACAGCGGCAGACCATGTGTTTTTCCGCGACGCTGGAAGCCTCGGTGGTACACCTGGTAAACGACTCCATGCGCAACCCGGTGCGGCTGGCATTTGGATCCACCCTGAAGCCCTCCGAAAACGTGCGGCTGCAGGCCTACGAGGTTGCCCTGGACGCGAAGCCCGACGTGCTGCACCGCCTGCTTTCCAAAGAGACCGGCCGGTGCCTGGTCTTCTCGCGCACCAAGCGCGGCGTGGAGCGGATTGCCCGAAACCTGAACCGCGACGGAATCGCCGCGGCCATGATCCACGGCGACCGCTCGCAATCGCAACGAACCGCGGCGCTCACGGGATTCCAGCAGGGGCGCTTCCGCGTGCTGGTGGCCACGGACCTGGCCTCGCGCGGAATTCACGTGCAGGACATCGCGCACGTGATTAACTACGATCTGCCGGAGGTGGCGGAAAACTTCATCCACCGCGTGGGACGCACGGGACGCGCTGGAGAGACGGGCGTGGCCTCTACGCTCTTCCTCACCAGCCAGCGGACGGAGCTGTTCCAACTGGAACGCACGCTCGGGCTGCGGATGGAGCATCTGCGCGTGGACGACCACCTGCCGGCAAAACTCGGCCCGGTGCGCGTGTACGCACACCCGGTGAACACAACCAACGGGCCGAGGATGGCCCGGCTGCCCGGGGAATTTCTCCAGGCGCAGTTGGCGAAGTAACCGGGAAGGCAAAACCAGCGGCATCGCTGCGGCCGGACATGGCGGGGCGGAATTCGCTCCGGCCATGCCCGGCCGCTGCTTTTGCGAGAGGTTCGGGCACGAGGAGAGAAAAGAAGGAATTAGCGCAGAGTTCACCCGCCTGACGAGCAGCGGGTAATCCTTGTCGCGGAGAGCACGGAGGGAGAAAATCCTTCGTCGCGATTGCCCGAGCGGGCGGCGCGGTGTAGATTGCGAGCGGAATTTTCAATCTATACGCCGTTAGGAGGCATCCATGAACGCTGGGCGGGCAATTTTTGCATCAGGGCTTGTCTTGCTCCTCGCGACTGCCGCGGCCACCACGGGCGGGCAGACCGCGGCCACGGCGGCGACCGCGCCGGGGCCGCAGGCGGCCAATTTTGTGCTGGTGATGCACGGCGGCGCGGGAAATTACAAGAACCAGTCGCCGGAACAGGCCGAAGCGGGGCGCGCGGCAATCACGCGGGCGATGGAGGCTGGGCGCGCGATTCTGGCGCGCGGGGGAAAGAGTTTGGACGCGGTGGAAGCGGCGCTGCGCGTGATGGAAGACTCGGGAGCGTTTGACGCGGGGCGCGGCGCCTATTACACGCGCGACGGCGTGCCGGAGCTCGACGCCTCCATCATGGACGGGAAGACATTACAGGCGGGCGCCGTGGCCTCCGTCCAGCACATCGCGAATCCCATCAGCCTGGCGCGCATGGTGATGGAGCGGACGAAGCACGTGCTGCTGGTGGGCCCGGGCGCGGAGGAGTTCGCCCGCGCACAGGGAGTCGATCTGGTGTCGCCGTATTACTTCTTCAGCGAGCGAATGTGGAAGCGATACCAGGATCGAAAGGCCAGCGAGCAAAAAAAGCAAAATTCCGGACTGGGGGAAGCGAAGGTCTACGGCACCACCGGCGCGGTGGCTCTGGATCAGGCCGGAAATCTCGCCGCGGGCACGACCACCGGCGGCACCACCTACAAGATGCCGGGACGCGTGGGGGATTCTCCGCTGATCGGCGCGGGAACGTATGCGAACAATGAGAGCTGCGCGGTTTCCGGCACGGGCGAGGGCGAATTCTACATCCGCAACGTGGTGGCGGCGGACATCTGCGAGCGGGTGAGATATCTGCACGTGCCGCTCGAGCAGGCGGCGAACGACGTGGTGATGAAAGAACTGGTGGAGCAGCACGGGGAGGGCGGGGTGATCGCGCTCGACCGGCAAGGCCACGTGGCCACGCCGTTCAACACCAACGGGATGCTCCACGCCATCCTGCGCGGCAACGGGGAAATCACGATCGAGGTCTACAAGCCGTAGGCGGGTTCGATGACAGGGAAAAAGCTCGGAATGGCAGGCCGATGGGTGGCGATGATTCCGCTGGCGCTGGCCCCCATGGCCCTGGCGCAATCACCCGAGGTGCAGCTTTGGAGGAGCGCGACCTCGGGGCTCACCTACAAGCTGACGATCGGCGATCACCGTCTGGCAGCCGAAAAAGTCTTCCCGCCCGAGTATCAACCCCAGGTGGATCATGGCGCTTACGTGCGCTGCGAATATTCCCAGCAGGGTGACGCCTGGGTGGGGAAATGCAGCTCGAAATTGCCGTACGCCGGAGCCAAAAACCAGCGGAAGTGGTGCTCCTTCCAGTTCGCATCGAAGATCACTTCGCATACGCCAACCAGAATCGAAGGCGAGAGCGAGGTATGGGCGGGGGAAGACGTGGATGTGGACAAATGCGAACTCAGGAAGACCCACATGCAGCCTTTCGTCTGGATTCTGAAAAACTGAGGGATCGAAGCTGCGGTGCGACCTCGCGGGCCAAATCACCATGCGATCATGGCAAACAGGAAGTTCCGGCAATCGAAGGGATCAGCGCCCGACCCACCGGCGTCTGCTGGAAATCCGCTGGCATTGCGTTTGCAGCGCATTTGCCTGGATGGAGGCGCTGGCGTAGAATGCACCGCTCGTGCCCGAAACCGCCTCCATCTCCGGCCGCACCATCTCCCATTACGTTGTCCAGGAAAAACTCGGCGGCGGAGGCATGGGCGTGGTCTACAAAGCCAAGGACACACGCCTGGGCCGGAGCGTGGCGCTGAAGTTCCTTCCCGACGACATTTCCGGGGACCCCCAGGCCATCGAGCGATTCCGCCGCGAGGCGCGCGCTGCATCCGCGCTCAATCATCCAAACATCTGCACGATTTACGACATTGGGGAATTCGAAGGCCGGCCGTTTATCGCCATGGAGCTGCTCGAGGGGCAGACCCTGAAACACCGGATTGACGGGAAGCCCATCGAACTCTCGCAGCTCCTGGAGATCGGCATCCAGATCGCCAACGGGCTCGATGCGGCGCACTCAAAGGGAATCGTGCACCGCGACATCAAGCCCGCAAACATCTTTCTGGTGGAGCGGGGGCAGGCCAAGATTCTGGATTTTGGTCTGGCGAAGCTGACCCTCGCGGTTCCGCACACCGCCGAATCGGTGGGCGGCGCATCCATGCGCACGCAGTCGCACCTGCTGGATGAAAGGCAACTGACCAGCCCGGGCAGCTCGCTGGGCACGGTCGCCTACATGTCGCCGGAGCAGGCGCGGGGCGAAGAGCTGGACGCGCGCTCGGATCTGTTTTCGCTCGGCGTGGTGCTCTACGAGATGGCTACCGGGTCGGTTCCGTTTTCGGGGGCGACCTCGGCGGTCATTTTCGACGGAATCCTGCATTCCGCGCCAGCGCCCGCCAAGGAGTTGAACGCACGGGTGCCGCTGGCGCTGGATCACATTCTCGCCAAGACGCTCGAGAAGGACCCCGACCTGCGGTGCCAGACCGCCGCCGAACTCCGCGCCGACCTGAAGCGCCTGAGCCGCGACATCGAATCGAGCCGCCGGCCGGCCGCGGAGAAGAGCGTTCCGGGCTCCGCGGCGCATGCGCCTGTGGCCGGGCAAAAATCCGTCGCGGTGCTCTACTTCGAAAACCAGGGCGGCGTGAAAGAGGACGAATACTTCCGCGACGGGATTACGGAAGACATCGTCACGGAGCTTTCCAAGATCGCGCAACTGGAAATCTTTCCGCGCTCGGAGATGCTGGCCTTCCGCGACAAGCCGGTGACGGCGCAACAGGTGGGCCAGCAGCTCGGCGCGGCCTACGTGCTGGAAGGCTCCATCCGCCGCGTCGGCAATCGCGTGCGCATCACCGCGCAACTGGTGGAAGCCTCGACACGGCATTCCGTGTGGGCCGAGCGCTACGACCGGCAACTGGAAGACGTGTTCGCTATCCAGGAGGAAATCGCGCGCAGCATCGCCCAGGCCCTGCGCATCACGCTCACGCCGCAAGAAGAAAAAACCATCGCGCGCAAGCCGACGGAAAACCCGCAGGCCTACGATTTTTACCTGCGGGGAAGGAGCTACACGCGCCGCGAGAATATGGACTACGCGCTGCAGATGTTCGAACAAGCCATCCAATTGGACCCCAATTTCGCTCTGGCGCACAGCGGGATTGCCCACCTCTGCGGGCTGATCTACGAGATTCGCGAGCAGAATCCGAAATGGATTGAACGGGGGTTGGCGGCCTGCGACCGGGCCACCGCGCTTGCTCCCGACCTGCCGGAAGTTCTGGTAGCGCGCGCCCGCATCTGTTATGCGCAGAAGAAATACGACGAAGCGGCGCTGCTGGCCCAGCGCGCCATCGAGCGCAAGCCCGACTGCGATGGAGCCTGGAACCTCCTGGGCCGCGCGTATTTTGCCGCCGGGCGGTTTGAAGAAACCGCGGCGCTGACGGAGCGGGCCATCGAAGCCAACGGCGACGACTATAATACTTATATTCCGTATTCCAACGCGCTGGAGCGGCTGGGACGAAAAAAAGAAGCCAAGCACGTCCGGGAGCGCATTTGCAAGGTCCTCCGCCAACAACTGGAGTTGGTGCCGGAAGACGTGCGCGCCCGTATCTTGCTGGCTACGAATCTGGCCTCACTCGAACAGGACGCGGACGAGAGCATCCGGCACCTGCAAACCGCGGTGGCCCTTCGCCCCGGCGATCCCAACACCCTGTACAACGCGGCCTGCACCTACGGCATCCTTGGAAAAAAAGCAGAGGCGCTCGAAACGGTCAAGAAGGCGTTTGCGGCCGGATACGGCAACCGGGATTGGGCGGCCAAGGATTCCGATCTCGATTGCCTGCACGACGACCCGGAATTCCAGAAACTCGTCGGCCTTGATCAGGCTGCGAAGCCGTGAGGAACCCACCCTCAGCAGTGCTCGCGTGGAAAGGAGCCCGGTAGCAATGATCGGGCGGACTGTCTCTCATTACGTGGTTCTCGAGAAGCTGGGCGGCGGGGGAATGGGAGTGGTCTACAAGGCCAAGGACACCCGCCTGGGCCGCAATGTGGCCTTGAAATTCCTTCCTGAGGGATTCGCCTCGGACGCGCAGGCCATCGAACGATTCCGCCGCGAAGCGCGGGCTGCGAGCGCCCTCAACCATCCGGGCATCTGCACCATCCACGACATTGACGAATTTGAGGGCCAGCCTTTCATCGCCATGGAGTTGCTCGAAGGCCAGACCCTGAAACACCGCATCGCCGGGAAGCCCATGGACACTTCCGAGCTTCTGGACATCGGCATTCAGATTGCCGACGGGCTCCAGGTGGCCCACTCGAAAGGCATTGTCCACCGGGACATCAAGCCGGCAAACATTTTCCTGGTCAACCATGGCCAGGCGAAGATCCTGGACTTCGGCCTGGCGAAGCTGGCGCCCCTGCTGCAGCCGGCGGCCGAGTCGGTGGGCGCTACGGCCATGCCCACGCAATCGCACGTGCTGCGCGAAGAGCACCTGACCAGCCCGGGCAGCTCCATGGGCACGGTGGCCTACATGTCGCCGGAGCAGGCGCGGGGTGAAGAGCTGGATGCGCGCTCGGATTTGTTCTCGCTCGGCGTGGTGCTGTACGAGATGGCCACCGGCGCAGTTCCCTTTTCCGGCTCCACTGCCGCGGTCATCTTCAATGGCATTCTGAGCTCCACTCCCCCGCCAGCGACGGAATCGAATCCCCGCCTGCCCGCTGCGATTGAAAACGTCCTCGGCAAGGCGCTGGAGAAAGATGCCGACCTGCGCTACCAGTCCGCCGGCGAGCTTCGCGCCGACTTGAAACGCATCAAGCGGGACATGGAATCGAGCCGCCGCCCCGCTGCGGAAAAGAGCGTTCCGGGTTCCAAGCCGCAACCGGCTGCGGCCAAGCAAAGGTCCGTCGCCGTGCTCTACTTCGAGAACCAGAGCGGATCGAAAGAGGACGAGTACTTCCGCGACGGGATTACGGAAGACATCGTCACGGAGCTTTCCAAGATCGCGCAACTCGAAATCTTTCCCCGCTCGGAGATGCTGGCCTTCCGCGACAAGCCGGCCACGGCGCAGCAGGTGAGCCAGCAGCTCGGCGCGGCCTACGTGCTGGAGGGTTCCATCCGCCGCGCCGGCAACCGCGTGCGCATCACCGCGCAACTGGTGGAAGCCTCCACGCGGCATTCCGTGTGGGCCGAGCGCTACGACCGGCAACTGGAAGACGTGTTCGCCATCCAGGAGGAAATCGCGCGGAGCATCGCCCAGGCACTGCGCATCACGCTGACGCCGCAGGAAGAAAAGACCATCGCGCGCAAGCCCACGGAAAACCCGCAGGCGTACGATTTTTACCTGCGCGGAAGGAGCTACACGCGCCGCGAAAACGTGGATTACGCCCTGCAAATGTTCGAACAGGCCATCCAATTGGACCCCAATTTCGCCCTGGCCCATGGCGGGATTGCCCAGCTCTGCGGGCGCATCTATGAGACGCGCGAGCAGAACCCGAGATGGATTGAACGCGGCACGGCGGCGTGCGACCGGGCCATGGCCCTCGCGCCGGACCTGGCCGAAGTGATGGTGGCGCGCGCCCGGCTTTGTTACGCGCAAAAGAATTACGCCGAAGCCGCGCGGCTGGCGCAGCTCGCCATCGAACGCTCGCCCGACTGTGAAGGTTCCTGGAACCTCCTGGGCCGCGCGTATTTTGCCTCCGGACGCCACGAAGAGGCTGCGGCGCTCACCGAGCGCGCCATCGAAGCCAACGGCGACGACTACAATACCTATATCCCGTATCAGAACGCGCTGGCACGGCTGGGACGGAAAAAGGAATCCGAGAACGTTCGCGATCGCATGACCAAGGTCCTCCGCCAGCAACTCGAGCTGGTGCCGGAAGACGTGCGCGCCCGGGTCTTGCTGGCCTGCAACCTCGCCTATATGGGGGAAGCGGAGGAAAGCGTTCGGCACCTCCAGACCGCAGTGGCCCTTCGCCCGAACGATAGCAATACTCTCTACAATGCCGCGTGCACGTATGGCGTCCTGGAGAAAAAAGCCGAAGCGCTCGAAACGCTCAAGAAGGCCTTTGCGGCCGGTTACGGCCTGCGGGAATGGGCAGCCAAAGATTCCGATCTCGACTGCCTGCACGACGACCCGGAATTCCGGAAACTCGTCGGCCTCGGCGAAGGCTCTGCCTCGTAGGAAATCCTTCTTCATCCACTATCGACGCACGCGCCCCGATGAGATAATTCCATCGCTCGAGGATGCGCGTGCGCTAGCGACCTTCCGCAACCCGCTTCAGATACTCACCTGGAAGCTGCACGAGAATTCCCGCGATCCTCCTGCCAAGGAATTGTCCGAAGTGCCGGACGTCGCCCGTAAGAAGATGCGTGGCTCGGGCTGCCATGGCGGCCAGCAGGATGGGCACGTCTTTGGCGGGAAGGTCGACGCCTGGCACGAGTTCCTCCGGCCCGGCTTCGAACAATTCGAGATGTGTGGAAAGTCGAGCCAGCCTCTCGCGCTGGGATTCTTCGGCAAGGTTGATCCTGGCCTCTTCAAGCCCATAGCGGGATGAACAGAGCTGGGCGTTGTTCAACTTCCACAGCTTCAGCAGGCCGGCACGGGGGCGATACGCGGCGGAGAAGAGCACATTGGCGTCGAGAAACAGGCGGTCCATCTATCGGGGACGGCGATGCGGTATGGACTCGGGGTCCAGGCCTAGTTTTCTGACCTGCTTGCAGGCCCGGCGGTAGTCCTGCGGGGAGGTGGCCGTGGAAAGCAGGAATTCCGCTTTGCGTTCCGGGCTGTACATTTCCACGGGAAGAATAATGGCCGGGCGAATCAGGATGCCGTCCTCGCGGGCTTCGGCGGTGACGACGGTGCCTTCCTCGATACCGAAACGCCGGCGAAGCTTTGCGGGAACGACGATGGCGCCCCGCTTCCCGACTCTTGCGGACTCCATGAACCTGGCCTCCGGATGCCCGATAAACAGATTATCTGATATTCGGGCGAATGGCAAGCCGCTGCGCGCCGCCCAGCTCGTTGCGGATCGGATGGTGTCGCGACGGATTCGCGGCGGAGCACAGACCCGGTTGTCTGCGCTACCGGGGGCCGAGAGGCAGGTAGTACTGCGTGCCTTTTACGGGCTCCTGGAGGCGTCGGAGGAGCTGCTGGAGGTCGGCGTCGCGTTCCACGAAATCGATCTCCGAGGTGTTGACAACGAGCAGATCGGATGCGGTGTAGCGGAAGAAGAAGTGCTCGTAGGCGCGCACCACTTCTTCCAGATATTCATCGGACACTTCGGCCTCGGACGGCTCCCTTTTCTTCCCGATACGCTGGCGGAGGACTTCGGGAGACGCCTGGAGATAGACGACCAGGTCGGGCAGGGGCAGATCCTTGGCGAACATCTCGAAGTAGTGGTCGTAGAGGCGCAGCTCCTCGTTATCCAGGTTGATGTTGGCGAAGATGCGGTCCTTTTCAAACAGGAAGTCGCTGACCACGGTGCCGCTCACCGCGTCCACCGCGGCCTCTTTCATCCTGCGGTGGCGCTCGAACAGGAAATACATCTGGGCGCGGAAGG
>Ga0187819_10000231_pt1 | contig 26857 bp, 31 predicted proteins | sample NC_wetland_sal_i_15_FD_132411 | JGI IMG/M metagenome (GOLD analysis project Ga0187819, IMG submission 132411) | Wetland sediment microbial communities from Neuse River Estuary, North Carolina, USA - SO4_4 | ecosystem: Environmental > Aquatic > Freshwater > Wetlands > Sediment | place: USA... | reverse complement strand
CGAGTGTGATCAATTCAGCTATATCGGAGAAATGCAGAACGACCAGCACAAGCGCGGCAAGGACCAGCACGCCGAAGGCCCAACCTGTCACGATGTCGCGGCCTACCCCTCTGTCCAAATCCGGCAAAATGGGGTCGCTTGCGGCGCTCAGAGCGCCTCGCTGTTTTTGCTTGGGTCCACCAACATCGAAGGCTCGTGAACTCGGTTCTGGTTCGCGGCTGTGCCGTTTCATGGTCAGCAGTAAGCCACAGCTACTGCGCTCACGCTTGTCCGCCAAACACTCACGCAGCGCGGAAAACAAGGTGTGGTCGGCCGGGTTTGACCCGGCCGTAGCGACCTAGCTATGTCAATAGTAGCACCAGGTCCAACCGTAGCCGGGCAGCCAGCACCAATAGCCTCCAGAGTCGCAGCCGCCGCAGCCGCCCCACCAAACCCCGACCCCGCAGCCTCCGCAGCCTCTGCAGCCTCTGCAGCCGTGGCAGCCTCTCAACCACCGTGGCTACAGCCTCCCCAGCGTCCGGCGGGGGCGCAGCTTACTCCGGCGCGGGCGCAGCTTACCGCGGCGCGGGCGCAGCTTACTCCGGCGCCGGCGCAGCCTACCGCGGCACGGGCGCAGCCTCCGCCGCCGCCGCCGTGGCCGCAGCCGCCGCAGCCACAGCCTCCGCCGCCTCCGCCGCCTCGGGCAAGTTGTAAGCCGGGCCGGAATGTTCCGGGGTTCTCTTTGTCGAAGACGTAGAACGTCGCCAAGCTGACGTCAGAAATTTCCTCCTCACCGAGAGTGGTTTCGTGACTCACCCCGGTGTTCTGCGTTGGCATATCCGCTGCCGGTCCCTCGGTTCCCGCAGGTGCGCCGCTCGCCAGCGACAACGACAACCCGGCGGCCCCCAACAACGGTACGGCGCATGCTCGGCTCTTTCGCCTAGAAGCTTGCTTCGCGCGCGACATATCGAAGTCCTCCCATACTTATGTTTCGTGCCGGGAACTCTAGCGCGAAAATAGGATCATTTCGTGAAGGCATGCTGCAGTTTTATTTTCCGAAAGGTTACGGCTACGTAACGTGCAGTAGCTAAGCGCGTGCTCGACTTTTGTTCTAGCCGCGTACGCTCATCCTATCTGGTACTGCCCCGTCCCGCGCTGTTCGTCAGCCAACGCCGGCGATGGGAGAGGCAAAAAGCAAGCGAAGCAAGGACTACGCCGGGGAGTTGTCTACTGAATTGTTAGGCTTTGAAATCCCGGAGACGCCGACTAATTTTCAGTAGCCGTCGCTCAGCAATCGCGCGGCCTCGATCGAAAAATAGCTGAGGATGGCATCGGCGCCGGCGCGCTTGAAGGCCATCAGGCTCTCCACGATGACTCGCTCCCGATCGATCCAGCCGCGCTCCGCCGCGGCCACGATCATCGAATATTCGCCGGAGGTCTGATAGACGAAGATCGGCACATGAAACGCCTCCTTCACCCGGCGCACGATGTCGAGATAGGGCAATCCGGGCTTCACCATCACCATGTCGGCGCCTTCGGCAATGTCCTGGCCGACTTCGCGCAGCGCCTCCTCGGCATTGGCCGGATCCATCTGATAGCTGCGCTTGTCGCCGCGGAGCATCGCTCCCGACCCCACCGCCTCGCGGAACGGCCCGTAAAACGCCGAGGCGTATTTCGCCGCATAGGCGAGGAGTTGGGTGTGAGTGAAGCCGTTTTCCTCAAGCGCCTCCCTGATCGCGCCGATGCGGCCGTCCATCATGTCGGACGGCGCGAGGATGTCACAGCCGGCTTCGGCCTGGTTCAGCGCCTGGCGCACCAGAACTTCCACCGTACGGTCGTTGTCGATCTCACCGTCGATGAGGAGCCCATCATGGCCGTGGCTCGTATAGGGGTCGAGGGCGACGTCGCAGATCACTCCGATATCGCCCACGCTTGCCTTGATGGCACGCACCGCGCGGCAGACGAGGTTATTCGGATTGAAAGCTTGGCTCGCCTGCTCGTCGCGAAGGGAGGTTTCCGTGTAGGGGAAGAGGGCGATAGCCGGCAGCTTCAGGTCCGCCGCGGTCTCGGCAGCCTTGACCGCAAGGTCGATGGACAGCCGCTCGACGCCCGGCATGCTCGCAACCTGCGAGCGTTCGTTCTTCCCCTCGAGTACGAAGATCGGCCAGATGAGGTCATCGGCCGACAGTGTCGTCTCGCGGACGAGGCGGCGCGACCAATCGGACCGGCGGCTACGCCGCAGACGCGTGGCGGGGAAGCCCGGCTCAGGTACCGACGGCGCTTTGGCGCGCGCGCGTTTGATGCGCTCCGTGCCCAAGGCCACCGTCTCGTCACTGGGGGAGGACATGCCGCTTGATCTCACACGCCTTTAAGGTGCCGGAAGCTAGCACCTGGCGTCTCCGCGTGCCACCAACTCTCGACTTCATGGTTTGCCGCTTTGCTATTCGGAGAAGCTCTTCCGCCGCGCCTTCATGTCCAGGTGGAAATGGTTCTTGTGGGCGGCATTGGCCTCTGGCCCGAGCAGGTACCAAAACGGCGGCAGGCGTCCTCGTGCAAGAAGGTCGCAAACTGAGCTTTCGGGTCTGGGGTCGGCTCCGCCGTGCCCGGGGGAGGCGAGAGTGCCGCGGCTGGTTCAGTCTTCGCGGTCGTGACAGTGCTTGTCTTGGTGGCTGTGACGCTGCCGTCTTGTCAGCTGGCTCAGACTTCGACGCCGCATTGCCCTCCACTGTCCCGGACGACGAACTTTCCGCAGGAGCAGGGGAAGCTACCACGGGTTTCGGCCAACTGTCCAAGATCGTGATGCGCACACAGTCGGTGAGCACCAATTCCGACAGGGCCAGCGCATTGGCGAGCGCATGCTGGCTCAAAGGCGCATTGGCGCCGCGATAGCGATTGCGGCAGGCATAGGAGGTGGCGTTTTGAATCTTGACCACGGTCGAACCAAACAGCTTCTTGGCCTCCGGCTGAACGGTGTCCCTTAACCATTCCCCCAGCACATCCGCCATTGGACAGCTAAGCGTCGTCGGCGGATCGATCACGACCTTCGGATCGGTGCCGACCGCGCGCAGCAGAACCGGAGCCGGCGTTCCGCAGCTGCCTTCCTTGATTGGGGGAAGCATGTCGTAGTCGAGCGGACCCCGGTCAGCAACTCCTTGCATTTCGCTTTCGCGGTTTCGATATCCGCCTCCGACCACTGCACGGTCGGCTACTCGCTTGGTAGAACAGGCTTCGCCGGTGCCGGCGCCACGGGCCGCAGGGGATTTCGATCCGGCAGCGGTAGGACCGCATCGGATTGCGATTGAGCCGCCATCAGCGGCAAGCTTGCGCAAAACAGCAAAAAAGCGGGGATTCGAAGGCTCATTCCGGTACGTTCCAACAGCGGCTCTCGGTGGCTTGTGGTTTCCAAGATTGAATGCTAGCTGCCCGCGGGCGCCCCCCGAAGGGGCATACCCGAATTCCATCAAAGGGAACATCTCACTGTGGGCGAGCCGCTCGGCATTGAGTTTAGTGAGCAAGACCGCGCGGGCATCGTTAGGCTGAACCGGCCCTCACGCTTGAACGCGCTCAACCGGGAAACGTTCGACGCTCTGAGCGCACAATATAAGCTCTGGGCGTCCAATCCGCACATCTATGGCGTGGTGATGGAGTCGACTCACCCCACCGTATTCTCGAGTGGCGGCGATCTCAAAACTCTGCACGAATGGATCGGGCGGGGCGCGCTCGAAACCATCCGCGAATTCTACCGGGCGGCCTACACTCATGTATGGGGGCTGGAGAAGTTCATCAGGCCGAACGTTCCGCTTATCAACGGCCTTCTGCTTGGCGGGGGAGTTGGTATCACGCTCTACGGGACGCATTGTGTGGCAGGCGAGGGCTACCGCATGGCCATGCCGCAGGTGGGTATCGGGTTCTTGCCAGATATCGGCGGCACCTACTTTCTCTCCCGGCTGGACAACCATACCGGGCTGTACCTCGCTTTGACGGGCCGAGCGATCGGGCCTGCCGATGCCTACCGGCTTCGCCTGATCAGCCATTACATACCAGCCGCGCATTTTCACGTCATCAAGGACGCTGTGAGCGACAACCATCCGATTGATCGGCTGCTCGACGGGCTGCACCGCGATCCTGGCGAAGGCGAGCTGGCAAGACTGACCCCTGCGATCCACCGCATCTTCGGCGCACCGTCGGTCGAGGAGATTCTGGACCGCCTCGACAAGGAGCAGGGGCAGCATGACGCCTGGGCGAGAGCGACAGCCGCCGAAATCCGCAAGAAATCGCCCACCTCGCTCAAGGTCGCCTTCGCGCAGATGCGGCGCGGCAAGTCGCTCAGTCTCGCCGATGCCTTGCGGCTGGAATTTCGCCTCGCGTCGCTGTTAATCGCGCGCCGAGATTATTGGGAGGGTATCAAGTCCAGAATCGTGGGCAAAGGCAGCGAGCCCCGCTGGCAGCCGGCAAGACTCGCTGAGGTCGATGACGCGGAAATCGAGAGGCTCTTCACCACGACGGCTGATGTTGAGCTTCTTCTGGAAGAGCGTCATTAGCTGCGCCAAATATCCGGACAAGTAATCTAAACTTAATGATGGTATTTCATGCAATCTTAAGCCTTCTTATTAAGCCGATTTTAGGTGGACATGCCTATAGTTCTCGTCAAGTTGCGGAATAACGACAACTAACGAGGGTAGGCGATGATTGTGGCCCTGAATATAGGGACTCGCGCAAGTGCGGAGCAACCAGAAGATCTCACAGGCCGCTATTTGGTATCCTTGAAGCTCATCGAGGGGCTGCATCGATTGCTACTGGACGTGATCAAGGATGAGTTCGAACGCTTGGGGCGTTCCGATGTGAACAGTGTGCAGGCGCTGCTCCTTTACAATATCGGCGACGCAGAGCTGACGGCGGGAGAACTTACGAGCCGCGGCTACTACCTTGGCTCGAACGTCTCCTACAATCTGAAGAAGCTGGTCGAGTCCGGCTACATCAACCACCAGCGCTCGAGCACCGATCGCCGCTCCGTGCGGGTGCGCCTTACCGACAAGGGGCATGAGGTCTGCAAGGTAGTAAGCGCGCTTTACCAGCGTCAGCTCAAATCCCTGAAGCAGGTTGGCGGCATCGATGCCAACGATCTGGAGACGCTCAACAAATCCCTGATCCGGCTGGAGCGGTTCTGGACGGATCAGATTCGCTACCAGCTCTAGCAGGGTCCCTCGACTCTAGGCTTGTCAGAAGCCCCGGTGAACCGTCGCTGGGGCCGGTTTTTCTGGCCCTCGCAAGCTCAAAAACGCCCGATTCTGCGTTTATCCCTTGAACCTCGGCCCCCCGTGCCGCATCTTTATCGTGCAGTTGAGGGCATCGTCCTTACCCATTTGTCCTTGAGGCCATTCGCTTGGTGGATCGCTGGAACTTCCGAGCGACTTGCCCATCGGCGTGAGCGGGTGGGGTTTTGCTTGCTCTGAGACGGGATAGAGTGGCAAGGGCAAAGCGCCGATAACCAGGTAGAGGCGCGAGGCCGCAGGTAACGGGAGCGGCAGATGGGGACTTGGAGACGTTTCGCTAAGACAGGCGCGATCGGCGCGGCCCTCGCCCTGGCGCCGGCCATCCTCCTTTGGAGCAGCCACCCTGCCCACGCCGGTCTCTTTTCCTGGTTAGGCGGCAACAACCAAAACGATGGATCCCAACAGGGTCCCATCGCTCGCGGGTTCTTCGGCGGCCACGGCGGTGGGGCGTTTCAGCCTGCACCCCAGGTGCCGCAGTCCGGCGCTTTCCATGGCGACGAGCTCCCTCCCGAAGAGGGCACCGAAGCGACGCGGCAATGGATCACGAATCCCGCGCTCGGCACGCCAACCCTCTCCACGCGTAACATCGAAGCGACAAAGGTTGCGATCCAGCGCTACCAGACCATCGTGGCGCAAGGCGGCTGGCCAACGGTCCCCGCCTACGCCATGCGGCCAGGCTCGCATGGCGAGCCTGTCGAGATTCTGCACCGCCGACTTGAGATCAGCGGCGACCTCGTCGGTCGCAGCATTCCTGACGAATACGACGAGGCGTTGACGCAAGCCGTGCGCAAATTCCAGTCGCGTCATGCGCTTCCGCCCACCGGTACCATCGACCGCGCCACCATCGACGTGTTGAACGTACCCGCGAGCGTGCGCCTGCTTCAGCTACAGGCCAATTTGAAGAGGCTACAGACCTTGGCGCCCGCGGCCGCGAACCGCTACGTTACCGTCAACATTCCTGCCGCGCAGGTGGAAGCGGTCGAGAACGGACAGGTGGCCCAACGCCATGCTGCCGTCGTGGGCAAGATCGAGCGGCAGACGCCCGAGCTCTCGAGCAAGATTCAGGAAATCAACTTCAATCCCTATTGGTACGTGCCGCGCAGCATCGTCTACAAGGACCTCGTACCCAAGGCCCGCGAATTCGCGCAGCGCAACCAGGACATGCTCGCCGCCTACCACATGGAGGCGTTCGACGCCTCAGGCGCACCGCTCGACTCGCGCTCAATCAATTGGTTCGGCGATGCGGTCTACGGCTACAACTACCGGCAGCTGCCCTGGGAAGAGAATTCCCTTGGCTTCGTGAAGATCAACTTTCCGAACAAAGACTCTGTGTACATGCATGACACGCCGCTCAAAAGCTTGTTCGGCCGAAATGTCCGGTTCGAAAGCTCTGGTTGCGTGCGAGTAAATAAAATCGAGACCCTGGTGGGTTGGATCCTGCGCGACACGCCGGGTTGGCCCATGGAACGCGTGCTTGCCATGCAGCAGACCAGCGAGCAGCTTGACGTCAAGCTAGCGAAGCCGATCCCGGTCTACTTCGTTTATGTGAGCGCCTGGGCTACGCCCGACGGCGTGGTGAACTTCCGGCCGGACATCTACAACCATGACGGCGCGGCCGAGACCGCATCGGCCTATTAGCGGCTTGGCCGTTCGGCCTGCATCTCGTTGACTTTCGGGACCGGCTCCCGCCTCGAACCGTTTCTAGCGGGGTTGCTGGCGTGTCTGCGCGACATGTGGTAAGGGCAACGAACTGCCCCGAAGCCAAGGGCCGGCGGAGAAACTCGCCTGACCAACGTCTACCGGCAAAGCGGGGCCTGCAGAAAGTTTGCGAGGAGTGATTGCGATGTCGGCAAGTGACGCAAGGCGTGCCGAGGCGCGCGAGCAGGATTTCTTCACTAGGCATTTGCAGGATGCCGACCCCGAGGTGTGGGGAGCGATCCAAGGCGAGTTGCATCGCCAGCAGGACGAGATCGAGCTGATTGCCTCGGAGAACATCGTTTCGCAGGCCGTGCTCGATGCCGCCGGCACGCTGCTCACCAACAAATATGCCGAAGGCTATCCGGGCAAGCGCTATTACGGCGGCTGCCAGAACGTCGACGTGGTCGAGCAACTCGCCATCGATCGTGCCAAGCGCCTGTTCAATTGCGCCTTCGCCAATGTGCAGCCCCATTCCGGCTCGCAAGCCAACCAGTCCGTGATGCTCGCGCTGATCAAGCCCGGCGACACGGTCATCGGCATGTCGCTTGCCTCTGGCGGTCATCTCACCCATGGCGCGCCGCCGAACCTTTCCGGCAAGTGGTTCAACGCCGTGCAATATGGCGTGCGCAAGGACGATCACCGCATAGACTATGACGACGTCGAGCGGATCGCGCACGAGCACAAGCCCGCGCTGATCATCGCCGGCGGCTCCGCTTATCCGCGCATCATCGACTTTCCACGCTTTCGCGCCATCGCCGACTCCGTCGGCGCTTATCTCATGGTTGACATGGCGCATTTCGCGGGCCTCGTCGCGGCGGGGCTGCACCCAAGCCCGCTGCCGCACGCCCATGTCGTCACCACCACGACCCATAAGACCTTGCGCGGTCCTCGCGCCGGCATGGTGCTGTCGAATAATGAGGAGATCGGCAAGAAGATCAACTCGGCTGTCTTCCCTGGCCTCCAGGGCGGCCCATTGATGCACATCGTCGCCGCCAAGGCGGTTGCCTTCAAAGAGGCGCTGTCGCCCGCCTTCAAGCTCTACGCCCAATCGGTGATCGACAACGCCAAGGCCCTTGGCGAGACGCTCGTGCAGGGCGGCGTGTCGCTCGTCTCAGGCGGTACCGACACCCATCTGATGCTCGTCGACTTGAGGCCAAAGAAGCTCACCGGCAAGGCCGCCGAAGTGGCGCTCGGCCGCGCCAACATCACCTGCAACAAGAATGGCGTGCCGTTCGATCCCGAGAAGCCCATGGTCACCTCGGGCATCCGTCTCGGCTCACCAGCAGGCACCACACGCGGCTTCGGCATCACCGAGTTCCAATCGATCGGCAATATGATCATCGAGGTTCTCGACGGTCTTGCCGCCAATGGCGACGACGGCAACGGGGCCGTCGAGGCGAGTGTGAAGAAGCGCGCCACCGCACTTTGCGAGCGCTTCCCCATCTATCGGTAAGAGTAAGCGTGGGGATGGAACAGAGAAGGGCGATTGCCCATGCGGTGCCCCTATTGCGGCAGCACCAACACGCAGGTGAAGGACTCGCGGCCTAGCGAGGATCACACCACCATCAGGCGCCGCCGCATCTGCGCCGATTGCGGCGGACGCTTCACCACCTTCGAGCGCGTGCAGCTCCGCGAGCTTACCGTGGTCAAGCGGAGCGGCCGTCGGATGCCGTTCGACCGCGATAAGCTCATGCGCTCGGTGCAGGTCGCACTGCGCAAGCGCCCCGTAGATCCGGAGCGTGTCGAGCGCATGGTGAGCGGTATCGTGCGCCGGCTGGAGAACATGGGCGAGAACGATATCCGGTCAGAGACGATCGGCAGGCTGGTGATGGAAGCGCTGAAGGCGCTCGACGATGTGGCCTATGTGCGGTTTGCATCGGTCTACAAGAACTTCCGCGAGGCCAAGGACTTCGAGGCCCTGCTCGGCGAGCTGGCCAGCGGCGAGACGGCCGACGAGACCGCTTCCGCCGACGACTGACGTCGAACCCTAAAACCGGCACATGAGCGCAAGCGACGAGTCCCATATGGCGCAAGCCCTGGCGCTTGCCAGGCGAGGCCTTGGGACCACCTGGCCCAATCCTTCCGTTGGCTGTGTCGTGGTCAGTGCCTCCGGCGAGATCGTCGGGCGCGGGCTCACGGCTCCCGGCGGACGCCCCCACGCCGAGGCGGTCGCCTTGCAAAGGGCCGGACGCGCCACCGCCGACGCAACGTTTTATGTCACGCTTGAGCCTTGCGCCCATGAGGGCAGGGGAGCGGCTTGCGCCGATGCCATTGCCGCGGCCGGCCCGGCACGAGTCGTGGTCGCTATGGGCGATCCTGACCCCCGCACCGCGGGCCACGGGCTTGCGCGCTTGCGCGCCGCAGGCATCGAGGTGACGGAAGGCGTGCTCCAGGATGAGGCCTATGAGGTGACGCTTGGCCACGTGCTCAAGGTCACGCAAGGCCGGCCCGCGGTGACCTTGAAGCTCGCCATCGGCACCGACGGCCTCGTGCCACGAGGCGAGGGCGGCGCGCCGACCTGGATCACCGGCGATCTGGCGCGGGCCCACGCCCATCTCCTGCGCGCCCGCTCCGACGCGATTCTCGTCGGCCGCGGCACCATCATGGCTGACAATCCAAGTCTCACCTGCCGGCTCCCAGGCATGGAGTGCCGCTCGCCGGTGCGGGTGATCCTCGACCGGCGTCTGCGCACGCCGACCGATGCGCGTCTGTTTGAGGATGAGATGGTACCGGTTTGGTTCATCTGTGCCAATGATGAGCTCGAGCCCAACGCCGCCATCCTGCAAGAGCGTGGTGCCGAGATCATTCCCGTCGCCATCGACACGCACGGGCTTCCGGCGATCAAGGAGGCGCTTGAGCAGCTCGCCAGACGCGGCATCACACGCCTCCTCGTGGAAGGCGGCCCCTCGGTCTCGCGCGTGTTCCTCGACGCGGACCTCGTGGACGAGGCGGTGATCTATCGGGGCTCCACGGCCGCGGGCAGCGACGGCCTGCTTCCCTTCGTGAGTGAAGGACTTGATCGGCTCACCGATTGCGGCCATTTCACCCAAACCCAGGAACGGATCTTCGGGCCAGACCGAATGACCTGGTGGCAAAGACAGCGCAAATGTTCACCGGCATTGTCACCGACATAGGCACTCTTGCCGCCCGCGACAGCACGAAGCTCAAGATCGCGAGCCACTACGATCCGGCGAGCGTCCCTCTCGGTGCATCCATCGCTTGCGACGGCTGCTGCCTCACGGTCACCCGTGTCAATGAAGGCCCAGACGGCGGCGCCGTGTTCGAGGTTGATGTCTCCAACGAGACCTCGGCGCGAACCACGCTCGGAAGCTGGAGGCCCGGCACGCGTGTCAATCTGGAGCGCTCGCTGTCCTTCGGCTCCGAGCTCGGCGGCCATTTGGTGACAGGCCATATCGATGGGCTCGCGCGGGTGAAGGACCGTGCTCCGGACGGCGACAGCGTCAGATTCGTGCTCGACGCTCCGGCTGAATTTGCCCAATTCATCGTGGCCAAAGGCTCCGTTGCGCTCAACGGCGTGTCGCTCACGGTAAACGAGGTGGACGCCGCCCGCTTTGGCGTGAACATCATCCCTTACACCTTGACGCACACCACATGGGGAGACCGTGAGCCCGGCGATCTGATAAACCTTGAGGTGGATTTGCTCGCGCGCTACGTCGAGCGCATCGCGGCGGGACGCCTCGCTGCCAGCCGCGCGGTGTCAGAACCGGATCGCTAACCTGTGAATATCGTGAGCCACACCAGCTATCACCCGGCGCTGTCTCCTATCGAGGAGGTCATCGAAGACGCCCGCAATGGACGCATGTTCATCCTGGTGGACGCCGAGGAGCGGGAGAACGAAGGCGATCTCGTCATTCCGGCGCAGATGGCGACGCCAGACGCCATCAACTTCATGACCAAGCATGGCCGCGGCCTTGTCTGCCTCTCGCTCAATGCCGATCGCGCCAAGCAGCTTCATCTTGAGCTGATGTCGCGCTCAAACCGCGCGCGCCATTCCACGGCCTTCACGGTCTCCATCGAGGCGCGCGAAGGCGTGAGCACCGGCATTTCGGCTCATGATCGCGCCCATACGATCTCTGTGGCAATCGATCCGACCAAAGACTTCCGGGACATCATGACTCCCGGTCACGTCTTTCCGCTCGTGGCCAAGGACGGCGGCGTGCTCGTGCGCGCTGGCCACACCGAGGCTGCCGTGGATATCGCGCGACTCGCGGGGCTTTATCCCGCCGGCGTGATCTGCGAGATCATGAATGACGACGGCACCATGGCGCGGCTGCCGGACCTCATCGCCTTTGCCCAACGTCATGGGCTCAAGATCGCCACCATCGCCGATCTGATCGCCTACCGGCTCCGCTACGATCACCTCATCAGGGTCGTTGCCGACGCGATGATCGAGAGCGCCCATGGCGGCACTTTTGCTCTCAAGGTCTATGCGACGACGGTCGACCCGGCCGAGCATGTGGCACTGATTAAGGGCAACGTGCAAAGCGGCGGACCGGTGCTCGCGCGTGTGCATGCCTCCAATACCCTCGACGACATCTTGGGCGCCGGCCGCCACCGCGACACGCTGGTGCACAAGGCCATGGACATCATTGGCCGCGAGGGCCGCGGCGTGATCGTGCTCATCCGCGAGAGCAAGCCGGACGCCGTCTCCTCCCGGCTCAAGCGCGAGGACGGTCCGGAAAAGACAGGCCAGCAGCGCCTGATTGAATATGGTATCGGCGCGCAGATCCTGCTCGATCTCGGCGTGCGCGAAATGGTGCTGTTGAGCAATTCTCCGGCCCGCAAGATCGTCGGCCTCGAAGGCTATGGGCTCAAGGTCGCGGGCCACCGCAGTCTGGAGCCGAAGGACGCCGGAGAGGGCGCTAAATGAGCCGCAAGTCCCCACGTTCGGTGCTCATCATCGAGTCGCGCTTCTATGAGGACATCGCCGATGAGCTTGCGCGGGGCGCCATCGAGGAGCTCGAGGGGCGCCGCACCGAATATGAGCGGATTGGCGTGCCTGGCTCTCTCGAGATCCCGCTCGCGCTCAGTCTTGCGCTTGCCAATGGATTTGTGGGCCGCGCCGGCCGGCATCGCGGCTGCATCGCACTCGGCTGCGTCATCCGCGGCGAGACCACTCATTACGATATCGTGGCGCGGGAATCCACCGCGGGCTTGCATGCGCTTGCTGTCGAGCACGCCGTGCCGCTCGGCAATGGCATCCTCACCTGCGACAGCCGCGAGCAGGCCTTGGCCAGGGCGAGCGTTGCCGGGCGCAACAAGGGCGGCGATGCGGCCCGAGCTTGTCTCGCGCTGATGCAGCTCGAGCAGCATTTCTCGTCGGCGAGCCGGCGCTGATGAGCGGGGCCGGCCACAAAGGGTCTGCTTCGCCCGCACGGAAACACGCGGTACGAAGTGCCACAGCACGGACTGCGGCGCGGCTTGCTGCGGTTCAGGCCCTGTACCAGATGGACATGACCGCGATCGACCTAAACCGGGTGATCGCCGAGTTCGAGGCCCATCGCCTCGGACAAGAGGTCGAAGGCTGCCAATATTGTGACGCCGAGGCGCAATTCTTTCGCGACATCGTCGAAGGCGTGGTGCGGGAGCAGCTCCGCATTGATCCTCTCATCGATCGACATCTCGCCGAGGGCTGGCGGCTCAACCGCGTCGATTCGATCCTGCGCGCCATCCTGCGCGCCGGCACCTTCGAGATGCTCATACGCAAGGACATACCATCCCGCGTGGTGATCACCGAATATGTCGATCTCGCCCATGCCTTCTTCGAAGGCGAGGAGCCGAAGGTCGTCAACGGCATCCTCGACAAGCTCGGCCACGAGGCGCGGCCGCAAGAATTTTCGCGCCAGGGCTCGGGCGGTGGTAAACGGGTCGAGCGCGGCAAGCGCGATAGCGCCGGCGAGTTCGACATCATCGCCCGCTATTTCGCGCCGCTCGCTACCAACCCCGCTGCCCTCGGGCTGCTCGACGACGCGGCGGTACTGTCACTCCCCGAGGGACAGGAGCTCGTCGCCACTTGCGACACCGTCATTGCCGGCGTGCATTTTCTCGCTGGCGATCCGCCAGACACCATCGGCTACAAGGCGCTCGCGGCCAGCCTCTCCGATCTCGCCGCCAAGGGCGCAAGACCTCACGTCTACCTGCTGAGCGTGGCCTTCCCGAAGCCGCCAGCATCTGCGTGGCTTGAAGCTTTCGCCTCAGGGATCGGCGCGGCACAGGTCGAATCCGGCATCGACCTCGTGGGTGGCGATACCTCTGTCACGCCAGGGCCTCTGACCATCACCGTCACCGCCGTGGGGATGTTGCCGCAAGGGGAAGCGGTGTTGCGCAGGGGCGCCATGGTCGGCGATCGCCTCTGTGTTAGCGGCACCATCGGCGATGCCGCTCTCGGATTGAAGCTCTTGCGAGCGCCGCAGCTTGCGGCGGAGTGGGGTCTCTCCGATGAGGACCGCGCTTTCCTGATCGAGCGCTATCGGCGCCCATCGGCGCGGAATGCGCTGATGTTGCCGCTACGCCAGTGTGCGCGGGCGGCCATCGACGTCTCCGACGGGCTTGTGGGCGATACCGGAAAACTCTGCGTAGCCTCGGGCGTCGGCGCCACCATCGAGGCGGCACGCGTGCCGTTCTCCGTCGCGGCAGCCAAAGCGGTTGCTAAGGCGCCGGACCTGCTCGCAGAGCTACTCACCGCCGGCGACGACTATGAGATCGTAGCCGCCATGGAAGCATCGCATGCCCAGGCTTTCGCAATGGAAGCGCGAGAGCACAACGTCACGGTCACTGCGATCGGTGAGGTCGAGCCTGGCGATGGGCAGGTGAACGTCGTGGATGGGGAGGGTCGCGTGCTTGCGCTCGACCACACGGGCTTTAGCCATTTCTAGCTAAACCCTAGGCAACCCCAGCCCTGCCAATGACTTAGCTGCCTGTTGCGTCGCCGCTCCAACTTTGGCATTTTCCGCCCCGAGTTCACGCCCGGGGGCAAGATCGGCAGCGATATCTCACTGGTGCCGCGTGCCTTTCCCCCATTTTCCAGCCATTTCAACCAAACGAACGGGGACAGTTCCGTTATGACCACAACGCTTTATCTCATCATTGCTTGCGGAGTGCTCTCCATCGTTTACGGCGTCCTCACCACGCGCGCCGTGCTCGCCTCCGATCCGGGCTCGGCACGCATGCAGGAGATTGCGGCGGCGATTCAAGAAGGTGCGGCCGCTTATCTCGCCCGCCAATACACGACAATCTCGATTGTCGGCGTTGCGATTTTCCTGCTGCTCGCCTTCCTGCTCGGCCTGCCGCAGGCCATCGGCTTTGCCATCGGTGCGCTACTGTCTGGCTCCGCGGGCTATATCGGCATGAACGTGTCGGTGCGCGCCAATGTGCGCACGGCGCAAGCCGCGACCAAGAGCCTCGGTGACGGCTTGAGCCTCGCCTTCCGCGCTGGCGCCATCACCGGCCTGCTCGTGGCCGGCCTCGCTCTTCTCGGCGTCTCGGTCTATTTCCTCATCCTCACCTCGTTCATGGGCTACGACCCCGCCTCGCGCGTGGTGGTCGATGCGCTGGTATCGCTCGGCTTCGGCGCCTCGCTGATCTCAATCTTCGCCCGTCTCGGCGGCGGCATCTTCACCAAGGGCGCTGACGTCGGCGGTGACCTGGTCGGCAAGGTGGAAGCAGGCATCCCGGAGGACGATCCGCGCAACCCAGCGACCATCGCGGATAACGTTGGCGACAATGTCGGCGACTGCGCCGGCATGGCCGCCGATTTGTTCGAGACCTATGTGGTGACCGTGGTCGCCACTATGGTGCTTGCCTCGATCTATTTCACCGGCGGCGACCGCATCATGCCGATGATGCTCTATCCGCTCGCCATCGGTGCGCTCTGCGTGATCACCTCGATCATCGGCACCTTCTTCGTGAAGCTGGGCAAGAGTCAGTCGATCATGGGCGCCCTTTATAAGGGCGTGCTCGCGACCGGCGTCCTGTCGCTTATCCTGCTTTGGCCGCTCACCTCTTTGCTTGTCGGCATGGATACGGTGATGACCGTTGGCAATCTCACCTTCACTGGAAAGTCGCTCTATCTCTGCGGGGTGGTAGGGCTTGCCGTCACCGCGCTGATCGTGGTGATCACGGAGTACTACACCGGCACCGGCTTCCGTCCGGTGCACTCGATCGCGAAGGCCTCCGTCACCGGCCACGGCACCAATGTCATCCAAGGTCTTGCGGTATCGATGGAGGCGACCGCGCTGCCGGCGCTCGTGATCATGGCCGGTATCCTCATTACCTATGGTGTTGCCGGTCTGTTCGGCATCGCCATCGCCGTCACGACAATGCTCGCGCTCGCCGGCATGGTCGTGGCGCTCGACGCCTTTGGTCCGGTGACCGATAATGCCGGCGGCATCGCCGAGATGTCGGGCATGCCGAAAGAAATCCGCAAGACCACCGACGCGCTCGACGCGGTCGGCAATACCACCAAGGCGGTGACCAAGGGCTACGCCATCGGCTCGGCTGGATTGGGCGCGCTCGTGCTGTTCGCGGCCTATACCGAGGATCTCAAGTTCTTCGCCGCAAATCCTGACAAATTCCCATATTTCCAGGGCGTCGATCCCACCTTTACCCTGTCAAATCCGTACGTTGTGGTGGGGCTCTTCCTCGGCGGCTTGCTGCCCTACCTATTCGGCGGCATTACCATGACGGCGGTCGGGCGCGCTGCGAGTTCGATCGTCGAGGAGGTACGCCGCCAGTTCAAGGAGAAGCCCGGCATCATGAAGGGCACCGAGCGCCCGGATTACAAGCGCGCCGTCGACCTTTTGACCCGCGCCGCCATCAAGGAGATGATCGTGCCCTCGCTCCTGCCGGTGCTCACCCCGATCGTGTTTTACTTCGTCGTCAACGCCATTGCCGGCAAGAGCGCCGCCTTCTCCGCGCTCGGCGCCATGCTGCTCGGCGTCATCGTCACCGGTCTTTTCGTCGCCATCTCCATGACCGCTGGCGGAGGCGCCTGGGACAACGCCAAGAAATACATCGAGGACGGCCATTATGGTGGCAAGGGCTCAGATGCGCACAAGGCCGCAGTGACTGGCGATACCGTCGGCGATCCCTACAAGGACACCGCCGGACCCGCCGTGAACCCGATGATCAAGATCACCAATATTGTGGCGTTGCTGCTGCTCGCCGTGCTCGCCCATTAGGCACGCCCGTCGAGCAAGAGGATAACAAACCAGGACTAAGGTACACCCGGAATACCACTGGTGCTGGTGCCCCCCTGTTTCTTGAACATGCTGCGTTGCGAGATGTTGCCGAAGATTTGCTCGAGCACGTTCAGATCCTTGCCGCGGGCCGGCGTCTCGTCCTTTGCGTATCTGACGACGATGCCGTCCTTAAGACCGTATTGGGCGACATTCTGCACCGTGGACTGCTCGTCGAAATAGACCGCGACCACCTTGCGGTCGATCTCCCACGGCTTGAAGAACGCGTAGGACTTCTGCGTGGTCGAGATATAGTAGTAGGCATCGCCGCTGATCGAGCTCGTCGTGTCCGGGGAGCCCAGCGTTTTCGTGACCTGCTCCTTCGACATGCCGGGCTGCACTTGGGCGAGGTCGACATCCATGAAGACGTGGCCATGGCGGTCGATCTGGGCTCCGCAACCGGCAAGGGCGGCAGCGAGAAGTGCCGTGGCGAGCCAGGCAACGCCCAGCTGTCTTGCAATCAAGCTGATCGGCTCGTTCCGATGCACTGCGACCTGACCCTCAATGACCCCGCCAACGCAAGCGGCGAAATATGACCGACCAATCTGAGAGATTCCCCCTGACTTGAACCCACTCGACCGCCTGATGCGCTGGCGCTCCGGCGAGCGCAACAGCGAAAAACTCTATGGCGCGATTGTGGCGCAGGCGCGGCTCCCCGTTTTCTACAGGAGTTTCGGCGTTCCCGACACCCTTCCGGGCCGCTCTGCGCTTCTCTCGCTGCATCTGTTCGCTGTGCTCCACCGTGTCAAGGAAGAGGGCCCTGACGGGAGGACATTGGCGCAAGAGCTGGTCGACCGGTTCAGCCTGGACATGGAAACGGTGCTACGAGAGCTTGGGGTGAGCGACCTGCGCATCCCGAAGTCAATGCGGGTGGTTGCCGCATCAAGCCAAGGCTTGCTGCAGGATTATGAGGCCGCCTTCACCGCGGGCCAAGCCTCCTTTGCCAGTGCTATTGCGGCGACCTTGCCGGACGAGACCCGGAATGCGGAGCTTAGCAGCAAGGCCTTGGCTTCCTATCTAACAGTCTGTGTGAGAGAGCTCGAGCAGCAGCCCTTTGCGTCCCTGTGAGGAGGCGCGCTCGATTTTCCAGAGATGAGCGAAGAGCGATGAGCAAGATGCCGAAGATCGCCGAGCCGGCGCAGGAGATCGTGACACCGCCGCTTTTAAGGACATTCCGCGTCGATGAGCTCAAAGAGGGGGAAAGGCACTTGATTGAGGCCAATCGGGCGGAGCGGCAGGCTACTGCCGCACTTCTCGATCTCGTCGCTCTTGATCGCCTCAGCTTCACCTTTCGCTTTCATCGTCGCGGTGAGGGCCGTCTCGGCTTGCGCGGCACCCTCTGCGCCTCCGTGACGCAGACTTGCGTCGTCTCGCTCGAGCCGGTGGAAAGCACAATCGAGGTGCCGGTGGAGATCGAGTTTTGGCCCTATCACCTGATCGAGGACCGCGCCGAGACTGTCGACGAGGCCACAAGCCACGGCACGCTCGACTGGCCCGAGCCCATCGTTGACCACAAGATCGACTTGGGATCTGTCATCTACGAGACGCTTGCCACGGCGCTCGATCCCTACCCGAAGCGCGAGGGTGTGAGCTTCGAATGGTCGGAGGCGAATGTCGAAGCGGTGGGGGCCGAGAAGGCCGAGGGGCCCTTCGGTGCGCTCAAGCGGCTGAAGTAGCGGCAATTGACGGCAGTTCCCGCTCGTCAAATTCAGGTTGTCACTCAGTCCCATTTGGGTATGTTCGGGTCCACTTCTGGGGGCTCTCGCGGCCGTTTAGGCCATGATTAGCAACGTCTTTCCTATCGGCACGGCACCTGGCATGGCTGCTCCAGTCACCATAGCGCTCGACGCCATGGGCGGCGACCATGGACCAAGCGTGATCGTCGCGGGGGCGGCGATCTCCTTGATCCGCCACCCTGACACGCGCTTTCTGCTCGTGGGCGACGCTCCCCGTATCGAGGCCGAGCTCAAGCACCATCCGGCCCTGGCCCCCAAAACCGAGATCCTTCACACTGACGTGGCGGTCGCCATGGATGCCAAGCCGAGCCAGGCGCTGCGCAAGGGGCGGAGGCACTCCAGTATGTGGCTCAGCCTCGAAGCCGTGCGGGACGGACGCGCCGATGCCGCAGTCTCTGCCGGCAACACCGGCGCTCTGATGGCCATGGCCAAGTTTTGTTTAAAGACCATCACTGGCGTCGACCGTCCGGCGATCGCCGTCTTGTGGCCCACGGTCGAGAGTGAATGCATCGTGCTCGATGTCGGCGCAAATGTCGGCGCCGACGCCCGCCAACTCGTCGAATTTGCCTTGATGGGCGCGGCCATGGCCCGGGCGCTGTTCGGGATGGAGAGGCCAAGTGTCGGACTCCTCAACATCGGGGTGGAGGAAGTCAAGGGACTGGACGAGATCAAGGCCGCCGCGGCCACCCTCAAGGACGCGCCGCTCCCGATCGAGTTCCGCGGTTTTGTCGAAGGCGATGAAATCGGCCACGGTGCCGCCGACGTGGTGGTCACCGACGGCTTCACCGGCAACATCGCCTTGAAGACCGCCGAAGGAACCGCTAAGCAGATCGGCGAATATTTGCGAGCTGCCATGGGGCGGTCGTTTCTCGCTCGCGCTGGTGCCGTACTAGCGCAAGGCGCTTTCCGCGCCCTCAAGGAGAAGATGGACCCGCGCCAGTTGAACGGCGGAATTTTCCTCGGGCTGAACGGTATTGTCGTCAAGAGCCATGGCGGGACCGATGCAACGGGCTTCGCCAGCGCCGTCGACACAGCCTACGACATGGCGTCGAGCGGGGTGGTGAAGCGGCTTGCAGCCGACGTTGCCCGCTTCCATGCCGAACTTGAGCTTGATGGCGCGGCGTGAGACCTCTGGAGTAGTTGCCGGTGAGCGTGTTGAGGACTGTCGTCAAGGGGTGCGGTGGATACCTGCCCAAGCGGGTGTTGACCAATGAGGACCTCGCCAAGGTCGTCGATACTACCGACGATTGGATTGCCACGCGCACTGGGATCAAGGAGCGGCGGATCGCTGCCAAAGGCGAACTCACCTCCTCCATGGGAGCGGCGGCAGCGCGGGCGGCGCTCGATGACGCCGGCATGCGGCCTGAGGACATCGACCTCATCATTCTCGCCACTTCGACTCCCGATCAGACCTTCCCGGCGACCGCGGTCACCATTCAGGCCGATCTCGGGATTACGCAGGGCGCCGCCTTCGACGTGCAGGCCGTCTGCTCCGGCTTCGTCTTCGCCATGGCGACTGCCGACAACTATCTGAAGAGTGGCGAGTTCCGCCGGGCCCTGGTGATCGGGGCCGAGGCCTTCTCCCGCATCCTCGATTGGGGCGATCGCTCCACTTGCGTGCTGTTCGGCGATGGCGCCGGAGCGCTCGTGGTCGAGGCGGAGATGCAGGATAGCGCCACGAATGATCGGGGCGTGCTCGCGGCCTGCTTGCGCTCAGACGGCCGCTATCGTGACAAGCTTTATGTCGATGGAGGCCCATCTTCGACGGGCACGGTGGGCTATATCCGCATGGACGGGCCGGAGGTTTTCCGCCACGCGGTCACCAAGATCAGCGAGGTGATGGACGCGACTCTGACCAAAGCCGGTTATAAAGCCTCGGATATCGACTGGTTCGTGCCCCATCAGGCGAATAAGCGCATCCTGGACGGGGCGGCGCGTAAGCTCGGGCTTGCGCCGGAGCGGATCGTCGTGACCGTGGACAAGCACGCCAATACGAGCGCAGCGTCGATTCCCTTGGCGCTCAGTACCGCCTCCCACGACGGGCGCATCAAAAAGGGCGATCTTGTGCTGATGGAAGCCATGGGGGGCGGTTTCACCTGGGGGGCTGTCCTGGTCCGCTGGTGAATTTTTGCGGAAAACTGCCGCGCGAAAGTCACACCTCCCTCGAAAATGATGCAATATCAGGAATTTGATCGCGGGGGCGATTGACCGCCTTGCGAATGCTCGATTAGAATCTTGGTTTATCCCGCGACCCTGGGGGAGCAGTCGTACGATGAGCGGGAAGACATTGACCCGCGCCGACCTCGCTGAGGCGGTGTTTCAAAAGGTTGGATTGCCCCGGAACGAGTCCGCCGAGATCGTGGAGCTGGTGCTGCGCGAGATTGTGGCGAGCCTTGAGCGTGGGCACACCGTGAAGCTCTCCTCATTCGGCTCCTTCGGTATTCGCGATAAGGGTCAGCGGATAGGACGCAACCCGAAGACGGGCCAGGAAGTTCCTATTACGCCGCGGCGTGTTTTGGTGTTCCGGGCGAGCAATATCATGAAGCAGCGTATCAACGAGGCGCTGTCCCGGAGAAAGGCGGCCGAATAAACGCGGCGATACTGTAGAGGCTGCTTATTAAGGCGGGGAGTTTGAGCGGTGGACAAAGCGCCCGAAGCCTTTCGTACGATCAGTGAAGTTGCCGATGAGCTGAAAGTCCCAAAGCATGTACTTCGCTTTTGGGAGGCCAAATTTGCGCAGCTCAAGCCGATGAAACGTGGCGGCGGACGCCGCTACTACCGGCCCGAGGATGTTGCCCTGTTGCGCGGCATTCGTTTTCTTCTTTACGACGACGGCTACACCATCAGGGGCGTACAGAAAATCCTGCGGGAGCAGGGGCCGCGCTTCGTCATGGAGCAGCGCCCCCCTGTCCAGGACGACAAGAAGACTGGCGTAACGATCGAGCGGGAGATTCCTGACGTGGCCGCCGAGGCGGCGCAGAACCGGGGCTTCAGCCGGCCACCAGGTCTTGCGGAACAGTCCGCAGAAGTGGACGCAGAGGGTCTCGGCGCGGTCCTCAAGGAACTCGAGGATTGCCATAGGATCCTGACCGCAGCCAAGGGCTGAGCCCGGGCCCCGCGACGGAACGGCTTGTCTCACAGCCTTGAAAGTGTATATCCAAGCGCACGAGCACGGCTTCGGAGCGTAGCGCAGCTCTGGCCGGCGTTGAGCGTGCAATCCGCATTTGCTGGCACTGGCACAATCGAAAACTCGAGCAGCTCTGCCTCGTGAAAGTCGATGCCGCCGACGCCGTCGGTGCCCTTTGCAAAACTCCACGCGAGCCGCAGGAAGCCGACACTCGTGGCCTTCAAAACCCATCCTTAACGAGCTCCCTCGACGTGGGCGGCCGCCCGACTTAGGCGCGGCAAGAAATGCGCGCCGCGGAGCGGTGGCGCCCATCGCCGGTTTCCTCATACAGCGCAGAATGGAGACGCGCTGTGGCGCCGAGGGTATCGCCGGGCAGGGACGCCTCAACTGCCGCGGCGAGCTTTTCGACGAGGTCGTGCGCCGTAACGACTTGCAGGGAGACAGGAATAAAGCGGCGCTTGTTCACAGGTGCGAGTCGTAAGAAATAGAGATAATGTTCCTGCTCATTGTCCGCGGGCAGGTCGTATTTGGCCGGGGCAGCGTCCGCCGCAACAGTCGCTTTGCGCCCCGCGCCCCATGGAACCGATCGGGGAGTATGAGAACATGCATGTTCTTTGGATTATCCTTATCGGCTTTGTTGCCGGCGTCATTGCTAAGCTCGTCACGCCGGGTGGCGACCACGAGCCCAAAGGCTTCATACTCACTACAGTCCTTGGCATTGTGGGTGCGTTCGTGGCGACCTACCTCGGACAGGCCATCGGCTGGTATGGTCCGGACCAGAACGCGGGGTTTATTGGAGCTATCGTGGGCGCGGTGCTCATACTGTTAGTTTGGGGATTTATTGAGCGCAGCCGACAAGCCTAATGGCAAAGCGCCACGAACCTCTCGCGATCCTTGCTGGACTTAGGTCGTTGCTGCTTTTCGCCTAATTGCTCTGCCGCGTCTGTCACGGCGACGACCTCGATTCACCATCCGTTAGAAATTGCCCGAGATACTTTCCCCTTCGGGGGAAACGCCAATGAAGGCGCTCGCACTTGTCGTTGCTGCAACTCTCGCGCTCGTAGCCTCTGGCTGTGTGAGTAAGCAGCAGCCTATTGGTGATGCCAAGGTAGGCGGTGGGACCGTTCCTAAGACCCGCCTGATCATGGCAAGGCTCGATTAGGGAAGCGGGAGCACGATGAAGGTTGTCGCAGCGCTAGCTCTGGCCCTCGCACTCGCCGGCTGCACGACAATGCAGGAAGCCGTCACTGGCGGCGCTGCTGGTGGCGTAGCCGGGTTCGCCCTCGCCGGACCGATTGGAGCCGGTGTCGGCGGGGCTGGCCGGCGCTATTATAACGCCTATGATGGCTCGCTAACATGACGCACTCGCCAGCCTTCCCGACCTTGCCGTCCAATCCGCATCGGCTTATCGCTATATCGATGCTCTCCCAATTTTTCTGCGCCGGAGGCTCGCTTGCGGCGAGATCGATCGGGTACGCTCGCGCTGCCGATCTGATCCTCGCCGACGGGCTCACGGCCGAGCGGATTGTCAGGCTCTTTTCGTCGAGCGCATCGAAGTCTTGGAGGGAAGATGCCGCCATGATCGTGCTCTGCGGATCGATTTCACGATACCGAGCGTCGCCGCAGTCGTGGAGCCCGGAGCCGGAAGCAACATTCGCCCGCGGCTTGATCGGAGACGCCTTCGGTGACGTCGGCGATGCGGCTACGCGCTTTGTGAGGGCGAACTGGAGCGCGATCGAGCGGCTGGCCCACGGCGCGTAAGCGTTCCCAGAGAGCCGATGACCCTGAATGACCGGATACTCTTCCACCAAATTCATCCTGCGAAATTTGCGACCGATGCCGGCGCTGCAACGCTTTGCCTTTATTTCCTTTGGCAGCGCGATCTGTCGCTCGCCATCGTAGTTGCGATGGTTCCCCCGCTCATTGCCTCGGGATTGGTGCTCCGTTTCGCCGATCTTGAAGCCCTGAAACGGTCGGCTCTGGGCCTCTACGTCGGCCGCTACATGACGCCAGCCATGCAGGTGCTGAGAGTTTGCGGTTTCCTGGCGATGGCCGCAGGTGCCTGGTATCACGCTCCTCTTGCGATCCTTGGCGGACTTGGCGCCGTTGCCGCCGAATGGCTCAAAGGCGTGATTGTCGCTTAGCGGCGCTGCGCCGATGGCGGCTTGAGGGGCCATCAGAGCAGCCCCATGGGGCGTGAATGTGCACCTCTCCGGTACACCTGCCCCCAGTAGACTCTGGACAAATCTCTGGGCTAAACAGGTCGCCGTTAGAACTTGATAGGGGGAACACTGTGATCAAAACCGTCTTGGCAGGCTCGGTCCTCGTTGCCGGGCTTTTGCTTGTGGTCCAGCCGGTGAAAGCCGCCTGGGTCTGCGGGCCCGATGAGTGTGTCTGGGTCCAGCAGCATGTGCATGTGGTGGTGCCGAGCTTTGCTGTAACTTGGGGCCCGCCTATTCGCTCGAACTGCTTCTGGAGACGCGGCATTTTTGGCCGCTGGCGGTTCGTCTGCCCGTAGACACCACACGACGCACGCGGCTTTACCGCTTTCGCGCGTCGATGCCCTGTTCCTCGGCGTTCTTTCAAGAAGTGGCGGGGGACTTGGCAATCCAGCCGACGAAGGTGAGCCAGAGACCGATCAGCACGAGGACGCCGAAGCCCAACTGCACGATCGGCGTCATATTCTTCGCGGCGGCGGCGCGTTCGAAGAGCTGCGGCGCGACCAAACAGCGTAACGCCGCGCAGCGCCAAGCGCGCGTGCGCGCTCTGGCTTCTGGTGTGGCAGGCATTAGGGTCTCTCCCTTCGCCGGCATGGACCCGGAACAAGCAGGATTATATTCAAATGATGGGTAGTCGGAGCGCCATCCGATGCAGCAGAGCTCTTTTGCTGCCGCCCAGCCATTCCGCCTTTCCTTCATCCTTTTTTGAAAAACAAGATTATGTATTTTCGCGACTTGCCCCACGCTCCTGACGGTCGAGGTTTGCAGAGATTTGACGTGCATACCCCCGCCGACGCGGCGCGTTCGCCTAGCTTGTCGCTCGCATTGGAATGGGATGACGTCGAGCTCGACCGTGCAATGCTTCGCGTCGAGCGAAGCCCTCGAGGAAACGAAAGCTGGACTGCGGATCAAGCCGCCAAAGACGAAACGCGGCCGGCGCAATATCACCTTGCCACTCGAGGCCGTCGCCATGTTGAGAGAACGGAAGCAGCAGCTCGAACTTCGCCTCGCGCTACAGCAGGGCGGCCAACCTACGCTCGTTTTCAGCACCATCGAGGGCAAGCATTTAAAGCCGAACGGCGTGATCGCGCACGAGTGCGGCAGACCTGCGCAGCTAGAAAATTGCCGCGTGTGCAATTTCACGCGCTGCGCCACACTCATGCCCCGACCTTGATCAGAGCTGGCGTCGACGTGCTGACGATCTCGCGCCGTCTCGGGCATAGCAAGGCGGCTATGACACTCGACGTCTACGGGCACTTAATGGAAGGCGCAGATGCAGCTGCGGCGAGGGCAATTGAAGCCGCGATGAAGGGTGGACAGAAGTGACCGGGGACGCAGGAGAGAAAGCAAAGAAGCTCAGCAATGACATAGTCGACATGATTATCGGGCAGGAGAGGGTTGTCGCCATATCCGCTCTCACCGGCGCTTTGGGAATGGCCATTGCGCATGACGTGCGGACCGTCGACGAGCTTGTGAAGCGGCGGGATGCCGTCGTCGCAATGCTTGATGACGTAATAGAAAGTGCTTGGCACGCAAAGGCCAAGGGCAGCGGTCAGCATTTAGATGCGTAGACCGTCGGGCGGCAAATGGGCGGCAATTCATGATTTGTGCTTGTCAGGCTCGCGCCAAGGTGCTTGGTTTTCAACGTCGGAGCGTAGCGCAGCTCGGTTAGCGCACCGGTCTGGGGGACCGGGGGTCGGGAGTTCAAATCTCCCCGCTCCGACCATTTCTCCCATCAGGTTTCATGCTTAGCGAGAGAGGCGGAGCCGCGACCGATTTGCGAAATGGGAATGAAACGGACCCAAAAAGTCCCGAGATGGCGCAAAAAGTCCCGAGACAATCCCGAGCTATGTTGCCGAGTCGTTCGCGTGAGGCGAAAACTGGTTCAATTTGTTACTGGGCGAGGAGTTTTGGGTTTCGCTCGTGGGCCATTGCAGCAGGAACTTGGGATCGAATTCGATGCCCGGCGAGTCTGCGCCAGTACGACGTCTCAGATCCGTTCAATCCGAAGCTTGCCGGGAAGGTTCGAATTAGCGGGATCGTCTCGCGTGCGTCGCATCTTGATGGGTGGTGAAGCTCGACGCGGCGGACCCGTCATTGATCGGAAAAGGAACCGAACGTTGACGATCATACCTCTCGACCGATCGTCCTAAGGCTTTTGTCCCCTGTCGCTGACGCGAAGTGGCCTTCGAGACATACTTTCGCGCGCTATCGACCGAGTGATCCGCCGCCGCTCTGCAAAAGATGTCCTGAGCGATTTCCGCTGCGGGTTCCTTTCCTAGTCTGTTGATGTCAATTGGGAATCGGCATTCGAACCTGAACCCGAAATCCCTCCTCGACGGCAGCGCCATTGGACTCGTGCGTCGCTGATTGTTGCAGCCGATCCCGACCGAGAAACAATAGGCCGAAGGCGATCCATGCCAGGACAATAGGTAGTGACATTAGGAGCTTATGCGGGGTCAGGAATCTAGGCAGAAGGAAGTCCACAAGCGGATTGGCATATTCGGGGCGCGCGAACATACTTACCTCTGCGCAGATGAGCGACAGGACAAGGCTCACGGCCAGCAGCACCAGCGTCACTGTCCGAGGCCAGAACGCGCGCGGCCAGGCGAAGGCGAGCGCGAGGCAGCAGAGTGGCAGCACTGCTACGAGGTGACGTGGCCCGGTCGACCAACCGCCATCCCAGTAGTGATAACTGGCGTTGATCCACAGGTATGAGCACAGTGCGACAAGTATCCCACCCGCCGCGACACGCGTCCTCGGTTCGCGCCACATCACATAGAGACCCAGCGGGACAAGTACTAGAACCGGAGAGAGTGGCAGCAGCCCCCGGTAAAGGCCGAACAAGAGTTCCATGACTACGCCGAGATGGGGCCAAGTGATGCCGAAGAAGCCCTGTTTCATGCCCTTGAAACCGACGACCAATGAATATCCGAGCGTGAACGGTGAACCGAAGGCCAGTTGGTTATAGACGAGCAGTGGCAGAAGTCCGAGGAACCCCCCCTAGCGCCAGCCAGGACGCCACTCTTAAAAAGGCGGCGGCACCCAGGCGCCCGGCCAGGGCGAGCGCGAGCACCCCGCCGAGTAGGCAAGCAGGTGTGGCAGTCATCTCGACGACAATCGTATAGCCAAGCAGCATTCCCAGCCCCAGACCGAACAGCCTGGATGGTGGCCGGGACTGAGCGCTGTCACCTGCGAACGCAAAAGCAATCACTGCTGCGGCGAACAACAGCAGACTGCCGGAAACTGAATGAGCAAAGAAGGCTGTCGACCAGCCGAGCAAAGGCGTGGCAAAGGCGAGCGCGCCTGCGGCGAAGAGGGCTCCGGTGACCGTCGCTCCCAGACGAATGGCAGTAAGGAACAGTACGGCCGTAGCAAGCGCCGAGATGAGTCCGTTAACGGCGATGCTTGCCATTTTGGCAAGACGCGCGAAGTCTGCGGGCTCGTCGGAGTCGACCTTGCCGTCCACTGCGTTGATTCCGAAGAAGGTAGCGGCCACTACGGGAACTGCCAGAAATGAGAGGCCTGGAGCCTTGTCGGCGTAGTAATGGCTTTCGAATAGGGCCTT
>Ga0187819_10000230_pt1 | contig 26868 bp, 23 predicted proteins | sample NC_wetland_sal_i_15_FD_132411 | JGI IMG/M metagenome (GOLD analysis project Ga0187819, IMG submission 132411) | Wetland sediment microbial communities from Neuse River Estuary, North Carolina, USA - SO4_4 | ecosystem: Environmental > Aquatic > Freshwater > Wetlands > Sediment | place: USA... | reverse complement strand
TTTTTCAAAGGTGCCTTGCAAAAAGTCGAGGCTCGACGCCATCGGAGCGGAAGCTCTGGCGAAACGGTATCTACGACGAAGTCCAAGAAGTGATGCCGCTGCAAGGCAACCTGGGTGTCGAGCGGATGTGTCAGTTGGCGCAGGTCAGCCGGGCCGGGTTCTACCGTTACCTGCAGGAGAAAACCCCGGTCGAAGAAGACATGGATCTGCGCTCGGCCATCCAGCAAATCGCGCTGGAACATCGAAGGCGCTATGGATATCGTCGTATTTCAGCGGAGCTGCGGCGGAGAGGAATGCTGGCCAATCACAAGCGCGTGGTGCGAATCATGCGTGAAGACAACCTGCTGGCGGTACAACCTCGGCAGTTCGTGGTCACCACAGATGCCAATCAGAAACTGGAGGTTTATCTGAACCTGGCACGTCGTATGAAGCTAACCGGCATCGATCAGCTGTGGTTGGCCCGGCGAGTTTGTGTACTTGGCGTTGATCTTGGATGGCTCTCTCGCAAGGTCGTGGGCTGGGCATTGGAGCGGACGCTCACGAACCGGCTGGCAATAGCGGCCCTGGAACAAGCAATCGCAAAACGGCAGCCCCCGCCGGGCCTGATTCATCATTCGGATCGCGGGGTACTGTGCGCCTCAGGAGAATATGTGGCCACCCATGCTGCTCGGCATGTCCTAGTGGCCTGTCGCAGTGAGTTCGTTACTGCGGATGTGGCAGGGGCCACTCTGTTGATGCCTGAATGCTGCCATTTGTGAGCAAGGCTTCGCTTCGGTGACCGTCACAGAAGATGCAGGTTTGGTAACGGTTGCTCCGCGACAGGCCACTAGATAAATGACCGTTCGGTCTCGGACGACGTTGGATCCATGCACCTGAGGTTCACAGCCGGCGCAATCAAACGCTCGACTTTAGTCTGGGAGTAGGAACGCGAGCATTTTGTCGTCCGTATATACCACCCCGAGTGTCAGTTGAGGAACAGTAGGCTCTGTCCTTGAACTCTGCGCCCCAAATCGCTCAGTTCTGGTCTGGCCTTGCACGAGTATTGGGTCATAGACAAACGCAAGTCAGAATGCTTCGCCGACCCCCATGCTCCATGTCCAAGTGTCCTTACCTCGAGCGAAGTCGGCCCGCAGGTTGACGCGATACGCTTTGCTGACCTGAAATCTCAATCCACCGCCACCCGCGGGCAGGAAATTGTTGATCCGGAGCACCTGACTACCGCCTGGAACCACTTCACCCACGCCCCCAAATCCGACAATTCCGAATCGTTTGGGCAATGAGAGACGATACTCGAGTTGCGTGGCGAACATGTAACGGTCGAGATACCTTCCGGCCGCGTAGCCCCGCAACTCGTTGTTTGCTCCGTAAATACAATTCCCATAGAAAGGTGGCTGCCCACCCGTCCCGCAGACAAACAGGTTGTAGGCTACGACCTGATTCTTGCTCAGGCTGCCATATTTGTTGAAAGTGAATCTGTACGCCTGGAAGGTGTATTTGCTGCCCAAAGCTTGAGAGAAAAAATCGGACGTGAAGTCAAGCAGGATACCACCGGTGGGATAAAACCGGTTGGGAGTAGTCTCCCGGTTCAAATGAACACCAAGAGCTCTAAGAGCTGTGTCGAGTCCGACGTCAGGCGGAGGCGCCGGCCCAGACTGTGTTCCGCTTGCTGATCTTATTACAATCTTCGAGCTCCCCGTCCAGAAGCGGAGTCCCAGAAAGAAGTCCCACCCGACCCGACGCAATACTTCACTACGGAACACCTGACCCGATTGTTCAAGCGGTAACTTGCTCCCAGCATTCCCCGCAGCCAGTCCAACCCCGTACAAATCGTAGTTAAGATTGCCGCGTAGGTAAGCGGCGGTGATTCGGTAGGTTTTTTCCTTCATGTACAAATCTGCATAGGCACCAAAACCGCGGCTCCCGTTGTCTGTTACTATGCCGGCCATTCCTACTACGGACGGCGGAGATACCTGGTCATCTTTGCGTAAGGGGAATATGTAACCGAGAACGGGTATGATCCCCGTACCCACGGCAGGGCTAGCGATCGGAAGGGGAGCTACGACGAAAGAACCTTTTCGAGCGGATATCGGTAGCTGCTCAACCTTTGTTTCAGTTTGGGATTCGCTACTTCCCTGTCCCACTGGTGTGGCGGCTTGCCGTGAATCCGACTTGGATACATCGGGCTCTTGAGAGTTCTGTTCCTCTTGAGCGTTGGCCGTCGCGCCGGGTGAAATACAGACCGACAAAGCAACCAACAGGGCCAAGAGTCCGCAAACAAAACTACCGTGTGGCATTCGACACAAACCCACTTCCATTTCCTTTCCTTCGTGGCGAATTACTCTCGTTTACGTCTCGCCGCGACATGGCAGCACGCAAGAGGTCTGATTCCTCCTCCCGAATCAGGCGCTGCGCGCTCGCGTTGGTAGCTGCACTGAGTCAAGAAAAGCAGCGACCGCAGTATTGACTCCTCGAAACAATCGTCCCTCCAACTCCTTTAGAAAACCGCTTCGATCGAACAGATCGCGAACTGGATCCGCAACCCGTGCAAAGTAGAGATGAATACCTGAATCTTGTAGTTCGTCCCTCAAGCGCCGCAGCATCTCGAGACAGGTAACATCGATCTCCGGACTGGCCTCCAGATTGACGACGACTGCCCTAAGGGACGTGCCAGATGCTTTGACCAATTCGCGCAACCGGTTGTGCACGCGATTCGCGTTGGCAAAGAATAGAACTCCATTAGGTCGGAAAATCAGAAGACCGGGAACCTGTTCGGCATCTGAATAACGCGACACATCGACAAAGGTTTTCGTTCCCGGCAGCCTGCCTAGAACTGAATCCTGCGGAGAACTCAGCTTATGCATCAACGCGATCAGCGTGAGACCGACTGCGAAAATGAGTCCTCTAAGAATTCCCATCTGCAGCACTCCAAGCAATGCAGCCAGAGCGACCCAAATGCTTCCAGTTCGAAGCTTGGCGTAATACCTGAGAGTGGCGAGGTCAGCCAGGTGCATCACTGCATGGACGACTATTGCGCCGAGAACGGCTTCTGGTAAATTGCGGAACAATGGGAGCAGAAAGGCAAGGGTCAGTCCCACGAACAGCGACGCAGTAATAGTTGACAGTTGAGTGCGCGCACCGGCTGCATCATTGGCAGCTGTTCCGGACATTCCCCCACCGACGATCATTCCTCCGAAGAGGCCTGATGCGATGTTTGCCAGTCCCATGGCGCAGAGTTCCTGATTGGGGGCAATCTCATAGTTGTTCTTGGCTGCGAATGTACGCCCTGCGGCGAGCGCTTCCGCGATAAGTACGAGTACGATTCCAATAGCCCCAATGAACACATCTGCCAGTTCATCCTCTCCGACCCTGGGCCAACTCAGAGATGGCATACCTGCTCGGATTGTGCCAACAACCTCGACACCGTGCCGTTCGAGACCGAACCACGAGAAGCTCAAGATTCCGAGCACCAACACAACCAGAACGGAAGGGACTTTTGGAGTCAGGACCCCGAGAGAGAACATGATAAGAAGGGCCACCGCCCCAACCCCGAGGGTGCAAGGGTTCACATCAGCTAGTGAGGTGAGAACATGCCATGATTGGTGAAAGAAGTTACCTTGGCCGCCGGGAATCCCCAGAAACTTGTGTGCCTGTTTCACAATAATCGTAAGCGCCAGGCCAAAGACAAACCCTTTCAGAACTGGCTTCGAGATGAATTCGGACACGGCACCCAGCTTGAATGCCCCACCAAGCAGGAACAAACAACCCGCCGCGATTGTGGCTGCAGACACCAGCACCACGTATCGTCCAGAATCAGCCGAGGCAATCGGTGCGACCAGGGCAGCCAACATTGCTGCTGAAGAAGAAGTGGACGTTACGGCGAGTTGGCGGGAGGTACCAAAGATTGCATACACGAACATTCCCACACATGCTGCATATAAACCCATCTGCGGAGGAACTCCGGCGATTCCCGCGTAAGCCATCCCCTCGGGTATAAGCAGTCCCGCTACCGCGACGCCTGCAACGATATCGGCCCGAGCAGTTTTCCATGAACACTCGGGTAACCAGAGGGTGATTGGTGCGAACTGCGATACTCGGCGGCGAGCCCGCATGGCCCCTTCCTTTTCTGGACTTCATCTCAACCTAAAGGCTGCCCGCCGCTATCGGCCACTGCGACTTTTACTAGTACTGCCTCAGCCTTGTGTGTCGAACTCCTTTCGCACGTATTCGCGCTATCTATTGCCGCCCTTTCTCGCAAGGGACAATCGACTGTTGATATTGCCAGTATGCAGATTGCAACCCCGACAATAGGCTTTGCTCGTTGATTTGAGGTGGTGGCGTCGTCCGCACCCTTTGGCTCTCAGTCCCGCGAAGAATGGACACAGCTGCGTGGTCCTCGCGGGCCTACGGCGTCGGCTTAATCAATATTCGCGAGCACAGAAAGCCAAGCCACTGGCAACTGGAGAATGCATGCGCGCCCTCAAACTCGTCCAACACCTCCGTGCTAACGCGGACGGCATGTTTGAGCGACTGCTTGAGAAGATCCGAAATTCGCGCAGGTGTAACGAGTTATTAAGAAGAGTGCCGGCCGATGAGCTTAAGTCCATGAGAGTGTCTGTTGACAATCGACATTACAAAAGTCCGTTGCGCTTCTTCCTTGTGATCGTATTTTTTGGTCTGGGCACTGCCTCACTTCTGGGTGCAAGTACGCCTCTCTATCTCAGCGCAGTCGCTTTTTCGGTACAGAAACAATCGGGTACGCCCACCGCTCCGGAGAAAGAGCACGGCCTGTCCGCAAGGCCGGTGGAAATAGCGCGGCCCTTCAACTTTCCCATCACCAATTCCATGCTTGTCGGTTGGATCGTCGCTTTGGGCCTGATCGTATTTGCTCAGCTTGCAACCCGGAATATGCGACAAGTCCCTTCTGGGGCACAGAACTTCTTGGAATGGCTGGTTGAAGCCCTGTACAAATTCCTCGCCGGAATCATAGGACCGCATTTGGCCCAAAGGACATTCTGGTTTTTCGCGACCATCTTTATCTTTGTGCTGTCTGCGAACTGGTTCGGACTCATCCCTGGCGTAGGTTCGCTCGGGTGGGGACACCAAACCGCTCAGGGATTCCGGATTGATCAACCTTTGCTTCGCGGCGCCAATGCGGATGTCAACATGACGCTTGCTATGTCCCTGATCTTTTTTGCCAGTTGGCTCGTCTGGGCGTTTCGTGAAGTTGGGTGGAAGGGGTTTCTCCTGGAGTTATTTGCCCCTAAGGGTGAAAGCGAAGGCGTCCTGAGAGTTTTATTAGTAGGGGTGTTCTTTGCGGCAGGGTGTTTGGAGGTCGTCTCGATCTTGTTTCGGCCAGTTTCCCTTAGTTTCCGTCTCTACGGCAACATCTTCGCGGGCGAGAATCTGCTCGAAGCAATGGCCAAGCTTGTTCCGGGCTTTGGATGGCTAGTGCCGATTCCGTTCTACTTCCTGGAACTGGTAATGGGCCTCGTTCAGGCGCTGGTCTTCATGTTGCTGACAGCAGTGTTCACCATGTTGATGTGCCAGCATGAGACGGGAGGGCCGTCAGCTGGGCATGCTTGATGGATTCATATCGACGGCTTGGCCGTGTTCAATCGCAGTATCCGGCGGGAAAGAGAAGGACAATCAAATGAACGGCAGTCTACATGTTGGTCTGGCGGCCTTGGGTGCCGCCCTTGCTGTGGGTCTAATCGGAATGAAAGCTTCGGACGCGGTCGGACGGAATCCCGTCGCCTCGACGAAGATATTAGTGCAGTCAATTCTTGCGATCGCTTTTGCAGAAGCGATCGTGTTCTATGCCCTGTTCTTGGTGAAGTAGGGCCAACCCGGGCGCTGAGTCAAACCTGGGCGGCGCCCGGGCACGAGGAAATACCATGATTGCCTTGGCGTTGCTGGTCGAACCGAATGGCGGAGGACAGATCCAGCAGATTGCCAGTACTTTCGGCGTGGACTGGCCTCACCTGATTGCCCAGATGATCAGCTTCTCGATTGTCTGCATTCTTTTGTACCGATTTGCCTACAAGCCGATTCTGAAAATACTAGAAGAACGCCGACTGCAGATCGCTCAAGGAATCGCCGAGACCGAGAAGATTAGAACCGAACTGGCTCAAGCCGAGGCCAAATGTCGGGACATAATCCTGCACGCCAATGGCGAGGCCACGAAGTTAATCGAAGAAGCTCACACCGCGGCTGGTCGCGTGCAGCAGCAAGAGACTCAGAAAGCCATCGCTGCCGCCGAGCAAATCCTCATCAAGTCGCGTGAGGCTGCTGCGCAGGAGCACGCCCGCATGCTCATGGAGCTTAAGCTTGAGGTTGGTCAGTTGGTAGTTCAGACGGCAACGATGCTAACCGGCAAGATCCTAACGAAAGAAGATCAGCGGCGCATGGCCGAAGACACAATTGAGCGATTAACGACTGCGGCGTAGTCCGGATCAGCTCTGGCCAAATACATGAAAACCGCTAAACAGACCGAACGTGAAGCCAGGCAACTGTTCCGCTTTTGTGTTGTCGGCGGAAGCATCGATGAAACTCGCGTCCGCCTCGTCGCTAAGAATGTGCTTCGGTCAAGACGTCGTGGTTATTTGCCTTTGCTCGCGCGGTTCAAGCGATTGCTCGAACATGAGTGCGCCCGGCACAAGGCCGAAATCGAGAGCGCGGTTCCGCTGCCATCTGACCTGCGGGGCCGTGTTCAGACCGAGTTAACGACTGTCTATGGCCCTGGACTGACGTGGCAGTTCGTCCATAACCCGAAGCTGATCGGGGGCATGCGCATCAAAGTCGCCAGTGACGTATATGACGGCAGCGTGCGAGCCGGATTAGCAGCATTGGCGCGAAGCTTCGGACTCGCAAATGGAAGGCCGACAAAAGGCTGAATGTATTAACCTCTGTGCGTACTTTATGGTGAAGATCAATGGCTGATCTACTAGAGCAACTCGAAGCTCAAATCGCTGGCGCAAAAGCAACGACCACCCGGCAGAATGTCGGTGTCATTCGTGAAGTCGGGGACGGCGTAGCCCGGGTGGAAGGTCTCACCGACGCAATGCTCAACGAGATGCTTGACCTTGGCCACGGCATCACCGGTCTTGCCTTGAATCTGGAAGAAACTGAAGTCGGGGTCATTATTTTAGGTGACTACACGCAACTTCAGGAGGGCGATGAAGTCCTCACGACGGGAAAGCTATTACAGGTACCAGTCAGCAAAGCCCTTTTGGGGCGAGTTGTGAATACGCTCGGCGAACCTCTGGATGGCAAGGGACCAATTGATAGTCGAGTATTTTATCCAGTGGAAAAAATAGCCCCTGGCATTATCAGGCGCAGTCCAGTCAGGCAGCCGGTGCAGACAGGCATTATGGCGATCGACGCGATGATACCGATTGGACGTGGCCAGAGAGAATTGATCATTGGTGACCGATCGACAGGCAAGACGACGATTTGTATCGACACCATCATCAGTCAGGCTCGCCTGAACAAAGCGGCCGAGGAGTCCGGAGATAAAGGCTACCGGCCGCTCTACTGCATCTACGTTGCAATTGGTCAAAAGCAATCCAACATCGCGCGCATCATTTCTGTGCTTGAAGAAGCGGGAGCCATGCCCTATACAACCATTGTGGCCTCACCCGCTTCAGATTCGGCCACCAACCAATACCTGGCGCCGTTCGCGGGAGCGGCGATGGGTGAATGGTTCATGGATAACGGCATGGATGCGTTAATTATTTATGACGACTTGTCGAAACATGCGGTGGCTTATCGGCAAGTCTCGCTCGTGCTCAAGCGGCCGTCAGGACGCGAAGCATATCCCGGTGATGTGTTTTATCTCCACAGTCGACTACTTGAACGAGCAGCGCGCGTCGGAGAGAAATACGGAAACGGTTCACTCACTGCCCTTCCGATCATCGAAACACAAGCCGGCGATGTCTCTGCTTACATTCCCACCAATGTAATCTCCATCACGGACGGACAGATTTATCTCGAAACAGACCTGTTCTACCAGGGTGTGCGCCCGGCCATCTCTGTGGGCCTGTCAGTCTCGCGGGTCGGTTCCGCGGCCCAACTCAAGGCCATGAAGCAGGTAGCAGGTCAACTCAAAGGAGACTTGGCGCAGTTCCGGGAGTTAGCGGCCTTTGCGCAGTTCGGATCGGAACTAGATGCAAAGACACAGGCGCAGATAGATCGTGGCAAGCGCATTATGGAGGTTTTCAAGCAATCACAGTACAGCCCGATACCGGTCGAGATTCAAGTGGCTGTGATCTGGGCGGTACAAAACGCGTATGTGGACGATGTGCCGGTTGAACGAATCAAGGAATTTCAAACTAAGCTAACGGAGTTTCTGACAACCCGAAAGCCCGAACTGCTCGCGAGAATCGGGAAGGAAAAGGCGCTTAGCAACGAATTGACGGCCGAAGTGAAATCAGCAATCGACCACTTCAAGGAGACTTGGAGATGAGCCCGGCCGTGCCTGTTCCGTCATCCTTGTTGATCTGATCTCGGCCGGCAGAGTCAACACGGGGAATTATCGACTTTATGAACAGCCCACGCGATTTACGCCGGCGAATACGGTCGATCAGCAGCACAGCGCAGATCACCAAAGCTATGCAAATGGTGGCGGCGTCGAAGATGCGCAAAGCCCAACTCGCCGCCCTGGCGGGGCGTCCGTTCGTTCAGGTGCTGTACCGTATTCAGCGCGAAGCAACGACTCGGATGCAGGATTTCAGCCATCCACTACTCGAGCGCCGTGAGGCCCGCAGGCGTGCCATCATCCTGATCGGCGCGGATAAAGGCCTGTGTGGCGCCCTAAACAGCAATCTGTTTCGGATGGCTGCCGAATTCGACGTCCCTTCAACTCTCTTCATTACCGCTGGTCGTAGAGCCGCGCAATTCATTGCTCGCAGCAACCGGCAGCTAGTGGCCGAGTTCGCATACGGAGACACGCCTCAGTTTTCGGAGGCAAGAGCCATCGCTGCCTTTGCACGCTCCCTCTTTTTGAAGGGCGAAGTGGACCAGGTTCAGATTCTCGCCACTCGTTTCGTAAACACTCTCACACAGCACCCACTCTGTGTTGAGTTTCTCCCTGTTGGTGAAATCAAGGCGATGAGGATACCGGGCGTCAGGTCCGAAGAGGATCTGGCCACGGACACGACGGAATCGGTGTTTGAGCCCAGCCCCGAGTTCGTACTGGGCTATCTTCTTTCGCACTATCTCGATATTTACATCTACCAAGTTTTGCTGAATGCAAAAGCCAGCGAGCAAAGCGCTCGCATGGTGTCGATGAAGAATGCCACGGATAGCGCCGAGAGTCTTATCAAGGATCTGAGGCTCGAATACAACAAGCTGCGGCAAGGCAATATTACGAAAGAACTGCTGGAGATCGCCGGAGGGCAATCTGAGTAACAGCCGCGCTATTTCAGACGGAAGATCGCTTGCAAATGGGTATGAACATGAATACCGGAACAATTGTCAAAGTACTCGGCCCGGTCGTGGACGTCGAATTCCCGGGCAGGCTGCCCGGCATCTACAACGCTCTGACCTGTGAATACAAAGTGCAGAACGAGCCGGCGAAATTAACGCTGGAAGTGCAACAGCACCTCGGCGACAAATGGGTGCGGGCGATCTCGATGTCCGGCACAGAAGGACTAAAGCGTGGATTCAAAGTCACGGATAACGGCGCGCCGATCTCCATGCCTGTCGGAGAAGGGGTTATGGGCCGGGTATTCGATGTTACCGGGAATCCTGTCGATGAGCGGGGGCCGGTCAAGGCCGAGAAGTACTATCCGATCCACCGGCCAGCACCACCGCTGGTGGAACAGTCGACCTCTCCCCAACTGTTGCCGACCGGGATCAAAGTTATCGATCTGATTTGCCCTTTCTTGAAGGGGGGGAAAGTGGGTGCGTTCGGCGGTGCCGGCGTCGGAAAGACGGTCGTCATCATGGAACTGATTAACAATATCGCGAAGCTCCACGGTGGGGTGTCTGTCTTTGCAGGTGTCGGCGAACGCACTCGCGAAGGCAATGATCTGTATCACGAAATGTCCGAAGCGGGCGTCATTAAACAGGACAATCTGCGTGAGTCCAAAATTGCTCTGGTGTACGGGCAGATGAACGAACCACCGGGTGCGCGTCTGCGCGTCGCCCTCTCCGGTCTCGCGATTACGGAATACTTCCGAGATGAGAAGAACCAGGACGTGCTTCTTTTCATCGACAACATCTTTCGCTTCTCCCAGGCCGGGTCCGAAGTGTCAGCGTTGCTCGGCCGCACCGCGAGCGCTGTGGGCTATCAGCCTACGCTCGCCGCGGAAATGGGAGCGCTTCAGGAGCGCATTACTTCCACTAAAAAAGGTTCGATCACTTCGTTCCAAGCCGTGTACGTGCCGGCTGACGACCTGACGGACCCAGCGCCGGCAACAACATTCGCGCACCTCGACGCCACCATCGTGCTGGAACGCTCGATCGCGGAGCTGGGTATCTATCCAGCGGTGGATCCTCTTGCCTCAACATCGCGTGCGTTGGCTCCCGATGTGGTGGGCCCGGAGCACTACGACGTGGCGCGGGGCGTACAGAAAGTACTCCAACGATACAAAGATCTGCAAGACATCATCGCGATTCTTGGCATGGATGAACTTTCGCCCGACGACAAAGTGACTGTGTTCCGAGCACGCAAGATCCAGCGCTTCCTAAGCCAACCGTTCAGCGTAGCTCAAGTATTTACCAGTCGCGAAGGCAAGCAGGTACCAGTGGCAGAGACCGTTCGCGGATTCAAAGAAATCCTGGACGGAAAACACGACGACGTGCCGGAGGGCAACTTCTATATGAAAGGTGCGATCGAGGAAATCAGACAGAATTGAGCTTGCTGTATGCCAAATACTCTGCAATTGGAAATCGTCACGCCTGAGGCGACAGTTTACTCAGAAGCGGTGGATATGGTGACTCTGCCCGGCGTAGAGGGACAGATGGGCGTGCTGCCTCAGCATGTGCGCTTCATGACGCAAATGGTGCCAGGTGAGTTGATTGTCAGCAAGGACGGCCACGAGGACTACTTGGCCGTAGGGGAAGGTCTGGTTGAAATAACCAATGATCACGTATCCATCGTGACCAACATGGCAGTCACCCTAGAGAGCATTGACGCAGCCGCAGCGGAGGAAGCACGTCAACGCGCCGCAGCTCGCTTGAGAGAAAAACTCTCGTCTGAAGAGGTTGCCTCCGTAAACGCCGCGTTGGCTCGTTCCCTCGCTCAGTTGCACGTAAAGCGGCGCCATCGATAGTCCGGACCCCACCAAACATTATCCAAGTCCACAAATGTCACGCTTGCCGACGTACCCGTAACAATTGACAGTTCCTCTCTCACATTTCTCTAATTATTCTTCTGCCGATGATGACGCACATATTGCTTGTTGTGTTTGACAAAAGCACAACTCCGTCGCTTCCAGTCAGGAGGAAACTCATCAATGTGTGTGACTTCACCTATCGCGGCTTACAAACTTCCTAAGAAGGAGCGAACCAATGACTGGCACCACCCACAGAACTGCTCGTGCGCTTGCTAGTGTGGCAGCGTGCATCTTACTTGCAGCCTTGTCCGCACACGCCTCCGCCTCTGAGGAGGCGCCCTCCGCCGGCCGGGGATTCGGCTTCGTTTATGACCCCGCCCGCGAAGTTACTCTCGTCGGCACTGTCAAGGAGTTCGTCACCCACCACAAAGCGGGCAGTCCGATGGGGCTGCACGTTTTGATTTTCGCTTCCGGGCAAACCGTCGATGCCCACATCGGCTCGGTATTCTCCAAACAGATCCAGGAGACTCTGCACGTTGGCGAGTTAGTCCAAGTCGTTGGCGTTCGCGAGAACGTCCACGGTAAAGATGTTCTACTCGTCCGGCAGTTGATTTACGCGGGCCGCCAGGTTACGGTCCGCAACGAACGTGGATTCCTCGTCGGCACGGGTTCCCAACCTGAAGTACACGAAGGCACCACTGCAAACGGAGGCGTGCGATGAAAATGCGCCTATTCTTCTTGCTAATCGCAACCGCTACATTCCTTTTCTTGAGTGCGTGCGGCGGTTCTCACCCGGTTGTAACGTTTGTGTCACCGGCAACTTCCGTCAGCGCCGGTGGGACCGCCAACTTCACCGTCACCGTCGCACACGGCTCGAAAGGTGTCACCTGGTCGCTGTCTTGCAGCACATCCAGCAATCCAACTGCGCAGTGTGGAACCTTAGTGAACGCTGCCGCTCTTACCGTGACCTATCAGGCTCCGGTCAGCGTTCTGACGGGCAACGTTGTCCTCACTGCAACCTCAGTCGACGACCACACCAAATCGACCACAGCCACTTTCACTGTCGGCGCCCCATCCGCGATCGCGTTGCCCGATGGCAACTACGTCTTCCAGTTATCCGGGCAGGACACAAATGGCACCTTTAATGCCGCTGGCGTCTTTACGATTGCGAGTGGCGCAATCACTGGTGGGGAGCAGGATTTCACTGACGCTCGCTTCATTCTCAGGGACGACCCCATCGGTAATACCAGCACCATTACCGCTACCCAAGACGGCAACCTGCAGATTGTTCTCGAGACCAACGATCCTAAGATCGGGGTTGACGGCGGTGGCCGGGAGACCCTCAATCTCGCAGTGACCTCTAACAGCGGGGGGACGATTACAACCGGTGGCTTGGTGAACTGGATCGATGACTTCGCCACTGGGAGCGGACAACTCAGCTTTCAAGATGCGACGGCCGCGAAAACCGCTCCGGGTGGCGGATTTGCGTTCGTCACTTCCGGCGGTGAGATCAGTGGTTGCGCAGGGTCAATCGGAGGCGTAATCAACGTGGATAACAATCCGGGACCAGGGGACATCTCGGGCGCCGGCAGCGTCATGGACATAAATATCTGCGGTTCGCTCAGTGCGGATAAGCCAGTTCCTGCCAGTAAGGTCATCGGACCTGATTCGCTCGGACGCATCTTAGTAAACCTCAACCTGACTCCTACTATCAATTACGCTGGCTACATCGTTAGCTCGAGCAAGGTAGTTCTGGTCGAAACTGCCGACTCTCTTGCTGGCCACTCGGGCGGAGTTGCCTTCGCCCAGGGTAGCAAGACTGGAGGTTTTGCCACCGCGTCTCTAAGTGGTCAAAGCTACGTAGTTGTTGCTCAAGGCAGCGATGCCAATGGATCACTTACCTTCGCCGCCGCTCTCACCTTTAACTCCGACGGATCAACTTCAGGCACGGCGGACTTCAACGACATTGTCAACCAGTTCTCCGGCACCGCTGCAGCTGCCGGCCCCTACACCGTGGATGCAACCGGCCGCGTCACTGTCACAGGATTGATTGTAAAGGATTCGGCCAGCTCCAAGTTATATGGGCCGATAACTCTTCAGCTCTACCTTGACGGGACCGGTAACGCCACAGACGTCTCGATGGATAAGTCGGACTCGTTCGCTGGTCCCGCCTTCCAGCAGACCGCTAGCGCGTCTCTAGCCGGTAACTATGCTTTGAACGCTTTCGGAACCTCGGGTACCACAACGCACACCTGGAGCGCCGTCGGCCATGTTTCCACTGACGGAACCGGTTTTACCGACTCCAACTATCTCAAAGCAACGCACCCAATAGCCACGGATGTCACTCTCTCGGGAATGGCCAGCAGTGGCTCGGCAACCATCACCGGCCTCGGCGCGGATAGCGTTGCTGCCGGCACACCCACCTCCAACACGTTCAACCTCTACGTCATTGACTCCAACCGCGCGTTCGGTGTTGAAACCGACAACGTGCAATTGGGGCTGTTCTACACCTTGTTCCAACACTAAACCAACTCGAGCAGGGACGGGCTTCTGCCTGTCCCTGCACTCGCATACGACTCTCTCTTTTCGTCAAAAAACCTGAACGCCTTTGACAGGGACTCAAGCAACGACCTTGAAGCTCTTGTCTGGTACTCCAGCCATGATCATCGAGGGTTCTCAACGGTCAATGTCCAGATTTGTGGCCGCACCAAGAACAGCTGATCCTCCCGCACCAGCACTCGAGCCATGCGAATCCTGCCAGCATGCGGGCGGACGGAAAGGTCAGAACCCCCGGGCCCCAGGCCCGACTTTCCCGAACGGCACTCTAAACCACTGATACCACCAGAGTTACGGAGTTAGCCCTTTGGCTCCCCTCTCCATGCCAACTGCTATTGACAGAACCGTTCTTTCGTAGATGATGGTCATCGCACTGCGGTGCGACTGATTCTCGTCCACTACCATGAAAACTAATATTGTACTGCCACGCCGAATCGGATCTCTTTCCCTGGGCTTGTTTACATCAGCAGTCTTGCTGATCTGCTTTGTGCAATCTTCGGCTTACGGGCAAATCCTCTCGCGAAGTCGCGGGAATGAAATCAAGCCAAAATCGGACTCTATCCCGGCGGACGATGCATCTGTTTCGCATAGGCCCAGACCATTGCACGTCGACGTGGACTTGGTCATGGTGCCTGTGACAGTCAGTGACTCAATGAACCACACAGTCACCAGCTTGAAAAAAGAAGACTTCGCGCTCTACGAGGGAAACAAGCAACAGGAAATCCGATATTTTTCGACCGAAGATGATCCGGTTTCCGTCGCCATAGTACTGGACGTCAGCAAGAGCATGAGCAATAAGATCGATACCGAGCGGGCAGCAATTGTTGAGTTTTTCAACAATGCAAACCCTGAGGATGAGTATTTCGCGATAGCATTTTCGGATCGTCCACGAGTATTGGCCGATTCGACGCAGTCCGTTGATCAGCTCCAGGGAGAGTTGCTCGCAGAGCAGCCAGGCGGACCCACAGCAATGCTGGATGCCGTTTACTTGGCGGTCTCCAAATTGCGGTCCGCGCGCTATGAGCGGAAGGCGATCCTCATTTTGTCCGATGGCGGCGACAATGCAAGCCGGTACAAGCTCCGGGAAATAAAGAGTGTGGTACAGGAATCTGACGTGCAGATCTATGCCATCGGCCTGTTCGACACATTTTTCTTCAACACCATCGAGGAAAAACTGGGAAAAGTGTGGTTGGGTGAAATCACAGATGCGACCGGTGGTCGTACGATTGCCGTTGACAACCGAGGAAAAGTCCCCGAAGCCGCCGCCACAATTAGCCGCGCAATGAGAAATCAGTACGTGCTCGGTTATCGTCCCACCAGTACAGCCACGACGAGATGGCGAAAGATAAAGGTGCGGCTGAAATCGTCTGATGAGCGTTCCTTACGCGCTTACTACCGGCAAGGTTACCAGTCGATCCACTGATCGACCCGGTCTTCGTTCGTCACTGCCAAGAGGCATTTATCAAATCTGTGACCCTGGATTGAAAGCACCGGGGGACATGATATCTGCCCCCCGGTCCGGGGCAGCGTCTAGTAACTAGTGTGGCCGAACGAGAACAAAATTCCGGTCGAGTAGCGGAAATTGTTCTGATTGTTCGAGCCTGTGAACGGGTTGCTGAATCGAGTCAGGAGGTAGTCAAACTGGGCCGGACGAAATGAGACATACTTGTGTAGCGGGATATCCAGTCCACCCCCAAAATCCATGGCAAATGCCTCGGCCGTGGGTGCTTTCGTGAAGGTACATCCGCCGACAATGGGCTGGCAAATCGTTTGGAACGCATTGCCATATACGTTGGTGTGTGCTCCGCCGAACAACAAATGCACGTACGGCTGGATGTGATGAGTCCGTACTTTGATCTGCGGGCCGAAAAGATAAGTGAACAGATTACCCTGTACATTGCCCTTAGCGCCAACAGGGAAAGTCGGATTGGGAGCAATGTCAAATCCTGTCAGATTGCTGCCGTACCCCTGCAAGTCCATCTTGATGCCGAGGTATTCGTTGATGTTAATGTTAAGCTCTCCACCGCCGCCGTTCAGGCTGTGACCCTTGGAGTAGGGAGCACTAGGTCCGTAGCGCGCGTAGGAATAGTTCATTCCTACGTCGGCTCTAGGGAACTCCTGAGCCCACGCGGTCACGCCCAACAGCAAGATAGTTCCGCATATGAGTACTCTTCTGAGTTGCATTCGCGTTTTCCTCCGCTTTTCAGTTCGAACTCGAGACTGCCAGGAATTGCGCACGACTTACTGCCGACAACGCAACTAGGCGTCACTGCCGTTCGAGAACATCAGGACTGGCTCATCTCAATCGAGCGTAAGCACGGGACTCGACGTTTAGAACTGGCAGATATGACAGCACTCTACTGAAGAACTCAATAGCCAGCCGGACCTTACGGTGTTCGGTTGACTCACCCCCAATGGGGGGTGCAGAGTGCGAAACACTAACTGCCACAATAAGCAAGGCCAAAGCCATCCCAACAGCACTCCCAAACAATGCTGGTCCATAATGTTGTGACCACAACAGCGGCGGCACTCTGCGGGTTTCGCTCCTGATGCGAGCACCTTGCCTCACTTGAAGTCGCTTAATTCGTGCATGGCCGTGACCGGCAGTTTTGCAGGAGTGTCGAGTTCGGCTCGCGACGCTGCACACGATAGCCTTTGTTTGCAACTCCTTTAGGCCCTGTAGTTCTTGCCAGTTCATTTCTTTCGACTGCCATGCCAAAGAGTTTCGGAGGAAGGATCGCCGACTGGGTACCCGCTTCGTCTCTAAGTTCCAGTGGGTGATGTTGGCCAGGCCTGGTGATACTGGAAATAGAACAGGTGTTATTACAAAGGTGATTTAGCAGGACGAAAAAGCTTGTCTCGCCGGCGAACGCGCGGTGACGTGGCTAACGTGAATGGTCCAATCCCGAAATCGAAGACTCTCGAGGCTCGCGTGTTATCAGGGACCGTCGTATTGCTCTCGGCTTCAGGACTTACGACCGCGATTAACTTCGCATACAACATTGCAGTCGCACGATTCCTTGGTCCCACTGCCTTTGGTCATGCTACGGCTGTTTACACTCTCCTCATCCTGGTGTCGGCCGTTACACTTTCTTTCCAAATCGTTTCTGCAAAGGGTGTTGCGCGACAGAGTTCCCAACAGGGGAAAAGCGCCGTCTATCGAGGGTTTCACAGGAGCGCATGGACCTGCGGCATCATGGTCTCGTTGTTCTTGTTGATGTTTCAGAAGCCAATTGCAGACTACCTCAATTTACCGCGTCCGATTCTCATCGTCCTCCTCGCACTTGGCGTAGCCTTTTACGTTCCCCTGGGATGCCGGCGAGGCTACATCCAAGGTGCCTACGGTTTCCGGCGTCTAGCGACAAACCTCGTCTTGGAGGGACTGGTTCGACTGAGCGGATCTCTCCTGTTCATCAGGTTTGGCTTCGGTGTCCCAGGAGTGGTTGCAGCCAACGCCGCCGCCGCTGCGGTGGCATATCTTGCCGCCGCGCCTAAACTCGCGGCCGTGGTTCCCCACGAACTGTATATCCCTGATGCGTTTCGTGAAGCACTGCAGGCGATAATCTTTTTTGGCGGCCAAGTGCTCATTAACAATTGTGACGTCGTTTTGGTGAAGCATTTCTTTTCTTCTCAAGAGGCAGGGCTGTACGCTGCCGTGGCATTGGTAGGTCGAGTGATTTTTGCCTTTTCCTCAGCGGTGGTAAATACCATGTTTCCACTTGTTGCCGGCACTGGCGATGAGGAGAGAAAAGATCACAAGGTCCTCCTGACTTCGCTGCCGCTTGTGTTAGGGATAGGTTGTGCATTAGCTCTTGGCTTGCGCCTTGCACCCGCGGAGATTTGGGTCGCCTCATTGGGCCCCCAGTTCTTAATTGTTGGGAAATACGGCCTTCCCTACCTACTGGCGTTGTACGCTGCAACGACCGTCGTCTACTCGCTGAGCGTCGTGATTATTGCGTATGAGATGTCCTACAAGATCGCCAATACAAGCTGGGTGCAATTGGCCTTCGGTGTTGCTGTCGCAGCGGGTATTTACCGATTCCATTCGTCTTTGCAGCAGGTGATTTGGATACAACTTGTGCTGATGCTGGTTCTGCTCATTGTTGTGGCCGTGCCGTTCCTAATTGACTCGTGGACAGGCGGGCAAGCCGTGCAAAGAGTAGCGGCCGCCCGAGCGATCAGGATAATACGGCGGGTCTCAGACGACGACGTCATTGCGGAATTTCTAAAAACCGATTTCGGCCATTCCGCATTCGAGGAGTACCAAGGTTTGCGCGCACTCGTGATAACACCGCACCTCGACGATGCTGACGAAAATGCCAAGCGGCGGGCTCTCTTGTTCATTCGCCACTTTGCGCTCTGGAAAGCGCTGCCTACCGGAACGGAATGGTTTGAGGTCGAAATCCGGGCAGCAGACCTGACCCGGGTTCGAGTCTTTCCGCGGGCACAATGGCGGAAGCTCGCGCGAGGAAATTCTGGCGTCGCGGCCGTTGCCGAACGCCTGCGCACGCTTCGCAGCCATAGTGTCGCTGAAGAAGCGTTCCTATCGAAGATCGACTCGCTGGGCCACAAACTTCGCCACGATATCGACCCGGGTGCTGTGCTTCTCATCGGTCTTAACGAGAGCGGACCATTAACGATCCTGGATGGAAATCACCGGCTGGTCGCGGCACTTCTGACATCACCCGAGACCATAATGAGATTTCGGTTCCTGTGCGGACTGTCGCCCAGGATGATGCAGTGTTGTTGGTACTGCACGGATGCTGCGAGCCTTTTCCGGTATGGCGTAACCCTGTTAACCCACGTTGTGCATAATCCCGAGGCTGAACTCGCACGGCTTTTGGAACCTCCCACTCACCGAAAAGCGCACTTCAACCTCTAGCGTAAACCCGTCTGCTCAATACCGACAGGACGGGATAGACACTGTGCCGTTGCTAATCTAGTTTGCTCATTGGGACTAAGCCATCTTACCGCTCGAAGGCAAACAAAATCCTTGTTGCAACCTGGGATTATGAATATGACAACCGCAAGAATTGTGGCCGTGAAAGCACTACCCGAGAAGTTAAGCGCAGGAGAAGGCAGTGTTTTTTTTCGTGAAGTGGAGCCTTGCTTAACGGCAGATCGGCCTTGTGTAGTGTTCGACTTTTCCAAAATGCAACAGCTCGACAAAAGTGGAATCCAGGTCTTGTTACGTTGCCTGGAAGAGGCTATGAAGCGGAATGGCGACGTCAAATTGGCAGCAATCCCTCCGGGAGTGGCGAAGACTCTGGAACTCACCGGGGTGCAGCGTCTCTTCGAGGTCTTTGACAGCGCCGCTCACGCGGTGAACAGCTTCCACCAGTTCACAGTGAAACCGTTCCAGGAGGCTTCTGAGCGCGAGTGTTCAACCATGACGTCCAAAGTGCCGCGAAGCGGCCTTGAAGATGGTCAGTCTGACTCGCGGCCGCAGCCACCTGTCTCGCGGGAAAAGATAGGAACTTCGGGCAGTTGGCTGAGACGACAAATCGTTGGCTGCCTGCTACTGCTGTTGGTTGTGCCACTCGCCGCTGCAGCGCCGTCACCGCCGCAAGAGGCAAACCTCGGCCAGCAGGCCAGAAATGGATCTTCTGTCCAAGCTCAGTCTCAAGACTCCAATAGTGATACCAAGAAGGCCAACACTGAACGATCCCAGCGCGATGCACTTCCCAACAGCCCAAGCACGCTGCGCTCACAAACAGTCCACGACAGCCAACTTTCCCGTTTGCAGCAGACATCCCTCGAGCAGCAAGATGGCGCCCAGGAACCCCTAGGAGCGGCTGCAGCACGACCGGTAAAGACAACAGGTATTGCGGCTTCCAAACCAGCCGGAGTTGCTATTGCGCCGGCAAAACAGAGGCGAGCGCGCTCCATGCTGATCAAAGTTGGCGCCATCGTCGGCGCTGGTGTTGCTATTGGAGTTGTTGTGGCACTATCCAGCGCCAGTCCCAGCCGACCGCATTTAGCAGCTGGCCAGTAGGCACTCGGAAAGAAACGCGTGGGCATGACTCGGAAAACCTCTGAAAATCTGCGCCCCAAATTTGTAAGTTTCTCCGGCATGGACGGTGCCGGCAAGAGCACTCAAATTTCAGCTCTTAGTTCCCGACTCAGTGACGTTGGCGTACGTGTTGTCGGGGTTACCTTCTGGGCCGACGTTGCGAGGCTAACGCGGATCAGAGAAGTAACCGGCCACACCCTGTTCAAGGGAGACAAAGGTGTTGGAACCCCGACAAGACCGGTAAACCGACGAGACAAGAACGTCCGGTCCTGGTTTTTGACAGCTGTGCGATTCGGTCTTTACCTCTTGGATGCCGTCTCGCTCCGTACTTTGGCGGCGAGAATGCCAGGAGCGGATGCAGACGTCATAATTTTTGACCGATATCTATACGACGAGCTCGCAAACTTGTCATTGCGCAATGGAATTACGCGACTTTATGTTCGGCTGCTGCTGAAGCTCGTTCCGCAACCAGATATCTGCTACCTGCTGGATGCTGATCCGGTTCTGGCTCGCGCGAGAAAACCTGAGTACCCGCTCGACTTTCTCCATGTCATCCGTGCGTCTTATCTGGATCTAAGCGAACTCGTGGGCGGGATGACGATCATCGCTCCACAACCCGTCCAAGATGTCGAGCGACAGGTGCTGCAAGTAGCGCTAACGAAACTATCTCCGGACCGCACGAGGGGGTTCCCAACTTCTAGTCATACAGCAAAGAGCGCCTCAATATGACACCCGACCCCCCTCGCGCCGCCGCGTGCGTCTTTCACTGGTAGGTGAGGCTGAAGTTGTCCAGAAACGTGGTATTCGGCGATTGTTTCTTGTCTCCGTCCATCTGGTAATTGACCGTGATTCCCCACCAGCCACTGGGGGCGGATCCCGGCGCATACCGTTGGTTGATCGTAGTGGTCACTCCATTCAGCGTTATCGACTGGAAAAGCAGCGAATTGTCCGACTCCCGCTGCCCCTGAATCGTCACATGGTTCCAGGAGTTGTTTACTGGATTACAGGCAACGCCGGTCGGGACCCATCGCGCGCTAACGTTGTCCCAAATATCCCATTCATTTCCGCCCGCGACGCGACACTGGTGGCCCCAAATCAATCCGAGCCCATTGAAGTACATGCTGATGTCGAACTCCAGGACCTGTGTCACCCCGAGGTTGGTCGGGTAAAAGTAGGCGTCATAAGTGAAATTGTGCAGCGTCGGCAGCAGAGTGTGGCTGGAGTCGGGCAGGCCCTGAGTCGAACCCTGGCCGATGAGAGGAAGACTCCAGAGAACGTCGGAATAAGGCGTAGTGCCGCCGAGATTGTATTGGGTTGAATGCCCGCTCAACGAGGGCGATTGAATTCCTTGCGTCATTGACCAAGTAACCCCGGGGCAGGGTGCGGAACAGATGTCATAGGCTGGCGGCAACTCACCCCAACTGTTCCACCCACGGCTGGCCTGCAGGTTGGAAAGTACATTCCCAGCCTTCACGGTGATCGGAACGGTGGTGTAAGAAGCTCCACCACAATAGTCCCACTCTTCCACTACGGTGTTGTGTTTGCCGGCAGAGACGGGCAAACTTGCGTTCAGGCTTGTTCCGTTCACGACGTAGATGAGCTGGTTGTCCACATAGACCCCCATGGACGCGACGCCCTTCGAACATGTCGATGTGCTGGCCGTCGCGACGTACTTCACCGGCGTTCCGACAGTGGCATTGTTCGTCGGTGAGTTAACCGATACGCCGGCTTGGCCATTGACCGTAATCGTTAACGGAGTGAAGGTAGCGCCTCCACAATAGTCCCACTCTTCCACTACGGTGTTATGTTTGCCGGCGCTGACGGGTAAACTTTTGTTCAAGCTGGCTCCATTCACGACGTAGATGAGCTGGTCATCCACGTAAACACCCATGGACGCGACGCCCTTCGAACAAGTGCTCGTCGTCGAGGTCGCCACATATTGCACGGGTGAACCAACTTGAGCACCATTGCTGGGACTGCTGACGCTGACATCTGCGAATGCAAATGTCGCCAAAATTAGGGTCAGGCAGGCACCGACGTAGAGATTCTTCATTATGCTAGGCCTCCAATATCTTTTGTGGACCGCGTGCTTGCGGAATCGCAAGTTGTGAAATTGCTGAACAAAGGGACAAGGCCCGACGCGAACGGGACATTGCCCCTGAAAACTCACTGATCGATCACATCGATTCAGCGATGTTGCCCAAAAAGTAATACAGGGTTCTCGGTAGCGTCAATGCGAAATACTGTTCAAATCTATTCGAAAGTACATGGTCTTCCAGGAGTCTCGGGAGCAGCTGTTCCTCTGCTAACGAATCGTTTTCTCCGGCTCGCCGAAACTGTCTGAAGTCGTCCACTATCAGAACAGTCGTACCGAAAACCTCCGCAGGATTTATTGCTTGTCCGAAATGGTCCGTCAATTCCCATTGAAAGGATGTCATGCGAAACGCGATTCGTCGTTGCGCGTGGGCAATATCCTGAACTCCAGCAGAACCACGACACCCATTGAGCCAGAACTACTAAAGAAGTCCTTTGGGACAAAGGACTTTCAGGGAGTCCCGTAACGGTTGGAGAACAGGAACTAAAGGCCCGAGTTCCCTTGCCTCACCGATGTATGTCCGCTGGAGCCAGGAGTCTTAGGAGAGCCACAGTCGCCGCTGATATAGGGGAAGCGGTGATTGCTTGCCGCGAGCCGATAGCTGAGATCGAGGGGACTCACACCGGCTACGCGATACCTCAGAGACAACCGGCAGCAATGTGCGGATAGATGTGGCCAGTGCGGGTAGACACATACGGTATAGGAGGTGCGCTAAAGTAATGCCGTCGGGCCATATTCGCAACGCACGCTCTAAAATGACGACGAGATAATCCAGGCCACGTTCCGCGTTCCACAAAAGATACCGGGGCCAGCATCTTGAAGACTCTCTACCCGACGCGAGCGGGACATCGCCCAAGCAGCTCACTGATCGATCACATCGATTCGGCGATGTTGCCCACGAAGCAATTCCGAGTTCTCAGTAGCGTCAATGAGAAATACGCTTGGAACCTATTCGAAACTGGATTGTCCTACACCCCATTCGAGCGCGGCAATACGGCTTTCACAATTTGCGGAGTCTCCGCTAAGACAGGGTACGTAGGCGTGGGTTTCGTACACCTTAGGGAAAGTCGAAAGTTTGCAGAGATCTTGCAGCCTCGGCCTCGGAGAAAACTGTCGACTTCCGTGGCACTATGACAAGTTCTAACCATCCTAGTTCAGTGCACTCGCCAGTCTGATTAGTGAACGTCAGAAGATGTGTTGATCGTGATTGCTGTGGCCACGAAGCGAGATCCGTCGAAGACTGCGGTTAATGTCACATTCGCCCCTTCGTGGATGTCATGGCTCATCGGGAGACGTACGGGATCGAGGAAGACATCATAGCGTTTATCGTCACGTGGATCGACCAGCCCCAACAGGCCGGAGTGCAAGTCAAGGAAGGCGACATTTCCAGCGAATACGAATGCAGTTCCCGTAATTGCCAGGACGGCTATCTGGCTGGCCACACCGCGACCCCTGTTGTCGGGATGGAATTTGACTGAGACCAGAGTCCCTGTTGTCAGGTACGAAGAGGCAATATCCGCGGAGGAAGGGGGGGAAGAGGCTGCCTGACCTTGGCGAACGAGGGCAGTGCCGACAGGAACGGTCAGTCGGACGGGTTGACGCGACAGGGAGTCACGTACAGTCAATTCATGATCGTGGGGATTGTACTTCATCACTTGACCTTGACACACGCCCTCCGGTGATCCCGACAACAAACGGATGCTGCGTGCGAACACCGCGGTTTCGTTCAACACTGTGTCGACCGAGGCGTGGTCGCCAGCGCGCAGATCACGCAGCGCGCCTTTTACTCCGTCACGATAGACTTGGGTACGTGGGTCGAAGAGAACCTTCAGAGCCCCGCCACCAAACACATTCAATGTGAACTGGTCGCGAACGTAGTCCACCCCGCGAATGGTGCCCCCTATGACGGTGCTCTTTCCCGGCAGGGGCGGGAGACCCGCCCGGGCATCTAGCAGGCTTTCCAGCAAGGATGCAGGCTGAGCAGCCTGATTCCGGCCTGGCTTCGAGTCTGCGGACGATGACTGGGCAAATGCCACGCTGCTCAGCACCGCTACGGCCAGAAAACGACCCATCTTAGATCCCCGTACCTGCTACCTGGATATTCAGCTTCTCTTTGATGGCGTGAAGTGCAAAGCAGTGGTCTGAAGGTTTCCCTTTGCGGCAAAAATGTTGCGTTTTGCGCGGGCAACGCATTCACTCCCAGTGCATCAAACCACGTTCCTCCGGGGAGCGAACATGTCTGGTGAACGAGTAAGCTTGCTGGCAATAACTGCCGTGATCGTTGCCTTGGTACCCGGAAACGCTCGAGCAGGAGACCTCAAAGTCACTCTTCCAAAGCGAAGCGAACCTACGCTTGTGCAGCGTCTTAACCGTGATGGGGTTGGGGCTCTCCTGAAGCACCAGTACGAAAAGGCCGAGAGGCTCTTTTACAAGGCCTATCTTTTCGATCCGGGCGACCCTTTCACCTTGAACAATTTGGGCTACATTTCTGAGCTGCAAGGCCAACTGGAGCGCGCGCAAAAGTTCTATAGCCTGGCGTCGGAACAGGCGAGTGATGCAGTGATCGACCGCACGAATGCGAAGCCCTTGGAAGGAAAGCCGATGCGGGAAGCGTTCGGCAGCCTAGACAATGTCTCCATGCACGTCAATCGAATCAATGTCGAAGCGATTCAACTCTTGTCACAGAGCCGGATTCCGGAGGCTGATCTCGTCCTGCAGCAAGCGCTGGCAATGGATCCGCGGAATGCATTTACCTTGAACAATATGGGTGTTGCCAAGGAGTCGCAAGGGGAATACGACCGAGCGCTGACCTACTATATGGCGGCGGCTGAATCGCATTCCACCGAACCAGTCATCGTCGCGCGCAACCCCGATTGGCGAGGAAAGCCGGTTAGCGAGATGGCGGCAGATAGCGCGAGAAAGCTGAGAGCACGCATGCAAAACGCTGCCACCGATCAAGCACGGGCTGCCTTGCTCGCTGTGCGCGGGGTTTCGGCCACAAATCGAAATGATTGGCCGACTGCGAGGCAAGACTTCCTCCAGTCTTACTCTCTCGATCCAAGTAACGCCTTTTCACTCAACAATGTAGGTTTCTTGGCGGAAAGGGATGGCGACCTGGAGACTGCGCAGTTCTTCTACGCAAGAGCCCGAAAATCCGAACATGCCGACGACCGAGTTGGACTTGCAACGCGGCGTTCCGCAGAAGGGAAGCAGCTTTCTACAGTGGCCAGCGATAGCAACCAGAAGGTTGGCGAGAGGATCGTTTTGGAAAATCAGGCTAGACGCCGGAAATTGGGTCCGATCCAACTGAAGCTTCGCGACGACACTCCTGTGGTGGAAGGCGCGGAGTCGCCAGAAGAGCCACATTCATCCGTCGCGCCGCCCGTCTCCAAACCACCAGTGTCACAGCCGCCCCAATAACGCCGAACGATCTTGCTGATATGAATAGAACAATCTTCCCGTTCGGGTCGAGCAAGTCTCTGATAGTCCTTTCCAGGCTTTTGTTGCCACCGGAGTGTGGCGCAACACCGCTTCCGCCTATAGCCCCGGAGCTCGATTTGGGCGTCGCAGAAATCAGCGTGGAAGAATTCGGAAATCTGCTGGCTCTGGCCAAGTCCCATCACGTTGTCATGCGCGGATTACAAGTCTTGCTCCGGGTTATGCGGCACACAGGGGACAGGCTCGCAGAATGGGCCGAGAGCGCGCTCGCGGCTGAGCGTGTGCGTATCGAGGACGCGCTGTCGTTCCTGCAGACGATTTGCGCGAAATTCCAAACGGAAGGATATGACGTTACGATAATTAAATCGCTCGATCACTGGCCCGATCTCGGCAGCGACCTGGATCTGTACACGAATGCGTGCTCGGCGGATGTGCTCGAGCTGATGAGGCGGAGTTTCGACGCACAAATCGCACCGCGGAGTTGGGGAGATCGCATGGCTTGCAAATGGAACTTCCTTATACCCGGATTACCCGAGCTTGTTGAGATCCACGTGGGCCGCCTCGGTCAAACCGGGGAACAGGTTGGAATCGCCACCTCCCTGGCCAGGCGCGCCAGGCCTGCTCTTTTTGGAAACTACACCTTTCGGGTTCCAGCAGCCTCGGACCGTCTGATGATCTCTGCCTTGCAACGCATGTACCGCCATTTCTATTTCCGGCTGTGCGACATCGTGGACACGGTCTCACTGTCGGAAACAGTCTCCATTGATTATGAGGATCTGCGCTTGGTGTCCAAGGTTGCTGGGATATGGAAAGGCGTAGCGACTTATCTCATGATCGTATCGGACTACCTGAAACAGTACCGTGGCAAGGGTCTTGATCTCCCGGGATTCGTGATTATCTCAGCACGATTCGGCGGCGATGAACTGCACTACAGCCGCGGTTTCTTGCGTTTCCCGATCATGCCGCAGTCCGCGAAGCTCTATGGTTCGCAACTGGTTAAATTGCTTCTCAATCGGGAGTTCAAGAACAGCGTCCGACTTAGTTTGTTGCCGTGCCTGGCAACTGCAGCCGCCGTGGGGAAGAAGATCACGGGAAGTGATAAAGGCATCTGGTGACCCGCCAGCGTCGGACCTGACTAGACGTCAGTCGGAGATGACACTCAGTAGCTGAGCTGGCCCGCGTAGTACCCACTCCGAGTTCGAACGGCTAGTTTGCGGTGCCCTAGCGCCTGCGCCCTCACTTCGATAGCGCGGTATCCACCATCTCGATTGCGGTTAGTTGGTTTGTAGCCGATCACGTACTGACTGTGAATGTCGTGCGCCACAACCCGAGTAATTTCGTCAACTTCGTCGAGGTGTTTTGGGAAAAAGGCAACCCCACCCGTAACTCCGGCCAGACTCCGCAGGGCTGCGATGTCCGACTTCTGAAGGTCGTCTCCAAGCAGCCCGATGGCATAGAGCGTCGGCCCATTTTCCTGTTGCAAGCGG
>Ga0187819_10000229_pt1 | contig 26869 bp, 16 predicted proteins | sample NC_wetland_sal_i_15_FD_132411 | JGI IMG/M metagenome (GOLD analysis project Ga0187819, IMG submission 132411) | Wetland sediment microbial communities from Neuse River Estuary, North Carolina, USA - SO4_4 | ecosystem: Environmental > Aquatic > Freshwater > Wetlands > Sediment | place: USA... | reverse complement strand
CGCCAGCACCAATCCAAACAAGGACAACGTGTTGATCGAGAACCCGAGCAGTGGAAAGACGACGAACGTTCCGATCAGTGAAACCGGGACAGCGAGTAGCGGAATCAAAGTCGCGCGCCAACTCTGGAGGAAGATGAACACAACGAGAATGACCAGTGCCAGCGATTCGATCAAAGTTAAAATGATCTCGCGCATGCTGGCTCGCACGGCCTTGGTCGTGTCGAGAGGGATCTGATAGCTAATACCCTGCGGAAAGCGCTGCTTCAGTTCATCGAACTTCGCGCGAACTGCGTCAGCAGTAGCCACGGCGTTCGACCCGGGAAGTTGATAAATCGCCATCCCGGCTGTGGGCTTGCCGTTGTACCGCGTAAATATGCTGTAAAACTGGGAGCCGAGTTCGACGCGGGCAACATCTTTGAGCCGCAACGTAGATCCGTCCGGATTTGAGCGAACCACGATCTTCCCAAAATCCTCCGGCGTGGTCAGGCGTCCCTGCGCGCGTACGGTATAAGTGAATTCCTGTCCATCGGGAACAGGATCGCCTCCAATTTGTCCCGCGGGATTGACCTTGTTCTGCGACTGCAACGCCGAAATAATCTGTGGAACTGTGACACCCAGCTTGGCAAGTTGATCGGGCTTCACCCAGATCCGCATCGCATACTGTCCACCGAACAACTGCACTCGCCCTACACCCGGCAGGCGCGACAGTTCATCAACCACATTCAGATACGCGTAGTTTGTGAGGAACGACGAATCATAAGTGCCGTTAGGCGCGAACAGTACCGCCAGCATTAATGGGGACGCCACAGCCTTCTGCACCAAGACGCCGGTGGTGTTGACCTCCGCCGGCAATTGGGGAGTCGCCTGGGAGACCCGAAGCTGAGTGAGGATCTGATCGGTGTTGGACTCGGTCTTCACGTCGAAGTTGACCGTAAGGGAGCTGTCGCCATTATTGGCGTTCGTGGAATACATGTAGTTCATGTGGTCCACGCCGTTCATTTGGCTTTCAATCGGAGTTGCGACCGACTGCTCAAGCGTGGTTGCGTCCGCTCCGGGATACGTCGCGTGAACCTGAATTTCAGGGGGAATGATTTCCGGAAACTGGGCCGTCGGCAGCGTCATCATGGAGACGACGCCAACAATAACCATCATGATGGAGATCACCATCGCGACGATCGGATGATTGATAAAAAACTTGGGAATCATTACTGTTCCTGCCCTTTCGTGGCTTCCGTCAGAGGGTTTACGAAACCCCCATCGCGAACTTTTAGGCTGCCGTCCGCAATCACTCGCTCACCGGCATTGACACCTTCTTCGATCATCCACATGGAACCTAGCCGATCGCCAACTTTCACACTTCGAATGGAAACCCTCTTGTCCGGGCCGACGACCGCAATCTGGTAAGTTCCCTGGATCTCGATGACGGCCCGCTGCGGGACAAGAATGGCCGCCTTGGACATGCCGGTCAAAGCGCGGACGCGAGCGAATTGGCCCGGACGCAGCAGGTTGCCGCGGTTGGGGAAGGAACCGACCAGCCGGATCGTGCCGGTTTGCGGATCGATCTGTCGTTCCGTGAAGGCCACTTGGCCCTTGTATGGATAGGTACTACCATCGGAGAGCACTAACTCCAACGACATTGCATTCACATGGCGGGCTTTGCCATTGGCTGTGTTCTGGACCGAAACTCCCGCGTAGGCGAGGTACTCCTGCTCACTGATTGGGAAATAGGCCTTGATTGGGTCGAGTTTAGAAACCGTCGTGAGCACCGACGCTGGCGAAACCAGGTTACCCATCTGCATGGTTGCTGTTCCGGCGACGCCGTCAATGAGTGAACGCACCCGGGTGAAGCTCAAGTTCAGCTCTGCGGTTTCCACCGCCGCCTCGGCTGCCTGCACATTGGCCTTGGCCTCCAGTCGCGCCGCCACTTCAGTATCAAGCTGACTCTGCGCGATCGCTCTCTGCTCGGCCAACGGCGTGTCACGCTTGACGTTGACTTCGGTGAGCGACAAGCGAGCCTGCGACTGAGCCAGCTGCGCCTTCGCCTGATTCAACGTTGCCTGAAACGGCCGCGGATCGATCTCGAACAGCACATCCCCTTTACGGACGTAAGACCCCTCGCGGTAGTTCTGCTTCACCAGATAACCGGTGACCTGCGGCTGAATCTGTGCGTTCACGGAGCCATCCAGCGTGGCAATCCACTCACCGTATTTCGGGATATCCTGGGCAACCGCTGTCACGACCCCGACGTTGGGCGGAGACATGGCAGGCGCTGCCTGCGACCTGGAACCGCATCCGGCGCCGGTCAGCAGCGCTAGAGCGCAAGTTGACAGGATGAGTATCCTCACTCCCAAGGTGCTTGCACCAAACTTGCGAATCAAATACTTCTGTTGAGAGTCAGTCATCTGATGAGAATCCTTTCGATGGCAATAGAGTCTGTAGATCATCTGTGAGCGCCCGCTAGTGCATAGGGAATCCCGGCTGAAACTCGGCCTGCACTGGATGGTTTGTGCGCGCTCTCCCTATCAGTGTTCCATTCGCAAGCCCGGGAATAAGCATTTGCCACGCATCGACGCGGTACATCCAGCAGGAGCGCGCAATCGGAAATCGAGATGCGTTGTAATCCGCGTAGTACCAGAGCCGAACGGGCCAGGGGGTCAAGCGCAGCAATGATGTCTCGCGGATCGATGTGCCGCAACGACCTGATCTGGTCGTCGGAGAGCACCTCATCATTTGTGTGTTCGCAAGACGAATTCTCATAGCCTCGGGCCGATGCAGAAATGACATCACGAACCGCTCTGATTGCGGCTCGCGCAGTTGCGTATTTCGCCCATTGGATGAGCCAGTCGCGAAATACCCCGCTGCCGCCCGCCGCGAGTTCACTTGCGTCGACCACCGCCTGCCCGGCCCTGGCGTCGTCTGCTGTGATCAGTAGGGCAATCCAGTGGAGGTAATCGCGCTGCTCAGCAAAAGTCGCTTGGACCTCCAGGCTCGATGCACGTCCGTCTTTCCGCCGTTCTTGTTCTTCCCGTTTTAGCCAATGAAAGCATTTCATGATGGACCTCTCACTCTGGACAAACTTCCTGGCTCTCCAGTTGCGGACGCGGCGAACAACGATGCAGCAGCGACTCCGCAATCGCCCGGACCTTCGTGTCGGAATCGTCCAATGCGGCGACAAGTTCCTGATAGGCGTTGAGATTCTGCCGGTGACGCCATTCCAAATGGCAAGCAAACAAATACAGAGGGTCGCAGTTCCCAGCGGTCTTGGATTTTTCTGACAATTCGACACACGCTAAGTCGCTGTAACTGTTTCTAAAATCCCATCTCTCCGAGCTACGTCTTGGTTTCCTCGGGTTCGCATGGCATGTCGCATGTTTTCGTTGCCGTACCAATTCATCAGAGTCGCAAAAAATCTGCGAACGCCGTCACGTTGCCTAGGGGAGAGCGCCGACGCGTTACCGCGCCATCGGCAAGTGCAGGCGTTCGCAGACGTGGAGGGGATAGCTGTTGTCAGCCACGAACTCCCCGCCAATTCGACCGAACCAAGACAGCACCTCGTCGCCGACCGCATCGACGAAGGTCACCTCCGATAAATTCACGACAAGTTTCTCGGGAACCTTGCAATGTGTTACCAGTTCCCTCGCGTTTGTGGCGAAGGCCCCTACGAAGCGGCCTTCTACTCGCATGGTCAAAGTGTTCGCAGCGTCATGGAATTCGACACGCAACATTTTGTGACCTCCACCGCCGGGCTCGTCTGCATCTGGTATGAGAGATTGCAACCGGCGTACCAAGGGAACCTCGTTGTAAGTTGTTGAAGGCGTGAGCGCTCCGCGTTTGACACGAGTGGTTGTCATGCCCTATTGCGGGCGGTGCCACAATGTGGGCAAAGTGGGCAGTTCGGACAAAGCAAGGGCAGCCCACGTTCAGGATGCCCACGCATCGCAACGCCAACTACGACCTACAGGGGTACCGCCGGTGTTGGATGGACGTATATCAGCGAAGGGAACTTGATCGACAAGATTGAGAGCCTGCCGAAGAAGGAGTCTGGTATCACAGCGCCGGCGTGCGTTTCGACGGATCCTGCCATGGCTGATCAACGGAGATCCTCAGGCTGTACAGGTTTCTGCAGTGGGTGGTGTAGCCGTGCTGAGTTGACTTGCGGAATAAGTTGTGTCGGCGAGAGCCACGACTGATACCAGTAAGCGCGCCGATTCAAGTTGGGTCGCGGGCAACCGATAATTCTGGCCAAGGTGACAGCGACCATGACTGCGAGCCCGAACACCAATAGTGCCGACCCCAGTCGCGAAACAGATGCGGTGACGCGTTCCAGTTGCTTGCCGAAGAGGTAGCCAAAACCGATATACCCACCTGCCCAGATGAAGGATGCAAGGCTGTCAAGGAACAAGAAGCGCGATCGCGTCAGCCCTGAGATTCCTGCCAAAGGCGAAGCCATGTTCGGACCTGGAAGAAATTTGGCCCATAGCAACGCCCCTGCCCCATGGCGTCCAAAAGTCGCAATGGTGCGGTTCATCCAAGAGTTAGGCCTCTGCGACAACTTAGCGGACTCTAGCAACAGGTTGGTACGACCTCGCCGCCCAACCTCGTACCACAGTCCATCTGCAGTCAAGCAGGCAACTAGGGCTACGCCAAGGGACACGATGGGATTGATGCGCCCGACGCTGGCCAGCGATCCCACCGTCAGAAGTAGAGGAACACTCGGCACAGGAAGGCCAGATTGCTCGGCCAGTACGCACACGAACAATACTGCAATTCCGTGATCAACCAGAAACTGGATAGCGTGCACTGTCATCACCTGCAAAGTGATGCAGGTGTCGGGCCAACGGAATTTGATTGCAAGTTGTTGGAAAAGCGAGCGCTCCACGCGTAACCCGAGCGGTTGCCATGCCCCTGTGCGGGCCGCGCCTGAATGTGGGCAGAGTGTGAGGTCCGGATAAAAGCAAAGGCGGCCCACATTCTGGCCGCCCACGCAAGGGAACGCCCACTACGACGTACTCCCCTTCAACCTCAACTCATAGGGATGCCCAGATGTTGCATGGTGCCTGGGTCAGCCGTTCCCGCTCCAACTGCTCCTGGCAGCGAAGACAGTACTGCACGGACGGTATCGCGTGGAGCCTCTTCGCGGCGATTCGACCATCACATCCGACACATACGCCGAAGGTACCATCTCGAATCCGCTCCAAACCGCGCAGCACCATCTTCAATCGCCGTCGATGTTTGGTCGATCTTTCAAGCAGCAACTCCCGATCAGAACTTGATCGTTCCTCAAAGGTGTCGTCGCCCTCAGCGCTCAAGAGTTGGAGTTGCTCTTCCGCTCCCCTGATTGCCCGCTGTAGATCGTTGCGTTCCTGTTCGAGCCTGATCCGATGACGATCATAAAAGGCTGGCTGTAAGACCTTTTCTCCCGCATGTCTCATAGGATTCTCCGATAACTCAAGCCGCCTTCGCAATTGATACCGGTCTTCTCAGAAGATGAATACTAGACCCGCGGATGGCACTGCTGCGTGGGTAAACTTGTCCATTCGCAGTTGGTTCACCTCGAAATTCGGGACTTTGTACACGAAGCCTCTGTACTCGCCTCGTAGCGCGACGTGCTTCATGAGAGGTACGTCGGCGCCGCCTCCATAAACGAACGTTCCTCGCGTCTGCTGGCTCAGGGAATTCGCATCTCGAGGGTCGAAGATCATGGCGCCGCCGCCGGCTAGCGCGTAGGGCTTCACAAAAGCGGACGTGGGAATCTTGAAAACCGCAAGCCCAGTTATGGCATGCACATTCGTATTGACCAGCGCTGATCCGCCAGAGTCCAAATACTTTTGTGAATTGCGAAAGTAATCGTAGTTTCCTTCGACAGCAAGCCATTTGTTTACGTTGAAGCGGTATCCAGCGAGGAATCCACCGGAGTATGTCGGCTTACTCGTGATCCCCGATTCTGTTGTTTCTTTCGGGAAGAGACCACTCCCTTGAATCGTTACTTCATGCCTAGGCTCCTGAGCCCAAACGGAAACACACGCCGTCAGAAGAATGCTTACACTCACAATGAATCGTTTCATCATGTATTAGCTCCTTGCAATTGGTTTGCAAGAGCCATGATGCACGTCTGTCCCCCAACCCTTGCAGTGTTGGAAATCATTCCGTAATCATCAGTTAGCAGTGGGGAACCGTGCAGGATCGTACGCAAAAGTGTTCTTTGATGGGCGAGATGACCGCATGCGGTCACGGTCGCTGATTTGTCAGGTCGCTAAATAATCAGCTTTCGCAATGCCGAGCCGCCGCATTTTGTTTTGCAAGGTTGTGCGTTTCAATCCGAGGCGTTCCGCGGCTCCGCCCAGGCCGGAGATTCTCCCTGAAGACGTCGCTAACGCATCGATGATCGCCTGACGTTCGGCTTCTTCGAACGTCGAACTTGGTCCCGCGTTTCGGGTGGAAGACTTATTGAGTTCTGCGATGGGCACTTTCAACTCGTGTCCCTGGGAAAGGATGACGGTGCGCTCAATGAAGTTCTCCAACTCGCGCACATTGCCGCGCCACGGCGCGTTGGTCAATGCATCCATCGCGGACTTTGGTATTGACTTGATCTGCTTCTGCATCTGACGCGATAGCCGCGCCACAAAAAAGTGAACCAAAAGTGGAATATCTTCGCGACGCTCACGGAGTGGTGGTATCTCAACCGGAAAGACGTTCAGCCTGTAAAACAGATCCTCGCGGAATTGATTGTTGCGGATCATCGCTGAGAGGTCACGATGAGTCGCCGCGATCAAGCGAACGTCGACATGAATCGTTTTCGCGCTACCCAGCCGTTCGAATTCTCGTTCTTGCAAGGCACGAAGCAATTTCGGTTGCAGGTCGATACTGATGTCGCCGATTTCATCCAGGAACAAAGTGCCGTGATCCGCCAGTTCAAACCGGCCGCGCTTCTGCATTAACGCGCCAGTGAATGCGCCCTTCTCGTGTCCGAAAAGCTCGCTTTCCACGAGGCCGGATGGAATAGCTGCGCAATTCAGCCGTACGAAAGTTCGGTCGCGTCTTGGACTGAGGCTATGAATTGCGCGCGCAATCAACTCTTTCCCAGTGCCCGTTTCACCATGCAACAAAACAGTTGACCCTGTCGGCGCCACAATCTCGATCTGATCCAGGACTTTGCGAAGAGCCGCGCTGTTCCCCACAATGTTCTCGAAATTGTATTCCGAACGGATCTCCGACTCCAGATACAACCGTTCTTCCTCCAAACGATTCTTGGAAGCATTCAGCCGTCCGTATGCGAGTGCGTTATCCAAGGCTAACGAAATCTGTGTGCTGATCTGAGACAGTAGGTCGAGATCCACCTGCCCAAAACTGCTCGGTCGCCTGCTGCCCATGGCGATAATACCCAGCGGTCCATTCGCGGTAACTAGCGGTGCGATGGCCATGGTTGCAATCGATTCAGCCTGCAGCTGCTCGCGGAGGGCAAGTGGAAGGTTATCAATCTCCTGCGCCGACCAAAGTTCAGGTGTTCGTGCTCGCATCTTTTCGAGATCCTGATCCGTGAGTTCAGGCACTGGAATATCCGCCAGAAAGCCCTTCCCGCCCGGGAAATCGAGGACCGCGCATTCAGGCCGGTTGGATTGTTTATTGATGAGCCAGAAACCGGTGAAATCATTCCCAAAATATCTGCGGAGCGAGGCGGAAGCAGAACGGAAGAGATCATTAGTGTCCAATTGTGTGACAACATAGTTGTTGATTTCGAGAAGCAATCGAAGCCGATCGCGCTCCTCCGCCAATTGCCGCTGGTACGACTCAGCGGCATCGGTCGCGACCGCGCTCTCCAGCGCTACGGCGACATGCGATGAAACGGAACTCATTAGTTCCACTTCTACGGGGCTGAAGTCGCCGCCTTTCGTATTTCCAAATGCCAAAGCCCCCAATTTATTCCTGGCTGTCGAGATTGGAAATATATATGCGCTGTGCCCAGCGGCGAGGGCAGCTTGCGATGCCAGTGGGGGAATGTTTGAAAGTTCGGTCTGCAAATCAGAAACATAGATGGGTTCTTGTTTGTCGATCACTCGTCCCACAGCAGTGCCTGCGTGTGGCGCCTGAGTGCCAATGTCAACCTCGGGACCTTCAGCGCCTCGATCAAAAGCTATGAGTCGGACTGAGTTTCCGTTGTCGCACAGCAGCAAAAGGCTGACCGAATCGAACACCACGACCCGCGACAAGAAACGACGTAAACTTTGCAGGACAGACTTCAAGTTCGGCTGCGTTGCGATGGCGCTGGACACATCGAGCAGAGTCTGATACCGGTCGTCCCCCGCGCTTTTCAATTCCATGTTGTTGACCGGCATACAAACACCTTAGCACTAGAGATCGTGGTTGTCAGGAGCGACCGCGGCAATCGGATTTGCATTGTGACATCGGCGACCTTGAGAAGCACAAGTGAGCCACTTCAAATCTTGTATCCTTTCGCTCGCTTGATAGGTCCTTACGATCTCCGATGGGAGTGACCATTATTCTGGTAACGTTCCGTTCTTTCGCCAATTGAGTTGGCCCGTTAGTCGGAATAACTCAGCGCCAGCCCTACAACCTTGGAATGCGCCTGGGCCATTTCATCCGTCACACGTCGCCGTACAACGCTCGGAAGGACTGGGCATCGCACGACGTGGTTGTTCTTGGGCAAGAAAGAATATCCCGCTGGCCATTCACTTTCATCGAGAGCGCTCATGAATTTTCCTTTGGCGCCGCTAGTCCCTGAGTCCTCGTCCAAAAATCTTCCATATCCACCCAGGAACGGTGCGGACAAGTTTCACGATCTCAACATTCACGAACCGGGCGAGATGAGAGCGATATACCCCACACGCCCTGCTCTGAAAGTTAACCAGGAGATTCGCGCTAAGATAAAGACGAGTGCCTATGACCAGCGAGCATTGGTACAAACTCTTTTCGATACGCGTTTCTGGTATCGGCAACGTCCGTGGGCGCGCCGCGGCAATGACCCGATGCATTCTCCTCTTTCACTTCCCGGAGTTTGCGGCGCTATGCGTGGTTGCGGTTGGCATCGGTTCCAGCCCCGTTTGGGCCCAAGAGCACTTCAAAGTTCACCCGGAGGCCACGGTGGAGACGAGTTCGTTCGGAAGTCTGAATGACGGTACTGCTGTCGAAATGCTCATCCTGAAGAACGCCCAAGGCGCTATCGCCAAGGTGATCACGTATGGCGCTACCTTGACCGAGTTGTGGGTACCCGATCGCCGCGGCAAACTCGGTGATGTTGTCCTGGGCTTTGACCAACTGCCGGGCTATGTCGGCAATCACCCCTGGTTCGGAGCCACGGTGGGCAGAGTCGCGAACCGGATTGCAAAGGGCAAGTTCACTCTGGACGGCAAAGAGTACTCGCTGGAAATCAACAATCCACCCAACAATCTGCACAGCGGATCGAAAGGGCTGAGCCGTACGGTGTGGAAGGCCGAGCCACTGCACGAACCTCACGCCGCCGCGGTGCGCTTTACCAGCGTCAGCCCTGATGGCGATGGAGGGTTCCCAGGAAACCTTTCGGTCACCCTGGTGTATCGGCTGACCGACAATAACGAATTGCAGCTGGAATACACGGCCAGAACCGACAAGGCTACTCCGGTTAACCTCACCAACCACAGCTATTTCAATCTCGCTGGGGGGAAAGAAATTCTGGACGAAATTCTCTATCTGGCAGCTGAGCACTACACTCCAGTGGACGCCACCTTGATCCCCACAGGTGAGATCCAGCCCGTGAAGGGAACTCCCTTCGACTTCACTACACCCGCAGCCGTTGGTTCCCGCATTGCGGGGATGAAGGGAGATCCGGGCGGGTACGACCACAACTATGTACTGAGCAGAGAGGCGGGAAAAATGAAATTGGCGGCCCGAGTTCTCAATCCCGCCTCTGGTCGTCAGATGGAAGTTTGGACCACGGAGCCGGGAGTGCAGTTCTACTCCGGGAACTTCCTGGATGGAACCATCACCGGCAAGCGTGGCGTGGTGTATGGGAAGCATTCCGGATTTTGCCTGGAAACCCAGCATTTTCCCGATTCGGTTAATCATCCCGGCTTTCCTTCGGTGATCCTGCGGCCGGGTGGGGTCTACCAGACGGAAACGATTTACAAGTTTTCGGCTAAGTAGCGCGTCGCTCTTGCTCCATTTGCCAGGGGCGCCATCCGACATAAGCAACGGAAGGAATTCTTATGAGGCGATTCATCGCAGTGTCCGCACTTGTCATCCTGCTGGTCGCGAACCCAAGTTCTGCTCAAAAGACCGCTACACACGACACTGACAGGACCGCAAGCCATGCGGTTGGTGGGCTGCCCGGCGCTCCTCTGGCTCGCGACCCGATCTTTGTCTACAACAACTGGTCGGCCTACGACGAGCTTTCCGACAACATTCCGCTCACCGAGCAACTGGCGATGAAAGAGCTGGACGAAATCCTGCGCCTGCGCCGTTTCGAAGTGCGCTTCGATTACTACATGATGGACGCATTCTGGTTCGACCCCGACGGCGGCTATCGCACCTGGCGCAGGCCCAATTGGCCCAATGGTCCGGACGCGTGGATCCGCAAATGCCGGGAGAATGGCGTCATGCCCGGGCTGTGGTTCAGCACCAATACCCTCGTCAAGATCAATGCCACGCCGGAATGGCGGAACTCGCTCAACGAAAAGAAGGGTTCAATGTCGTTTTCGGAAGGCGGCTTCCTGCCCAGCTTCATGGACACCATGCAGTACTGGTACGACCGCGGCATTCGTATGTTCAAATTCGACTTTGTCGACTTTGGAGCGGCCACTCCCGAAACCGCAAAGTCGAAGTCTCCCGAAGAAATTCGAACGCGCAATGCCGATGCTTTTCGGGAAGCCTTGAAGAAATTCCGCTTGCGAAATCCTGATGTCGTGCTGGTGGCCTTCAACGGTTTCGGCGGCGACGTCGAATCGACGGCCAGTCCTTTCCCTTTTCATAATCCGGTGGATCTGCGCTGGCTGGAGGTGTTCGATTCGCTCTATTCCGGTGACCCCCGGCCTTCCGACGTGCCCGAGATGAACTTCTGGCGCTCCATGGACATCTATAGCGATCACATGGTGCGGCGCTACCAGCAGAGTTTCCTGCCGCTCGAAAGGATTGATTCGACTGGCTTCATGCTTGGCAACACGGGCACCATTTATTACCGCAAGACGCACGCCTGGAAGGGAGCACTGCTCCTGATGATGGCGCGCGGCGGCTGGGTAAACACCGTTCATGGCAACCTGGAGTTCCTGAGTGATGACGATGCCCGCTGGTTTGCGAAAGTGCAATCGCTCTATCTCGCACTGGAGGCGAAGGGACGGACGAAGACCTTCGGCGGAATTCCGGGCGAGGTCCAGCCTTACGGCTTTGGTTCGCTCGATGCCGACGGCTCAGTCTATGCCGTGGTGAACCCGGCCCAGAACGTGGAAGAAATCCAACTGCCGCGTCTGTCGAAGGAACAGGGGCCGGTCGAAGGCGGGCGGTTGATTTTTCGCGATGCGGGATTTGAACCGGTACTTTCAGGCGACAGGATCCGGCTCGGTCCGGGAGAGATGGCGGCGGTCGGCTTCGGTAAGTACGCGAGTGCGCAGTACGACCTCGGCATTCAGGAGGATGTGAAGATTCCGCGGGCAATCAGCGTGCTGAAGGTAGAGTTTTCAGCACCGAGCAAGAACGTGATTCGAGCCGAAGTGGCCTCGTCGAAAGGCGACCTGCGAATCGTCATGCGGCAACGTTCCGCCAAAGACGGAAGCATCATGCGCAGTTGGAAGGGTGGTCCTCCGAATGGCACGAACATGGGCAAAGTGTTCGTGCTGAGCGCCTCGCAAGATGGCAAGCCCGTTCCCGTTGAGATCAACTACGACAAAGTGATCTGGAGTGGCCTGTCGTGGGCTGTCGGAGAGATTAAGCATAGCGCGCTGAAGCCGGGTGTGCCGGTGGTGATTGAGTGCTCGTCCGCAGAGGACGATGCCGTGGTTCTGGAGGGCAGAGCTTTTGAAGTCACTTATTAGGTGGAACCAACGATGATGCAGCGCGGTTTTGCCGCGGTTCCGGTAGCCGTACTGTTTACAATTCTTGCGATTCTCTCTCCAACCGAGGCCCAGTCTCGCCCCGCCAACACCATCCTGATCGACGCCAGCAAGCCGGCGAATGCGCGGGTAATACCGAATCTGCAGCTGGGCGGAAAATCTCCAACTGGCCATGCGATCGGAGTGAATAGTCAATACCTGACGCTCGATGGCAAGCCTTGGCTTCCGGTGATGGGCGAATTCCATTTCTCCCGCTACCCCGAACAGTATTGGGAAGAAGAATTACTGAAGATGAAAGCGGGCGGGGTCCAGATCGTTGCTACCTACCTGTTCTGGATTCATCACGAGGAAATTGAGGGGCAATTCGACTGGTCGGGACAGCGCGATCTGCGCCGCTTCCTCGAACTCTGCCAGAAGCACGGGCTGTACGTCTTTCTGCGTATCGGTCCGTGGTCCCACGGCGAGGTGCGGAACGGAGGCCTGCCGGACTGGGTGCTCGCGAAGGGCGCCACGCGTCGCAATGATCCCCAGTACTTGTCCTATGTCCAGCGGTATTTCGGGCAGGTTGGCGAACAGGTGAACGGTCTGTTGTGGAAGGATGGCGGGCCGATTGTCGGAGTCCAATTCGAGAACGAATATTATGAGCACGGTCCAGGCGCAGGCGCCGAGCACATCTCCGAGTTGAAGAAGATTGCGCGCGATTCCGGAATCGAAGCTCCTCTTTATACGGTGACGGGCTGGGGCAATCCCGATTTTCCTGCGGACGAAGTGATCCCGGTCTTTGGCGGTTATCCCGATAATTTCTGGGAAAGCACGCTAACCGATATGCCGCCCTCCGGATATTACCTGTTCGAAAACCAACGTGATAACGGTGAGATGGGCGGCCCTTCAGCTCCGGAAAAGACGGCCCGGCGGGAGTATCCCTACTTGATGGCCGAAGCGGGCGGGGGAATGCAGGTCGCCTACCACCGACGTCCGGTGATCGGAGCCGATGACGTTGCCGCCATTGCTCTGACCCGGCTGGGTTCGGGCGCCAACCTCTATGGCTACTACATGTATCAAGGCGGTTCCAATCCTGAAGGCAAGCTGACCAGCCTTCAGGAATCCATTGCCAGCGATCATGTTTACGATCTGCCAAGAATCTCCTATGACTTCCAGGCGCCCCTGGGAGAGTTCGGAGAAATGAACCCTGCGTTTCGCGCCACCAAGGTCCTGCACCTGTTTCTCAACGAATTCGGAAATTCTCTTGCCCCGATGGCTCCGGTGTTGCCCAGTGTTGTACTCGCCAACGCCGCGGATCGTTCCACCGTGCGCGCCGCCGCGCGTACCCTAGGAAATCGCGGCTTTGTGTTCTTCAATAACTATGCACGGAATTATCCGCTGCCCGATCATCGGGGAATCCAGATCAAACTCGTCTTGCCGTCCGAGACGATCACGCTGCCCCGGAAACCCATCGATCTCGGTTCGGGAACCTACGGTATCTGGCCTGTCAACCTCGACCTCGACGGAATCTTGCTCAAGTACGCTACCGCCCAACCGCTGACCATGGTGCGCGAGGCGAACGCCGAGTACTACTTCTTCCTGGCACCGCCCGGGATTCAGCCGGAGTTTGCTTTTGATGAGCGCACTCTGACATCCCTGAATGCTGGCAAGGCCGTGATTTCGCGCGCATCCGGCGTTCGGTATGTTGGCGGAATCGTGCCCGGCCCTGGTATCGCGCTGAGCGTCCGATCAAAGACAGGCCAGACCGTGCATGTAATCGTGTTGACCCGATCCGAGGCGCAGAACCTTTGGAAGTTCACGGTGGCTGGCGGCGAGCACGTATTTCTTTCGCCGGCGGATGTTTTTTTCGACGATCGAAGCCTGCACCTTCGCGCCCGCGATGTTCGGCAGCTTCACTTCTCGGTTTTTCCCGCCCTGAAGAATGCCCCGGCCGCGAACGTGCCTCTCGAGCGAATTGGCCGTGACGGCGTGTTTGTTGCGTACTCCGCGGTCGTGCAGTCAAGACGAGTTTCCGTTCACTGGGAGCAAATTCGCGCGGCTGCTCCTTCCGCGCCGGGCGAAATGGGAAAGTACAATGCTATGGCTCCCGACGATTCCGACTTCGAGCGCGCCGGCGTGTGGCGCATCGTTCTGCCCGCGCATGCATTGGACGGGCTCAGTGACGTCTTCCTGCAGATTCAATATGCCGGAGATGTTGCGCGGCTCGAAGCGGGTCAGCGATTGCTGGCGGATGATTTCTACAAAGGGACGACCTGGGAAATCGGGGTGAAGCGATTCGCGCCCGAAGCCTTGGGCAAGAATCTGGAGCTCAAGATCATGCCGCTGCGCAAGGATGCCAAGATTTATCTGCCCCGTGATGCCTGGCCGCAGTTTCCTCCTAGCGGCGAAATCGCGGATGTGTCTGGGATTCGCGCGATGCCTGAGTATGAAGTGCGGGTGAGTTTAGGGAAGTTCTGAGCTCGCGTCTACGCTAATCCCTTCCGCGCCGAGAGTCTGGCTGTGACCCCTCCTAGTGGGTCTTTTGGAATCAAAGACTTAGCGTCGAGTTTGGCCAGGTCTTTGAGGAATAAGGACTTATTAGTAAAGTATTTATAAATCAACAAGTTAGCTAGGATTTTCGGGCGATTTTTACGGACGTTTCGAGCTATGTCTTTGAGAAATAAATACTTTAGTGGTCAGGACGCCGGAAAAAGCGAAGTAGGCTGCTAGGGTGCGCGGACAAGAATGTCCGCGCCACACCTGCGGGTGCAAAAAGGGACTTGACAAGGGAAGCGTTTCGCCGTAAAAACGCGGTGTAGTAAACGTTTGCTGGAAGCGACTCCAAAGACGGGTGGCTCAGCGAGAGGGCTTGGCAACGCTGGAATCAACAACCCAGGCTTTCGCTAGAACAAATCACATCACCAATCGCTGTGAGGGGAATCACAGACAAGGTGGCGCGCTAGTCTGTAGCTTTTGGGGGTGGCCCCGCTGGAATGCCCGGTAAACGTTTGCTGGCCATGGAGGCAAATATGCGCAGTCTTCGTTCCTTTGGTTTCTTCCTCCCGCTTTTGTTCGTCGTCCTCATCTTCGTCGCTCTCGTCGCGGTGAGCACTCAGAACGCGGCCGCCCAGACCAATCGTGCCTCGATCACCGGCACGATCACCGATTCCACCGGCGCGGTCGTGGCTGGCGCGGAAGTGACCGCCACCAACACGGGCACCAATGTGCCCACGAAGACCGTCTCCAATAAGGACGGCATTTACGTCATCCCCAACCTCTTTCCCGGGCCGTACTCGGTGGAATTCAAGAAGGACGGGTTTGAAGTCCTGCTCCGTTCCGCCGTCAACCTGGAATCTACCGAAGTCGCGCGCCTCGACGCCCGACTCAACGTGGGTAAGGTGAGTGAAACGATGACGGTCACGGCGGACGCGCCGGTGTTGGAGGAGGAGAGGCCGAAGGAAGGCACCAACATGAAGGGCAGTATCGTCGAGGGTCTCCCGCTAAGTATTTACGATGGCGGGCGCTTCATCGAGACTTTTGCCGTTGCCCTCACCCCGGGCTATTCGCCCTACAGCAGTCCCTATGGAGCTGTAGTCAATGGCGCCCAGTGGTTCACCAAAGATTACACAGTGGATGGCACTTCCGGCACGGCTAGCTTTCAGGGCAATTCCATGAACGGTGGTCCGGCTATGGAAGCTGTGCAAGAGGTGGAGTCACTAACCAGCGGACTGGATGCACAAAGCAGCATCACGGGCGGCGGCGTCATTGCCATGAACCTGAAGTCGGGCACCAATCAGTTTCACGGATCCGCTTTCCTTTACGGTCATAACGAATTGCTAGACGCCAACACCTGGAACAACGACTACTTCCACGAAAATAAACCAAAGAAGCGGGCCTGGGACTACGGGTTCAGCCTGGGTGGTCCGATTTATAAGAACAAGACTTTCTTCTTTGGAGCCTTCGAGCACTTCACGCAGGTCGACTGGCGGTTGGCTGGGGGCAGCCAGACGGTTCCAACTCTAAAGATGCTGGGCCTCGCCCCGGGAAGCACGGGCGCCGACTTCAGCGAATTGCTCGGAGCGGTCATCCCGGGCTCCATGGTGTACAACGAGGCTGGGCAGCTAATCCCGGCGCAAGTGAACATGATCTATGACCCCAATCCGCCGGCGGGCGTGTGCCCAAACCCACCGTGTCAGTTTACAGGCAATATCATCCCGACCAATCGGCTCAGCGTGACATCGCAAAAGGTAGCTGCCATTTACAAGCAGTACTACGCGCCACAGTACGGGGGCGTCGACAACAACTCTCGGGGGCTTCTTGCCAACGTGCCCACACAGACCCCCAATCAGTTCGTGGTGAAACTGGACCACGTCTTACGGGAACAGGATCGCTTGTCCGCCTCGTGGATTTACAACCGCAGGCCGGAACTGCTGGATGATACCGGTGGCGTATGGCAACAGGGCACGCAGAACGGCGGCCCGTTTTCGGACGCTCGCAACGTTTTTTACTATGACCACCAGATGCGCCTCAGCGAAAGCCATACCTTCAGCCCTCGTGTTCTGAACGTTATGAACTTCACCTATAACCTCGAGCACCAGAACGCCAATCCGACCGAACCTGGCAATTGGTCGTCGCAACTTGGGTTTGGCACCACCGGTGCGACTACATTTCCGTACATCAATTTCAACGACCAGTACGCCTACTACGGCCACAGCGAGAGCGCCATCGGCAGTGTGTGGCAAGGAAATTTCTCGGGAGTCAACGTCATCACGGGCGATGCGCTCACGTGGACGAAGGGACGCCACAATCTGACGTTCGGTGGCGACTTTGCGGCACGCCAGATCAATAGCCGCTCCGGTTCCGGGGCCCTCTCCTTTGATTTTCCTTTCTGGTACACGTCCGGCGCAAATTATCCCTATGATGGATTCAGCTTTGCCAGTTTCATGCTGGGCATGGCGGACAGGGCAAGTCAGTCTGTGGCGCACAACTTGTATGGACGGCAGAAAGAGCTGGATCTGTTTGCCCAGGATAACTACAAGGTCTCGTCTAAGCTCACCCTGAGCATGGGGCTGCGCTGGAACTACAATTTCCGTTTTCATGAGAAATACGGGAACTGGGCCAATTACGACCTCAACGCCATCAACCCGAACTACAATGCTCCCGGGTTGCTGACCTTTGCCAGGAATGGCGGGGACAGTTTTGAGAAGAACGAATACGCGAAGAACTTCGGGCCGTCTTTTGGTTTTGCGTACGCGTTGAAGCCGAAGACTGTAGTCCGGGGCTCCTTTGGTCTCATTTACAACCCTCCGGGCCTGGATTTCGCCGAGGGCGTGCCCAACGCCTTTGCGCCGCAACTGGGCGTCAACCAGACGGGCGCCATTGCGAATTGGGACAATGGCTATCCGGGCACTGTTACCAAACCCGACGCCAACACGCCGCCCACGTCTCCCGCCCTGTTTCCGGTTACATTCACTGATCCTCGCGCCTTGCGCGTCGGTTACGTCGAGCAATTCAACTTTGGCATCCAACAGGAATTGACACCGAATACGAGGCTGGAAATCTCTTACGTGGGCAATCGCGGCCACCGCTTGACCGATAGTTCGCTGGCGTGGAATGAGGGCCCAGCCTCGACTTTTCAGCGGTTGTCAAAGCAAGGTCTTGACTGGAACTGGGTCTGCGATGCGGCAACCGCCGCCTCGTACGGCGTCCCTTATCCATCCGGGAACAAGTATGTATACGGGAACTTCTGTGGCTCTGTGCTTGCAGCGATGGCGCCCTCTCCGCAACTGGCCGACGCAGAGGGTAATTATTGGGGCTACGCCAACTTGTTGTACGCGGGACTGCCAAACGGTCAGAGCTTCTACGATTCGATGGTGGTGGACGTTGTCAAGCGTACCGGCCGTGGCTTGACCATGGACATGAGTTACACCTGGTCACGGCAGGAGGGCGACTCATTTTCCGCACAACAGGGAGGTAACGGCTACTACACCGGCGTTCAGGATTTCAGCAACATGAGGCAAGCAGCTCATGCCATCACGGGATATGACTTAGCCCACATCGTGAAGGGTTTCGTCAGTTATGAGCTCCCGTTTGGCAGGGGGCGGCAGTGGCTCAATGGCGGAGGGAGAGTTGCGAATGCGATGGCCAGCGGATGGACGACTACCGCGATCGTCAGGTACAACTCAGGCCAACCGTTCGCAGTCAGTGCGGCCAATCCCCACTGGCCGCTCTGGGGCAACATTTACCCGCAGTTCAACCTGGCCGGCTACACGGGACCGAACAGCACGAGTCATTTCGCACCCTTGCCGGCCAACTGGCAAGGTCCTCCTCCCGCAAGTAACATCTATATGCCGTCGACCGTGGCCAGCAATCCTGCGGCAGGAGTGCTCCCGCCGTCGCCGTCGACTTCGGCCCTGCGTTGCCCGGGCGAAGCCCATGAAGATGTTAGCGTGCTGAAGAACTTCACGATGGGCGAGGAGAGACAGTATCGGCTGCAACTCCGCGGGGAGTACTACAACCTTTTCAACCGCCACACCTACTTGATCCAGGGTTGCGATAGCCTGCGATCCGACGTCGGTTCGAGCAGCTTCGGGCAAATTCTGTCCGTCCTTGACGGTCCGAGAAATGCACAGTTTGGCATTCGCTTCGAGTTCTAGCGGCTGTGAGTGAATCATCGGGCAACTCCGTGAACTTGCGGGTTGCCCGGTCGTTCTTACGACGACCGCTGTTACCCAGTCTGGCTAGTTACAGGATGCTTGGAGCCGATATGCAAGCCGCTAAGGCATCTCGCCAGAGTCTTTGGCTATGTATCGTTTTACTGATGGCGGGAGGGCTCGGCAGCTTAGGGAAGCAGAGCAGCCAGGGCAGCGCGGGGAGTCTGCAGAAATCAGGAACCACTTACTACGTTGACTCGGCGTCGGGTAACGACGTCCACAACGGTACCTCCCCGTCCACGGCCTGGAAGACGCTCGCGAAAGTGAACGCGACTGTTTTTTCCCCCGGCGATCGCATTCTCTTTAATTCCGGTTCGATATGGACGGGACAGCTCTGGCCGAAGGGGTCCGGAACCGAGGGCCAGCCGATCGTGATCGACGAGTACGGCGGCGAGGCCAAGCCGGTTATCAATGGCAATGGCGCGGCCGAGGATGCCGTCCTGCTGAAGAATCAGGAGTATTGGGAGATTCGCAATCTCGACGTGACTAACACGGGCACATCTCCGGGAGTTCGGCGCGGGGTTCGCGTCATGGCCGTCGATTACGGCGAGGCGCATCACGTCTACATTCAGAATCTTGACGTCCACGACGTCAACGGCAGCAATGAGGTGAAAGAGAACGGCGGGATCACTTATCACTGCGCTGGGGACAAGAAGCCGAGCCGCTTTGTGGATCTGCGGATCGAGGGCAATCACATCCGCCACGTGGATCGCAGCGGTATTTTTGGTTCATCCACACATTGGGTGCGCTCGAAGTGGTATCCGAGCCTGGGCGTGGTGATCCGGAACAATGTACTCGACGATATTGGCGGTGACGGAATTGTGAACGTTGCGACGGACGGCGCTCTCGTCGAATATAACGTCGTCGCCCATGCCAGCCAGCGGTCGCAAGACTACAACGTGGGCATCTGGCCGTGGAGTGCCGACGACACGGTCGTGCAGTTCAACGAAGTCTACGGCACACGCGGCCAACACGATGCGGAAGGCTTCGATTCCGACTGGAACAGCCGGAATACCGTCATCCAATACAACTACAGCCACGACAATGAGGGCGGATTTTTGCTGATTTGCAACGAGGGATCGCAGGGTCCGGAGGTCAGCGCGGGGAATACCGGCACGATTGTGCGCTACAACATCAGCCAGAACGATCATCATCGGGGGATTAAGCTCTCGGGTCCGGTGAAGAACACGCTCATCTATAACAACACAATCTACGTTGCGAAAGGGGAGAACGTGGATGTGGTTCTCCACACCGATTGGACGGGATGGGCTTCGGATACTTACTTCTATAACAATATCTTCTATGTCGACGGCACGGCGCGATTCTCGTACGGGGTGTCGGGCAATAGGGATGGGTCTTATGTGACGGCGGCGGGCCCGGGCAAAAGCACCAACAATATATATGACTACAACGTGTACTACGGATTGCCGGCGGCCGACGATGCGCATGCGCTGACGCTGGATCCTCTGATGGTAAACCCCGGCCACGCCGGCCTTGGCCGGAATACAGTTTCGGGGTATGCATTGCGAAAGCGCTCTCCCGCGATCGATTCTGGAAAGAGGATCGAAAATAGCGGCGGCAGAGATTTCTTTGGCGTGACCGTTCCGCAATGCGGCGGGATAGATCGCGGGGCGATGGAAGCCACCGCGTGCGGGACCAGGTAAGTCGGGCACGGTATGGATATCCGGGAAATCGCAAAACGCGCGAAGGTTTCGACCGCGACGGTCTCGCGGACGATCAATCGCATCCCGACCGTCAATCCGGCGATGGCGAAACGTGTCTGGAAGGTGGTGAACGATCTCGGATATTTTCCCAACAGCCAGGCGCGGGCGCTGGTTTCGGGCCGGAGCCGTATTTTCGGCCTGATCGTTTCCGAGATCACCAACCCGTTTTTTCCCGAGATCGTACAGGTCTTCGAAACGATTGCGGTTCAGAACCATTACGAAATACTGCTGACCTCCACGGTGCACGATTCCAAGCTCATGGAGAGTTCCGTCCGCCGCATGATCGAGCGCCGGGTCGATGGCGTGGCGGTGATGACGTTCGGCATGGAAGATTTGCTGCTCGAAGACTTGAAAGTGCGCAACGTCCCGCTGGTGTTCGTGGATGTCGGACCGGCGCTGCCGAGAGTGAGCAACATACGGATTGATTACCTTCATGGCATCCGCCAGGCGGTGCAGCATCTGGCGGCGCTGCGTCATGAGCGCATCGCGTTTATCACCGGTCCCTTGAGCCTGCGATCGGCTGTGGCCCGCAAGAATGCGTTCCTGCGGTCGATGGAGGAAATCGGCCTGGCGGCGCGGCCGGAACTCGTCATCGAGGGCGACCACACGCTGGAGGGCGGCATGTCCGCAATGGCCAAGTTGCTGGCCGTGCCCACCCCGCCCACCGCGGTTCTTTGCTCGAATGACATGACTGCGATCGGGGTGATGCGGCAGAGCTACGAGGAGAAGATTTCGATTCCGCGCGATTTGTCGGTGGTCGGGTTCGACGACATCCGACTGGCGCAGTTCGTATTGCCTCCGCTCACCACCGTGCGAATGTCGCAATCGGAACTGGCACGCCTGGCTTTTCACGCGCTGTTGTCGGACGTAAAGCGCGAAACCCCGGCGCCGAATGGGACGGAGTATGCCCTTGAAACCAGCCTGGTGCTGCGGGAGTCCACCGCCCTGGCGCCTGGGTTGGGGACGCGCGTTAACAAGCCCTAGTTCGGAGACTTTCTATGCTTCTGCAAGCACTGCGCGAGGAAGTACTGGACGCCAATCTCGAATTGGTGCGTCGCGGACTCGTGCTCTACACCTTCGGCAATGCCAGCGGCATTTCGCGCAAGGATGGATTGGTCGCCATCAAACCTAGCGGCGTGCCTTACGAAGACCTGGCGCCGGAGCACATGGTGATTACCAAGCTGGACGGAGAGATCGTCGAGGGTGAACTTCGCCCTTCTTCGGATTTGCCGACTCACCTGGAGATTTACAAACATTTTCCCCACGCGGGTGGTGTCGCCCACACGCATTCGGAGTTCGCGACCGCCTGGGCACAGGCTGGCATGCCCATTCCCTGTTTTGGAACGACGCACGCCGACTACTTCCACGGCGAAGTGCCGGTCACACCTGCCCTAACCCCCGATGAGATTGCCACCGACTATGAGAAGAACACGGGCTTGGTAATCTGCCGGCTGTTTCGGCAGCTTGATCCTGACGCCGTGCCTGCCGTGCTGGTGGCCGGACATGGCCCGTTCTGCTGGGGAGCGACGGCCGCGCGAGCCGCCCACCATGCGGTCATTCTCGAGGCGGTGGCCCGGATGGCTTACTACACCCGAACTTTGGCTGGGGAGGCTTCGCCGCTCGGCCGCGCACTTCACGACAAACATTTTCTACGTAAGCACGGACAAGACGCCTACTACGGCCAGGTAAGAACGAAATGACTCACCTCCCCGCATTGCTGGCTGCATCCACGCTGGTCCACCTGGCACCGGTGGATTTTGCCATTATCGTTTTCTATTTCGCGCTGGTTTTGGCGATTGGACTGTATTTGAAGGGGCGAGCCAACACCGGCGAGGACTTCTTCATGGCGGGACGCGAGATGACCGCGTGGGTGGCGGGCCTGGCGTTCTTGTCGGCAAACTTGGGGTCGCTCGAACTGATGGGTTGGGCCGGCAATGCCTATAAGTACGGCATCCTCGCGGCCCACTGGTATTGGATCGGCGCCATACCCGCGATGTTGTTCCTGGCGCTGGTCATGATCCCGTTCTATCACATCTGTAAAACGCATTCGGTTCCCGGATATCTTAAGCTGCGTTACGGAGAACCGAGCCGCGCATTATCGGCCATTTCTTTCGGCTTCATGACCGTGTTGATGAGCGGCATCAACATGTACGCCATGGCCGTGGTCATGAAAGTCGTTCTCGGCTGGAACATGCACGTCAGCATCTGGGTTTCGGCTTTAACCGTAGCCGTCTACGTCGCGCTCGGCGGACTCCGCTCCGCGATTTTCAACGAAGTTCTCCAGTTCTTCCTGATCTGGGCGGGAGCGTTGCTGATTCCGATCCTCGGCCTGATCGAAGCGGGTGGCTGGAGCGGTCTCCAGGCAAGGATTCTGCACAATCTCACCGAATTGAATGTCCCGCACCAGGGCGCCTATACGCACCTGTGGTCCACGCTCGGCAACTTTGGCAACAATCCGATGGGCATCAACTGGATCGGCATCGTCTTCGGCCTGGGCGCCGTGATCTCAATGGGATACTGGACGACGGACTTTCTTGTGGTGCAGCGCGTCCTGGCGGCGAAGGATCTGCGCTCCGCCGAACTCGCTCCCATCATCGGCGCGGTATTCAAAATGGCAGTTCCCTTCATCGTGATTCTGCCGGGATTGTTAGGTATCGCGTTGCTGCGAGACCCGCAGGGTCACCTGATTCGACTGGTAGATGCGAAACTCGCCTGGTCGCCTGCGGGGCAGGCGCAGGGATTGCACGGCTATGACGAAGTCTTGCCGCTCATGCTGGCGCGTTACTGCGGGCCGGGTCTCCTCGGCCTCGGCGTCACCGCCCTGATGGCCGGCTTCATGTCGGGCATGGCGGGCAACGTCAGTGCGTTCGGAACCGTGTGGACCTATGACATCTACGGAGCCCTGATCAACAAGAACGCATCCGACGTATCGAAAGTGAAGATTGGCCGCTGGTGCACGATTATCGGCATTCTCATCAGCATTGTTACAGCCTATTTCGCAAAGGGTATGCCCAGCATCATGGACTACGTGCAGGCGCTGTTCAGTTTCTTCATCGCGCCGCTGTTTGGCACCGTCCTGATCGGGATGCTCTGGAAACGCGCCACCTCGGCCGGCGGCTTCTGGGGATTGTTTGCCGGCACCATGTCGTCGATCGGAATGTACACCTGGGTAAAACTCGATCCCGGAGCCGTGAAATACGTGGCGCTGTCCCTGCAAGCGCAGGATCAGGCGCAGAACATGTTCCGCGCCTTATGGTGCGGACTGATCGGTGCGCTCGTCACAGTCATCGTGAGTCTGCTGACGAAGCCCAAGACCGACGCCGAGTTAGCCAACCTGGTCTACGGGTTGACGCCGATTCCCAAGACCGAGCACGCCTCGCTCTTCCATCGTCCACTATTCTGGGCGGCGGTGGTCGCCGGGGTGTTTGTCATTCTGCAGATCGTTTTCTGGTAGCGAGGAACGTTGAGGGAGGAACAATGAAATCCGGCGGTTCCTTATCGATATGGTTTTTCATCGGCGTGTCGATGCTGGTGAATGGTATTTTGATCACCGGAGCGGGCCTGTGGGAACTTGCCTCTCATGCGGATAATCCAGTGCTGAGGCTGAATCACCACGCCAGTATCTGGTGGGGCGGGGTGTTGCTGATTTTCGGCGCTGTGTACTGCTACCGTTTTTCGCCGGCGCGGGAACGGGCACGGAATGCCGGTACTCCCTAGATTGCGTTAATTGCGGAATTCAAAGATGAAGAAGGGTGTGTATGTCTAAAAAGAAAATGACGATGGGCGTCATCGTTGGGAACCGGGGTTTCTTTCCCGATCATTTGGCCAAGACCGGCCGGGAAGAATTGATGCGCGCACTCGAGAACGCTGGCATGGACGGTGTTGTGCTCGGCCCCGAGGAGAGCAAGCACGGTGCGGTCGAGACGCACGAGGAGGCGAAACGCTGCGCGGCGTTGTTTCACAAGAATCGAGAGCGACTCGACGGCGTCATCGTAGCTCTGCCCAACTTTGGGGATGAGCGCGCCATTGCCGATACCCTGCGCCTGGCGCGCTTGAACGTCCCCGTGCTGGTGCAGGCCACGCCGGACACTCCCGCGAAAATGACCATCGCTGCGCGGCGCGACAGTTTTTGCGGCAAGATGTCGGCCTGCAACAACCTCCGGCAGTACGGTATTCCCTACTCCCTGACCAGCCTGCACACGGTAAGTCCGGATTCCGCGGACTTTCAAAAAGACTTGGCGTGGTTCGGCGCCGTGTGCCGCATCGCAAACGGACTGCGCAATCTGCGGGTCGGCAGCATCGGCGCGCGCCCGGCAGCCTTCAACACGGTGCGCTACAGCGAGAAACTGCTGGAAGCGCAGGGCATTTCCGTCGAAACCATCGACTTGTCAGAAATCTTCGGGCGCATCGCGCGCACGAAGGATGACGATCCTGCCGTCGAAAATAAGTTAGACGAGATCCGCAAGTATGTGACCACGGATGGCATTCCACGGCCCGCATTGATCAAGATGGCGAAACTCGGCACGGTAATCGACGGCTGGATGAAACAAACCGACGTGACGGTCAGCGCGGTGCAGTGCTGGACCTCCATGGAGGAATTCTTCGGGGTCGTGCCCTGCACCATCATGAGCATGATGAGCAACAACCTGATTCCGAGTGCCTGCGAAGTCGACGTCTGCGGCACCATCAGCATGCATGCCCTGGCCCTGGCGTCAGAAACTCCCAGCGCGCTGCTCGATTGGAACAACAACTACGGAGACGATCCCGACAAGGCCGTCTGCTTTCACTGCAGCAACCTGCCCAAACACTTTTTCCAGGACGTGCGCATGGATTTCCAGCAAATCATCGCCGGCACAGTCGGGAAGGAGAATACGTTTGGAACCTGTGTGGGCCGCGTGAAAGCGGGAGCGATGAGTTTTGCCCGCTTCTCCACCGATGACACGGCCGGCGTCATGCGCGGCTATACCGGCGAGGGCGCGTTCACCGACGACCCGCTCAACACTTTCGGCGGAGCTGGAGTCGTCCGGATTCCGCACCTGCAGCGGCTTTTGCATTACATCTGCGAGAACGGCTTCGAGCATCACGTGGCCGCGAATTTCTCGACGGTGGCCGGCGCGATCCACGAAGCCACCACGCGGTATCTCGGCTGGCAGATGTACCGGCACTGTAACTAGAGGCAGAAGATGGCGATTGTTGCGGGAGTGGATTTCGGCACCTTGAGCGTTCGTGTTTCCCTGGTGGACAGCAGCCGTGGACTCATTGCGTCCGCCGCCGCCGAGTATCCCCGGCATCGCAAGAAAGAGGACCCTGAATACGCCACCCAATCGCACGACGACCATATGCGCGCCTTGGCGGCAGCGACCCGGCAGGCAGTGAAAGACGCCGGAATGAGTGGCGATCAGGTCGAAGCCATTGCGCTGGATACGACAGGCTCCACCGTGGTTCCGGTGGGCGAGGGCATGGTGCCGCTCGACGATTACTACCTGTGGTGCGATCACCGCGCAAAAAATGAAGCGGCCGAGATTACGGAACGGGCGCATAAGGAGGGGCTGGAAGCGATCCAGTGGTGCGGAGGCGTGTACTCGTCGGAATGGGGTTTCGCCAAATTACTCCACTGGCTGCGTCACAATCCTGACAAACGCGAAAAGTTCGTCTCCGCCTTCGAACATTGCGACATGGTTGCCGCCACCCTGTGCGGCATCACGAATCCTGCGAACGTCAAACGCAGCGTGTGCGCCATGGGCCACAAGTGGATGTGGAATCCCGCGCTGGGCGGCCTTCCGCCGGAGAGTTTTCTCATAAAGGTTGACCCGCTGCTGGCGGGCGTCCGGGCCAAGTTAGACGGCACATACGCGACTTCCGATCAACTCGCCGGCCATCTCTCGTCGTACTGGGCGGAAAAACTGGGATTACGCGCGGGCATCCCCATCCCGGTGGGCGCCTTCGACGCGCATTGGGATGCCATCGGCGCCGGAGCGAAAGAAGGCGACGTGGTCAACGTCGTCGGCACCGCCACCTGCGTTATGGCGTACGTGAAACATGCGGAGTTGATTCCTGGCGTTTGCGGAGTGGTCGACGGAAGCGTTCATCCGCAGTACACCGGCGTTGAAGCGGGTCTCTCGGCCACGGGCGACATTTTTAGTGCCATTGCGCGGCGGGCGAATACTACGGTGGCGGAACTGAGCAAGGGTGTGGAGAACTACTGCGCCGGCCAGACCGGATTGCTGCGCCTGACCTGGGACAACGGCGACCGCACCGTGCTGGTGAATCCGAATCTGGGCGGCATCACCATCGGCTGGAACCTGCAGCACACCGCGCAGGATGAACTCTTTGCCGCCATCGAGGGCACGGCATTTCACACGCGCGTGATCCTGGACCGGATGAGCGAGTATGGCGCGTCGACGACCCGAGTCAT
>Ga0187819_10000228_pt1 | contig 26930 bp, 20 predicted proteins | sample NC_wetland_sal_i_15_FD_132411 | JGI IMG/M metagenome (GOLD analysis project Ga0187819, IMG submission 132411) | Wetland sediment microbial communities from Neuse River Estuary, North Carolina, USA - SO4_4 | ecosystem: Environmental > Aquatic > Freshwater > Wetlands > Sediment | place: USA... | reverse complement strand
TTCGGCATCCTGGACCAGCCGCGGCTGCCCGTGCCGGGCGAGGCCCGGAAGCTGAGCCCGCGCGAGCGCCAAGTGCACGAGGGGCTGATCGAGAATCTCTCCAACAAGGAAATTGCCTCGCGGCTGAATCTTTCCGAGCGCACTGTGAAATTCCATGTCTCCAACGTGCTGGCGAAGCATCGCGTGCGCCGCCGCGCCGATCTGATTCTGCAGAATTACCACGCGCGGCCGTTCTCCCCCACGGAAAAGCCTTCCGGCGAATGACCTGTCCTTCCGGCCGGTCTCCGGGCCAGCGCTTGCCCCTGTCCTCCAACCCGACTTCCCACCAGTAGTTTTCTCGCGGCGCAAGCGTGTACCGTCAGCTTCTGGCGTGGGTTCGCCCGCAGCGCCCGTGCCCAGAGGGAAGCGATGACACGATTGGGGTTGGATTACAACTACGGCGGCAATGAGCAATCCGAGGCGATTCAGGTGTTTCGCTTCGGCCTGGCGCACCTGAGAGATGGGCAGAGCTTTGAGGCCCTGGCGGCGTTCCGCCAGGCTGCTTCGCTCGAGCCCCAAAACCCGTACTTCCTTTCCTATTACGGCTTGGCGCTCGGACAGACCTCGCGGAATTGGGATGAAGCGGAGGCGCTGTGCCTGGCAGGACTCCGGAAGCGGCGCCAAGTCCCGCAACTTTACCTGAACCTGGCCGACTTGTACCGGTTGCACGGACGCGTGGCGGATGCCGTGGAAATCCTCAACGACGGTATGCGTTACACGGCCAGCGACGGCCGGCTGGTAGAAGCGCTGGCGACGTTCGGCGCGCGGCGGCCTCCGGTGCTCTCGTTCTTGGGACGCAACCATCCGCTGAACAGGTATCTCGGCAGGGTGCGGCACAGAACGCTGGGATTATTCCATCGAGGCCGGAAGCACCGCTAGGAGTAGGGTCGAAAACCCGGCGTGGTGACAGCCGGGCCTAGGATCCCCCCAAAATTCTCTCAGTCGCCTCGGAGTTAATCCCGATTCCGCAGGAACGAGTAGTGGGATCGGTCACTCGGTGAATAAGTACCCGTCCAAATCCCTCGGGCCAGCGAGCAAATGGTCCACAAGTGCCCTGCCGGGGCGCTGCCTATCGGCATCCTTGAGCAGTTTTTGTTCTTCGGACAAATTTGAAGGTTGACTGGAAAAAAGAGCTGCACTATGATTTCGCGCTGTTGCAAATAGCTTGCAAATGAGTCGCAGCGGGGCCGCGCTGTAGGGGGGCCCTGAGCGCATCGTTCTCCCCAATCCCCCGAGAAGCTCGTGAGAGCACGGCGAGAGGAAACAAGGCCGATCGGGTGAGCGGTGAGATCTTAATGCAATCTATTTGCATATGAGGCCAGGGTTCCCTCCGCCTTCTGACCAGCGGCGATGCAGGGAACCTGTCAGATCCTGAATCCTGAATCGGGGGGCATGGTGAGAAACGCCGGAGGATGTCGAGGCCATTTATATGCAAATTATTTGCATCACGCCTGCAGGTGGATTCCGCTCCTAGCCCTGTGGCTCTTCATCGCGCCATGCATGCACGCACAGGAAAGTCCCTACATCGTGACTTACGATCATTACCTGGAGGAACCGGGAAGCCTGGAGGTGGAGTATTACTCCACGTTTGGGACGCAACGCGGGGGCAACGACTTCCACGCCTTTTGGGCGGAATTTGAATACGGCGTCAAGGCCTGGTGGACCACCGAGTTTTACGTCGACGGCCAGACCACCTTCCACGACAGCACCGTGTTCACCGGCATCCGGTGGGAAAACCGCTTCCGTCCGCTGCAGCGCGAACATTTCATCAACCCGGTGATTTATATCGAGTACGAACAAACCAAAGGTGGGGACAAGATTTTGAAGGAAGTGGAAGGCCACGATGTCCAATCCGATTACGCCGTTCCCAACGCTGTTGCCGACAAGGAACTGGACCACGAACTGGAGCTCAAGCTGTTGCTCTCCCGGCAGGTGAAGGGCTGGAATATTGCCTTGAACACGCTGTCCACAAAGAACGTGTCGCCGGACAATCCCTGGGAGTTCGGCTATGCCCTGGGCGCAAGCCGGCCGCTGGCGCTCAAGGCCTCACCGAAGCGTTGCAATTTGTGCGCCGAGAACTTCAACCTCGGGGTGGAAATGTATGGAGGTCTGGGCGACGCGCGAAGTTTCGGTCTGCACGACACGTCGCATTATCTGGCGCCTGTGGGGGCCTTGAACCTTCCTTCCGGCTGGACTCTACGGCTCTCGCCTGGTTTCGGATTGAATGACAATAGCCACCGCTTCCTGCTGCGCTGGGGAGCATCGCGGGAATTCTCCGGGTTTGGGGAGATAGTGGGCCGTATCTTCGGAGGCGGCCGATGAGGAGCAAACGGGAGTGCCTCGTATCGATCGGAGTCTGGCTGCTGGCAGTCATGGGATTGCTCGCCCTGGATATCTCCCCGGGGCTCGCACAGCAAGGGAAGGCGGAGAACGAACAGCAGGTTCATGCGGTGATTACAAAAGTTCCGGAGAAGGATCGCGTGAGGCCCAATCCACTGGAGAGCGATCCGGACGCAGTGGCAGCGGGCGGGAAGCTGTTCGAGCAGCACTGCGCGGAGTGTCACGGGAAGAAGGCGGAAGGCACAAGAAGGGCCCCTACCCTGTTGGGACGCGACGTCCAGCAGGCGACCCCCGGCGCCCTCTTCTGGGTGGTGACCAATGGAGTAGTGCGCCGCGGCATGCCGGTTTGGTCCAAGCTGCCGGAACCCGAGCGTTGGCAAATCGTGACGTTCCTAAAGTCATGGAAGGCCAGCCAGAATGACAAGGAGCGCGGCCGGTAAGGGGGCTGTCTCCCGATCACTTGAGCGTGGACTTCCAGACCGGCTGGCGCGGGCTGAAGGCCCACGTGCTGGTGCGCGACACGCGCGCCACAAAGTTTGCTTACGAAATCGTGGAGATTGACCTCGAAGAGCGCGCCAAGCTGCGCCGCCTGCTGGAGGACGCGCTGGCCCGCACCGCGTAGCGCCCTGCCTCGTTGTGCGTTACCGCCAGTCTAAATGCATTCGTTGCGGCTACTTCTTCGGTTTCTCCTCAAAGAAGCTTCTGTGGTAGTGAGAGACGTGTTCTTTACCATCATTCTCGTCGAGGAGATCCAGGTCCACCCCTCCCATAGTTACGGTCTCCCGCAGATAGTATGTTTTTCCTTTTTCAATCATGAGGCTCAGTAAGCCGCGATTGGGTCCAACCGCCGAACAGAAGTAATGAGGTCCCGGATCGGTCTCAATGTAGAAATAGTTCCCGATGCGGTTTACGCCCACCCATTTCCCGTCCATGGCCAGCTTTGTTTGGCCGGCCGCACCCACAATGTTTTTCGTGCGGATGACATAGATGAGCCCCTTATCCGGCGCCGGCTGGGAAAGCACCTGCGGTCCCTTGTAGGTATGATGCAACAGGCGAACATGCGAAGGGCCACAGGCAAGCTGCTTCAAAAGCTTTGCGGTTTCGTCGGCGCTCCTCTGCTTCTGCTGGCCCTCCGGCGCCGGCGCGCTTTGCGGCGGGGCGGGAGCGATTTCCTGGGCGCGCACCATCCGCGGCGCGGTTTGCACAAGCAGCATCGCGACGCATGCTCTCCGGGCAAATGTCATGGGGGGCCGCTTTTCTCCCGGGGACTCGCGCCTGCAATCACAAATTTGGACGGATCGAGCAGGTGGTCGCCAATGATGCCGGCCGTGATTTCCGCCCCCTCTGGAATCTTCGCGCTGTCTCCCTTGACATAAACGAGAAACAGGAGCGGTGTAGCGGCCATCCCCACGGTCGCGCCCGTAAGATACCGCGCGCGATGCCCCCCACCCGTCGCGTCCTTCACCGCGCGCACGGGCACGAGTTCACCGTCGGCAAGGCGAACGCCTTCGATCTTTAACTCCAAGGTGCCTCCGCGTCCCGCGCTGCGCTTTGCCTGGGCCTTGGTCACAATGGCCTCCGCAGGACTGTGCGCCGGGATGGCCACCAAGTTGCCGACGAGTACCGGCTCGACCACTTCAACAGGCACCTTTTCCCCGGCAATGACTTGAGAAGAATCGACTGCGCGAACAAATCTCAAGCGGACTGTCGTACCGTCGGCAAGCTCTGGTTTGGGATTGCTTGCTGATGGGGTGGAGTGATCAGCCTGCTGCGAGGACTTGTCCGGAACGGAATCCGGTTTTCGCTCCTGCTGGAGCGCTCGAGGATTCAGTGGCGCACGGTTTGCCGCGAATGCGCTCGCCGGCACATTCAAGCTTATGTTGAAGGCAAGAAGAACTGCGAGGGTCGTGCTGCACAACACTTTCTCAACAGATTCGGGGAGTGACGGCGCCTCGTAGCCGGAATCGGTCACTCGCAGACCGAGCTTACTGCTCACTGACGTTTTTGGGCGAGTGCGCATAAACGTCTAACCCGGAATTTGCGATTTGGCCTCTAGCTTGCGCATCGTACGCTTCTCCTGCCCTGGACACAACGATTTGGCCACCGGAGCAAGCTCCAGCGAGGCCGCGGGGTTCCAATGGCTCGTTTTTGCCCCCCTGACGAGCGCCGCTTGCTGTCGCGGAGCCGATTTCTCAGACAGTGCTCACTTCAAACTCGGCAGGTTCCGGGATCCGCGTCTTGATCCGAACGCCCGCCCTTTCGGGTTTTGGGCGACTCCCCTTATGATGTCACCCATCGGGGCCGTTCCTGGCAGAAGGCAGCGGGAGACTCACGCATGCATCGCTTGCAGAAATTCGTCTTGGTTCGCTGGTTCTGCGCGTTCGTCCTGGCCTGCTCAGTTGCTTCGGCATGTCAGGCGCAGGGAATCGCCCCGGTCATCACGGTTGAGCATGGCCCGAACGCTCCGCAGCAACTCGCAAAACCTTATGTGATCCTGGTGTCCCTCGATGGCTTCCGTTACGACTACCCGAAGCGATTCGGCGCTCCTCACCTCCAGGAACTGGCTGCGCGTGGCGCCAGTGCACCTGAGGGAATGATTCCCGCGTATTCCTCTGTCACCTTCCCGAATCACTACACCATCGTAACCGGCCTATATCCCGAACATCACGGCATCGTGGCCAACACTTTTTATGACCCGGCTCGCGATGCCGTCTATAGCTCCCGAGATCCAGCGAGCGTCACAGATGGCACCTGGTACGGTGGGACCCCGCTCTGGGTCCTCGCCGAGCAGCAGGGCATGCGTTCTGCCTGCTTCTTTTGGGTCGGGTCCGAGGCGGACATTCAGGGAACACGTCCCACCTACTACTTGAAATACGACGCCGCTTTCCCCAATGGGAAACGTGTGGAACAGGTACTAGCCTGGCTTCGCCTTCCGCCACAGCAGCGTCCCCACTTCATCACTCTCTATTTCTCAGACACCGACTCCGCCGGGCACCAGTATGGCCCCGACAGCCCGCAGGTAGCCGACGCGGTGCATGAGTTGGATTACCAGATCGGAAAGCTCGTTGCCGGAATCCAGCAGTCGAATCTGCCCGTGGATCTGATTGTGGCGGCCGATCACGGTATGGCCAAAGTGGAAGGCCCCACCGTGTACCTCGACCAGTACGGGTTGGACCCGTTGTGGTTCAAGCGCATCGTCGGTACAGCCTTCTATGCGAAGTCGGAAGCCGACGCGCAGAGCGCCTACGAGGCGCTGAAGGGGAAGAGCGACAAGTTTCTCGTCTATCGTCGCTCCCAGGTTCCGCCGGATCTTCATTTTGACAGCAATCCGCGAGAGGGTGATCCCGTAATCGTTCCCACGGGGCCTTACTACCTGTCTTTCGCCCCGGACCCGCAAAGGCCAAATGCGCCGCCCGCAGGCGCTCACGGCTATGACGCGAGCCGGATGCCAGAAATGAAAGCCATCTTCTTTGCTGCCGGGCCGGACATCCGCCCGCAGGTCACTCTCCCGCCTTTCGAGAACGTGAACATCTATCCGTTGGTCGCCAGAATCCTGGGTCTGGAGATCACGCATTTGAACACAGGCCCTATTGACGGAAGGCTGGCTGTCCTCCAGCCGATCCTGAAAGCGCCACGCTGATTCGAAATCTTCGCCTCTGGCTTCTGGGACGCCCGCCAGCCTTCGCGGAAAGACAGTCGCGCCGCAGGCGCGGTCCGATCTATGGGCCACCTGCCTGGACATTTGGCCGGGGCCGGAGGGCTATGGTCCGGTGACGCCGTTTAGCGGTAAGAATCTTCCAAGGTTCTCAAGGATGTGTTGCGCGATTACCAGCCCAAATCGCGCATTCGCTCGAGGATGACTTCGGTGTAGTGACTCATGTGATCGGGCCGTCGCTTCAGGGGCAACGGGAGAACGGCAGCGAGTTGGGCCGACTGTTCCCGGTCGATATTCCGGGCCGAGGTCCGGTAGTAGTAGCGACACGCCGACTCCGCACCATAAATACCAGGGCCCCATTCGACCACGTTGAGGTAAAGCTCCAGAATGCGCTGCTTGCGGAGGACCAATTCAGCCACCGGGACAAGCGTGAACTCGGCGCCCTTGCGGAGGATGGAGCGGCCCGTTCCGAAGAACAGGTTTTTTACCAGTTGCTGCGTAATGGTGGACCCTCCGCGAACGCGGCCGCCTTCCACATCGTTTTCCGCAGCGATTTCTATCGCATGCCAATCGAATCCATGATGCTGGTAGAAGCGCTCGTCTTCAGCAGCGATGACAGCGTGCTGTAAATCGGGCGAGATTCGGCTCAGCGGAACGAATTCGTAGCGTTTGTGATACGGCCTGTGGTGAATCCAGGCCTGCAAGCGGCGCTCGATGTGCACCGCGGTGGTTGGTGGATCGATCCACCGGACTGCCACAAGCATCAGCGCGGCGAGCGACCAAAGAAGCGCGACTCCGATGACAAACCATCGAACGAGGGATCGGAGAGAGCCTCCCCGAAGCGGGGCCGGGTGGTGTGTGTCTGGATTTTCTGTCACATTTCAGAATAATCGTTTGGGCTGGATTGGCATAGTGCCCGGTTACCCGGCAATGCGGAAATAATCTCGCGGCCAGAGTCCCAGGGGGCGCCTGGTCCACGCCATTCGGAAATATTGGCACTTTGTCGCTGGCGTGTTCACGCCGGTGCTGGCGAAGTCGAATCGGAGCCCGAGACCCCTCTGCCGGGCTCCCGCTGACCGCTGCATGCGCAATGCGTTGCTTCTGGCGTCAGTTCTGGAAAGGGCACCAAGCCCAGGCACGATTCTGAATCGAAATGAGATTTGTGCTAAAACCACTTGCATGCGATCCCTGCTCTTGCCTCTGACTCTTTGTTTGATTTGCGCCCCAACTTTCACACAGAGCCGCGTTGCCGTTTTCGGCGGCCCTCCGTCTGGGCGGACGGTCGTCTGGATTCTCGGCGCCGACGGGAAAATGTCGGAATACGACGGGACCGATTTCCATCCTTGGGTGAGGGGACTGGCTTTGCCGGCTGGCGCGCGCCAGCATCCGGAAAAAATCTCCATCAGCCGAAAGGGAACCGTCATCTACGCGGACACGCTCTCCGGCACGCACCTGCTCCGCTTATGGAGCTCGTACCGATACGCGCCCGAACTGACCGCCGGCTCACAGGATACACGCCCCGGGAATAACGGAGGGTCCATCGAAACCTGGGCCACGCCCGTCGTCTACTTCAGCGACGACGGTGCGCGCTTCTACTGGTTCGAAAACCGCATGACGGAGACCTCCGGCGGCGAAGGCAATATCTCGCGCACGGGCGAGTTCGCTTCCTGGACGACGGACCTGCGAGGCGGAAACTTCAATCCCGTTGTGAGCTTCGCCTTGGCTGAATGCAAATGCGAAACGGGAGCCTGTGAAGATACCTGCCCGGAGATTTCGGTCTGGGCGCCGAACACCGGTGTTTCCGACTTCTTCTTCCTCACCCTCCGGGTCCAGGGCCAGATTCAGACGAAGTATCAGGAGACCGATCTCTATCGCCTCGCGAACGGCAGGTGGTCGGCGCTGAAGATGGCGGACCCGATCGAACTCTTTCTCGATGCCGCCAACGGAGGTGACTTCTACATTGCGGCGGTCCCCGATTCCGGTTGCTGTGGCTGGGAAAACGAAAGCGATGATGTCACCTATGTCGTCCAGCGCGGCCGGCAGACCACGCTCTTCGATGAGCGGGCGCGTTATCACAACGACGATTACGACGTGAGCTTCATGACGGCGAACGCGCGCTTCTCCCCGAACGGCGGCGAGGTGGCGTACACCGTGGGCGCTACCGCCCGGGCGGAGCAGGAGATCCGGCTGTCGGACGAGGGAAAACCGAATAGCCAGGAACTGGCCGGCATCCGCGCGGCACTCAAGGACCTGCCTCGAGTGGAGGTTGTAATGCTCTCCGATGTTTCCAAGGTGTCGCTCAGCCTGGCGCACTCCGAGTTGATCGGCTGGCTCGATCAGCAGCGACTCCTTGTTCTTCAAGGCCGACAGCTCATCGTGGTGGACGTTGCCAGCGGTCAGGCGAAACCGACGGGGCTCACTGCCGAAAACATGGCAAGCGTCTTCATCCGGTGAAGATGGGTCGCCAGACACCAGCAGCGGTGGCCGACTGGGCACCCTGAGAATGATACCGACCGTTCTATGGAAACATTGTCCCCGGCGTGTTCATACCCGTGTTGGTCAAGCACACCAAGCACCTGAGTCTCGTGGACATCCTCGCGGCCGCTCCGGCCTGGCCAGCATCCTGAAACCGTCACGCTGATCCGAAATCCTCGCCTCGGGCTTATCGGACGCCCGCGAGCCTTCGCCAGAAACGGTCGCGCCGCGGGCGCGGTCCGAGGACTTCCGTATGGCCTGCGCCTGCTTCGTATGTTTTGGCTTGACAGCGATGAAGGCCGCCTCTAAGTTTGCCCGACTATAGGGATTTTCTGGCGCGCCGGGCGCTTCCGACTGGTCGGCACTCCCGTGGCGGCCATCCGGGGGATGCACATGAAACATGTTCTGCGAGCCGGTGTCGCGCTCGTATGCCTGTTATGGCTGGCTGGCACGGCGTATGCGCAGACCGGCGTGGTTCGGGGCACGGTGAAAGATCCCTCCGGCGCGGTGATTCCCGGCGCAAAAGTCATGTTGCTCGCTCAGGGCACCGGCAGCCAGCGAACGGTGGAGAGCGGACAGGACGGGGCGTTCGAGTTCGTTGCCGTTCCCGTGGCCGTGTATACCGTGGAGGTCGAATCGGAGGGCTTCAAGAAGTTCGTGCAGAAGGGCGTGGCCGTGGACATCGGCCACGTCGTGGTGGTGAACGCCACCTTGGAAATCGGCCAGTCCTCGACGACCGTGACGGTGGAGGCTTCCGCCGTCCAGGTGGAGACCACCAGCACCCAGCTCGGCGCCGTGGTTAACGCGCGCGCCGTCACCCAGCTTCCGCTGAATGCCCGCGACACCTACCAGCTCCTGCAAATCCAACCGGGCGTGCAGTCCCAGTTGGGACTGAGCCTGTTCTACGGCAGCAACGAGCCCGGCGTGGTCTCGGTGAATGGCGGGCGCGGGCGATCGAACAATTACACCGTGAACGGCGGCGACGGCAACGACCTATTTGCCAACCTTCCCGGTGTCCAGCCGTCTCCCGACGCGATACAGGAGTTCCGCGTCCTGACGAACACCTTCGACGCCGAATACGGGCGCGATTCCGGCGCCATCGTGAACGTGGTGACGAAATCCGGCACGAACGATTGGCATGGAGACGTTTTCGAGTTTTTCCGGAACGATATTCTGAACGCCCGCGGGTTTTACGACACTGAGAAACCGGAGTTCCGGCAAAACCAGTTCGGTGGCACAATCGGCGGGCCGATCCGCCGTAATAAACATTTCTTCTTTGTCTCCTACGAGGGCAGACGCATCGTGAAAGGAGTTTCCACGGCTCCGGTGGCCGTGCCGACGGCGGACGAGTTGGCCGGTAACTTCGTACCCATTGGCGCGGCAAATGGTCAGACGCAATTTTCGGGACTTCTGAACGACGCCACGGTGGCCAACCTGCTGAACTTCCGGTGTGGGAATCAAATCGCCATGAACGGCGGGCCAGCGGCTGCAACGGCGCTGGGGAACGCGATGGCCGGTACCCCGCAGCCCTTTGGGGCCATTTTCCCGAATCTGGTCATCCCCACTCAGTGCTTCGATCCGGTGGCCATGGACTTGCTGCAACGATTCGTTCATTCCCCCAACGTTTCCGGGACGAATTTTTACCAGACCGTGCCGAATTCGACCGAGTTCGGAGACCAGTTCACGGGGCGCTACGATTGGAACGCCACGAACACCCAGAAGATCTCCGTCTACTATTATTTTGACAACGACCAAATGCTCGACCCCTTTGCGATGTTCCAGGCGGCTGGCGCAAACCTGGGGAATTTCGGTGGAATGTTCCACACACGATCGCAGCAACTGAACGTGGGCCACACCTGGACGCTGGGCGCCTCGGCAGTCAACGAGGTCCACTTTACTTTTTATCGCGAGGCTCAAAAAGAGTTTGACCAGCCCCAGGTGACGAACCTGGTGACCGACTCCTGCGTCAGCACAACCGCGAAGCCTTATTGCTTCAACGGTGCGTTGGAGGATCCCACGCTCCTTTCTGACACCGGCATGGCCATTTCGCCCATTCCCGGAGAGAGCCTGGGCATCACTCCAAAACTCGGAGCCGCCTTCGAGGGTGTGCCCTTCATCGTGGTCAACGGCGGTTTCAGCCTCGGGAACAATTACGAGGGCCAACTGCCGCAGACCGGCAACACTTACCAATTCTCGGAGGCTTACAGCAAAGTCATCGGAAAGCACAGCATGAAGTTCGGAGCCGATTATCGCTACCAGCAGTTCGACCAGCGCTTGTATTTCAACGTGAACGGAGACTATACCTTCAACTCTGTTCCCTGCACGCCAACGGCGGCGAATCCCAACGCGTGCTATCCGCTCTCCTCCCCGGACCCGTCCGTTTATGCCAGCGGCAACGACCTGGGATTCTCCGACGCCTATCCGAACTACCTTCTGGGCCTCCCCACGATGTACTCGCAGGGGTCGGCCCAGGACGAACTCGTGCGCATCCATTCCATGTATCTCTTCGCGCAGGACAGTTGGAAGATCAAACCCAACGTCACGCTGAACTACGGGCTGCGGTGGGAGCTGAACACGCCGCTCGACGACATCGGCCACAAGGTGCAGACGTTTCGCCCTGGCCAGGTGTCCACGATCTATCCCTGTCAACTTTCCGCCAACAGCGAGACGTTTCTAGGCGTAACCAGCAACAATTGCGATGCCGCCGGCGTCACTCCCGTTGGCCTCGTCGTGCCCGGAGACAAAGGCGTGCCCAACGGCCTCACGGGCACGTACTACAAATCGTTCGCCCCGCGCATCGGCCTGGCCTGGAGCCCGGGATGGACGGAGGGCTGGCTCAAATCTCTGGCCGGTGGCCCGGGCAAGTCCAGCGTCCGCATGGGATTCGGCATCTTCTACAATCCCATCGAGCAGCTCGTGCTCGAGCAATTCAGCGCCGAGCCGCCTTTTGGCGGAAGTACGAGCATCAGCAACGACCTGTTCAACACTCCGTTTGTGACGCAGAGTGGCTCGGTAATTCCCAATCCCTTCAATGGAATTTTGAATCCGCCGCGCGGCCAGCCGGTGGATTGGTCCACATTCCGTCCGATTTTGCTCTATGGCCAGTTTCCGCCGGTGCTGCGGTCACAGTACGCCGAGCAGTACAATCTGACCATCCAACGGCAATTGCCCGGTGACATCCTGTTCCAGATCGGATATGTCGGCTCGCAGGGCCACCGCCTGCTGGCCACCTATGACCTGAATCCCGGGGACGCACAGACCTGCCTGGATCTGAATGCCATCGAGGGGTCGGGGACCTGCGGCCCTTTCGGCGCCGACGCCCCTTACTCAATCCCCGGCAACACTGTCCTGCCTGTCCCATTGCATCTGCCCTATTCCGTTAACGGCGGCGGCCCCATCGTGATCCCGGCTGGAACCATGTTGAGCCCGGCCGGAATCACGTTGGTCGGCCTGCGCCGGTACTCTTCCCCGCTGTGCGATCCTCTGACGGGCGCCGGATGTCCGCCCGACAGTACGCCCGTATTCTCGAATATTTTTACAGAGAACACGGTGGCCTATTCCAACTACAACTCTCTCCAGATTCTCGTCGAGAAGCATTTCTCCCATGGTTTGCAATTTCAGGCGGCCTACACCTACAGCAAGACAATCGACAATGCCTCGAGCTTTGAAAACATCCTGAATCCGCTGAATTTCAACGCCACGCGGGGGCTTTCGCTCTTCGACGCCAGGAACCGATTCGTCTTCAGTTATGATTGGGAGTTCCCGGTGCCGAAATATCAGGGCGCGAAGGGCAAAGTGCTGGATGGCTGGGCCATGTCCGGCATCGTCACGTTTCAGTCCGGATTCCCGATCCGCATCACCGAGGCGGACGATACGGAGCTATTTTCGAGCATTGACTTTGAGTCCGCCGGCGAGCCGGACCTCGTTGCGCCGTTCACCACGCTCAACCCGCACAAAACCGGTGGCCAGGTGTTCAATCCCAACCTTTTCGCGGATGCGGCGCTGGGCACCATCGGCAACGCTCCGCGCACCATCTGTTGCGGTCCGGGGCTCGACAATTTCGACGTTAGTTTTCAAAAGTTTACGCCGGTAGGCGAGCGCATCAATATTGAGTTCCGCGCGGACATCTTCAACATCTGGAATCACGCCCAGTTTTACGCTGTGGACGGTAATTTATCCGACGGCGCATCTTTCGGCCGCGCGCTCCAGGTGCACGATCCGCGCCTGGTGCAGTTCGCCTTGAAGCTGCACTTCTGAAGAGAGGCGTCGTTCGGTAAGGCTCGCCCGACGAAATTGACCTGGGAGGAGGCCCTTCAGGAACCGCCTGAGCGATAATGGTTTCGCGAACGCGGCAGCGGATCCCGGAGATGCGCCGGCCCTGCGGCACGCAAAGGTCCAGCCACCGTCGGGCCGCGCAACGACTCGGTTTGGCTGGCACGAAGAGGGATTCGAGGGAGACGGGAATGCAGCAAGGCTTGAAGAGGGAAATTGAGCAATACGAGAAGCGCACTCCGCGCTCCAAACAAGCGCACGTGCGTGCTCTTGAACGCCTGCCGCTCGGCGTGGCGAGCAATTACCGCGCCTACGACCCCTATCCCCTCTTCGTGCGAGAAGGGAAGGGCGGTCACCTGTGGGACGTGGACGGAAATGAATACGTGGACTTCGGCCTAAGTTTCGGCGCGCTCATGGCTGGCCATTCCCACCCTGCCGTTGTGCGTGCCGTCGAATCCCGGCTGCGCCTGGGCACGGCCTACGGAATGCCGCACGACATGGAGTGGGAGCTGGCGGAGGAAATCTGCAAGCGCTATCCGGTGGACATGGTGCGCTTCGGATGCAGCGGCACCGAGGCCACCATGCACGCGGTGCGCCTGGCGCGTGCTGCCACGGGGCGCGACCGCATCATCAAGTTCGAAGGGGCCTACCACGGCCTGCACGACGCCGCCCTGGTGAGCGTGAAACCGCGCCTCGAGGAGATTGGCAGCGTAGAGGAACCCACGCCGGTGCCCGGCGGGGCCGGAATCCCCTCCGCGCACGTGGCCAACACCCTCGTGGCCTCCTTCAACAACCTGCCGAGCGTCCAGCGGCAATTCGAAAAACATCCGGGGCAGGTCGCCGCGGTCATCCTCGAGCCCATCATGATGAACGTCGGCATGTGCATGCCGGAGGAAGGCTTCCTAGAGGGCCTTCGCGAGCTGTCGCGGAAACATGGCGCGCTGGTGATTTTTGACGAAGTGAAAACGGGCGCGAAGCTCGCCTGGGGCGGCGCATGCGAGTTTTTCGGCGTGCGGCCGGACATCGTCTGCCTGGCGAAATCCATCGGGGGCGGTCTGCCGCTTTCCGCGTTTGGCGCCGCACGGCCGGTGATGGGCCTGATCGGCCGGCACAAAGTGTTCCACGGCGGCACCTACAACACGAACCCCGTTTCCATGGCAGCCGGGCTGGCCACCTTCCGCGAAGTCCTGACGCGCGATGCCTACCAGCACGTGGACCGGCTGAACAAAAAGCTGCTCGGCGCCTACCGGCGTGTGCTGGAAAGCTCGGGGTTGAAAGCCTGCGTGGTCGGCGCGGGAGCCAACGGCGTGATCCTGTTCCGCGCCACGCCGGTGCGCAACTATCGCGATTGGCTGGAAATGGACACGGAGCTGTGGCGCCACTATTGGTTCGCCATGATCAATCGAGGCGTGCTGGCCCAGCCGTTCTGGTGGGACGAACAATGGACCATCTCCGTGCAGCACACCGAGGCGGACATTGACCGCCACATCGCCGCCTTCGAGCAGGTTGCCCCGGCCCTGGCCCAGGCGCAAAGAGAAGGTGCGCAGTCGCGCGCGGTTGTGTAGCGCCGGAACTCGTGCCTGCGTTCTGTTGCATTTTCCGGGAAGCACGGCTGCTCCCGAGCGCAGTCTCGTCCCGACTGGGATCTTCGGCGGCAATTGTGATGGAGCACAATCCCAATGCCCGATAGAATCGCGGCTGCAGATGTTCGAAGCGCTCCGGCCGTTGCTGCCGCTTCTACGCCACATCTGAAGCGCGTCCTCGGAACATGGGACCTCGCTCTGCTCTGCGTTGTCGCGGTGGCAAATCTGAACCTGGTTCCGGTGGTCGCCGCGGGCGGCGCGGTGATGATCTGGTTCTGGCTGCTGGCTTTGCTGTTTTTCTTCTGGCCGCAAGGGATCGCCGTGATCGAACTTTCGCGGCGGTATCCCGGCGAGGGCGGCATCTACCTGTGGAGCAAAGAGCGTTTCGGGCCGTTCCACGGATTTCTGGCCGGCTGGTGCTATTGGACAAACAACGTATTCTACATTCCCACGTTGTTGCTCTATCTGGTAGGAATCGCGGTGTACATCGGCGGCCCGCAGTACGTGGCCCTGGGCGAGCACAAAGGCTTCGTCTTCACCGCCGCGATTCTGCTTCTCGTTCTCCTCGTCGCTCTCAACGTGCGCGGGTTGGGCTTGGGCAAATGGGTGAACAACGCGGGAGCCGTGGGCACGGGCGTAGCTGCCGCGGCGCTGGCCGGTCTGGCACTTCTCCTTCTCGGGCGGCACGGGAGCACGCTCGCCGCGGCCGATTTCCGCTTTGCGGCCGGGGACTGGACCGTGGTGAACACCTTCGGGGTGATTTGCTTCGGCCTTGTCGGCCTGGAACTGGGCTCGGTGATGGGCGATGAAATCCGCGATCCGCGGCGCACCGTGCCGCGAGGGGTGCTCTGGGGCGGGATCGCCTCCGGCGTGCTGTACATGGGCGTAACGCTCGCGGTGCTCCTGGCGCTGCCCCGGGCGCAGATTGGGGCGGTGCAAGGGATCTTGCAGGCGGTGACGCAAATGGCCGACAGCTTGGACCTCGGATGGCTCGTTTCGCCCGTCGCCTTCGTGCTCACGATCTCGATTGCCGGGATCGCGTCCGCCTGGCTTTCCGGCTCCGCGCGCATTCCATTTGTTGCCGGGCTGGACCGTTATCTGCCCGCGTCGCTGGGTCGCCTGCATCCGCGCTACGGGACGCCGTACGTGGCGCTGATCGTCCATGCCGTCTTTTCGGGGATATTCGTAGCCATGAGTTTTTTCGGTGCTACCGTGGAGCAGGCGTATAAGACCATGCTCGACCTTGCCGTTGTGCTGCAGCTCGTCCCGTTCCTCTACCTCTATGCCGCATTGGTGGATCTGGCGCGCCTGCCAGAAGACGGTCGCGGCCGCTACTCGAAGGGCATGCTTTGGTTCGCCGGGCTTTCCGGCCTGGTGACTACATCGCTGGGTATGTTGGTGGCCTTTGTCCCTCAGCGCGAGGGAGAGGCCGTGTGGTTTTTCGAGACAAAAATGCTGGTGGGCACGCTGATCTTTTTGGCTCTCGCCGCATTTTTCTATTTTCCCTATTCCCGTCGCAAGGCGGCCCTGCTGGCCGCGGCAGCCGGAACCGGCGCCGCGTCTGCTGTAGATTTTCCCGGCGCAGGAGGGGCTCTGTGAAGCGTTATCCGATGTACGTGAACGGCCAGTTCGTTCCAGCGAAGAGCGGCAAATGGTTTCCCGTCTACGATCCAGCCACCGAGGAAGTGATCGCGGAAGTCCCCGATTCGAGCGCCGAGGATGTGGACGCCGCCGTGGCCGAGGCGCGCCATGCATTCGAGATGGGCCCGTGGTCCAAGACCACGCCGCAGGACCGCGGGCGCCCCGCTGGCTACCCATCCGCAGGTCAATAAAGTGGCGTTTACCGGCAGCCTGGAAGTAGGAAAAAAGATCGCCCGCGCCGCCGCCGATTCCCTTAAGCGCGTCACCCTGGAGCTCGGCGGGAAGTCGCCCAATATTTTCTTCGCGGACGCCGATTTCGAGGCGGCCATTGACGGCGCTCTCTTCGGCGTGTTTATCAATCAGGGCGAGGTTTGCTCCGCGGGCAGCCGCATCCTGGTGGAGCGCAAAATCTACTCGAAGTTTGTCGAGGCCATGGCGGCAAAGGCCGAAACCATCCGTTTGGGGCCGCCGCTCGAACGCGACACGAAGATGGGACCCCTGGTCAGCCGCGAGCAATACGACCGCGTCACCTCCTACCTGGAAGTGGGGAAGCGCGAGGCCAAACTGTGCGCCGGCGGCGGCCGTCCCGCGGGATTCGCCAAAGGCTTCTACGTCCAGCCCACCATATTTTGCGACGTGGAGAACAGCGCCCGCATCGCCCGCGAGGAAATCTTCGGCCCCGTCGCCGCGGTGATCCCGTTTGAAAACGAATCCGAGGCCATCGGAATCGCCAATGATACAAACTACGGCTTGGCCGCGGCGGTGTGGTCCCGCGATATTTTCAAGGCTTTCCGCCTGGTGAAGGCGCTGCGCGCCGGGATCGTATGGGTGAACCACATGCAACCGACCTACGTGGAAGCTCCGTGGGGCGGATACAAACAGTCCGGCTACGGCCGCGAGCTCGGCCTTTGGGGAATCGAAGAATATCTGGAAACCAAACAGGTGTTCGTCAACCTGGACGAAGCACCGATCGGGTGGTACTGATGGGCGCGATTCAGCTTCGTACTTCCATTCCCGGCCCGGCCTCCAAGGAACTGTGGCGACGCCGCAAAGAAGCCGTCCCCGCGGGTATCTACCATGCCGCGCCCGTTTTCATCGCGCGCTCGGAGGGCGCTTTGGTGGAAGACGTGGACGGCAACCGCATGATCGATTTTGCCGGCGGCATCGGATGTTTGAATGTGGGCCACCGCGCACCGCGCGTGCTCGCCGCGGTCCGCGCGCAGCTCGACCGCTACCTGCATGCCTGCTTCAGCGTCACTCCCTACGAGCTCTACGTGTCGCTGGCGGAGAAGATGAATGCCCGCGCGCCCGGCGCCTTTCCGAAGAAAACCATGTTCGTCAACAGCGGGGCGGAAGCCGTGGAAAACGCCGTCAAAATCGCGCGCTGCTACACCGGCCGCCCCGCCATCGTCTGTTTCGAGGACGCCTTCCACGGCCGCACCCTGCTCACCATGTCCATGACCAGCAAAACGCATCCCTACAAAGCGGGCTTCGGACCATTTGCCGGGGAAATCTATCGTCTCCCTTACGCGTATTGTTTCCGTTGCGCATATTCGCGGACCTTCCCGGACTGCGCCGTGCATTGCGGGCGCGAGCTGAGGACGCTGTTCCAGCGCGGGGTTGCGGCGGAAACGGTGGCGGCAGTCGTTGTGGAGCCGGTGCTGGGTGAAGGCGGCTTCGTTCCCGCCCCGCGGGAGTTCTTTGAGGTCCTGCAGCAGATTTGCCGGGAGCACGGAATTTTGTTGATCGCTGACGAGGTGCAGACCGGATTCGGCCGCACCGGCACGCTGTTTGCCTGCGACCGCCTGGGCATTGTGCCGGACATCCTGGTGACGGCAAAATCGCTCGGCGGGGGCCTGCCGCTCGCTGGAGTCACGGGTCGCGCGGAAGTCATGGACGCGCCCGGCGTGGGCGGCATCGGCGGCACGTTCGGCGGCAGTCCGCTCTCGCTGGCCGCGGCCCACGCCGTACTCGAAATCGTGGACGACGAGAAACTCGCGGCTCGTGCCGACGAACTGGGAGAACGGTTCCGCTCGCGCGCCATCTACTGGCAGTCCCGCTGGCCGGAAATCGGCGACGTCCGCGGCCTTGGCGCCATGCAGGCTATCGAACTCGTGCGCGACCCCGGCTCTCGGGAGCCGGCAAAAGCACTGGCGGAGGAAGTGGCGCGGCATTGCCACGAGCGCGGCCTGCTGGTGCTGACTGCGGGCACCTATGGAAATGTGATTCGCCTGCTCGTGCCGTTGAATATCTTGCGGCCACAGTTCGAGGAGGGTCTCGACGTGCTGGAGGCCGCGCTTGCAGCTGCCTTCGAACAGCAGCATGAGTCCGCTCGCACCATCTGAATTGCCTGCCACCAGGTAGCACAGGCTTTAGTCGGTGAGCTTGGTTCACCGGCTCGTGTGCGCGATGCCCGCGTAACGCCCTTCAGGGTGTAAACTGGGCCTTCTACAGAGGGAAACATGGCCACTCCAGCTACGACCGAAACAAAACTCTACGACTGCCCCATTTGCATCGGCGGCGACTGGCGCCCGTCGGCGGGTCGCCGGGAGACGCTTCTCAATCCCGCCACGGCCGAGCCCGTCACCACCGTGCCGTACTGCACTCCGGAGGAAGTCCGCGCGGCCGTGGATGCGGCGCAGGTCGCGTTCGAGTCCTGGCGCCAGGTCCCCGTGGTCGAACGCACCCAGGTCTTCTTCCGTTACCGCGAGCTGTTGCGCGAGCATTCCGAGGAGATCGCGCGGCTCACTACCCTCGAGCACGGGAAAACCCTCGAGGAATCCCGCGCCTCGCTGGGCCGCGGCATCGAAGCCGTGGAATTTGCCACCAGCGTCCCAACCCTGCTCATGGGCGATACGGTGGGCGACATCTCTCGCGGCGTGGATACTGTGACGGTGCGCCAGCCGCTGGGAGTCTGCGTGGGGATTCCACCCTTCAATTTCCCCTCGATGGTTCCGCTGTGGATGTATCCTCTGGCCATCGCCTGCGGCAATACGTTTGTGATGAAGCCGTCCGAGCGCGTTCCACGGACGGTGGTTCGCCTCATCGAGTTGCTCTACCAGGCGGGACTGCCGAGAGGCGTCTGCAACGTGGTTCACGGCGCCAAGGAGGTGGTGGAAGCGCTCCTCGACGATCCTCGGGTGAAGGCCGTGTCCTTCGTCGGCTCGAGTCCCGTGGCGCGCTCCATTTACGAAACGGCGGGCCGCAAGGGAAAACGCGTCCAAGCCATGGGTGGCGCGAAAAATCATGTGGTAATCATGCCGGGGTGCGACCTCTCCGCAGCCGTGAAGGCTATCCTCGGCGCGGCCTACGGTTGCACCGGTCAGCGCTGCCTGGCCACCAGCGTGGTTGTGGCTGTGGGCGCCGTGGCCGACCCACTCGTGGAGGAGCTGAAAAAGGCCGCTGGCATGATTTCCGTCGGTTCCGGCGACAACCCGAAGACAGGCATGGGCCCGGTGGTGAATGCCGCGGCGAAACAGCGCATCGAGAACTATATTCAAGCGGGCCAGCAGGAGGGCGCGCGGCTCGTAACCGATGGGCGCGCCGTCCGCACTCACGACGGCACGCATGGCTTCTACGTGGGCCCCACGATTTTCGACCACGTAAGGCCGGAGATGCGCATTGCCCGCGAGGAGATTTTCGGCCCCGTGCTCGCCGTTATCCGCGCGAAGGATCTGGGCGACGCCATCGGTGTCGTGAACGGCTCCGAGTTCGGCAATGCCACGTCCATATTCACCGGCTCCGGCGCCGAGGGCAGGGAATTCGCCGCGCGCGCGCAGGCGGGCATGGTCGGTGTAAACGTCGGCGTGCCCGCGCCTTCGGCCTTTTTCCCGTTCGCCGGCTGGAAGGGCTCCTTTTATGGAGATTTGCACGCCCTGGGCCGCGACGCCGTGAGGTTCTACACGGAAACGAAAGTGGTCACTTCCCGCTGGCCCACGCCTGCCCGCGAGCACAAAATCACTTTTTAGCGGAATCACTCGGCCGCAGTTGCAGGGATTCCGCCTCGCACACTCCCCCAATGCGTCGCTTGGGCTGCGCACCCGCCTCCGCTAGAATGACTTGTTGACCGTCTGATGAGTGAATCACCGATGCTGACCGGCAGTGAGGCCACGGCAGCGCCCCCACAGGCTGTTCCCGCCGCCTCCCCGCCGCCTTTGGGTCCTTTGGGCGCCTTCCGGGCGCTTCGCCATCGCAATTTCCGGCTATTCTTTGCCGGCCAGCTCATCTCGCTGATCGGCACTTGGATGCAATCCCTGGCGCTGTCCTGGCTGGTCTATCGGATGACGGGCTCGGCGGTTCTTCTCGGCGTGGTCGGGTTTGTTTCCCAGATCCCGGTCTTCTTTCTCGCCACGGTAGGCGGGCTCGTGGCGGACCGCCATCCGAAACGCGAAATCGTGGTTGCCACCCAGACGGCTTCCATGCTGCTGGCCTTCCTTCTGGCCTGGCTCACACTCACCGGCCGCGTTCAGGTGTGGCAAATCATAGTGCTGTCGGCGTTGCTTGGTGTGGTCAACGCGTTCGACATACCCGCGCGCCAGGCGTTCTTCGTGGAGATCGTGGGAAAGGAAGACTTGCAGAGCGCCATCGGCCTGAATTCCTCCATCTTCAACGGAGCGCGCATCATCGGGCCTGCTATTGCGGGCATCGTTGTGGCCACCATTGGCGAAGGTTGGTGCTTTTTCGCTAATGGGGTAAGTTTTCTCGCCGTGATCGTCAGCCTGTTGATGATGCACGTGGCCGAGCGCAAAATCCTGTCGGGAAGGCGCGAAGCCTTGCAGGAGGCCCTCGAGGGCTTCCGCTACGCGCTCGGCTCTCCCACGACTTCCGCGCTGCTGCTTCTCGTTGGCCTCGTCAGCATCGTCGGCGTGCCCTATACCGTGTTGATGCCTATTTTCGCCGACCGCGTGCTCCACGGAGGCGCCCGCGCGCTCGGCCTGTTGATGGGGGCGACAGGCGTGGGCGCGGTGATGGGCGCGCTCACGCTGGCCACGCGCCGCGATTCCACCGGGTTGGGGCCACTGGCCGCCGTGGCGGCGGGCGGCTTTGGCGTTAGCCTGGTCCTGTTCTCCTTCTCGCGCTGGTTCGCGCTCTCGATGGTGTTCCTGATGCCGGTGGGCTACTTCGTCATGCTCCAGATGGCGGCGACAAATACCCTCCTGCAAGTCATGTCCCCCGACCATCTTCGCGGCCGCGTGGTCGCGCTCTATTCCATGATGTTCATGGGGATGATGCCGGTAGGCTCGCTGGGTGCAGGGTTCACGGCCGGGCGTCTGGGCGCGCCGCTGACCGTGGCTTTGGGGGGCACCGCATGCGTCATCGGGGCGGCCGTCTTCGCACGCCGCCTGCCTCTCATCCGCGCCGAAGTGCTCGAAAATCTGCGGGTCTCCGGCACGGCTGGAAACGAAGAAATGCCCGCCCGATAGCCCTTCCGGAAGGTCCGAACCATGCGGAGTGGCAGGAAAATCCTCAGAAGGTGAAGCGCGCGCCGATCTGCGCGGCGAACGGTATTCCCACTGTGGTTCCTGGCCCGAAGAAGTCGCCCAGCGCCCCGGCCGGCACCCGCAGCTGGTTGAGACTGGTGATGGGTTTCGTGGTCATGCAGCTCGAATCGGTACACAGGCTGGTGATGTTTCTGTCAGCGACCTCCGCGGGAGGAACGGGAAGCGCGCCCACGTCGGTCACATAGTTCGCCCCTGGGTTGTTGCGGTTGAACAGGTTGAAGAATTCGATGAATGGCACGAGCGTGCATCGCCTGCCGACCTTGAAGGGCCGGCTCACGCGCAGGTCCACCTGGATGTAGGGAGTGCCGCGAAGCTCGTCGAGAGTGGTGGGAACGTTATTGACAACCGCTCGGTTGTCCACGTCGTCGCCTAGGGTGGGCGACGGGGCGCTCGTGGTGAGGGTAATCGGCCGGGCGCTCTCCGCCTGCATGAGCGTGGTGAGTTCGAACGCGCCCGGGACATGAAACGTGCCCGCAAGCACGAAGCGGTGCGTAGCATCCTCTCCGGATGGTCCATAATCGCCGGGCCCGAACGGGTGGAGCGGGTTGCAGACGCCGTCCACGTAATCAAACAGCTCGCCGAGGACGCAGCCCCAGGTGCTGGCTCTGGACAGCGTGTAGTTTGCCACCAGGTTGAAGCGCCGCGATACGTTTCCCTGCAAGTGAATCATCATCGCGTTGTAGCTCGAGCGATTGTCGGAACGGTAGACCGTGACGTTTGGGACGTTGTTTCGCTGGCAGTCCACCATGTCTTCCGCCGCGGGGCATCCATTGCCCGGAGAAAACAGCGGCGAAAACAGCGTAAAGCCGGCCTGATATTGATAGCGCGCAAAGCCGTGGTTGCCCTGCTCGTGCGTGTAATCCACGCTGATCAGCCAGTTGGGGCTGAAGGCGTGCTGCACTCCGGCGGTGGCGTGGAGAGCGTACGGCGTGTGGTATCCCGGCGCGATAATGGCGCCCGATCCCGTCACCGTCCCGATGGGCCCGGTAGACGACGCGGGAAGAAGGCACCCAGGATCACCGGGAGCCACGCAAACTCCAGGTGGCGTGTTCACCGCTTGCAGGGCGGGCACCCAGCCGTTCTGCGCCAGGTCGTTGGAGAACAGCCCGGTTCCCATGCGAAGAACCGTGTTTCCGGATTTGTCCAAGCCATAGGCGATTCCGAGGCGCGGGCCGACCGCGCCCTTAAAATCGTGGGGCGCGCCGTTGATCAGCGGAATGTCGAGGGCCTTCAGCGTCAGGTAGGCGGGATTCTCAAGCTGGCTGCGGCCCGAGGCCATGAGCAGCCCATAGCTGTGGTCGTAACGGAAGCCGTAGTTCACAATCAGGCGCGGAGTCACCCGCCACGAATCCTGCACGTAAACCCCGAGGCGCTGCACATTCTGCGAAAAGCTTCCGTCGCCTGCCGGTGTGGTCGAGCAGCTTGAACCCGAATTCGCCAGGGGAGAGGGAGTGGCCGTGCACAGGGACAAGTCCGCTAGGAACTGCGCGGGGTTGGCGAGGTATTGCGTCGGTTGCTCCTGGAAGTCCACGATCGTCTCCGCAGTTGCGGACAGCGCGCCGCTGAGCACAGGCTCGTGAATGAAATTCACGCCGAACTTGATGGAGTGTTTCCCCGTGGTGTGCGTCACATCGTAGCGGAACTGGTACTTCTCCTGATTGCGCAGTACGGGAAATGCCGTGATGGGAGTCACGAATTGGTTGTCGCCGTAAGTCTCGAATCCAGAAATGGAGGCGGAGGTGGCCGTAAAGGGAAAGGCCAGGGCGAATCCCTGGTCCGAATTTCGCGCTGCCGTCAAGTGCAGCCCGCTGGCCTCGAATACGAACGATCCGAGCCAGGACGGGTTGTACGTGAACTGGTTGCTGATCAGCAGATTCATGTAATTGTTGTGCTGTTCGACGCCGGTGGAGGGCAGCGCCGCCTGTTCCACCAGGGCGTTGTGCGTCAGGTAGTTATCCACCGCGGCGCGCAGGAACCATTGCGACCGCTGTGACTGGGCCCAATCGAAGCGGGTGGTGGCCAGGTAATCCCGGAAGGGGACGGGCACGATGCCCGGCACAGCGATGGAGGGGACCGCCGTGCCGTTCACGTTGATCAATCCCATCTGCGCGAGCTGAGCCAGGGCGTCAAACTGCGCGGTGCTGGCCGGGCTGTACGCGATGCTGGCGTTTTCGTGGATGTACTCGAGCGAAGTGAAAAACCACACCTTATCGTGCACGATGGGCCCGCCAACCGTGCCCACGTAGTTCTGCCGCGAAAAGGGCTGCTTGGGATTCGGCGCCGGGTTCTCGATGGGGAAACGCGCGTTCAGGCCGGCGGCGCGCTCGTAAAACGCTGCGTCGCCGTGGAATTCATTGGTTCCTCGCCGCGTGATAATCACCACAGACGAAGCCGTGGTGCGGCCCGTGTCCGCATCCATTCCTGCGGTGCGGATCGTAAACTCCTGAATCGCATCTGGCGAAACGTTCTGCAGAAATCCGCCAATGTAGTCGTCCGAGTTGTCGCCGCCGTCCACGGAGAGCTCGTTGTTCAGGCCGGAGCTGCCGCCGGTGGATACCGCGGTAATGCGCGCCTTGGTCGGATCGGATGGCTCGACGGGTTCGGTGCCGGGCGCGAGATAGGCGATGTTGGCGAAGCTGCGCGCGGCCAGGGGAATCGTTTCCAGGTCGTTTGCCGTCACCGTCGCCTGGTGGACGGCGCTCGCCGTGTCCATGGGCTGCGTGGCAATCGACGACGCCTGTCCTTGCACGGTCACCGTTCCCTGCAGCGGGGCAGGATGCAGCGTTACGATCACTTCCTTCACCCTGCTCACGACCACGGTGACGTCCGAAGTCGCGTCCGCGAACCCCTTGGCTTTCACGGTCATTCGGTAAACGCCCGGCAGCAGGTCATCCACACGGAATTGTCCCTCGCTCCCGCTTGTGGCCGTGCGCTCGACCGACGCAGCCCCCGCGGCTCGCAACAAAATGCCGGCGTTGGCCACGAGCGCTCCGTTCGCGTCTTTCACCGTTCCCACTAGACCACCCCGAAATGTCTGCGCGGAGCTGGGTAAGGAGCACAGCGCCAGTAGGTAGACGATTCTTCGGACTCCTTTTGCCGACACGCCCACCCTCCTCGAACCGTATCCCGCCGCCACACGGCGCTTGCCGGGCGCGATTGCAAAGCGTAGGGCGTACCGTGCAGTACTACCAGTCGTCGTAATTCGCGGGATTTGCCCCGGAATTACCCGCCTCATGGCCATCGTGTCCCCTCCATCGAGGCACCAATCTGGGGGGCGCACAGGCAGGACGGCCGGGGGCGCGCGGGATCTATTTGAGGGTGTCGTTCAGCCTCGCCAGTTTGTGGGCCAAGAAGAGCAGCACGCCACGGCGAGCCACCCGCTCCCCAGGATGCCGCTTCCGGTCTATGATGTCTCTTCCTCGGATGCCACCATCGGCCAGTGCGGAGTTCCGGCGCGCCCTGTCGCGCTTCGCGACCGGCGTCACCGTGGTCACCGTCGCGCGGAAGGGCGGCGGGATGAAGGGCATGACCGCAAATTCGTTCACTTCCGTCTCTCTCGATCCGGCGCTCGTTCTGGTGTGCGTGGATCTTCGCGCGCGCACCCACGCCCTGTTGAAATCGGCGCGCCATTTCGGGGTGAGCGTGCTCGATGAGCACCAGCAGGCCCTGGCCGAGTATTTCGCCCGGCCCGACGCGGACCCGGCCAGGATGCCGGGCCTGGGCGTTCACATTCGCCACGATGCCGGCGGAACTCCCTTCATCGACGGCTGCCTCGCGCATCTGGTCTGCCGTCGCGTGGCCGCGCGACGCGCCGGCGACCATACGATCTTCATCGGCGAGGTCGTACACATGGCCTGCCGAGAAGGCCGCCCCCTGCTGTTCTACGGCGGGCGTTACCACGGGCTGGCGGGAGACAAGCATTAGCAGGCGGAAGGTTCACCCACGAGCCCTCACATTGATCCCTAGCGGCATTCCGCAACAGCGGGACTGTGCCGAAATCACCCAAATCATCACCCCTGCCAGTCAATTTGGCTCTGCGCCTTCCCGGCCTGCTCCGGTATCCTTTCCGCATGAGCACACAATCCGCACCGTCCCCCAGAACCCAGGTTCAGCGCCTGCCCGAGCGCGGGCATTACGACCGCGAGACGATTTACGCCATCCTCGATCAGGCGTTCCTGTGTCACGTCGGATTCATTGCGGAGGGCCAGCCGTACGTGATTCCAACAAGCTACGGGCGCTCGGGAGATGTGCTGTTCGTTCACGGCTCCGCGGCCAGCCGGATGTTGCACGCGCTCGCCGAGGGGATTCCGGTCTGCGTCACCGTGACGCTGCTCGATGCTGTTGTCCTGGCGCGCTCCGTATTCCACCATTCCATGAACTACCGCTCCGTGGTGATTCTGGGCACGGCGCGGCTCGTGGCGGATCGCGAGGAGAAGCTTCTGGCCCTGCGCGCCATCGCGGAGCAGATCGTTCCCGGCCGCTGGGACGATGCCCGCGAACCCAATGAGCAGGAGCTGAAAGCCACGAGCGTGCTCGCCGTGCCGCTCGCGGAGGCCTCGGCAAAAATCCGCACTGGCCCGCCGAAGGACGAGAAAGAAGACTACGCGCTCCCGATCTGGGCCGGCATTGTCCCGCTGCCCATCGTGCCCGGGATCCCCGAGCCCGATCCAGTGCTGCTCCCGGCCCTCGCGAAGCGCGTTCCTGCGTATTTGCGCGACTATCGCGCCCCAGGCGCCAGGTGAACCTGTGGCGCAGCCACTCCTGGCTGCGCACTGGATGTAGCGGCGGGTTTACCCCGCCATTCTCTTTCTCGGCCCTCTACCGCCGTCCCCAAATCCAATACGCCACCGTCACCGCGCCCAGCCACGGCAACCCCGCGAGCAACGTTGGCCGCATCCCGCCCACCCACCAGGTAGTCGCCAGAATCGCTACAAGCGAACCAGCCCCCAGCACAGACGTATACGGGTAGCCGATCATCCGCACGGGAAGCCGTGCGCCCCTGCTCCGTTCCCACGCCGGCCGGAATCGCAGATGGGTCAGAAATACCATCAGCCATACGAACAACCCTCCAAACAGCGCCACACCGAACAGCATCACGTAGGCCCCGTCTCGTGAAACAAGATTCACCAGAGTTGCCACGGCCAGTCCTGCGGCCGTCACCAGCAACGCCGGGACGGGAACACCGCGCGCAGTGACGCGCCCCAGCCTCGCCGGGGCATATCCCCCGCGCGCCAGCGAAAAAATCATCCGCGTCGCAAGGTAGAGGTTGGTGTTCATGCTGGAGAGCGCAGCTGTCACCACCACAAAGTTCATGGCATGCGTTGCCGCAGGGATGCCGATCAGATGAAACACCGTCACGAAGGGACTGGCGGTCACGCTGCCGCTCGGCTGGATGCGGTTCCAGGGCACCACCCCGACGAGCAC
>Ga0187819_10000226_pt1 | contig 27008 bp, 19 predicted proteins | sample NC_wetland_sal_i_15_FD_132411 | JGI IMG/M metagenome (GOLD analysis project Ga0187819, IMG submission 132411) | Wetland sediment microbial communities from Neuse River Estuary, North Carolina, USA - SO4_4 | ecosystem: Environmental > Aquatic > Freshwater > Wetlands > Sediment | place: USA... | reverse complement strand
GTGCGGGAACGCGCCGGAACCGGCGGCGATGGCTTCCGCAACGTGCGGGGCCGCGAGGACGGCACCGAGTGGCGCGTAGCCGCTGGCGATGCCTTTGCCGACGAGGATCATGTCGGGCTCAAAGCCCCAGTGGTCCACGGCAAATGGAGCGCCGGTGCGGCCCATGCCGGTCATGACTTCGTCGGCGATCAGCAGGACACCGTGCTTGCGGCAGGTTTCTGCGAGGCGCTGGACGTAGCCTGCAGGAGGAACGGCCGCGCCGAGCGTGGCGCCGGAAAGCGGCTCGAAGAGGAAGGCGGCGACGTTTTGCGAGCCAGCGTGCTGGATCAGCATTTCCAGTTCGTCGGCACAGGCCAGTTTGCATTCGGGGAAGGTTTTTCCGAGTGGGCAGTGATAGCAGAAACACGGGGCGATGTGGCCCCAATGGGCCAGCAGCGGGGTGAAGGGGGAGCGGCGGGCGACGTGGGCGGAGACGGACAGGGCTCCGAGGGTGCTGCCGTGGTAGCTCTGGCGACGCGCGAGCATGCGCACGCGCTGCGGCTGGCCGCGTTCGAGGTGATACTGGCGGGCGAGCTTCAGGGCCGTCTCCGTGGCCTCCGAGCCGCCGGAAGTGAAAAACACGCGGCCGGCCTGGCGAAACGCGGGAGGGGCGAGGGCGCGGAGACGCTGGGCGAGCTGCTCCGCTATCTCGGTGTGAAACTGAGAGGAATGCGCGAAGGCCAGACGGCGGGCCTGCGCGGCCATGGCGTCGGCAACTTCAGCGCGGCCGTGGCCGATGGAAACGACGGCGGCGCTGCCGGCCGCGTCCAGGATGCGGCGGCCGTCCGCGGTGATGATGTAGCAGCCCTCGCCGCTGGCCGCACGGGGATAGCTTTTGCGGAAGCTTCGAGGGAATAGGGCCTCGGTCATGGTCGCCGGCATCGCGCTGGGTTCGACCCGCCGCCGTGCGCTTCGACTTGCAGCGGGAACGGAACGCCACGAGACGGCGGGATTCTAGCAGAAATCGCGGAGCGTGCGGGGCGCCGCGGCAGCGGGGCCAGCGGCACGTGTTGTCCACGCGGGCAGCGGGGTGGTAGGCTCGCGCGGTGAAGAGACGGCTCATCCTGTTTGTCGCGGGAACGGCTGCCACCGCGCTGTGCGCGGTGCCGGCGGAGCGGGTTGCAGCGCGGCCGACAGTGGTCACTGAATTCAACGTTGCGGTGCCGATGCGGGATATGGTGGTGCTCCGCGCGGACGTGATGCGGCCGGAAACGGGCGGGCCGTTCCCCACGCTGGTGTATCGCACGCCCTACGACAAATCGGCGGCGGAGATGGAATACACCACGTTCCGCCACGGGGTGGAGCGCGGCTACGCGGTGGTGATCCAGGACGTGCGCGGGCGCTACGCCTCGGACGGTGAATTCAATGCCTATTTCAACGAGGGCAGCGACGGCTACGACACGATCGAATGGGCCGCGAAACAGCGGTGGTCGAACGGTGTAGTGGGAACGTTTGGGCTTTCGTATCCGGGGGCGGTCCAGTGGCTTGCCGCGGTGGAGCATCCGCCGCACCTGCGCGCCATGGTTCCGGCAATGACATTTTCCACGCCGCGAACATTCTTTTACTCGGGAGGAGTTTTTGATCTCTCCTGGCCCGGATGGATTTTGACCAACATCGCGCCGGACGTGCGCGAAAAAAAAGGGCTGGCCGGCCCGCGAACGCTGGAGGCGGCGAAAGCGGCATACGAGCAGGACGAATCGCGCATCGTGAATTTTCTGCCGCTCGTGGGCGTGCCGGACCTGCGCGACGTGGCGCCGTGGTACTACGAGTGGCTGCGGCACCCGCCGACCGACGCGTGGTGGGGATGGGCGGAAATCGGTGGAAAATATGATCGCGTGACGGCAGCAGTGCTGAATCTTTCGGGCTGGTACGACGAGGGCTACGGCCCGGAAGGCGCTACGACAAATTTCAACGGGTTGGTGGCGGCGCGGAAGGCGGAAGCCGATCCACGCACGGCGCTGGTGCTGGGGCCATGGGCGCACGGAGTGGCGGCGACGGCGAGCACGCGGTCCGGCGAGCGCGAGTTCGGACCCGAGGCGGCGATGGATTACGACGAGCTGGTTCTAGGCTGGCTGGACCTCCAACTGAAGAACGACACCACGGATTGGAAGTTCCAGAAGCGCGTGCGCTACTTCCTGATGGGGGAAAATGCGTGGCACGACGCGGATACCTGGCCGCCCGCGGCGCATGCGGTGGCCTATTTTCTTTCCGGACCGCGGGAAGGCGGGACGCGCGGCGTACTGGGGCCGAGCCGGGCGCGCGGGGCGGCGACGAGCGCGTTTGCGTCTGATCCGGCGCACCCGTTCACGGACCCGTACGGACACGCGCCGGGAGCGCACGACTACCGGCGCATCCAGCGGGGCGGGCGCGACTCTGTGGTTTTCGAAACGGCGCCGCTCGAGACGGACCTGGACGTGGCGGGACGGGTGAGCGCGGAGATTTATATCTCATGTGACTGCGCGGATGCCGACGTGTGGATGCGGATGTATGACGTGGCGCCGGACGGCACGTCGTACAACCTGATGAGCCCGGGGCTCGACGTGCAGCGGGCCAGCCTGCGCGGCGGGAGCACGCGGCAATTGCTGGAGCCGGGCAAAGCATATCGGGTGAGCTTTACGAACCTTCCGACCGCCAACCGGTTCCTGGCGGGGCACCGGCTGCGGGTGCAGATTTCCGGCGAATTTTCCCCGCATTTCTCGCGCAACCTGCACACCGGGGAGATGGAGACGGAATCGGCGGCAATGCGGCCGGCAACGATCACGATTTTGCACGACGCGGCGCACCCTTCGCGCCTGCTGCTCCCGGTGACGAACTGGACGCCGCCAGCAACTCCCGACCGCGGAGGGAAACCCGTTCGGCGGCGGGATATTCCGCCCGGAGGGTCACCTGAGTGAAAAAGCGAACCGGTGAGCCGTGGATGGAGGCGGATGATTACGGGCGCACGCTGCCGGCGTTCACGGTGAACCTGCTCTCGGCTGACTTGGAGCGGTCGGCGAAGTTTTACGCGGAGGTGCTGGGGGCGCGGATCGTGTACCGGGACGTGGATTTTATCGCGCTGGAAGCGGCCGGGCTGGCGTTCATGGTGCACGCGGACCATACCTACGAGCATCATCCGTGGAGCACGCGCCTAGCGCGGGAGAAAACGGGGCGGGGACTGGGCGCGGAAATCCGGCTGCTGGGAGTGGACCCGGATGCGATCGAGGCGCGGGCGCGCGCGCAGGGAGCGACGGTGCTGCAGGCGGCGCAGGACAAACCGCATGGATGGCGGGATACGATCGTGACCGATCCGGACGGGTACGCGTGGGCCGTGGGGCGGGTGAAGTGACCGGGAGAATGGAAGAGAGAAGAGCGGCGAGCTCGGCGGGGGCGTTGGCGATCTTTTGGTAGCTGGCTGATGCGGATCACAGGCTGAAGCCTGGGCCACTTGTCGGCCTCACGGAGCACAGTCTACCCGATAGAAATCATCGGGGCGCAAAGAGCGCGAAAGCCTGTACCACAAGTCAGTTCTGCGGCAGAACTTCGGCGAGCAGGCGGAAGACGTTTCCGCCCATGATTTTGGCGATCTCGTCGTCGGAGAGACCTTCCTCAAGAAGCGCATCGGTGAGGAGGACGAGGCCGGAGGTGTCGAAGGGCGTGGTGACTGCGCCGTCGAAATCGGAGCCGAGGGCGACGTGGTCTGCGCCGACGACCCCGACGGCGTAGCGGATGGCGCGGGCGATGGCATGCGCATCGCTGCCACAGACGGCGGTATCCCAATAGCCGATGCCAATCACACCGCCGGTACGGGCGACGCCGCGGAGCTGTACGTCGGAGAGATTCCGCGTGTTGTTGCAGGTGCCTTTGACGCCGGTGTGGGAAACGATGACGGGACGCGTGGCCATGGCGAGCACGTCGTCAAGGGTGCGTGGCGAGGAGTGGGCCAGATCCACGATCATGTGCCGGGCTTCCACTCTGTGGACCAGCTCACGGCCCTTTTCCGTCAGCCCGCCTTTGGCGATGCCGTGCGCTGAGCCGGCCATATCGTTGTCGAAGAAATGGGTGAGGCCGATGAGGCGGAAGCCGGCGTCGTAGAGAACGGCGAGATTGTCGAGGTTGCCATCGAGCGCGTGGGCGCCCTCGATTCCCAGCAGGCCGGCGGTGATTTGCGGATCGGCGCGGCGACGATCGACGTAGCGCGCCAGATCGGCGGCGCTGCGGATGATGGTGAAGCGTCCAGCGGACTGGTCCGCAAAGCGGCGGAGGTGGGTGGCCTGGTCGAGGGCGCGGGCGGTGAGGCTGGTCCAGGTGGAGGGCGACCGCAACTGGGCGAACATGAGGAGCGTAATGCTGTCGGTGCGGTCGTCGTTGCGCTCGATGTTCAGGCCGCGAGGAGTCTTGGTGACGGTGGTGAACACCTGGAGAGCCACATTGCCCTCGATCAGGCGGGGGATATCCACGTGGCCGCGTGTGCCGCGCGCCAGGAGATTGCGGTCCCAGAGCAGCGAATCGGCGTGCAGGTCCGCGATGCGGAGCTTGCGGTGGAGCGCTTGTGCCGCGGCAGAGGCGGTGTAGGGCGGCGGGCGCAGCGTGCGGTTCATGTTCCTTTCGACCACGGACGGGGCGAAGGTGAAGAACAGAAGAACAGCGATGGCCAAAAGAATGACAACGGCGAGGAGAACACGCTTCAGCATCGGAACTCCCGCTGGTGAGAAAAAAGAGCCCGGCGCACTGTAATGAATCGCGAGGTGGGATGCAAGGACGATGTGGGAGGAACGGGAGAGCGGCGCTTGGAAACAGCGGCGCGAAATGACAGGATGTGGCGTACGAAAGGAAGCAGGATGAGCGAGGTGCGGAGGAAGCGATGAGTAGAAGAAGGAACTGGGCCGCAGGATGGATACTCGCGTTGACCGCGATCTGCGGCGTGGCGGCAGCGCGGCCCGCGCCGGGTGGGCGCGCGATCACGTTTCAGGACCTGGCGGCGATGGGACGGGTGGGAGAGCAGCAGATCTCTTCGGACGGAAAATGGGTGGCGTACACGGTGGCGACGCCGAGCCTGCCGGCGAACCGGTTGGAGCGAAATCTGTGGCTCGCGCCGGTGGCCGGCGGCGAGGCGAGGCAATTGACGCGGAGCGGACGGGACATGCGGCCGCGCTGGTCGCCGGACTCGAAGAGCATCGCGTTCCTTTCGACGCGCGACGGCAATGCCGGTGTGTGGGTACTGCCGCTGGAAGGCGGCGAGGCGGTGCGGGTAGCGGAGCCGGCAGATGGGGCGGACAACCTGTTGTGGTCGCCGGACGGGCACACGCTGGCGTTCACCAGCAACGTATTCCCGGACTGCACGGACGACGCCTGCACGGCGAAGCGGCTGTCGGAACGAGAGAAGAGCAAAGTGAAGGCGCGGCTCTACGACCATCTGCTGTTCCGGCACTGGACGGAATACAGCGACGGGACGCGGAGCCACCTGTTTGTGGTGGCGGCAAAAGGAGGGGTGGCGCGCGACCTGACGCCGGGGGCGGACTACGACGTGCCGCCGTTTTCGCTGGGCGGGCCGGACGAGGTGGCGTTCTCTCCGGACGGGCGGGAGCTGTGCTTCACGGCGAATACGGACGCGCACCCGGAGATCAGCACGAACGGCGACCTGTTTGTGGTGCCAGTGGATGGGAGCGCGGCGTCGCGGCGCATCACGACGAACCCGGGGTTCGACGGCGGGCCGGTGTATTCACCGGACGGGCGCTGGATTGCGTACCACGCGCAATTGATCGCGGGGTACGAGGCCGACCGCTGGCGGCTGATGCTCTATGATCGCGCGAAGGGCGCGCATGAGAACCTGACGGAAAATTTCGACCGCAGCGTGGACGCCATCGCCTGGTCGCCGGATTCGAAGACGCTGTATTTCGACGCGGAAGACCGGCAGGACGTGGCGATTTTCCGGATGGAAGCGGCGGCGGGCGCGCTGCCGGAGCCAGTGGTGCGCATTGCGTCTGCGAGCGAGTTCGGGCTGACAGCGGATGGACGCACGATCGTGTTCACGCAATCCAGCCTGGCGGCGCCGGCGGAGATTTACGCGGCCACTGCGGAGGGGAAAAACGTGCGGCAGATCACGCATCAGAACGCGGCGATCCTGGCGCAACTGGACCTGCGGCCCGCGGAACACTTTACGTTCAAAGCTTCGGACGGGACCGAGGTGTACGGGATGCTGTTGCGGCCGCCGGGGTTCGACGCGTCGAAGAAATATCCGGTGGTGCTGCTGGCGCATGGAGGCCCGCAGACCATGTGGGAAGACGGCTGGAGCTACCGGTGGAACGCGCAGATGTTCGCATCGCCGGGCTATGCGGTGGTGATGATCAACCGGCGGGGGTCGACGGGCTTTGGGCAGCGGTTTACCGACGAGATCAACGACGACTGGGGCGGAAAGGCGTACACGGACCTGATGGAGGGCACCGACTACGCGCTGGGGAAATACCCGTTCCTGGACGGGACGCGGATGGTGGCGGGAGGGGGATCGTACGGGGGATTCATGATGGACTGGTTTGCGACGCACGCGCAGGGGCGGTTCCGCGCGCTGTTTTCGCACGCGGGCGTGTACGACCAGGTGAGCATGTTCGCCACGGAGGAGCTGTGGTTCCCCGAGCATGAATTCCGAGGCACGCCGTGGACGAATCCGCAGTCGTACGCGAAGTGGTCGCCTTCAAGCTACGCCGCGGAGCTGGGGAAATACAAGACGCCCACTCTGGTGATCGCCGGAGAGATGGATTACCGAGTGCCGTACACGCAGAGCCTGGAATTCTTTTCAGCCTTGCAGCGGCAGGGAGTGCCGTCGAAGCTGCTCATTTTCCCGGATGAAGGGCACTGGATCCTGAAGCCGCAGAACAGCCAGTATTGGTACGCCACGGTGCTCGACTGGATCGCGACGTATCTGAAATAGGGGAAGAGAGCCGGGCGGCGGGAGGGCGGCGCGCGAGGGCGGTGGATGCGCGCAGCGTGGGTGGCGACTGGTACGAGCGGTACGGGTGCAAGAGCTTGCACATTTAGAGAGCATTGCCGCCGGATCTCCTGGCCGGCGGCACCGGCAGGCGGCTGTAAGCCATGGCGCACCAACGACATGCATTTGCCCGCAGGCTGGCACGGGGCGTGCTTTTACAAGCGGCGAGAAGGCCGGCTGTGTGCTGCGGCGCGGCTGCGGGTTTCCCCCGAATCCGGCGCTGCTCGCGGCACTCCGATCCCGAAACTAGATCCCGAAGCTTGCGGGGTCAGGCCGGGGGTCGGGCCCAGCAGGCTCTCTCGAGTCTGCATCTATCTTCCGCATGAGGCGGCACGGGACCTCCTCCCCCGGCCGCCTCTCTCCTTTTTTGGGGGCGATTCCACTGAGGCGGGAATGATTGCGGTAGCGAGTGCCGGGTAAACAATCCGGGCTAGAATCTGGGCGGACGGAGGTACCGGTGGAACGTCCCTTCCCCATTGCGCGCTGGATTGCGCTGGCGGCTCTTGCGGTGTGGGTACCCGCGTACACGCACTACTGGGGCCCGCAGGACTTTCTTTACATTTGCAACGTGGCGGTGGTGCTGACGTGCGCGGGCCTGTGGTTCGGCAACAGCCTGCTGCTCTCCAGCCAGGCGGTTTCCACCGTGGTGATCGGAACACTGTGGGGGATCGATGTGGTCTGGAGCGCGGCGACGCAGGGACATTTCCTGATCGGCGGCACGGAATACATGTGGGACGCGAGCCGCCCATTGTGGGTGCGGTTGCTTTCGTTCGATCATCTCGCGGTGCCGGCCACGGCGCTGTGGGCCATCCGAAAAGTGGGATACGACCGGAGAGCCTGGGTATTCCAGTCGGGGTTGGCGGCGGTGGTGCTGGTGCTTTCCCGCTGGGTGGCGCCGGAGCGCAACCTGAACTTCGCGCAAAAGGAACTGGTGACGTACCACTCGTGGGGACCGGCGCCGACGCACCTGCTGGTGCTGTGGGGTGTTCTCGTGCTGGTCGTGTACTGGCCGGTGCACGCAGTGCTGGCGCGCATCATGCCCGCAAAGAGAATGTAGGAAGGTGGGCGAGCGAAGGAGGCGGTTTCTGAAGCTGCTTCGCGGCGCACTCCTCCGGTGGTTGACTGCCGGGCGCAGCGATGGAAGAATCGCGGCCCGTGTCTAACGGAAAGACCAGCGAGGAACTGAACCGCGCGCGAGTGGAATTCGGGGCGCGGCTGGAGAGCGAAGGCGCGCGCGCCGTATGGGCCGGCTTTCCCGGGCGCATCGCGATCGCGCTCTCGGGAGGCGGAGCGCGGGGGGCCTACCAGGCGGGGGCGCTGCTGGCGTTCCAGGACGCACAAGTGCCCACGCACATCATCGCGGCCACCTCGACGGGCAGCATCAACGCGGCGGGATTCGCGGGGAACTCCGACACGCTGGTGGGCAATGCCGAGGCAGTGGTGGCGGACTGGCTGGAGGTCACGCCGGCGCTGGTGGGAATCGAATGGACGCGCTATGCGTGGATGCTGGGGGGGCTGATCGCGTTCTGGGCCGGAGTGGGCAATCTGGGGTACGCGGTGCTGGCGTCGGCGGGCTACGCGCCGGCGCTGCGCAACCCGAAAATGACCTGGACGCTGCTGAGCCTCGCCGGGCTGGTGATGCTGCTGCTGTACGACCATTTGCCGTACGTCACCTTCATTGCGCGCAGCGTGCTGGCGCGAAAAACCTTCAAGATCCAGCGGCGCAGGGCCGCGCTTTCCTTGCTGGGGAACGCCGTGGTGGTGATCTTCCTGGTGGCGATGCTCGACGAACTGAATTTCATGAAACACTTCGGGGCGCTGGTTCGGTTATACCCGGTGGAAGCTGGAGCGTTTGTAGCCATGGTGGGGCTGCTGCTGCTCTCGCGCAGGTTCTGGCGGGCGCCGCTGAGCGGCTTCATGCACAAATTGCTGAGGCTGCCGCTGCGGCCGGGACTTTTTCCGAATTACGAACGCGCGCGATTCGTGCGCGAGCGCCTCTCGGAGGAGAAGCTGCGCGCCTCGCCGATACACGTGATCTTCAGCGCGACGGACCTGGAGACGGGGGACCCGGTGTTCTTCTCCAATACGCCCAGGGAGAAGCTGGCGGCGGAGCGGGGAGCGGATGCGGATTTCGTGAGGTCGCTGGTGGTGGAAACACCGGACCTGGTGGGCGCGGTGGTGGCGTCGTCGGCGTTGCCGCTGGCGTTTGAGCCGATGCTGCTGAACGGGCGGATGTACTCGGACGGGGGATTGTGCGCCAACCAGCCACTGCGGCCGGCGGTGCGGCTGGGAGCGGACGTGGTGTTTCTGATCATGATGGACTCGCTCGTGGGCCGGCGAAAAAAGCTGAAGACCTTTGTGGACGTGGGGCTTTCCGCGGTGGACATTCTGATGCGGCAGACGCTGGTGAACGATCTGCGCATCGCCGCGAACTTCAACGTGACCTGCGAGCGCGCGGCGGAAAAAAACGGCCTGCATCCCGAGGAGATCGAAATCGTGATGGGCGCGCGCCGCTACCGGTACGTGAAGGCCATTCCCATCTGCCCGCAGGAATCCCTTCCGGGAGCGGCGCTAGACTTCAACCAGGAGCGCACGCGCGAGGCCATCCTGCTGGGTTACCGCGACGCAATGGCGCAGATCCTGAACTTCCTCTTCTACGCGCGCGAGTCGAGGTTCACCTACCCGCGGCACGAGCTGGAATGGGAACTACACTGAACGAAGCGGCAACGAGGCAGGGCAGAGCGGGCCAGCGGCAGGGGCACGATCCCGCCGCGGCGGGATGCCCTACGGAGTGCAGCGATCGCCGCTGGAAGAAATCCGGAATCTCGCCAGTTCCTGAGGGAAGTATCATGAGTACGGGCAGAAGTCCGGTGAGAATTTCAGGCTAGGGCAGGAAATCTTCCGAGGTATCGAAGAAGAAGTGCGCCACGGCAGGAATCACGAAGAGGATGGCGAGCGGGGTGGTGATCATGGCCCCGACGACCACGCGTGCGAGCGGCTGCTGCGCCTGCGCTCCGATGCCGGTAGAAATCGCGGCGGGCAACAACCCCAAGCCGGCGGCCAGACAGGCCAGCACGACCGGCCGGAGCTCCAAGATGGCACCCTCGCGAATGGCCTGCTGGACTTTCACCCCGGGGCCCAGATGGCGCTCGATGCCGGAAAGAAATACGGATGCGCCGAGAGTACCCACCCCCAGCGCAGACACAAAACCGACCGATGCGGAGATGCTGAAGGGAGTATCGGTGAGCCAGAGGCTGAACAGGCCGCCAATGGCCCCGAAGGGCAGGATGAGGAGCACGAGAAGGGCGCGGCGGAAGGAATTAAACAGCATGTACAGCAGGCCGAGGATGATGAGCAGACTCACGGGAACGATGAAGGCGAGACGGCGCTCCTCGGTCTTGAGACTGTCGTATTCGCCGGCGAGCTCGTAGTGGTAGCCGCGGTCGAGATGAACGGAATTGGCCAGGCGCTGCTCCGCTTCCTGGATTGTGCTGACCAGATCCCTTCCCCGCACGCTGAACTTGATGGGGATGTACCTGCGGCCGTTTTCGCGGAAGATCATGAACGCGCCCTCGCGCGTCTCCACTTTGGCGACCTGGCCGAGGGGGACGCGGCCGCCGTCGGGCGTAGGCAATAGGATGTTGCGAATGGCGTCCGGATTCTTGCGCGCGGCGGAGGTGAAACGCACGACGAAGTCGAACCTGCGGTCGCCCTGCAAAATCTGAGTGACCGCGTGCCCGCCTACGGCGGCTTCCACGGCGGCATTCACATCGGCGGCGGAGAGGCCGTAGCGAGCGCTCAAGCCGCGGTCAATGCTGACGAGCAATTCGGGCTGGCCCGTCTCCTGGAAGACGGCGAGATCCGCGATGCCCCTCACGTGGGACATCACCTGGCGCATCTCCTCGGCTTTCTGCCCGAGAACGTCCAGGTCGTCGCCAAAGAGTTTGATGGCGTTCTCTCCCTTGACGCCCGACATGGCTTCCTCGACGTTGTCCTCGATGTTCTGGGAAAAGCCGAAGGAAATTCCTGGAAATTTGTGGAGCGCGGCGTTCATCTGTTCGACGAGCTTGAGCTTGGTCAAACCGGGACGCCACTGGCTGCGGGGCTTGAGCTGAATGAAGAACTCGATGTTGTTAAAGGTAGTGACATCGGTGCCGTCGTCGGGGCGCCCGCATTGGGAGACGACGTGGGTAACCTCCTGGCGATAGCTGAGGAGTTCGGCGCGGATCTGGTCGGCCAGGCGAAACGCAGTTTCGGAGGAAACGTCCTGGGGGAGCGTGGCGCGCACCCAGAGGTTCCCTTCCTCCAGTTTGGGCATGAATTCACCGCCCAAATAACGGTAGACGACGAGAGAGGCGACGAGCGGAATGCAGGCGATGACGATCACCCGGCCGGGGTGGGCGATCAGGTAGGGAACGATGCGTTCGTACCCGCGGCGCAGCCAGCGCACCAGGCGGGTTTCCCCCGGGCCGCGTTCCCGAGCCCGGGCGGCTCCATAGGACGCGAGCACGGGCGCAAAGACTATGGCGAACAGAAATCCGCCGAGAAGAGCGTAGACGTAGGTGACGGACATGGGGGCGAAAATCTTTCCGGGAACGCCGCTCATGCCGAACAGAGGAATGAAGGCCGCCAGGATGGTAGCGACGGAGAAGAGCACGGGCCGCCAGGCTTCGGCCATGGCCGAGGCGATGACGTCGAAGACCGGCGCGTCGGGATTGCGGTAACGCAGGCGCAGGTGGATGTGTTCGAGGACAATGACGGCGCTGTCCACCAGAATGCCGAAATCGATAGCGCCGACGGAAATCAGGTTGGCGGACTGTCCGGTAAGGACCAGGCAGCCGAAGGCGAACAGGAGAGAGGCGGGGATGGCCACGGTGGCGACGGTGGTGATCCGGACGTCACCGAGAAAAACGAGGAGCAGGGCGGCGACCAGGAGGAGACCGAAGAGAACGACTTCGCGGACCGTGTGCGTGGTGGTGCGGATCAGATCGGTGCGATCGTAGATGGTTTGCACCTGCATGCCGGGAGGAAGCAGGCGCGCGTTCATCCTTTGGATTCTGGGGCGCAGCGCAGCCAGTGCGGGAAGCGAGGGCTGATAGAGCTGGAGGAGCACGATTCCTTCGACGACGTCGGCGTTGTCGTCCATGCCGACCTTACCGAGGCGCGGCTGGATGCCCTCGTGGACATTGGCGAGGTCTTCGAGGAAAACGGGAACGCCATGGTGCTCGGCGACCAGCACACGCTTCATCTCGGCCACGTCGTGCAGCAGGCCGATGCCGCGGACGTTGGCATTTTGGCTGCCCAGGGTGAGATAGCTGCCGCCCACGTTGGCATTGCTGGCGCCGATCGCGGAGATGACCTGGGGTAGATTGACGTTGAATTGGATCAGTTTCTGGGGATCCACCTCGGCCTGATATTGGCGGGTAGTACCGCCGAAAGTGGTGACGTCAATGATGCCGGGAACCTGCTTCACTTCCCGGCGGACCATCCAGTCCTGCTCGGCTTTGAGGGCGTTGAGAGAATAGGAAGGACCGGTGACGATGTAGCGCAGAATCTCGCCCGTAGGCGACCAGGGAGAGAGCTGGGGCTGGAGATTCGCGGGAAGCGTGATGAGCTGGATGCGGTTGAGGGCCTCCTGCCGGTCGTGGAAATAATCGCTGCCGTATTGGAAATAGAGCTTCACATCGCTCAAACCGAACAGGCTGATGGAGCGCGCGATATCGAGGTGCGGGATGCCGAACAAGGCCGTCTCGACGGGAACAGTGACCTGCTGTTCCATTTCCTCGGAAGACCAGGAGGGATTCTGGGTGATGATTTCGACGAGGGGAGGAGAGGGATCGGGATAGGCTTCGATGTCGAGCTGGGAGAATGCGTAGGCCCCCGCGACGAGCCACCCCGCGAGCACGAAAACGAAAATCGCGCGGTAGTGCAGAAGCAGAAGGGTGAGGCGTTTCATGGAAAGTTACGAACCCGCATCGCGGAGCATCAGCGCGCCCTGGGTGACTACGAGCTCCCCGGGGGCCAGCCCCGAGGTGATCTCGACGAGCGAGCCATCCACGGGGCGCACGGTGACCAGGCGGCGCGCGAACGTGTCCGGCGACTTGCGCACGTACAGGTAGGACTGTTGACCCGAGGTGAGGAGCGCGGAGGCGGGTACGACGATGCCCGTGCGGTTCACCGCGGTGAGGCGGATGGTGGCGAACATATCGGGCTTGAGTTTCAGGGCGGGATTGGGCAGAACCACGCGGAGCTTGAGTGTGCGAGCCACGGGGTCGAGGGCGTAGCCGATGTTGGCCACGCGAGCCTTCCACTGTTTGCCAGGGAAGGCCGCCAATTCGACCACGGCTTCATCGCCCACGTGAATCGCGTTGATGTCCTTCTCGTACAGCTCGCCTTCGGCCCAGACTTCGCTGAGGTCCGCGATGGTGCAGAGCGGCTGCGCTGCGTCCACGGCTTTCGAGAGTTCGCCGGGCGCCGCGCCCGTGTCGAGGATGGCGCCAGCACGAGGAGCGAACACGTCCAATTGTTTTAAGGGAGCGTTGGGGTTGACGCCCAGATATTGGAGGCGGGCGGCGGCGGCGGCGAGAGTGGCTTGGGCCATGCTGAAGTCGGCCTGGGCCTGCTGGAGATCGCGCTCGGAGAGAGCGCCGTGGTCCTTGAGATCCTGCGAGCGCTGGAGCGCCTTCTGCTTCAAATTCAGATCCGCCTGAGCCTTCTGATAGTCGGACAAGGCGCCAGTGGCGTCGCTGCTTTCCAGCGTGGCGAGGACTTGCCCCTTGCGGACGAGATCGCCCGGGTGGACCGTCACGGTGATGATCCGCCCACCGGCGGGAGGAAAAACGCGAATGACGCGCGCGGGATCGGGAACGATGCGTGCGGGGGCGGCAATGGTGACGACAATCGGCTGGGAGCGAGCGGCGGTGGTCTCGATGCCCCGGCTGCCGGCCGGGATGGTAACGTCCGTGGAGGACGAGGCGATCGCGTTTGATGCTGGGGCGGCCTGCTGGCGGCTGCCACATGCCGACATGGCAAATAACAAACCCGCGAGCGCAATCGTGGCGCGACACGCTCGTGGCAATGTACGGAAGACTTCCATAAATTTCAGGCCCGCTCGCGGCAACCAGCCGGCTTCGGAGTGGCGCAATCCTTTGGTGTAAGAGTGCCTAACCTGTCCTCGGGTTGCCGCTACAGAAAGTCGCCGCGACGAATCAGAGAAGGCCCGGAAACGGGGCCGCCCGTTGCGCCCGCGGCAGTTGCTCACGCGCCTGCTCCGGCGGATCGAAGGGCTCGCGCCTGCCAAACCTGAGGCACACCGAGAAGCCAGGCGTTAAGCGGCACATAAACAGAGCCGGAAACGCTACTACAGAGCCACGAGACAGGCAACCGGAGATGGAACACCTCCGTGTGGGCAGGGGTGCACCGGTGCGGGCACGGCGGGTCAGGTATTGCTCTTCCGCTGGCCCGATCGGTTCGCGTCCGGCTCAGTGGACGCGCTTGAACCAGCTATATCCGACGGTGAATAAAAGCGAAATGTTGTAGCCGGGATTGTGCACGCCGAGGCTGGCGCTCGAGAGATGACCGATGGCGCTTTCGATGAAGAAGGCACGCCGCGGTTTTACAAAGATGTGCGCACCGGAAACAAATTGGGACGTGAAGTTGACCGGCGAGGTGTCGCCGGGCGGAACGTTGCGTGTGCTGAATACAATTCCTCCGGCCGCGGCAACGTAGGGCGCGATTTTCTTGCCTCTTGTGAAATTCCACTGCCATATGGCGGGTTTGAAACTCCCGCCGTAGATTGCGCCAGCGGGCGGCAGCACAGCGTAGAGAGGCATGACATCAACAGCCCATTCGAAATTGCCGCGAAGCCAACCGGAGAGGTGATCGCCGGTGAGAATGTAGCCGGCACGGCCTCCGGCGTAGACAAACTGCGTGCCATCGGAATGGCCGAGTCCGGTGCCACCGCCGGCAAAAGCGCCGAGCTCGATGGCTCCTTTTTTCAGGGACTGGGTGAGCGAATCCGCCGAGGGGGGAGCCGGGGGCGGATCCTGCGCGGCAACGGCGGCCACCAGAGCCAGAGTGGAAATCACTGCAGCCAGGAATTTCATCTCTGCGTGCCAGTCATTTAGCGGATCACCGGCAGAGAGTATAACTGCTTGAGGGTCTAACGAGTACCGTCTTCCTGGTCAGCTCTTCGGAATATCGGCACGGTTCCACCATCCACCGCCAAGAGCCTGAAGCAAGGCCGCGCTGTCGGCATAACGATTGGCCTGGGCCTGAACGAGGTTGATCAAAGCCTGTTGATAGGACATTTCGGCGTTTAGGAGCGCCAGGTAATTGGCGTAGCCGGAATGATACTGTTTGCTGGCCAGGTCGAGGGTCACTTTGGCGGCGTCTTTCGCGGCTGCTGCGGCCTTCAGGCCGTCCGCATCCTGCTGGAGCGCGTTGAGCGTGTCGGCGACATTCTGGAAGGAGGTCAAGACGGTGCTGCGATACTGTTCGGAGGCTTGAACGTAGGCATCTCTCGCGGCGCGCTCGCGGTGCAGGAGGGTGCCGCCCTGAAAAATGGGCTGCGTGACGCCAGCGCTTGCGTCCCAGAAGCTGGTGCCCTCCGTGAACATCCTGCTGAAGACCACGGCCATGCTGCCGGCATCCGCGGTGAGCGAAAAGCTTGGGAGCCGGTTGGCGACGGCAATGCCAATCTGGGCGCAGGCGGAATGCAGATTCTCCTCGGCCTGACGCACATCCGGACGCTGCTCGACGAGCTGCGAAGGAAGACTCAGAGGCAGCTCCTGCGGCAGTTGCAAACTCGAGAGCTCAAATTTTTCAGACAAATCCAGGCTGGGGAATCCGCCGGCCAGCACAGCGAGCAGGTCGCGCTGCTGAGCCAACTGCTTGAGCAGCGGAGGCAGAGTTGCCTGGACCTGGGCGAGCTGGGATTCCTGCGCCGCCACGTCGAGCCGGCTGACATATCCTTTCGCGTACTGGGTGCGCAAAATCTCGAGCATGCTGGTGTTGATGCCGATGAGCTCGTTGGTCGCGTCGATCTGCGCGCGCAAAGAGGCTTCCTCGATGGCCGCAGCGGCGACGTTGGAGCTGAGCGTGATATGCGTGGCGGCGAGGGCGAAACGCGCCTGCTGTTCCTGCGCCTGGAGCGACTCGACGGTGCGCCGGTTCAGGCCGAACACGTCCGGCACAAACGAAACGCTGACCTGGGGCGTGTAGAGGCTGTAATTCAAGGCCGGGGTGTTGGTGACCGGGGAAATGTTGCTCGAGGTTTTCGCGCGGGTGGCGGAAAAGCCGCCGGAAACGCTGGGGTAGTAGGCGCCGCGCTGAGCGAGGACATTTTCTCTGGCAACCAATAAGGCCGCTTGCGCCGCCTTGAGGTCGGGATTGGCTTTGAGCGCGCGCTCGATCAAATCGTTGAGCGGTTTGGAGTGAAACAGCGTCCACCAGTCTCCCGGAATGTCGCGCCCTTCCACAAAATGTTGCGCCTCTCCACCGGCGACGTTTGCCGTATTGCTGGTGGTCGAAATCGGAACGGGCGTATAGCCGGCAACATCCGGAGGGGCAGGCCTCTGGTACTTGGGCCCAACCGCGCAGCCGGCAGCGAGCAGCAAGACAGAGATCGTGATGAGCGGGATCAAGCGTGATTTGCGAGTGCGTGTCATGCGATATATTCCTCAGGGCTTGCGGTTCATTCGGGTTCCGTTGATCGCGCCGGTATTTCTGTTGCCTGGACCGGCCGATCCACCGATGACAGCCGGGTTCGCTCCGCGATGTCGAACAGTGTAGGGCGACAGTGCGACGGGGTGTGCGACGCTCGGCGAACGAACCGGCTGGGCTTTGCCGGCTGTTGCGTTCTGGATCGGGCCGGCCTTCACTGCGCCAGCCGATTTGGCCGAACCCGGCTGATGAAGATTTTCGGCACTCCCCGCAGCGGTGCGCTGCCGGATGTTGGAAGGCTGCTTCGGAAGATCTGTCTTCTTGATTTGGCTCGCGTGGCTGCTGGGGTGATCCGGAGCGGCGCTTTCATCACGACGCGAAACCTTGCTGGGCGTATTCGCAGATCTTTCGGGAGAAGTTTGTTGGGATGGCGAAGCAGACGGAGCCGCGTAGCCTGCCCCATGCGCCCATGCGGCAAGGCTGGTGGTCAGGAAAAGAAGACGGGCGGCCTTCATTGTGCTTCCCCTGAGGGCTCGTTATTTTCGCGGCCCAGGAAAATCATCCGGAGCGCGGGCACAGCGAGAAGCAGCATCAGCGGGCCGACGAGCATGCCGCCGACAATCACGGTGGCGAGCGGACGCTGCACCTGGCTGCCGATGCCCGTGGAAATTGCGGCAGGAAAGAGACCGATGCAGGCCGAAAGCGCCGTCATCAGCAGGGGACGCATGCGCGTGGATGCGGCGCGGAACATCGCCTCCACCGGAGCCCCACCGCGGAGCTGCCTTTCCTGGTTGTAGTAGGTGATCATCAGGATGCCGTCCATCACCGAAACACCGAAGAGCGAAACGAAGCCGATGGCCGCGGAGATGCTGAAATTGAGACCGGAGAGATAGAGCGCCAGTACGCCACCCGCGGCCGCGAAGGGGATTCCGGCCAGAGTCAAAATGCAATCACGCAGCGAATTAAACATGCTATAGAGCAGCCCGAGGATCAGCACCAGGCTGATGGGCACGATGATCTCCAGGCGTTTCTTGGCTTCCTGAAGGTCGCCGAATTCACCGGCCCAAACGAGCCGGTATCCGGGCGGGAGCTTCACGTTGTTCGCGATTCGCTGCTGCGCCTCCTCCACGGTGCTGCCCAGGTCGCGGCCACGGACGCTGAACTTGACGGGGATGAATCGCTGCACGCTCTCGTGATAAATCCAGGCGGCACCCGTATCCAGAGTGATGGTGGCCAGCTCGCTCAGCGGGATATAGGCGTTGGCACCGCTTGCAGTTTGATACCCCACCTTGATGCTGCGGATTTTTTCGATGCCGTCGCGGTATTCCGGCGTATAGCGGACGACGAGATCGAACTGCCGCTCGCCCTCCAAGACGGAGGTCGCCACCGCACCGCCCATAGCCGCCTGAATGACCGTGTTCACGTCGCCGGAGTTGAGGCCATATCGCCCGGCCTTGGCACGGTCCACCTTGATGTTGAGGTTCGGCTGGCCCAGAACCGGGAAGATGCCGAGGTCGGTAATGCCGCGAACCTGGCCCATCTGGTCCCGGACCTGCTCGGCCAGGTTCGTGAGGGTTTCGAGATTGGGGCCGATGATCTTGACCGAATTCGAGCCTTTGACACCCGAGATCCCTTCCTCGATGTTGTCCTGGATGTATTGGGAGAAATTGAAGATGACTCCCGGCAATTCGTTGTCGAACTCCTTTTGAATCTGGTCAGTTAACTTCTCTTTGGTCAAGCCTCTGGGCCAATCGTCAAAAGGCTTGAGCGGCGCGAACAGCTCGACGTTGGAGAATGGCGCGGCATCGCTGCCGTCGTCGGGCCGGCCATGCTGGGAAACTACGGTAATGACTTCGGGATGTCGCAGGAGAATCTGGCGCATTTTTCTCGCGGCCGCCTCGCCATCCTGGAGCGAGAGCGTGATGGGCATGGAAGCACGAATCCAAAAGTTGCCTTCCTCCAAATGCGGAAGAAACTCACTGCCCAGCTGCAATCCCAGAAATGCGGACAGGGCCAGAAAGGCGACGCCGATGCCGACCGTGAGAGGGCGGTGATCCAGGGCGAATCGCAGCGAGGGATTGTAAAGACGGTGCAAGAGGCGGACGACGGTCGTTTCGGTTTCGCTTACGTGCTCGGGAAACAGCATGGAAGCGAGCACGGGAGTGATGGTAAATGTGGCAACCAAAGCGCCGGCAAGGGCATAGCCGTAGGTGCGGGCCATGGGGCCGAAGATTTGTCCCTCGACTCCCTGCATGGTGAAGAGCGGGACGAAACCGGCCACGGTGATGAGAGCCGAGAAGACGACAGCCTTGTCCACCTGGATGGCGCTGATCAAAATCAACCGCAAACGATCCGTCCACTGGTGGGGTGACGATTCGTGTTCGGTGGGTCTCGTCGGGTCGAGCCCCCAGGCACCGCGCGCCAGACGCTGGAGCAGACCCTGCCGTTCCTCCGGGTTTCGCTGGATATTCCGAAAGGTATTTTCGACCAGGATCACGGCGGAATCCACGATGATGCCGAAATCCACCGCGCCCACCGACAGCAGGTTGGCGCTTTCGCCCATGATTACCAGGAGAATGGTGGCGAAAAACAGCGCGAACGGAATGTTCAGTCCCACGATGATGGCGCTGCGGAGATTGCCGAGGAAAACCCATTGGATCAGGAAGACCAGCAGGCATCCGAGTAGGAGGTTGTGCAGGACCGTGTGCGTGGTGACGGCGATGAGCGAGGAGCGGTCATAAAAAGGAACGACACGGACTCCCTGCGGCAGACTGCCGTCATGATTCAGCTTGTCGAGTTCCGCCTTGACCTTTGGAATCATGTCGGCGGTTTTTTCGGTGCGCCTCTGCACCACGATGGCCCCGACGACATCGTCCTGGTCGTCGCGGCCCAGAATGCCGAGCCGGGGCCTGTAGCCGACGGAAACCTTTCCGACATCCTTCATCAGCACGGGGACGCCACTGACCTGGGTCAAAACCACATTTTCGATGTCGTCCACCTTGTAACCCTGGGTCAAATCGTCGGTGCCGCCGTCATCGATCAGGCCGACACCGCGAATGTTGATGGACTGCTGGCCGATGCGGAGTTCGCGCCCGCCCACGTTGATATTGGCGTTGCCCAGAGCGGTGACGAGCTGGGGCAGGGTGACGCTGTAGGCTTCGAGCTTGTGAGGATCCACCTCGACCTGGAATTCCTTGGTGGGACCGCCCCAACTGTTGATGGCCGCGATGCCGGGAATGGTGAGCAGGCGGCGCAGGACAATCCAATCCTCCACGGTCCGCAGATTCGTGATTCCGAAATGGGGGGGGCCGACGACCTGATAGCGATAGATTTCGCCCGTCGAGCTGTTGGCCTGGATGGTGGGCACGAGACCGCCGGGCAGGCTGACATTCTGCTGCATGGCGATGGACGCCTGGCTATAGGCGAAGTAGTAGTCCACCCCATATTTAAATGTGACACGAACAAAAGACAGCCCGTAGAACGAGGTGGAGCGGATGACGTCAATGCCGGGTGTGGAGTAGAGCCCAATCTCGGTGGGGCGCGTGTAGTAACGCTCCATCTCCTCGGCGGAGAGGCCGGGCGCCTGCGCGGTGATCTCCAGAATGACCGGCGTGGGGTTCGGATACGCTTCGATGTTGAGCTGTCTGAACGCAGCCAGCCCCGCGCCGATAAACAACAGCAGGCCCACCACCACGATTGCGCGGCGGCTGAGGCAAAATGCGATGAGACCTTTAAACATGCCGGCTCGTCCTCAGTGATTCGGAAGCGGCGTGAACTCTAGTCCGTGGGCGGCGCTTGCAGCATGTAGCTGAGAAATACGGCGCCATCCGTTACGAGCAACTCTCCCCGCTGCAAACCGTCGAGAATCTGGACCTGGCCGTCCTTTCGCAGGCCCGTCTTGACGACTCTCTGCACAAAATGTCGGCGATCGGTCGTGACCCAAGCCGTCAGAGTGCCATCGGATTCCCGAACCACGGCGTTCGCGGGTACCGCGGTGGCTTCCACCGAGTCGCGGACGCGAATGATGAAGTTGGCGAGCATCCCGGGACGCAGCTCATTGCGCGGGTCCACGATCTCCGAACGGATCGTTCCCCGATGCGTGTTGGGGTCAACCGTGGCGTAGATTTTCGAGACTTTGCCTTCGAACACGCGGTCCGGATAGGCCATCACTTTCACTTGGACCGGCTGGCCCAGGTGAAAGGATGGCATCTCGCTTTCGATCACATCCGCAAGCATCCATTTGATGGAAACGTCGGACACTGTGTAAGGCGCCGGCGAATTCCCCGGCTGCACGAAAAGTCCCGGCGGCCCGTTGAAAGCGGTGACCTGGCCGGAAATAGGGCTGCGCACCACGAGGACGGGATCGATTTTGCGCGAAGCAATCATTTGATCGATTTCCGCCTCGGTCTTGCCGAAGACGCGGAGCGCATCCCGTGCGGCTTTGAGAGCGCCTTCGGCGGTCTGCTGATCCGAGGTGGCTTGCTCCAACTCGCGCTGGGAGACCCCGTTCGTTCCATTCAGGTCCCTGGCCCGTGCCAGCTCTTTGGTGGTCATATCCAAAGTTGCCGCGGCGCCAATCAGTGTGGATTCGGCCTGGATGAGATCGGGACTATCCATCGTATAAAGCGGTTGTCCCTTTTGAACCTGGTCGCCCAGCTCCGCGAGGCTCTTGATGATCTTTCCCTGATAGGGCGGGAAGACCTCGACTGACAGGTCGTCGGCGAAACTGATGTTACCGACGGTCTCCTTCTCGACGGGAAACCGATAGCTTCCTACCGCTTCGATTTTGATCGAGTTCAATTGGCTAGGCGACAGGTCGACGGCGGCGGCGGGCGTGGACTTGGCGGCATTCGGCTTTGAGTCCTGCGCGGCATTGGCATTCGCAGCCTGACCGCGGCTGCAGCCAAATTGCAGAAGTCCCGCCGCGACCACCCCAGCCGCAGCCATGACAAAAACCGCGACACTTCTCGTGCCGGCGTGGACCGGATACTCCGTCGCTTTTGTCCGGCCGAAAAGCTTCGAGAATTGAGAATGGCAGCTACTCAAGAAAGCCCACATGAAACCTCCTCAGAACGGCTCGCAAATCGCAGCCGCGTGCATCGCTCCCGAAAATATTTGAGTGAAATCAGGCCGCGCGCTCCGGGAAATAGAGAGTTTGAGAACGGAGGCGCGGCGCCGTTTTCTACACCCAGATTGGGGTCCGCAAGGCCGTATGCGTACGGCTCAACGGACCGAGCGTTTAGAGGCAAGCAACTTCGAAGGGAGGGGCGCGGCTAAGCGACGAAGAGAAGGAAAAGCGTGAGAGTTTGAATTCGGGAGAGAAAGCAGAATGCCGCAATTCTTGGGGGGAAGAATACTCAGCGATCCCCTCGCAGTCCCCTGCGGAGAACTCCGAACGGCCCAGGGCGGAGTCTTCGCAGTTTTGGCGCGCAGCCGGCAGCCACGCTGCGGACGAATTCCCCAGAACCAAGGAAAAGGCCGAGGGGTCGGCAGCGGCAAAATGACCATGGCCGTCGTTCAGAAGGATGGCGACAATCTGGTGCTGCCAAGCTGTTCGGACGACCAGATCGAGGGCCGCATCACCATTCACATCGCGCGCCGAAATGTCCAGACCGCCAAGAGGGCCAATGACTTCAACCGTCTGTCCGCCGCCAGTGGTGAGCCGGAAAGTGATCCAGTAACGCACCGAGGAGGAATCGAAACGATTGAATTCGACACTGGCCAGGTCCGGTTTCCGGTCACCGTCGAAATCGGCAAGCGTGAAGCTCGAGGTCGAGGCGAGCGCGGGAGCGGGGTCAATTTGCGCGGGAGTAGATGCAGCCGCCGGGAGAGAGCTGACCAGGCCAAGCAATAAGCCCAACAGCAGGAAGGACCAAGTAACGCCCGCGTGCGCGAAGCCTTTTCGAGGACCTGGCGCCGCGAGGCTCGGGGCGCAACCCGCTTCGTATTTTAAGGCTGGTAACATTCGCTGTTCTCAGGCGCTCTTATGCCCTTCAAATTCGCAGCGGGTATTATCCCTGGAGAAACTCCTGTAAGTCAAAAAATTACTGAAGAGCGCGTCTGCAGTTGCTAACTGCTGCTATCCACACGAAGAAGCATGCCGCTGCCACCCATAATGTTCAGGGCGCCGTCGTCTGCCGTGAGAACGACCACACCGGCGGGATTGGTGCGCCCGGCATGCGCAATCGTGACGTTGGGGAAGCCGTAGGCGCCACACGCGTCGGACGAAAACAGCCAAAGAGCTTGCGGTTGGTCATTGCCGTGGGTAGCGCCGCGGCAGGGCTTATCGGGCTGAGAATTGAGGCGGCCGAGAACGCCGTAGGGAACAGGCTTTCCGACAACTTCCGAGCCGCGCATCACCGGCCCGCCCCCGCGATAGACCACGTCTCCGCCCACTTGCACGGTGGTGTAGGAATCGGGGGGAGTTCCGCGGTCGGCGCCCACGGAGGGAATCTGCGCGTCATAGATTTCCATCATGGAGGCGATGGCCCGGAGATGAACGGTGAGGGGGATGGTGCGGCCGGAAAAGCTCAAGCGGTCAAACCGGAAGGAGATCTGGGAGCCGACGCCGCCGGCCGAGGGGGTCACGCTGATCACATGGCCGACGAGTTTGGCTCCTCTGGGAATCAACGTCTTGCCAGCCAAAGGAACCTCCTGCATGACGCGAGCCTTGATTTCCTGGCCGGGCTTGCTCCTGGAGAAAGAAAGGGAAGATTCCAGGCGAACCGGCAACGCAGTGCCGGCCGGAATCATTTGCTGACCGGAGAGATCCGTCGAAACCGCCAGGAGGGCGAGAAAGATGAGTCCCTTCATGTGAATCAACCTCCAAGTGGCGGGATGCGCGCCGCAGTGATTTCCGAAGGGTGGAATCAAAATCTGGTGGCTGCCGCTCTCGGAAACCGGCGCGCTCCCTCGCTCTTGCTGTAGGATGCCTGGAAGGCTCGAAAGGACGCATCAGAGGCAAATCGCCGAGGGGGATTCGGCCCGATGGGGAACGGATTGGAGGGGTTGTGGTGGAAGGGAGGGGGAGTTGAGAGAAAGTGGAGATACAGTGAACGCACCGGGTGGCGAGCACTGACCGAACTGCGCCGGCAAACCAGAAGGAGCAAACATGAGAAACGCACTGGTGTTAGCGATCGTACTGGGGCTGGCCACGGCTGCATCCTCCGGGCAGGAGAGCGCGCCGAAGCCTCCGGCCGCAAAGCCGATTGCGGCACTGGCCTGGCTGGTGGGAGGAGTGTGGACCGCGGACACATCGCAGATGGGTCCCGGCGTGCAGCGCATCGAGACGCGCTACCAATGGTCGGACAACAACGCCTTCATCCGGTTCAACACGCATTTCGTAACGGACAAAGGGACACTGCGAAACTACGACGGGCACTTCTTCTGGAATCCGGCGGAGAGCAGCCTGGCAGTATGGTACATGGACGCGTCGGCACGGATCACGCAGGGCCGGGTGCGCGTGGATGGCAACCTGATGGAAATCACGTTTCGAGCGCCAGACATGCAAGGGAAAGAGGCGGACATGCGGGTGCGGGTGGCGCGGAAGACAAACGACGATTACGTCTGGACCCTGGAAGAAAAAGACGCGGCCGATTGGAAACAGACCTTGAAACTCGAGTACCTGCGGGTTGCGGAACGGTAGGCTATTTCCAATTTCTTGCAGGGCCGCGATTCCGCGCTGCCGGAGTTTCCCTCGTGCCCGGCTCCGGGCAGGCTTTGGTATACTGGCGCCCATGAAAACTCAATTCTTCCGCGCGCTAGCGGTCCTGCTGGGAGCGATTCTGCTCCTTCCGCCTATGCCGGTGTGGGCCACTTGTGGAGGGGGCGGCGGGGGCGGGACGGGTGGCGTGGGCGGGGTGGACGAACCCACTTACCACGTTCCGTGGCGGATTGTGAAATCGGACGACCCGCCGGTGAAGGAGGGGCTGGTGGTGTACTGGTTCCCGACGGGCCAGAGGGAACTGGACAAGTCCAGCCTGCGCAATTCACGCCTCCTCACGCTCTATGCCTCGCAGTGCGTGTCCCTGGAGGTGGCGGATGCCGCGGGTCCCCTGGGACAAAAGTTTGCCGCCGGCGAAAAGCTTCCGGTGGCCGTGCTGACGCAGCCGGACAACACGGTGCTGGGAAAAGCGGAGAACCAGGAGGGATTTCTCCGCGTGGAACAAGTGGAAAAGCTGGTCGAGAGTGAAGTGAAGAAGCGGGACTCCGCCGAAAAGGAAAGACTGGAAGATGCCAAGAACCGGGCGAAGGCCGGAGACAAGAGCGGCGCGATCGCCGAGCTGCGCCAAGTGATGGAACAGAAGTGTATGTTCCCGAACCGCGCCAAGGACGCGGCGAAAGAGCTGAAAAAGCTGGGGGTGGACGAGGCCGGGCAACTCTTTGATGCGCCGAACTTCGACGCGGGCGTGGGCGCGCGCATGGAACGCACACTGCGCGAGGGCCTGGCAGCGGAGAACGGCGCGCGCTACACCGAAGCGGAGCGGCTCTACGCGAAAGCACACCGCATGGATCCCGCTGACCCCACTCCGCTCCGTTATCTGGGCGAGCTCTACCGCCATCACATCGGAGACTGGGAGAAAGCGCGGAGCACGTTTGAAGAGATTCTGGCCGTGCCCGCCGACCCGCTGGCGCGCGCAGTGGCGCTACACGGCCTGGGCAAAATGACGATCCACGAAGGAGAATTCCAGAAAGGGCTGGCACTGATGGAACAGTCGGTAGAGACCTACCCGCTGGCGCTGGCGTATCGCAACCTGGCGGTCTACTGGAATTCGGAAGGAGACGCGGCCAAAACGGAGAAATACGTGGGCGAGGCGCTGGCACTGGCGCCGAAGGATCCCTACAACCTGGTGTTCGCGGCGGTGTTCATGGCCGAGAGCGGCCACGGCGAAGAAGCCTTGAAGGTCGCGCGGGAGAACGAAGGGCTGCTACCGGCGTCGTACAACCTGGCCGCCATTTTCGCGCAGATGGGCGAGCGGGAGAAGGCGCTCGAACTGCTGAAGCGGCACTTTTTCGAATACGAACGCTACGACGCGGTGCGCAGCAAGGAGATGATGGAGGCGCGGGTGGATGCCGTGTTCGCCTCGCTGAAGAGCGACCCTGCCTTCGTCTCTCTGACTGCCGGCGCCGACGGGAAACTCGAACCGGCGAAGGCCATGAGCGAGCGCCGCTAGGGGCCGGGGACAGGTGACGGCAGCAGCGCTGCCACGGGCGTCGAAGGACCTGATGGGTCTGTCTGGACCAATGCCGCTGCTCTTGATACCGCTGGCCTTTGCAGCGGGCGTCGTGCTGCTGACGCGCAGCATGCACCGGATGAAGCTGCAGGCTCAATTCCTGGTATTGCTGGGGCTGGGCGTGAGCGTGGGATTCACGTTCCTGGTGATGGTGCAGTTGCCGGGATTCCCGCCGTGGCTGGGGATTTCGTTGATGGTGGTGGTCTTCACGGCTGCGCCATTTGCGACCCGTACTTTCTTACGCAGTTTGAAGCAAGAGGACGAGGAAGCAAACGAGACGAGCGGCGAACGCTGAACTGGGAAAACCAAGGGCCTTCTGAGAACGAACCATCCCCACAGATAATGCCGGGACAGAGCACCGCGCAAAGTTAATTAGATCCGCCTGAGGGAGGTTGGGGCGTTTCTGCCTCGCCGCAGTCATCGCGCCTGCGATAGGCGAGCACCGAAATGGCAGCAATGATAAAGATCGATGGAAAGAGGAGGGCAAAGATGCCGTTCTTGAGGGCCTGGATGAATTGGGCGGAAGCGGCAGAGGCACTCTGGTAACACAAGGGGCAGGCCTGCGCCCAGAGCGCCGCCGGAGCGGCCAGCAGGGCGATTGCTGCGAGTCCGATTCTCAGGCGAGTATACACGGTCCCCATCAGTGCGAAAGAAGCCGGAGACTGGCCAGACGGAAGGCGTCCGGCCAGATATGGTCCATCATGAACACGACGAAAACAAGAGCGGGGAGCAGGCTCCAGGTGAGCGCGGCGCGCTCGTATTTGAGATGCATGAAGTACCAGGCGGCGACCCCTGCCTCCAGGAATGCCAGGAGCAGCAGCCAGACCAGGAGCTGCCGGGGAGGCAGGTGCTGGTAGGTGACAATCACCTCGACCCCCACGATGCACATCAGAGCAATCCACACGGCCACGAAAAACTTCATGCCCGGGCCCAACGCCGCTCCCTGTACGCTCATGTTTCGCTCTCGCCTTTCCCCACGTTATCGCGCGTTCATGAGATAGACCAGCGGGAAAACAAACATCCAAACCAGATCGACAAAGTGCCAGTAAATCCCCAGAACCTCGACGTCGATAGAATTGTAGCGCTGGCGGTGGAAGCCCAGCGCAATCACG
>Ga0187819_10000225_pt1 | contig 27081 bp, 24 predicted proteins | sample NC_wetland_sal_i_15_FD_132411 | JGI IMG/M metagenome (GOLD analysis project Ga0187819, IMG submission 132411) | Wetland sediment microbial communities from Neuse River Estuary, North Carolina, USA - SO4_4 | ecosystem: Environmental > Aquatic > Freshwater > Wetlands > Sediment | place: USA... | reverse complement strand
CTCGGTGAGCACCCCCACCTCATCGCGCGACTCCACCAGAATCGGCACCCAGGCCATCGCGCCCGCCCGGCCGAAGGCACGCGCGCTCTGCGTCAACGCGTGCACCGGCGCCAGGTGGCGCCGCGCAATCAGCGACGAGGTGCCCAGTCCCAGAAACACCACCAGCAAAATCGTCGCCAGCATCACGTACTGCGCCCGGCGCATCGCGGATTGCAGCCGAAGCTCCCGGAATCCCAGGTGGATCGTCCCGGCGCTGCCGCCTTCGATCGGCTCGCTTACGAGAAAGAAAAGAGCGGAATCACCGGGAAGCGTAACCTGTTCCACTCCCGAGTACGCCGAAGGGAGCGGCAGCCGCACGCTCTCCGGCATTTTTCCCTGGAACGTGTCCGCCAGCACCGCCCCGGAAGAATCGGTCAGATACGCCCAGTCTGCCTCCGCGGCCGCCACGCCGTCCTCCAGTGCGGACTGCATTCCGGCCGCATCGTGCGCCGCAATCTTTGGGCCCAGCGCTGCCGCCAGCGCGCGAGCCGAGATCCGCCCTTGGTCCAGGAAGTCCTGCGTCATCAGCCGGGAGATCTGCCGCTGCAACAGCAGAAACAGCAGGGCTCCGGCCACCAGCCCGGTAATCACCTGCGATACGATCAATTTTCGTGTCAGTGTGGCCATCCATCACCTGGAACGCCCGCGCCCGGCCGCGCGTCTCGTCTCACTCTTCGTGCGCCCGTACCAGCCCGGAACACCCGCGCGCACCTCCGTCCGATTCCCGCCGGCAACGCCCACAGCCCCTCATCGGTACAATCGGCACACCCGCGCGCAAACTTTAGCCACTGTGCCGAACCGGCGCATCTTCGGTTGACCCCGCTGCCCTCCCGCACTAGAGTCTGCCGGACGTTCCACCGTCGAAGTTGTGAGGGAGCCTTTTCTATGGACACGAAACCTGCGGCGGGTATCCCATCCCCCGCTCTCTTCCTCGATACCTCGAGCGCCTATCGCCGTTCCGCGGCGCTGCGCGCGGCCATCGAGCTGGACGTCTTCACCGCCCTCGCCGATGGCCCGCTGGACGCCGCGGCGCTCGCCGCGCGCTGCGGCGCTGCGCCGCGCGGCATGCGCATTCTCTGCGATGCCCTCGCCTCTCTCGGCGTCCTGCAAAAGGTGGAAGGGCGATACCTGCTCACCATGGAAGCCGCCGTCTTTCTGAACCGCAACTCCCCGGCCTGCATGGCCGACGGCTTCCTGTTCCTCACCTCGCCCCACATTCAGAACGCCTTCCGCGATCTCACCGCCGCCGTCCGCCGCGGCGGCACTTCGCAGACCGCCTCCGATGTGCTGGCGCCCGAGCACGACTTCTGGCTGGATTTCGCTCGCGCCATGGCCCCCATGATGGCCTTCCCCGCCGACTCCATCGCCCAGTTGCTCGGCGCCGAGCGCGGCGAGCGATGGAGCGTTCTGGACATCGCCGCCGGCCACGGCATTTTTGGAATTGCCATCGGCCGCCAGAACCCCAACGCGGTGATCACCGCCGTGGACTGGCCCGGCGTGCTCGAAATCGCCACGCAAAACGCCGAAGCCGCCGGACTCGCCGGCCGCTATCGCACCGTCCCCGGCAGCGCCTTCGACGTGGAACTGGGCTCCGGCTACGACGTCGTGCTGCTCACCAATTTCCTCCACCATTTCGACTCCGCCACCAACGAGGCCCTGCTCCGCCGCGTCCACGCCGCCCTCGCCCCGCGCGGTCGTGTGGCCACGCTCGAATTCATGCCCGACGAGGATCGCCTCTCGCCCGAATTCGCCGCCATGTTCGCCCTCAACATGCTCGTCCACACTCCCGCCGGCGATGCCTACACCTTCGCGGAGATCGAGAGCATGTTCCGCAGCGCCGGTTTCGGTCCCTCCGAATGGCACCCCCTGCCCCCCGGCCCCCAGGGCCTCGTCATCACCCGGCGCTGAACGGCCGGCAGCGCGGGACCGCCGCGGCGGGCTTGCGCGCTCGCCCCCTGAGGCTGCATGCTCCACTCCACGGCGGGAGCCGACAGCCCCGTCTGCTGGCTTCCGTGCGAGCAAAATTTGACGGTCTCCTTTTGACGGCTCTCCGCGGAAAACGTTTTGCCTTTATGTCGTATTACGATACTATTTGAGGAGACGAGGAGAAACCATGACGGCCCGCAACTCCATCCGCTCGCTCGAGGAATTCCGCTACCGCATCCGCCGCTTTCTCGATTTCAGCCGCCGCGCCGCCCGCGCCGCCGGCTTGGCCCCCCAACAGCACCAGATGCTGCTCGTTCTCGCCGGCGGCCCGCCCGGCACGGATTCCCGCATTCGCCTGCTCGCCGAACGCCTCTTCCTGAATCACAACTCGGCTGTCGAGCTGGTCAACCGCCTCCAGCGCCAGGGCATGGTCGAGCGCGTTCAGGAGCCTAAAGACCGCCGGCAGGTCGGCGTGCGCATTACCCCCCGCGGGGCGCGGGTCCTCGTCCGGCTCACCCGGCATCACCTCGCGGAATTGCGCACGGCAGGGCCGGAACTGGTGCGCGCCTTGCAGGCTGCCATCGCCGGCGCGCGCCGCGCGCCGCGGCCGCGGCGGGCGCGGTCCGCAAGGCGCGGGAGAAACCGTTGATGGCGCCACGCTCCCGTCTCTCCGAACGCGTCCAAGCCGCCGGACGTGGTGGCCGGCGGCTGCTGGAAAGGCTCGGCCGCGAAGAGGAGCGCGGCGAGCTCGGCGATTACACCACCACCCTTCGCGTCATCCCGATTTCTCTCGCCGCCATTCCCATCGGACTCCTCTGTGCCTGCGGCGCCGTGGTGCTGCTGCGCCTGATCGGCCTGTTCACCAATCTTTTCTTCTATTCCCGCTGGGACTTCAGCATGACGTCCCCCGCCGGCAATCATCTCGGAGTACTCGTCGTCCTCGTGCCCATCGCCGGAGGCCTGATTGTCGGCCTGATGGCCCGCTACGGCTCCGACCAGATCCGCGGCCACGGCATCCCGGAAGCCATCGAATCCATCCTCATGAACGGCAGCCGCGTGGCTCCGCGCCTCGCCGTGCTCAAACCCCTCTCCGCGGCGATTGCCATCGGCTCCGGCGGCCCCTTCGGCGCCGAAGGACCCATCATCATGACCGGCGGGGCTCTGGGTTCGCTCATCGCGCAGTTCTTCCATCTCACCAGCGCGGAGCGCAAAACGCTCCTTGTCGCCGGAGCCGCCGGAGGAATGTCCGCCACGTTCGCCTCTCCCGTCTCCGCCGTGCTTCTAGGAGTCGAGGTTTTGCTGTTCGAATGGAAGCCGCGCAGCCTGATTCCCGTGGCCCTGGCCAGCGCCACCGCCGCTGTGGCGCGATGGTACGTGCTCGGGCCGGGGCCGCTGTTTCCCGCCGTTCCTCACCCTTACGTGTACAGCCCAAAGGTGCTGCTCGCCTGCATCCTCGCGGGGCTGCTCGCGGGAGTTCTCGCCACTCTCGTCACCAACTCGCTCTACCGCGTCGAAGATTTCTTTCAACGCCTGCCCATCCACTGGATGTGGTGGCCGGCCATGGGAGCCGTGGTGGTCGGAGTGGGCGGCCTGATCTTTCCGGAAGCCCTCGGTGTAGGCTACGACATCATCGCCACTCTCATCCAGGGTCATGCGGCCGTGCGTTTGATTATCGGCATCCTGGTGGTCAAATGGCTCATCTGGGCCGCCTCGCTCGGCTCCGGCACGTCGGGCGGCGTGCTCGCCCCGCTGCTGATGATCGGGGGAGCGCTCGGTGGCGCGGAGGCGCTGTGGTTCCCATCTGCCGGCGTGGGCTTCTGGCCGCTCGTCAGCATGGGTGCCATGCTGGGCGCCACGCTCCGCGCCCCGCTCGCCAGCATCGTCTTCACGTTTGAAGTCACCCGCGACGGCGGCGCGCTCCTCCCTCTGCTCATCGCCACCGGCGTGGCCTACTGCGTCACCGTCCTCACCCTCCGCCGCTCCATCCTTACGGAAAAAATCAGCCGCCGCGGCTATCACCTGAGCTGCGAATACGCCATTGACCCGCTCGAAATCCTCTTCGTCCGCGAAGTCATGCGCACCAATATCGCCGCCCTCCACGCCGATATGACGCTCGAGGCGTTGGCGCTCGCCGTGAAGACCGATCACCGCCGCAGCCAGCGCCTCCTGCCCGTGGTGGACGCCGAAGGCCGCCTCGTCGGCGTGCTCACCCGCAGCGACGTCGGCCGCGCGCTCGAGGAACACGTTAACGATCGCGCCACCATCCAACTCCGTCAGCTCGCCCGGCCCAATCCCGTCGAAGCCCATCCCGACGAGCCCCTGCGCGTCGTCGTCAATCGCATGGCCGACACCGGCATCACCAGGTTTCCAGTCGTCGAACGCGATGGCCCCAAGTCCCCAGGCCTCGAGACGGGCCGCCGCCTCCTCGGAATCGTCGCGCTCTCCGACCTACTGAAGGCTCGCGCCCATCAGCTCGACGAGGAATACCACCGCGAACAGGTGTTACAGGTTCGATTGGGGTTCCCTTCCGAGGTACGCCGCGAACCCTGACCACCGCACCGCCTCGCAGCGCCGGCCAGCCCGCCAAGGCTGCTGCGCCATCCCACGTGCCATCGAGGTCAGGGCTCGCGCCGGTAACAATAGATGGTTTGCGTGATGTGTGGATCAGCGGAAATAATGGTGTCCGTGCGCGTCAGTTCGGGAAGCTTGGACGGTACGGCATCCGCGAGCATTTCGTTGGTCAGCAGCAGGCCGCCGGGTTTCAGCATTGCTGCAAGATTTGCTCGTGCCAGCGATTGCTCAAATGGGCCGTAGTAGATAAACACGTTCGTGCCGATCACCAGGTCGAACCGTTGGTCCTGGGGAACGGATATACGCTGCAAGACGATGTTCATGTCCATCGGGGAAACACGCGCGACAATATCCGGCCGGATCTTCACCGCCCGGACCCTGATTTCTGCGGCGGTGGCGGCCGGAGGCGGGATGGGTGGAACCGAACTGCCGATCTGGCTGCCCCACCCTTGCACGTAGCGCTCGAACCCGGCCAGATAATCCGCCGCGCGCGGCACCGTCGTGTCCCACGTGAGTTGCACGGTGTACGGCTGGCCGGCCAGCGCGGCCCGGTGAACCCGTTGCACGTGGATGTTGACCAGAGGGCTGATGTCGAGCGTGTAGAGCCTTAGGGAAGATGCCTCGGCAGCCTTCAGCCGGAGCAGCGAGTCCAGCAGGGCAAAGGGCTGGGTGGTCTGCGGCGGGTAGTAGTCGTTGCCCGCTTCCTTGTTGGTAAAATCCAGCCCCGGCCCCACGACGGCCACGCGGCGAATGCTGCCCGGCTGCAGGACGCCGGTGTGGATTAGCCGTTCCAGTTCCTGGTCCAGGTCGTAATCCGGCCACAGGTTCGTGTCCAGAGAAATGCCGCGGCCCGCATAGAGTTCGGAGAGTTCCGCCGGGCTGGCCGTCTTTATTGTTTCACGGTAGGCCTGGAACTCATCCCGCATGCGCGCCAGGTTGTCGAGAAGATATTTTTTCACCCGCGCGCGTTCCGCGGGAGTGTTGAACGAGAAGCCTTTGCGCTGCAGGAACGCGCGCATTTCCTGCATTCCCGCATTGGCGGAAGCGGAGCGCAGCGCGCGGATCAGGTCGTTGGCCCGGTTTTCGGCGAAGGCATCCACCAGCGTGCTCTGGCCGTAGCGCGCCAGGTACTCGCGGTCAATGCGATATTCCTTCGTGTAGGTCACGCCGAAGCGCAGCAGATTCGTGAGCGTGTCCTCTTCGCCGCGCTCCAGCCGCTTGCGGATCTCCGCGTCCTCGCTTCTTACCCAGCCGTTCCAGGCGTTGGCGTCCAGCGGATGCGCGTTTTGGAGAGGGGCGGGTAAGGCGCTCGCCATTTTGTCGAGCACGGGCTTGGCTGCGGCAAAGGAAATGAACTCGGCCGCCGGAGTGGACTCGGCCACGTCCATGCGCGGCGAGCCTGCGGCAACCAGCGCGGAAAAAAGCAATGCAGCGATTACTGCCCATAAAGAAACAGGCAGCCATCGTCCTCTGGCGAAGCCGGGAATGGGTTTATCGCCCATGAGATTGCAAACGGACAGGTGGAATCGGCACGACCATAGTTGGCCCGGTGAGATCGCGAACACGCGAACCCCCAACTCGCCAAATCCTAGCCCAATGCGCGGGAGAGTCAAACGGATGTCCTCAACATCCGACCAGGATGTTGACCCTGAGACGGTGTGCGTCGAAGGGCTGCCGCCCATTTCGTACCGACGGCATCCTGCCGGCGTCTTTGTCTCTCTCTTCTTCTCTTCCCCTCTTCTCCTCTTCTCCCCGGCATCGCCCGCTACTTTCCGGAATCCATATGCCACCCCGGATTCACCCACTTCTCCCCGCGCAGAACAAACGTCTCCGTCACGCGCCCCGTCCGCTCCTGCTGTTTCCCCCCAAACTCCGTCACCACCACGTACTTCGAATACAAAATCGCCGTCCTGCCGTACACCTGAATCTCCGTTTCCGGAAATTCCAGCCGCACCAGCTTCCCGCCGCTTTCCGCAAATCCCTTCGCCCCGGCCAGCAATTCGTCGCGTTTCTTGAATGTATCCGAGTCCGGCTCGATCGCGATCGTCTCCTCCGGCAGCGCCTCTCCCAGCGCCGCCGCATTGTTCGCAAACCAGTTCCGCCACACGGCTTCGCGCGCTTCGAGCAAACTCTTCCGTTCATCCGCCCCCAATTCCCCGGCGGTGCTGTTCTCCTGCTCCATCTGCTCGGGATGCGCGGTCGTGTCCGTAGCCACCTGAATCCAGTCGCCGTTCAATTTCGCGAACACGTCCAGAATTCGCAGTTTCCTCTCAAAATGCTGCCCCTCCCCGCCGATCTCCACCTCGCAGATGTACGGAACCACCGCCACGTCACCGTAAAACATCGCATCAAATTCCAGAATCCTGTACCCGGTCAGGTGCACCGGAGACTTCAGCGCCCAGCTCACCGCCTGCATGTACGTCTCAATCCCCTTCCCGATGTGCCGCGAGCCTTCCAGAAATCCCCGCCAGTCCGTCGAGTGTCCCGCGCGTAGCGCCGCGCCATCCTGATGAATAAATCCCTGGAAAATCTTGTCCAGGTGCGCCCGGATCGCTGCAACGTCTTCCGGCCGCTTTTCCCCCGGAACCGCGGCGAGCTGCCCGCGTTGCGCCCAGCCACACACAGCACCGCCCAACAAACTGCCGGCCATCAACACCATCACGCGTACCCACACCTTCCCCGCTCCCATTCTCATTCTCTTTCTCCTCTCCTGCCGGACGCTGGCCGCTTCCAATGGAAGCACAGGATAAAGAGTCGCGTGGGACTCACGCTCCTCTTCGGACGCATCCGTCTGTCTCTCCTGTTGCTCCCTGGAGATGCTTACCGAGTGCGACGCATGGACGTATCCCGCCGTTTCACATCCGCAATCGGAGCGGGTTTTGCCCCCAGCAGCCCCGCGTGCGCCGCCCATTTCGTACCGCCGAACTGTAGCTCAGGTCCCGACTCGCGAAGCGGGCCTGACCTGAGGCCTTTCCGGAAACAGCGCAATCACGTCCGCCGGTCGACGGGCCCTCCGAAGCCCACCGCGAATCCTGATCGCCGACATGCCCTGAACCGCCGGGCTTCGAACGCCACGCGCACCCCGGCGGCTCTTTGCTTCCAGAGACGAGCTAATCCTCTATTTTGTGTTAATAAGAACGGGAAGTCGTGCGGAGACGGGTGTGCCGTCCGGACCATGCGCAGGCTGGAAACGCCACTTTTTCACCGTCTGGATAACCTCTTTCGCGGCCTTCTGATCCGACGTTTCTTCCACCTCGATATCTGTAACCCGGCCGTCCGCGCCCACCGTAACAAGCAGCCTGACTCTCGCATCTCTTCCGGTTCGAGGGGCAGGGCAGTCTATACATGCAGGAATAGACGGACCCTCCGAAGATCTTCCAAGTCCGGCGGACAGGCGAAACGCCCCCTTGGGAGCGGGGCCGACGAGATGATTGAGGAGGGCTTCCCTGTCCGGCGTAAGCGCTATCTTTACGCTCAATCCATCGAGCTTAATCGCCCCCGGGAACTCTGGACCTCCGCCGCCGCGTGAAGGGATACCCCACACTCTTAAATCCAGTTCAACACTTTCACGGCTAAGATTCATTTCGCCCGCAATCACCACCTCAGCCCCGGGTGTCTTGGCTAGCGACCGTGCTGTATTGGCTTCGACGATCTCATCAGAATCGAGAAAGGCATTTCTTCCCGTGCTCGCTGTGTCGCCCCTGCGCGGGAGAATTTCCAAGGCGTGGCTCGCGTCAGCCAGTGCAACAGAGAGTTCATCCGCTAACTGCCGCCCCAGCTCATTCACCTGTCCTTTAGGGCCGATAAAGTCGGCCACAAGAACCCTCTTTCCGCCCTTCTTGACGATCCGCTCAGCGATTCGCACAGCGGCCTTGTCGAATTCCCCCTCCTGGCCACTCACCGAGTGAGTGAAAATTGCGATTCCTGCTGCACAAACTAAGAATAAGAGTGATTTATTGCATCGCGCCCTGCCGACAAGGAAGCGTGCTACAGGCATGAAGCGCAATCTCCAATTGACGTATCACCCTGTCAAATAAGTCCCGTTGCGGGTATTTAAGGCGCTCCTCATCCTATCCATTCCGATTTGTGCTCGACTTACCAGAACCGGCCGGCTGCAACAGCCTTCCCCTCCGTCTAGCCTACCCCCCACGCCGCGTTGACACCCGTGGGCCCGCCCCCTAACATGCGGTCGCGTCTCGACCCATGACTCCGCTCCGCCGCCACCCATTTCGTACCGCCGGCTTCTGCCTGTCCCGACGCAGGAGGGAGCCGGCGTCTTTGCTTCTCTCTTTGCTTCTCTCTTTCCTTCTCGCATTCATCCTCGCGGGTGCCCCACCCTTTGTCGTTCAAGGGTGGGGTCGTTCCCAATCCACTACCATCACCTCTTCCCTTATCCCCCACTTAAGCCTCGAATCCGGCTGGCAACTCCAATCCTCCGCAAAAATCCCCGACGACGGCGCAGCCATCTCCCGCCCCGGCTACGCCGGCTCCGGCTGGTACCGCATTGCCCGGCCGGAAACAGTTCTCGCCGGCCTGGTGGAAAACGGCGTCTATCCCGACCCCACCATCGGCAAAAACCTCCGCCAGATTCCCGGGACCACCTACCGCATCGGCACCATGTTCGCCAACGCCGAGATGCCGGAAGACAGTCCCTTCCGCGTCTCCTGGTGGTACCGCACCGAATTCCGACTCCCGCCCGGCAACGCGGGCGACCGCGTCTGGCTGCATCTCGACGGCGTCAACTACCGCGCCAACGTGTGGCTCAACGGCCAACGCATTGCCACGGCCACCGAAATCGCTGGCGCCTACCGCATCTACGCATTGGACGCCACCGCCGCCGCACGCCCCGGCGAACTGAATGCCCTGGCGCTCGAAATCTTTCCGCCCCATGCCAAAGACCTGGCCATCACCTTTGTGGACTGGAATCCCATGCCGCCGGACAAGAACATGGGTCTCTGGCGCGGCGTGTGGCTCAGCCACACCGGCCCCGTCGCCATCCGCCATCCCCAGGTGATTTCCCGCCTCGATCTCCCCTCCACCGACGCGGCTCATTTGACCCTCACCGCGGAGTTGGACAACGCCTCCGGGCACAGCGTCAGCGGCGTGCTGGACGGATGGATTGAGGACATCCACGTGCGCCAGAGCGTCTCGCTTAAAGCGAGGGAGGAAAAACGTGTCACGTTTACCCCGGAAAACTTTCCGGAGCTGAACCTCGCACACCCGCGCCTCTGGTGGCCCTACCAGATGGGCTCGCCGGAGATGTATGAATTGAAGCTGGAATTCATCTGGCTGACGGCAGGCAAAGATGGGGCCGTTCTTGAGGGCTTCTCGGATTCGCAGCGCACTTCATTCGGCATCAACCAGATCACCTCGGAACTCACGCCGGAAGGCCATCGCCTCTTCCGCGTCAACGGCCGCAAACTCCTCGTCCGCGGCGCCGCCTGGACCCCCGACATCCTCCAGCGCCGCCCGCCCGGCCGCCTCCAGTCCGAATTCCGTTACGTTCGCGAAATGAACCTGAACACCATCCGCCTCGAAGGAAAAATGGACGACGACGAATTCTTCTCGCTCGCCGACCACATGGGCATTCTCATCCTTCCCGGATGGTGCTGCTGCGACGCCTGGCAGAAGGGCTCGAAATGGAATGGCGAGAACCGCAGGATCGCCGCGGCCTCGCTCACCGACCAGATTCGCCGCCTGCGCAACCACCCGAGCGTTCTCGGTTGGCTCAATGGCAGCGACGAGGCGCCCCCGCCCAAAGTCGAGCGCATGTACCTGGCCATCGAGAAAAAACTCGACTGGCCCAAGCCCATCCTCAACTCCGCCAGCGACCGGCACACCGAAGCCGGCGGGCCGACCGGCGTCAAAATGGCCGGACCGTACGATACCGTCCCGCCCGATTACTGGTATCTCGACCACGAACACGGCGGCGCCTTCGGCTTCGCCACGGAAATCAGCCAGGGCCCCGCGATTCCGCAGATCGAGAGCCTCCGCCGCTTCCTGCCCGCCGCAAGCCTGTGGCCCATCAACGAAGACTGGGATTTTCACAGCGGCGGCGGCGAATTCAAGAACATCCGGCGATTCACGGCCGCCCTCGAGTCGCGCTACGGCGCGGCCGGCAGCCTGGAGGATTTCGTGTGGAAGGCGCAGGCCACTGCCTACGAAGGCGAACGCGCCATGTTCGAGGCCTACGGCCGCAACAAATACGTCTCCACCGGCGTGATCCACTGGATGCTCTCGAACGCCTGGCCCTCCCTCATCTGGAATCTGTACGACTACTACCTCCAGCCGCACGCCGGTTACTTCGGCACAAAAAAGGCCTGCGAGCCGCTCCACGTCCAGTATTCCTATGACGATTCTTCCATCGTGGTGCTCAACGGAGGCGCGCTGGCCATCCCCGGCCTGCGCGTCAAAGCTGCGGTTTACAATCTCGATCTCGCGCAAAAATTCCAGCGCGAGGTGAATGTAGACGTCCCCGCCGACGCCAGCCTCCGCGTCTTCACCCTCCCCAAACTCGACGGCCTCTCCACCACCTATTTCCTCCGGCTGCGCCTGGAAAACGCCCAGGGCGAGCTGCTGAGCCGAAATTTCTACTGGCTTTCCACCAAGCCGGACCGCCTGGACTGGCCGCGCTCCTCCTGGTTTTACACTCCGCTCGAATCCGCGGCCGATTTCCGGGCGATATCTTCCCTTCCTCCAGCAGAGGTACGGTCTCACTCCGACTTTGTTTTAGCGGCCTCCGGCCCCAATGGCATGGGTACGGCCCGCGTGACCGTCACCAACGCGGGAACCGCGCCCGCGTTCCTGCTTCGCTTGAAAATCACGCGAGGAAAAGGCGGCCAGGAAGTGCTGCCGGTCTTCTGGGAAGACAACTACTTCGAGCTGTTTCCCGGGGAGACGCGCGAGGTCTCTGCAACTTACGCCCTGCGCGACTTGGCAGGCGCGGAGCCCGCCCTGGAAGTCACCGGCTGGAACGTGAATCGCCAGCGGTAGCCACGGTCGGCGCATTTCCGACCGTGGGATTTTTCCCGCCTATCAGCCTCAGCCCGGCGGCGGATGCGGCGTCTTGAGCGCGTAATTCCGCGCCGCGCCGAACACCGTGACTCCGATGTGGATGTAGGAAGTCCAGCGCTCCAGCCGGTGATGCCCCGCGCGGTGAAATAAATAGGACACGCCAACCGACGCTGCGGCCCCGGCAAATTCGATGGCCGCAAACTCGGCGTGATTGTCCACGATCTCGTTGGTCAATAGCGCTTCGTTGAGCCCGCGGCGGCGGGCATTCAGCGTGGAAGCATAATCCAGGAAGCGCGCCCCCAGAACTCCCGCGAATAGCCAGTCGTTCTCCGCATCCCAAAACCGATGCACCTTCGGCTTCTCACCGGAGGGGCCAGCCGGAGCATTCTCCGGATTCGGAGCCGCAGGGGGCTGCGCCGGCGCCGGCGCGGCACCCGTGGACGGGGCCTGCTGCGGCGGGCTCGCCTGCTGCGCGAACAGGGCGCAAGGCATCGCTGCCAGCAGAAACGCCAGGAAAGCGGACCGAACCCAGGATGATGGGGAGGATCCCTCGCGGACCATGCGTCTGGGATTCTACACCCAATCCCTGCGCGAAACCCCGGTCGAACCGCGCCCCCATGCCGTCCCCCGGCGCGGCGACACATCGCCACTCAAGTGGCCCGCGAAACGTGCCGATAGAGAACAGAAGGAAGAACCGGCCAGCTCCCGCGGCGTGCCCGTCTCCCGGCTTGGCGGCCACGAGGGCCGCGCGATTGCCTGGCGGAAGGAAGGAGTGTGCTCATGGCAGCACGCAACGAGTCCCCATCGCTTGCAACACCCGCGGCGCCCGGCGGTTCTGCGCACACGGCAGAGCCGGTGCTGGACCGCACCGCCATGCTCGCAACGGTGGAACAGGACCTCGAACTTCTTCGCGAACTCGTGGAGATCTTTCTCGCCGAAGTCCCCGGACTGCTCGCCCAGATCCGGTCCGGCGTGGAGGAGAAGCATGCGGAGAAGGTCGAAAGGGCCGCGCATACGCTGAAAGGAGCACTGCTGAACTTCGGCGCGCGGAGGGCCTGCGAGGTGGCCCGCCAGTTGGAAATCCGCGGACGCGAGGCGCGGCTCGGCGATGTGGCGCAGCTTGTCTCCCGGCTCGAGTCGGAGGTCACTCAGGTGTGCCGCGCGCTCAGCGATTTCCTGCGCGAGGCGGTCCCATGAACATTCTGGTCGCCGAGGATGACCAAGCGCAGGGCCACCTCCTCGTGAAACATCTCACGGCGCGGGGATACAAGGTGCGCATTGCCTTCGACGCCTCGATCGCCTGGGAGAAGGTGCAGGAGGAGCGGCCGGATGTGATCCTGCTCGACTTGCAGATGCCGGGAGGCACGGGACTCGGATTCCTGAAGAAACGGAACAGCTCCGCGAGCCACCGGAACATCCCGGTGATCGTCATCACGGCAATCGAGGATCCTCTGGTCCTCCGGATGGCCGAGCGCAGCGGGGTGGCCTCCATCATGCCCAAACCCGTGGACATGATGCTCCTGGATGTCACGCTCGAGTGCGTCCGGAGCGGGTTGCCCTCAAAGTCCGCTCTGGCGCCCGGCGGATGATTTTGAGGGGGAGATCGAAGTGTGCCGTGAGGTGATCCCGTGAACGTCCTTCTCGCCGAAGATGAACGGGTGCAGTGCCGGCTGCTCGAGAAATATCTCACCGCCCGGGGATACAAACTCCAGGTTGCCTTCGACGCCTCGACCGCCTGGGAGAAGATGCAGAAGGAGCCTCCGGATGCAATTCTGCTGGACTTGCACATGCCGGGAGGCACCGGGCTCGGCTTCCTGAAGAAACGCAACGGCTCCGCGGCCCACCGGAACATTCCCGTGATCATCATCACGTCAATGGAGGATCCCCTGGTGCTGCGCATGGTGGAACAGAATGAGGTGTTGTCCGTCATGCAGAAGCCTGTGGACATGATGCTGCTGGACGTCACCCTCGAGAGCGTCCGGAGCAGTTTGCCGGCAAAACCGGCCATGACTCCCGGCAGGTGAAGTTCCGCGAGGAGAACAAAAGTGCGCATCCTGGTGGCCGATGATGACGTAGTCCTGACGCGCCTGCTCGAGCAGCGCCTGCGCGTTCGCGGATTTGAGGTGCAGATCGCCCACGACGCGCTCCAAGCATGGCAAGCGGTGCGCCGCGAGCCGCCCGATCTCATCCTGCTGGACATCAAGATGCCGGGCGGCACGGGCCTGGCGGTGCTGCGCCGGATGAAGAACAATCAGGCGGTTCGCGGCGTGCCCGTAATCGTCATCACCGCGGCCGAAGAGCAGTCGTTGCTTCAGCAAATCGTAGCGTTGCAGCCCGACGCTATGCTGCGGAAGCCCGTCAAGCTCACCGATCTCGAGTTTGAAATCTCGCGGTTGCTGGCGCTGCGGGAGTTCGCCGGTTCCGCGTCGCGGAACTCGCCGAAGGGATCGGGGTGAACCCGCCCCATGCGCGTCCTGGTAGCCGATGACGACGAAATCTACCGCAGCCTGCTGGCCGCGACGCTGGGCCGCTGGGGCTACGAGGTCACTGCAGTCGCGGGAGGCGAACAAGCTCTGGAACGCCTGGGGACGGAAGGGGCCCCCACGCTGGCCATCCTGGACTGGATGATGCCCGGACTGACGGGCCCGGAAGTGTGCGCGCGCCTGCGGGCGGCAGCCGGGCCGCGATACACCTACGTGCTGCTGCTCACGGCACGGCACAAGATGGAGGATGTGGTGAAGGGCCTGGAGTCCGGCGCGGACGACTACCTGACCAAGCCGTTCGACACCGCGGAATTGCGCGCGCGATTGCGCGCCGCCGAACGCATCCTGGCGCTCCAGGAAAAACTCGTCAAGTCCCGCCAGGAACTCGAGGAACTGGCCACGCACGATCCCCTGACGAAACTCTGGAACCGGCGGGCCATCCTGGAGATGCTGTGCAGCGAAGCGGCGCGCGCGAAAAGGGAAAGCACGTCGCTGGCGGTAGTTTTGGTGGATGTGGACCACTTCAAGCAGGTGAACGACCTGCGCGGTCACCTGTGCGGAGACCAGGTGCTCCGCGAGGTGGCCCGAAGGATGGAAGCGGCGCTGCGGCCTTACGACGTGCTGGGCCGCTTCGGCGGCGAGGAATTTCTGATGACGCTCACCACCGAATCCCCGGAGGTCGTGAACGTGGTGGCGGAACGGCTGCGCGCCGCTGTGGCCGCGCAGCCCTTCGCGGCGTGCGGCGCGGAGTTCCACATCAGCGTGAGCGTAGGAGTGGCCTCCAGCGTTCCCGGCGCGGAGCCCCATCCGGAATCGCTTCTGCACGCCGCAGATAGCGCGCTCTATCGCGCGAAGCACGAAGGCCGCAACCGCGTGTGCGCCGCCACATCCGAACCGCATCCAAGCCCGCTGCCCGCTGGAGCCGAGGCCGGCGCGAGCATCTCCTCCGCGCCGGCACGCTGACCTGCAGCCAAGCGCCGGCCTGCGCCGCTTTCCATTCCACTTTCTTCCGCATGAACGCTCCCCTTCGCGGGAATTGCTTTCGCGGGGGCAGTCCTTTATGATGCGCGCGCTTTCCATCAGGAGCATCCCTCGAGGCCCTGCGGCGCTTGCCTGACCAAAGCCCATCGCTTCTCCGCATCGCTCGCGATTCCGCAGCGCATGTTCCGTCCGGCCGGCTTCATCGGGTCCTCGGCGTCACCTTCGGGATTGCCGTCGCCGTCGGGAATTCCATCGCGGCGGGAATTCTGCGCGCGCCCGGCGAAGTGGCGGGATTCCTGCCTTACGCGGGGCTCTTCGTGGGCGTTTGGGCGGCGGGCGGAATCTACGCGCTGCTCAGCGCGATGCAGCTCGCCGAACTGGGAGCGCTGGTGCCCCGCTCGGGCGGCCAGTACGTCTTCGCGCGCCGCGCCATCGGCCCTTACGCGGGGTTCATTGTGGGCTGGAGCGACTGGCTCTCCACTTGCGGCACCATTTCCGCTATTTCCATCGTCATCGGCGAATACCTGGCGGATCTTTTCCCGCAGCTCGCGGGATTCACGCCGCGGATCGCCATCGCGGTGGCCGTGCTGTTCGCGCTGCTGCAGTGGCGCGGAGTCAAGTGGGGCGAGCGCGCGCAGGAGATCACCAGCCTGTTGAAAGGGCTTGTCTTTGCCGTGGTGGTCGCGGGCTGTTTTCTGCTCGGCGGCAAGACGAACGTAGCATCGAGCGCCGCTGCGGCGCCGCATATGCCGCTCGCGGTGGCGGTGATCCTGGCTCTTCAAGCGGTGATCTACACCTACGACGGGTGGAACGGCCCGGTCTACTTCTCCGAGGAGATGAAAGACCCGGGGCGCGAGGTCCCGCGAGCCCTGTTCGGCAGCGTCTTGTCCATCATGGGAATCTATCTGCTGGTCAACGCCGCGCTCGTCTACGTTATGCCGGTCAGCAGGATGGCGGGAGACAATTTCGCGCTAGGCACGGCTGCGGCGATCTTTCTGGGGCCGATGGGAAGAAAGCTGGTGCTGGCGCTGATGGTGGTCTCGCTGCTGAGCGCGGTGAACGCGAACACGCTGATGGCCACGCGCGTGCTCTTCGCCGTGAGCCGCGATGGCCTGGTGAATCGCCGCGCGGCGATGGTGAATCCCGGAGGAACGCCCACGATCTCGCTTATCGCGGGAACCATGGTGGCCATCGGCTTCATTGCCACCGGAACATTCGAAGCCGTGATCGAGATGCTGGCCTACTTCTTCGTGGCCAACTACACGATTTCCTTCCTTTCCCTGTTCATCCTGCGCCGCCGCGAGCCCCAAGCCCCGCGGCCGTACCGCGTCTGGGGATATCCATTCACCACCGGCCTGGTGCTGTTGGGTTCAGTAGCGTTTCTGGTCGGGGCCGTCGTCGCGGATTTGAAGGACGTTTCCGCGTCGCGCCACTACAGCATCTACGCGCTCGCGCTACTGATTCTGAGCTATCCCGCGTATCGAGTGTTGCGCCGCAAGGGTTACGAAACCGAAGCGGAGTGAAGCGAGTCCCGCGTCACGAGTCGCCAATCAGCACTCAAACTTTCTCCGCAATCGTTTTTGCCTGAAGGAACAGCAATAAATAATCCTTTCCGCCGGCCTTCGAGTCCGTTCCGGACATGTTGAAGCCGCCGAACGGGTGCGCGCCCACCATGGCGCCCGTGCACTTGCGGTTCAGATACAGGTTGCCCACGTGGAACGACTCCGACGCGCGGCGCAGTTTTTCGGCATTGCGGCTATAGACGGCGCCGGTGAGGCCGAACTCGCTGTCGTTGGCGATCTCCAGGGCCTGATCGAAGTCGCGCGCCTTGATCACTGCCAGCACCGGCCCGAAAATTTCTTCCTGGGCGATGCGGGAACGCGGAGCCACGTCGGCAATCACGGTCGGCTCGATAAAGTGGCCGTCGCCGGGCGCCGCGGCGCCTCCGGCCACCAGCCGGCCTTCCTTTTTCCCCGCCTCGATGTAGTCGAGGATGGACTTCATCGCGTTCTTGTTGATCACCGGCCCCATGTAATTCCCGGGGTCATCGGACGGGCCGACCTTGATCTTTTTCGTGCGCTCGATCAGTTTCTGCAGGAACGCGTCGTAGATTTTTTCCGTGACGATGGCGCGGGAGCAGGCCGAGCACTTCTGCCCCTGGTAGCCGAACGCGCTCACCGCCACGCCTTCGACCGCGGAGTCAATGTCGGCCTCGTCGTCCACCACAATCGCGTCCTTGCCGCCCATTTCCAGCACGGTGCGCTTGATCCACACCTGGCCGGGCTGCGTCTTGGCAGCCACTTCCTGGATGTGCAGCCCGACTTCCTTGGAGCCGGTGAAGGCGATGAAGCGCGTCTTGGGATGAGCCACCAGCGCGTCGCCGACGATGCCGCCGCGTCCCACCAAGCAGTTCACCACGCCCGCGGGAAGCCCAGCCTCGAAGAGCGTCTCGACAAAGCGGTGCGCCACCGTGGGCGTGTCGCTCGATGGCTTCAGCACCACCGTGTTGCCCGTCACGATCGACGCCGCCACGAGGCCGGCCATGATGGCGCTCGGAAAATTCCACGGCGGAATGATCGCGCCCACGCCGAGTGGTATGTACAGCAGGTAGTTCTTCTCGCCCTTCATGGGGCTGAGCGGCTGCGGCCCGGCCAGGCGCAGTATCTCGCGGCCGTAAAACTCCAGGAAATCGATGGTCTCCGCGGTGTCGGCGTCGGCTTCGGGCCAGGTTTTGCCGGCTTCGTAGCACATCCAGGCGTTCATTTCGTGCTTGCGCTCGCGGAGGAGATCGGCGGTGCGGAAGAGCACTGCGGCGCGGTCTGCGGCGGGGACGTGGCGCCACGACTCGAAGGCCTTGCCGGCCACTTCCAGGGCCTGGTTGGCGTGGTCGGCGCCCGCCTCGAAAAAGACGCCGATCACTTCACTGGGCCGCGAGGGATTGGTCGAGGAGAGCTTTTTCCCGGTGGTGATGCGCTCCTTGCCGATGATCAGCGGGTACTCCCGGCCGAACTGCGATTTCACCTTGGCCAGGGCGGCCAGCATGCCGGCGCGGTTTTCGGGCTTGGTGAAGTCGAGTAAGGGCTCGTTGCGGAACTCTCCGCGCTCAACGACGACATCAGCGGTAGCCATTCACGGTCTCCTGGGCCTCGGCGAGGCACGATACGGAAAGCGAAGGGGAACATTGTACCAGCCGCGAGGGGCTTGGTGCGAACCCCAACACTCAACTCCCGACCGTCAACCGTCCACCGTTGACTGCCTTCACCGAACGTCCCAAAACCGGCCTTCCGTTCCCCCACTCGCCATCGGAGCCCCGCCGCGGGGCGGAGATCCCGACCCGGTCGGGACTCGCCACTCGTCACTCGTCACTGCCTTCGACGCGTCCTGATAACAAACTTATGTTAACCAAGATACTCGCCCGAAATTGCGCGTTTTCCCGACAATTCCAAATCGGGAATTTCGCGTTTTTTCTCGCACGTCAGCGATCGCGCCGCATGCTCGTTTTTTGTTTTTTCGATTTTCAATTTTCGTTCTTGCTCTGGGCCTCGGTCACCTTCCAGGACTGGTGGCGTGGAGAACGCCTCGCATCTCCCGCGCAAAGGCTGCCGGCTCCTCATAGAACGGAAAATGTGCGGACTCCTCAAACCACACCATGTGCTTTTCCGGCGCGTGGATCCGGGAGAAGTATTCTTCGGTCAGTGTAAATGGATCGGTGTAGTCGTAGCGGCCGGTGAAGAAATACACGGGCACCTGCACGCCTGTGACCACATCCATCAGTTCGCCCGCAATCGAGTTGTAAATGAAGTGTTGCGAATAGAGCGACACGCCCTTCGGGATGTTGCGCGCATCGCGGAGGCTATATTCGGGAGCGGCCAGTCCCGTCAGCAAGAGCGGCCGGAACGACTTCGCATTGTGGAGCTCACCCCCAAACTTGAAAAGCAACGTCTCCCGGACGCTCCCGCCCTTCTCTTCCAGTTCCTTGATGGCGTTTTGATCCCCCAGGCGGGCAGCACTCCGGCGAATGAACTCATCCTGAATTCCGGCGATCGGAGAGGAGCGGGCCAGTTGCCCGATCCCCACATACGCGCGGTAAAGCTCCGGACGCCGCGCAATCACGAGCATTCCCAGATAGCTGCCCCAGGAGTGTCCGACAAGATAAATCCTGTCCGCGTGGAACCGGGCACGAAGCATGTTGGTCAGCTCGACCGTGTCCGCCACAAGCTGCTCCGTGGTCAGCGTGCTGCTCACGTCCTCGCGGTAGGACTTGCCGGCGCCCCGACGATCCCACTGGACGGCCACGAATTCCTTCTCCAGCTCACCCTGAAAGGCGTGCGCCAGATACATCGCCGGCATCCCGGGTCCGCCGTGCAGGAAAAGCAATATCGGAAGCGAAGCATCGTTTCCACGAATCAGAACGTATTGATCCACTCCACCGATGCGGATGCGTTCCAGCGACGCAATACTGTTACGCGCGTGGATGGCGGGAGTACGCCCCGGCGTGAACCAGAAATAGAGCACTGCACCCAGCCCCGCCAAGCCAAGCCCGACGATGCTCCAAATGACCCTCTTCATTTGCGATCCGTGTACAGGGACGGATGAAGTGTACGTCAGGAGCGGCCCCTATCGAACGTTCCGTGCCCGAACCGCAGCGCCCGCCACCGCGCCGTCGTCCGGAGTCCGCGATTGCGGAGGAGGGATCGGCTCGCCGCGGGCAAGGTGCCCCGAGAAAGCATGTGCTACGCGAGTCCTGCCCTCGACCCGCCGCACGAGGGGTGACTCCCTTACGCGCGAGCAAAAGAAGGTGGATGGGAAACCCCTTGACACATCGAGATGAGGGGCCCCTGCGCAGGCTCAATGAACGCTATAAAGAGCAGAGAATTGCGTCGAGCTAGCTCTTTTCCCTTTCTTTCGAGGGATCCCTTTGCAGGTCAGACTGGTCCAAGAGCTCCTGCCGATTGGTATGCTTCGAAAGCATTACGCTCTCCCTGAGGCGGCCCACGATAACCTCGATCAACGTCTTGGGAGAAGGCTTTCTCTTCCCCAGAGAGGCCCCAAGTTCGCGGCGAAGAAAGGACAAATCAGGAAGGCTCAAGGACGACAGCTTTCGGTGAACCTCTTCGAAGCGATCGTTCCTGGCGTGCTCCACTAGTTCCTCATACAGCGCGATTGCCGTCTCTGGGTTGAGGGTGGCGGGTTCGCTCTCTGCAAGCGGCTTCTCTCGACGCTCACCAGTCCTCTTTGGGAAGGCTTGAGGGAAAACACGCTTCAGTCTCGTTTCGATGCGAGTCAACTTCCCCGACAACTCACGCAATGCTCCCTTCGTCTCGCTAAGCTCTGCAACGAGCCTGTCTACCTCTTCCGCTGGCGTATTGAACAAATTGTCGGTCATGGAAGATATTGTACGCATTCATGCCAGAGATTTTGAAAGTCAGCGACCAGGTCCGCAGGCACCCCACCCCCAGTGATGGCCCGCTTGATGCCTACCCGTTCCCTGACGAATGACTTGAAAAACCGGGCGTCTATTCTCTGCTTCTGCGCGGCCTCTGAGCACCCCCGTTCGACCTCCCGCATATAGAATCGCACTTCCTTCGTTGGAGCGTTGGCGTAGGTTTTCGCCTTATTCATAAACACTCCAATCCTTGGAATCGGGTGAGGCTCGATCCTCATCCGAAGGGAGTTAAGGATCAGGCTTACACCGCGGGACGCAAAAAAATCTGGATTGACTGGAATTAGCACAAGGTCACAGCAGCTCAAGACACTGTACGAGAGAAGTGTAAAGGACGGAGGACAATCAAAGAGAACGAAATCGTAGCGCGGCACCTTGGATGAGTTAGCAATCTTCCCCAACAACCTCCGAATGAAGTCCTTGACTCCATCACGATCGAAAACCTCCAACTCTTGCCAATATAAGTCTTCCACTGAGGGAACAAAATGAAACTGGTTGGTGATCTGGTAGATGAAGTCAAAGCCGACCCCAAAGTCAAAGTGCTGAGCAGGCTTAGTGAATGCATCGAGTGCGTCGAATATCGTCTTCTTGTGCGCCACAGAGCTCTCATACCATTTGCCGAATTTATCGTGGAGGTGGCCCGTATCCTCATTAAGCGCGATCGCCTGCGTCAACGACATCTGGGCGTCTAAATCGAACATCAAGACCCTCTGGTTTGACATTGAGGAGAGCACATCGCCGAGACACCAGGTCACAGTTGTCTTTCCTACCCCGCCTTTGAAATTGATTGTTGCGATCGTCTTGGGGCTTTTATCAGCCATATTCGGATTACCCACTTTCTCGCCAAGCCTCGCGAAAAATACGCGATCGTTCTGACTGAATCGGAGGTCAAGAATATTGGATATTAATCGCCTTAATTTTGTCCCCAAAATGCCGATCCAGAAAACCCAAGAAGGCGTGAAAGAGCTGCCACTCGTCGTGATCCGTCGTCTTGCTGCGAAGTTCCGCAACAACAACCTCGCCTAAGCCACGCTCGATCCATATCCATCCCCTGTAACTCTTGTGGGACCATTTGGCCGTGTTCTTCGCCTTGGCCGCGCTCCGGAAAAAAGTACCCTTACCCCTTTTATGGAGGTCGACCTCTTTCTTCACAATCGCTCCATACAGCCGGTAACCAGACTTAGGGATAATTTGTATGAGTCTCATCGTACCCCCTTGTATTTGCTAAACCCTTCTGTAGATCACGAATGGGCATAGAGCCCTCAGCAGTCACCCAGAAGCGCAAATTCATTGAATTCAAGAGCGCCTCCTGGGCAATAGAGCGTACCCAGTGTCTCCCAAATGGCCCTTCTTTCCGTGGACTCAAGTAATCCGCACCCCACCTAGCCGTTGAGGGATCTCTCGACCTCTTCAATATCGAGATTGAGCTCCTCGCTCAGGGCTGCTTTATCTGCGGCTGTTAAGACTCCTTCTTCATCCCCGACGTCGTCGGGCAAATCCTGACCCATGAACTCAGCGGCTTGGTGCAAAGACGCCAGCAACACCGGCAACTTCTCCACGCCGATAGCCAAGCCCTTCTTGCTGGGGCTCCAATTGGTCCCATCCGAGGTCCAGTAAACTCTAATATTCAGGATCAGTCGCCCATGAAAATCGCCAATTGTTACCCGTACCTGCTCTCGAGAATTCTTGGGGAATACGGCCACTGTGCTCTCCATTGCCCCGCCCCTTTCTCAGGAGTCTCAGTGTAGTTCCTTTTGACCTGCGTTAATACCCCCGCGTGAGACTGACCAGGGGAGAAGTAAGGACCTCTCCCCCCGGTCGCTAGACGAACTGGAGCTTCTTGGCCTTCGGCAGGTGCTCCCTGAGAATATCAGCGAGCATACGAAAGCCCTTCTGGCTCCCGTACTTGGCCGCCTCTCCATCCTCCCCGTGCCAAAAGTCAGAGCCTGCGATGTACGTCTTGCTGAGGTTCTTGTTGAGCTCGGAGAACACTTCCTCGAGCGCATCAACCGTGATCTTGCCGTGCTTGGTCCTGACCATGTCGAAAATTTCGGGCGCAATCGCGTGGAGGGGAAATATGCCAACGGTTTTCCGGATGATGTAATCCTCAGGGTCGGCAAGCGCCTCTGGATAGACGGATTCGATTGCCTGCCAGTACCGAATTAGGAGTTGGGCGATCTCTTCTGGCTCAACGGAGCCGTAGAGGCTCGTTAGCAGAGGCTTCAAAGAGGATACGAACGACACCTGCTTTGTTAGCGCCCCTTCAGTCTTCGTACCTGGAATGCCGATTCTCCCCTCCCAAGGATGCCCCGATGAGGCGAGGAGCGCGTCCACCACCTTTACTCCCTTGGGGATCCAGTCTTTCCCGCCCGCGACGATCTGCATCTTCAGATCCGGATCTTTCATTTGTTGCTCGATTAGGCGCTGTGCCAAGTCTGTGGGCACACGTTTCTGGTTGGTGTTGACGACGAAGAATAGGACCGCCTCCTCCAACCTCTGGAGCCCCTCGGTGATCACGATTGGCACCGGGTACTCGCCGAGGGCTGGGTTCTCTTCAACGGCAACCCGCAGGCCGCCCAGCCGGTGCTGTCCGTCTACCTCCCAGAGCACTTGGTCGTGCTTGACCTCAAGCGTACCCATGGGCCCGCCGTCGCTGGCTGTAAACTTCAGCCGGGGGTCAGTCTCCCTGTGATTGAGAACGACCGCCTGCGGAAGTATCGGTCGGCTGGCATCCTTGCCCATCACGTAGCGCGCGATTTTTCTGAACCGCGCTTGGACTGGCATCCGCTGATAACCGGACTTATTGCTCGGGGACCACGCATCGACCTGTGTCACGCCGTCCACCACGTCCTTTGCCTGCAGGAAAGTAAGGTAAAGAACCGTCTTCGCCTGCTCGATCTTCATTGCAGGGATTTTCAACGAATCTTTGCTCATGGCTATCTCTCCGTGTGAGGACCCGCCTCTTGTGCCGATCCATGAGCGCACTGTATATAATCAGATCTGATTTGTCAAACATTATTTTTGATCTGAATATACGCTCCTGATCTGCGCCCACAGCGGGGGGTAAATCCCGACCTAGTCGGGACCAGCCAATGCCCTCCCAGCCTCTACCCCTCAGCAACCGACCAGGATGCTGACCCTGAGAGCGGAGTGGGTCGAAGGGCTAGCCCCTCCCCTTACCCCGAAACGATCGCCGTTTTAAACCCTGTTGCCCCGGGGGCACAGGCTAATCTAATGCGTGCCTCTCAGCGCCCTTCCAGCCTCTACCCCCCAGGACGCGATCCGCGTCGAAATTAGACCCTGTGCGCCGGGCGCACAACCCCATCTAGCGCGTCCCGTTTTCCGCCCTCCCCGCCGAAGTTCCCCCCTGTAGCTCGGGTCTTCACCTGCCCGCCGGCAGGCGGGGACCCGAGGCACGTTCCGTTCCTCCGGCCGTGCCCCTCCGGCGGGCAGCGAGTGGCTAGCTCGGATGGACAAAGAGCCGGCCTCCTGTCGGTCGATCAGGCTTCGCTTTCCCTAGACTCGCCGGGAGGCCATCGTATCCGGACTCGTGACGGCTGGACGATCACGACACAACGAGCCAATCGCCGAACATCGGTTCGCCCGAAGAATTCCTGGACGAAGCGATTGACCGCGAGTGGACCAAGCCTCCCCGGGCGAAACACAATAATTCCAGGATGGCTCCCAGGCGGGTACTTCTTGAGGTTGCCGAACTCGACGTCGAGAGTCAGCAGTACGCGGTCTTCCCTGCGAGCAGCCGCGGCAACTTCCCGGTCGGATCGCGCAAGCAGATCCTCTTCGGCCGCAGTCGCCGTATCGTGTCCAAGGGAGGAGACGATATCTTTCAGATGCCGCGAAAGATTCTCGTCCAACTTGAACTTCATGGTGCTCAGGTAACTTTCCAGATGCTCTCGCGGGAGAGTTCGGCGGCGTAGGCCAGCGCGGCCTGGATGTCCCCTGCCGTGAGTTGCGGATAGTGGTCGCGGATTTGGTCCGGCGTGAGTCCTTCGGCCAAGCCGTCCAGGATTACGGCAACAGGAATGCGCGTGCCGCGGATGCAGGGGTTTCCCCCGCACACGTTGGCGTCCGTAGTGACCCGCTGCAAGAGCTCTTCAACCGCCATGGACCGCGCCTCTCCGCGAAAGCTACGCCTGTGAAACTTCCTATAGCATAACACCAGCCCGGCGGAATGCCTTCCCTCGCATTCTGGCCCTGGAATGCCCTACCCAACAACCGCCGGCGCTACTTGCGATCCCTCAGGATTTCTCTTGCGGCGTTTGCGCCCGAGGCGCCGGTAATCCCTGTGCCGGGGTGCGTGCCGGAGCCGCAGATGTACAGGCCGCGGATGGGGGCGCGGTAACGCGCGGCGTCGAGCGTGGGACGCATGGTGAAGAGCTGGTCGAGAGCCAAGTCGCCGTGAAAAATGTGGCCGCCGGTGAGGCCGTAATCCCGCTCGAGGTCGAGCGGCGTGATGACCTCGGCCGCCTCGATACTATCCGGCAATTTAGGGGCGTGCACGGCGAGCGTCTTGATCACCGTCTTCAGCAAGTGCTCACGGTTTCCAAACTTCTCCCACGACTCCCCTTCCCTCAACTTGTACGGCGCGAACTGCGCGTAGATGGACATGACGTGCTTGCCGGGCGGCGCTAACGCCGGGTCGAGCAGCGAGGGGACGGCAATTTCCAGGACCGGCTCGGGCGAGATCGCGCCGTACTTCGACGCGTCGAAGGCGCGCTCGAGATAATCCAATTCGTGGCCGATGTGCAGCCGGCCGATGAGGAGAGCGCCGGGACGGGCGGCAGCGCCGTCGAGCCTGGATATCGCTGGAAACTCTGGCAGCGCGCCGAGCGCCAGATTTACTTTTGCGACGTTGCCGAACGAGCGGTAATTGCGGATTTGCTGAAGGAAAAACGGATCGAGGTGCACGGGGTCCACCAGGCGCAGGAAGGTGCGCTTGGGATCGGCGGAGGAGACGACAGCCTTCGCGGCGATTTCTTCGCCGGTCGTGAGTGCAACGCCGGCGGCGGCGCCATCGCGCACCAGGATTTGCGCGACGGCAGCAGTCGTACGGATTTCCGCGCCGGCTTCGCGCGCGGCGGCGGCCATGGCGGCGGCGAGCGCTCCCATGCCTCCGCGCGGAACGGCGGAAGGGCCGGCGGGATGCGGGTCTGCGGCGGCGCGGAGCAGGAACGTGGCGGCGGTGCCGGCGGACCAGGGTCCGGCGGCCGTGCCGAAAATGGCGCGGGCGGCGATGGTGGCGCGCACAAGTTCGGTTTCGAAGAACTCGCTTACAAAATCAGCAACTGCCATGGGCGGCCAGCGCAGGAGCTGGAACATTTCCTTGCGGCCGAGTTTGCGGAAGCTGCGGCCGGTGTGAAGGAATTTCCAGAAGTCGGGCAGGTTGTCGGTGAGCGCGTCAATGGCCGGAGGGGTGAGGGAGAGCAGAGGCGCGGTGACGGAGGCGGCGCGTTCGAGTACTCCAGCGAGACGCGTGTAGCCTTCCGCGTCGGCGGGAGAGAGGCGGCGGAGGGATTCCACGGAGCGCTGCGCGTCGGAGTAGAGCGCGAAGGCGCGGCCGTCGGGATGCACGGCAGCGAGGCGGACGCCGGGCTCCATCATTTCCAGGCCGTGGCGGGAGAGTTGCATGTCCGCGGCGATGTGCGGGAGGAGCGGGCCGACGGAGTGGGCCAGGACGGAGGAGCGGAAGCCGGGGTGGAATTCGGCGGTCGAGGCGGCGCCGCCGAGCCCGTCGCGCTGCTCGACGAGCAACGGCTTGAGGCCGGCTTTGGCCAGATAGAACGCGGCGACGAGGGCGTTGTGGCCGGCGCCGATGAGGACGATTTCGCGGGGAGCGGTCAGGGCATGAGCTCCGCTGAAGATTTGTCGCTTGAAAACATTTTAGGCAATCGCCCTTTCTTGAAGTCGTCGAGGATGGCGAGCGCGCCGAGGCGGCCCGGGGCGCCCATGATGCCGCCGCCGGGATGCGTGGCCGAGCCGCACATGTAGAGGTTTTTCACCGGGGTGCGGTAGCGGGCCCAGCCGGCCACGGGGCGAAGGAAGAAGAGCTGCTCGAGCGAGAGTTCGCCTTGGAAGATGTTGCCCTCGGTGAGGCCGAAGATTTCCTGAACGTCCGCCGGCGTGAGCACCTGCTTGCCGACGATGAGACTTTTCAGGTTGGGCATGTGCTCGGAAATGGCGTTGATGACGGCGTTGCCGAAATCGTCGCGCATGCGGTCGTCCCAGGAGAGGCCGGGCGCCAGTTTGTAGGGCGCGTACTGCACGAAACAGGACATGACGTGCTTGCCCGGAGGCGCCATGGAGGGATCGGTGAGCGTGGGGATGACCACGTCGACGTAGGGGCGGCGGGAGAAGCGGCCGTACTTGGCGTCGTCGTAGGCGCGCTCCATGTATTCCATGCTGGGGGAAATGGAGACGGCGCCGCGGAGATGCGGGCCGGGGCCGGGCTTGGAGCGGAGCTCGGGCAGGCCGTCGAGCGCGAGGTTCACTTTGCCGGAGGAGCCGCGATATTTGTAGCGCTGGACTTCGGCGAGAAATTCGGCGGTGAGAAGATTTTTGTCGGTCCACTTGAGGAAGGTGAGGTTGGGGTCGCAGCTCGAGGCGACG
>Ga0187819_10000224_pt1 | contig 27172 bp, 28 predicted proteins | sample NC_wetland_sal_i_15_FD_132411 | JGI IMG/M metagenome (GOLD analysis project Ga0187819, IMG submission 132411) | Wetland sediment microbial communities from Neuse River Estuary, North Carolina, USA - SO4_4 | ecosystem: Environmental > Aquatic > Freshwater > Wetlands > Sediment | place: USA... | reverse complement strand
GGCGCGGCATCACGCGCTAGCTGACCGGCGCACCGCGCTGCATAGCAGTTCAGCCTTGGAATTTCCGCTGCACCGGATCGAAGCCAAGAGTTGCCACACAGACTCTAAAGCTCCGACCCCCTGGAAGGCGTTTATGAGACAGGCTGGATAGCCGCTACGAGGAGAACAGCACGGATTCGCGTTGAAACATTTTGACGGCGAGAAAGAGGGCGGCGCCGGCGTAGAGGCAGGTGGAGAGGAAAATCAGCGCGATGTAGTTCCAGTGATAGGTTCCAGTGACGAGCTCCTTGCACAGCAGGCTTACATTCAAAATGGGAATGAGGGCGAGCTTCGGCGTGAGCTCGAGGCCTGGCAGCACGGCAGCGACGGCGGGGATGAGGACGATAAAGGTCATGGGAGTGAGGTAGCTCTGCGCTTCCTTGAAGCTTCGCGCGAAGAGAGAAATCGTGATGAGCACGGCCGAGAACAAGACGGCAACCGGCAGCGCCATGGCGAAAACGGCGACAATCGTCTGGGCATGCATCGGCATGACGGGAAAACTCTCTGCCGCGCCTTCCACCGGGGTGAGGCGCGCGAGAATCGCGAAGGAAGCGCCCATGGAAATAACCGAGAGGGTGGCGGTGGCCAGCGAAGCCGTCAGAACCAGGAGAAACTTGCCGAATACGAGATGCGTGCGTTTGATGGGGCTGGAAAGGATTGTTTCCATCGTGCCGCGCTCTTTTTCGCCGGCGGTCAGGTCCATGGCGGGGTACATCGCTCCGGTCATGCACATGAGAATGGCCAGATAGGGGATCAAGCCGCCATAGGTTTCGCCCGCGACTTTCTCCGCGGAGACCACGTTTTGCTGGTGAATGTCGAACGGTTTCATCAGAGTCTCGGGAAGCTGCTGCGCGGCCAGCCGACGGCGCACGGCGGCATCGCGGTATTCGGCGAAGAATTTTTCGATGCGAGTCGCGCCGAATGCCGATTTCAAGTCGCCCGAGAAGACGTAGATCTTCACGTCGGGACGTTCCCCGCGGTCGATCGCGGCTTGAAATCCCGGAGGAATATCCACGGCGGCGCGGATCTTTTTGTTGGAGATGAGGTCCACGTAGTTGTCCGTCGCAGGAATGACGCGGAGATTCTTCACCTGGCGCAGGCCGTCGACGATCGCAGGAGAATCGGCGCCGCCCAGGACCATGATTCGGGATGGTTCGCGGCTGGCTTCGCCGATCAGCTCCGCAGCGGTGTAGGCGATGCCAACAGCAAGGACGGGAAAAAGGAGCAACGGGATGAGAATCGAAGAGATGAGGGTGCGGCGGTCGCGCAGCGCCTCGGTGAGCTCTTTGCGATAAACGATAGCAACGTTGCGCAGGGACATCGTTAGTGGTCCTCCGCGGGAGTGTAGTGTGGCGCGACAACCTTGACGAAAATTTCCTCGAGGTCCTGCTCGTGGTATTTTTCGCGAAGTTGCGCGAGCGTGCCTTCGGCAAGGAGCTTGCCGTCTTGAATGATGCCGATGATGTCGCAGAGCTTCTCGACTTCGCTCATGATGTGCGTCGAGAAGATGACGGTCTTGCCGAGGTCACGGCACTCACGGATGAATGCGGTGATGGTGCGAGCGGTCATGATGTCGAGGCCGAGTGTAGGCTCGTCGAAGATCATGACCGGCGGGTCGTGCACCAAAGTGCGCGCGATGGAGGTTTTTTGCTTCATGCCGGTGGAAAGCTTGTCGCAGCGGCGGTCGCGAAACCCGTTCATGTCGAGCCGGTCGAAAATAGCGTCGACCCGTTTGTTCAGGATGGAATTATCGAGGCCGTTCAGCCGCCCGAAATACTGGACCAGCTCTCGCGCGGTCAGCCGTGGATAGAGCGCCGTCGCGGTGGACAAGAAACCAACTTTGGCGCGAACCTTCTCGGGGTGTTCGACGATATCGCAGCCGCAGACCAGTGCGGTGCCGTCCGTAGGCTCCAGAATCGTGGCCAGCATGCGCAACGTGGTGGTTTTGCCGGCGCCGTTCGCCCCTAACAGGCCGTACACTTGCCCCGGCTGGCAGCGGAAGCTGATGTTGTCGACGGCGCGGATCTCCCCACGCTTTTTGTCGTAGAAGCGTTTGGACAGGTTGCGAACTTCAATCATCGAGGGCCCATCCCAAGGTTCTCGTAACGGAGGCGCTGTGTTCGCCGGTGCGCCGCGCGCTGGCAAGTAAAATGTTACTGGAAAAGATTGCCGTCGTGTGGCTGGAAAGCCAATCCTTGGTTCAATGCGGCATCCCAGCACGGCCAGGGCGCATCCATACCGGAAGAGATGCAAATCGCCCACAACGTCGCTAGTGAAAGCCGCGGCCCTATTGCTACAATCAAACTCTTTGAAGCCCACCGGACGGAGGGCTAGCAAGCCACGCATAGCGAACGGGACCCCGCGGAGCGGGAGTGTGCCCAAGCGCTCTACTGTGGAAAAGTGGAGCGCGGGCGAAATAGGAAAACATGGATCGCAGGCTGCGAAACCGGATACTGCTTCTCCTGCTGCTGGCGGGCGTGACGGCGATCGTGCTGATCCGGCTGAGCGGCAGGCCGCCGGTGGCAAAGATTTCGGCGGTTACACCGGTTCGCGAAAATATCGTCTCTTCGGTATCCAGCAACGGAAAGGTGGAGCCGATTTCGCCATTCGTGATGCGCGCGCAGCTCGATACCTTCGTCGAGAAGGTTCGCGCACTGGAGGGACAGGCCGTCAAGAGGGGTCAACTGCTGCTGGAGTTGAACGTGAAAGATGCTGCGGCGCAGCTCGCTGAGGCGCGGTCGAAACTGCTGCGCGCGGAAGACGACCTGCGAGCCGCGAATGCTGGAGGAAGACCCGACGAGGCGGCACGCGCCACCGGCGCGCTGGCCACCGCCGTAGCGCAGCGCGACCGCTTACAGCGCAATCATGACGCACTGGTGCGCCTGGTCGCGCAAGAGGCCGCCACCAAGGACGAGCTCGCCGCCAACGACACGGAGTTGACCAAGGCCCAGGCCGACGTGACGCGGCTCTCCGCTGCGAAGCAGGAGTTCGACCGCGGCGTGAAGCTGGAAGCCAATCGCGCGGACCTGCAGGTCCAGCAGGTGCAAACCGAAGTCGCGGCGCTGGAAGAAAAAGTTCGCACCGGGCGGATCACCGCTCCCGCCGACGGCACGCTGTATTCGCTGCCAGTCAAGGCCGGAGACTACGTCAAGGTGGGCGACCTGCTGGCAGAGATGGCCGATCTGCACAAGGTTCGTGTCCGCGCGTTCATCGACGAACCCGAACTCGGCGGTCTGGAACCCGGACAGCAGGTCAAGATCACTTGGGATGCGTTGCCGAACCGAAGCTGGAGCGGGAAGACGGAAGTGATCCCCAAGCAAGTGGTAGCCCGCGGTGCGCGCAGTGTGGGCGAGTTGCTATGCAATGTCGACAACGAAAACCTGGAGCTTCTGCCTAACATTAACGTCAACGTGCGCATCAATTCTAAGGAGCGGACGAATGTGCTGACCGTGCCGCGGGGCGCGGTCGCGGCAGAGGGCGGGCAACGCTTCGTATTCGTCGTGAAGCGGAACGGGTTCGGCGTCGGGAAATCGCAACTGGAGAAACGACAGATTCATGTCGGCATCGCGGACGCCACGAATTACGAAGTCACCGGCGGACTGCAGGAGAGCGAGCTGGTAGCGCTACCCGGCGACGTCGAGTTGAAGGATGGCATGGCAGTGAGAGTGGTAAACACCGACGCGAGTAGCGTTCGGGGCAGGTCCGATGCGAACTAGAGCGGCGCTGGTGAGGCTCGTGCTACCCGCGCTGCTGCTGGGTGCGATGACCCTGTGCGTCGCGGCCGCGGGTGTGAAACAGGATGAAGGCCTGGAAGCCGGACGGCAGGCATACGAGGCGAGCGACTATACCAAGGCCGCGCAACTCCTTCAGGAAGCCGCGGCAAAGGCTCCCCAGAACGGCGAAATACATTTATTGCTGGCCAAGACCTACTACGAAACGCAACAGCACGACGCCGCGATCGCCAGCGCGGAAAAGGCGGTGGCGCTCGAGCCGCAAAATTCCGTGTACCACGAATGGCTGGGCAAGACGTACGGAGAAAAGGCCGAGCACGCCGGTATGTTTTCCGGGATGTCGCTGGCAAAGAAGACGCACAAGGAATTCGAGAAGGCCGTGGAGCTCGACGAAAGAAACTTTTCCGCGCGCCAGGCGCTGATCGAGTTTGATTGCAGTGCTCCCGGAATCGTGGGCGGCGGAGAAGACAAAGCCCTGCCGCAAATTGAAAAGCTCGCTGCTCTGGATGTGGCCGAAGGGCACTACGCCGCGGGCAATTGCCGGCGGCAGAAGAAGGATTTCGCCACCGCCGACGCGGAATTCACAAAAGCGATCGAGAGCCACCCGAAATCGGTCAATCTGGTTTACGACATTGGCGACTACGCGATGAAACGCAGTCAGCCGAAGCGGCTCAGGGAGGTCGCAGACGAGGGCGAGAAGTTGGCGCCGTCGGACCCGCGAGGGGAATTTTACCGGGCGGTGGCTTTGGTGCTCACGAACGATCGCTCCGGAGAGGCTGAGCATATGCTGCGCGAGTACCTGAAGCGCGCGCCGGTGCGAAGTAACTTCCCGCATCCGCGGGAAGCGCACGAGTGGCTCGGACGCTTCTATGAAGCCCAAGGCAAGACGCAGGCTGCCATCGACGAGTACGAAGCCGCGCTTCGGTTGGATCCCAAGAGTAAAAACGCGCGCGAAGCCCTGAAGAAGCTGAAGAAAAATTGATGTGCCGCGCGCGAACCTGAGTAAGAGTGGAATGAAGCCATGATGGATATCCATGAAACCTTTTCGGTGGCCATCGACGCGCTGCGTTCGAACAAGCTGCGCGCGATTCTGACGTCCCTCGGTGTGATCATCGGCAGCGCTTCGATCGTGCTGGTCGTTACGATCGCGCTTACTAGTCAGAAGTACGTGATCGGCCAGATTGAGGCGATCGGATCGAATTTGGTTTTCGTGGAGTTGATCAATGCGGGCAGCAAGGGCCAGCCGTTGAGCTACGAGCTCACCGTCGATGACATGGATGCAGTGAAGGCGACCGTGCCTGAGGTGACGGAGGTTGCCGGCACGCGCGAGCTACCGATGTCCGTGGTGGTTGGCGGGCGCGAGCGTCCCGTGAACCTGATTGGCGTGACTGAGGGCTATCAAGCGATCCGCAGGCTAGTGATCGTCCGGGGACGTTATTTTGACACTTCAGACATGGAAACACGCGGCAAGGTCTGCCTGATTACCAAAGCGGTCGCGGATCGTGTCTTCGGGCTCGACAATCCCATCGGGGGCACCATCCGGATGGGCGAACTCACCTTCACCGTGATCGGAATTTTTCGCGAACGCGTACCCACCTTCGGCCTCTCCGAGATCAAAGACGAATCGGTGATCATTCCTCTGACGCTCATGAAGTCCTATACGGGTGTTGACGTGCTGCGAGTTTTGTATGCGCAAGTGGATCATCCCGAGGACGTGGCTTCTGTCGAGCGGCAGATCGGCCAGGTTTTGCACAGCCGCCATCCGGCCGCGGCGGAATATGACGTGCAAACGCTCGCCGCCATCCTCAGTGCGGCGAAAAATATCTCTCTGGCGCTTAGCATCGTTCTGCTGATCTTTGCCTTCATTGCGCTGCTGATCAGCGGAATCGGCATCATGAACATCATGCTGATCACGGTGAAGGAGCGCACGCACGAGATCGGAATTCGCAAGGCTATTGGAGCGACACGCCGGGAAATCCTGTATCAGTTTCTGATCGAGGCGTTTTTGATCAGCGGCGGCGGCGCGGTGATCGGAATTTTGATCGGGGTGGCAATTCCCGCGGCGATCCAGCCGCTGCTGCCTGGGAATCTGCGCGTGCCGGTTTCCCCGGTCAGCGTGCTCGTGGCTTTTGCCGTATCGTGTACGACCGGGCTGCTCTTCGGCTATTTGCCGGCGAACCAGGCGGCCAGGCTGCAGCCCGTCGACTCGCTGCGGTACGAATAACTTTTCCGGCAAAATGCTAGAACAATTAAACGAGGCGAGCATGAGAAGAACGCGCTGCAGTTTCCAGATGATGCGAGGACGTCGGTGCGGCCTGCTGAGCGTAGCCGTATCGGCGGCGTTGAGCGCGATTCTATTGGCTGTGTTCAGCGCGACGTCGCGTGCGCAGGAGGCCGCATCGCAGGACGCAGCCGGCAACGCGCCCGTGGCGCTCACGCTGAAGCACGCCATCGAACTGGCCCTGCAAAATAGCAAAGACATTCAGGTGGCAAGGCTGCAGGTCAGCCTGGCGGACCGTTCGGCAAAGATCACCAAATCGCAATTTCTGCCGAATCTCTACGCCGGGTCGGGCGCCGGCTACACCTACGGTATTCCGGAGACGCCTGGGGGCCGCGCGCCGGCGCTTTTCAGCATGACGTACACCGAGCAGGTCTTCAACGAGCCCCTGCGCGGCCAGGCGAAAGAACTTGAAGAGCAGGCCAGGTCGCAGCGGATTCTCCTGGAGGACGCCCGGAACAGCGTGATTGCGCGCACGGCGGCGGCTTATTTGGAATTGGGTATGGTGCGGCACTCACTGGATTTGTTGCGAAAGGAGCAAGCAAGCGCGGAGAGAATTCTGGAAGTCACGCAGAGACGCGAGAAGGAAAATCTAGAGCTGCCGGTGGAAGTGACCAGATCGCAACTCACGAATGCGCGTGTGGTGCAACGCATTCTGCAGTTGGAGGCGCGCGAGGACGAGCTCGAAGTGTTCTTGCGAAGTCAGACTGGGCTGGGACAGGAGACGCCGATCGAGGTGAGTCCCGAGGAGCTGCCGGGCGAGGCGGAGCAGGAAGGCGCGAATCTGGTGGCGATGGCGATGCAGAGCAACACTTCACTGCTTGCGGGCGAAGCGGACGTGAGGGCCAAGGAGTTTCGCCTGTTGGGTGAAAAGCACGGCTACTATCCGACACTCGAGTTTGTCGGCGTTTACAGTTTGCTGGGGAAATTCAACAACTACGTTCAGTTCTTCAAGACATTTCAGCGGAACAATGTCAATGCCGGGGTGCAAGTACAGGTGCCGATCTTCAGCGCGCAGACCAAAGCGAACATCGCGCTGGCGCAAGTGAATCTGAACGTGGCTAAGAGCAATCTTGCCAACAAGAAAAATGAAGTGAGCGCTGCCGTGCGGCAAAAGACCAGACACGTGCGGGAGCGAGAGGCCGCCAAGGAAGTGGCGCGCCTCGAGCTGCAGCTCGCCCAGCAGGACGTGACCGTGCTGCAATCGCAGTTCGAGGAAGGCAAGATCAATTTGCGCGAGGTCGAGAGAGCCCGGCTGCAGGAAAACGAAAAGTGGATGGCTTACCTCGACGCGAATTTTCAACGGCAGCAAGCGCAGCTCGATTTACTGCAGACCGCGGGGCAGCTGGATAAAGTTTGGCACTGAGAGAGGCGTGACTGGTGACTCGTGATTGGTGACTGGTTGCAGGCGAGGCTTCCGTTTGCGCTGAGGTGCGAAGGGTTCGGCTGACCACTCGAAAAACATTTCCGGCTACCTACGGGACGCTACGCGCATGCAGATAGATCGAGAGACGCTCGGGTTTTTTTTAGAGGCGGCGAAGAAGCTGGATGCCGGATTCGCCGGCTTACCCGCACACGAGCTCACCGCGCCGGGTGCGGAGCGGCTTGCGGAAGTGCTGAACGCTACGGCTGAGCGGCTTCGCGACAACTATCCTTACTTTCATCCGCTGTATGCCGGACAGATGCTCAAGCCGCCGCATCCGGTGGCGCGGCTCGCCTATGCCCTCGCGATGTGGATCAATCCGAACAATCACGCGCTCGATGGCGGGCGGGCGACCTCCGCAATGGAAAAAGAAGCGGTCGCCGAAATCGCAGCGATGTTCGGATGGACGAACTTTCTCGGTCATCTGTGCGGCGGCGGCACGATGGCAAATCTGGAAGCTCTGTGGGTTGCGGGGCAGCTTCACCCGGGCAAGAAAATTTTGGCCAGCGCGCAGGCCCACTATACGCATGGGCGGATCAGCCGCGTTCTGGGGCTTGAGTTTGAGTCCGTGCCGGTGGACTCGCGCGGGCGCATGGATGCGGATGCTCTTAGCAAGCGTGCGGCGCGCGGCGACGTCGGGACGGTGGTCGCGACGACGGGAACGACCGCGACCGGGTCGGTCGATCCGCTGCCGGACATACTCGCCCTCCGCGAGCGGCATGGATTTCGAGTTCATGCGGATGCTGCGTACGGCGGCTACTTTGCGCTGGCGCAGAACCTGGCGGAGCACGCGGAGGCGGCGTTCGCCCGAATCAGCGAAGTCGATTCGATCGTTATCGACCCGCACAAACACGGCCTGCAGCCGTACGGCTGCGGTTGCGTGCTGTTTCGCGACTCCAGCGTTGGCCGGCTTTACAAACACGATTCGCCGTACACGTACTTCAGTTCTGCCGAACTGCATTTGGGCGAGATCAGCCTGGAATGCTCGCGGCCGGGCGCGGCGGCTGCGGCGTTGTGGGCGACGCAGAGGCTGCTCCCACTACAGCGAGGTGGGGAGTTTGCTCGCGGTCTGGAGCGTGGCAGGGAAGCGGCGCTGGCGCTGCACAGGAAGATGAAGACGGACGATCGGTTCGTTCCAGCCTTTCCGCCGGAGCTGGATATTGTGGTGTTCGCGCCGCAAGCCTCAAGTGTCGGAGAGATGTCGGTGTTATCCCGAAGGATTTTCTCGGCGGCGGTGGAGCGTGGTCTGCACCTGGCCGTGGCGGAACTACCGGTGGCGCTCTTCGAAGATCTGGGCGCAAGTGTTCAGAGGGACCGGAATACGCTGACGTCCCTGCGTTCCGTGCTGATGAAGCCGGAGCACCTGGATTGGGTGGACCGGATCTGGGAGATCCTGCAGACGGTCACGAAAGAGTCCCGCAGCACAACCGCGAACCGGGCCTGAGAAGTCAGGGCCGACCCGTATGCGATAACGGCGGCAACCACGGATATCGCAAATACGTTCCCGCCGCCGTTGGAGGCGTTGCCGGTGCTCCAGAAGGTGTTGCACAGTCATCCAAGCGCTGACGTCAGGGAAAACGTCGCACTCGCCCTGGAGTAGTACGGAACGCGGGCAATCCCGGCGCTCCAGGAGGCTTCGCAGGATGCGGACCCAATCGTCAGAAGCTATGCGCAGACGGCGCTGAACAGAATCCCAGCCCGGCAGCCTTCCAGATAGGGAAAGAAACTCAGCAGCCAATGAGGGGCTTAGCGAGCCGACCTGCCGATTCGTCCACAGTCCTGTGTCCGCCCTACGAGCGTGGCGCACTTCCGCAACTCCCACTTAATGCGGTATTTAGCCTTTCGCAGCAGAAAACACGCCGTTCGCAGAAAGCGTTGGAGGGATGCAACCAAGTCCGGTAAACTATTATCTAGTCTACCGGGGCTCGGGGCACGCCAACAAAGCGCGGCTGGGACGATGCCGCAAGTAGGGCAAGACGCGAACGTTTTGCACGGGTCATTTCTGCTTTCCGAAGGCTGAGGGTGATTAATGCCGGACGTAATGAAGACGTTGCTGTTGAATCCGCCGAGTTTTGAGAATTTCGATGGCGGAGCGAGTTCGCGGTGGCCCGCGACGCGCGAGATCGAGTCCTATTGGTACCCCGTGTGGCTGACCTATCCTGCCGGGATGATCCCTGGCAGCCGCTTGCTGGATGCCTCGCCCGCCAAGATCAACTGGCAGCAGACCGTCGAAATCTGTAAAGACTACGAATTTCTAGTTTTGTTCACCTCCACCGTGGGGTTTGAGAGCGACGTTAAGCTGATCCGCAAGATCAAGGAAACGAACCCCAGCTTGAAGATCGCCTTCGTCGGGCCGCACGGGCATATCAAGCCGGACGAGACGCTGATGGCCAGCGAGGACATCGATTTTGTGACCCGCGGCGAGTTCGATCACTCCGTGGTCGAGTACGCCAAGGGCAAGCCGCTCGGCGAGATTCTTGGCGTCAGCTACCGCAAAGACGGCAAGATCGTTCACAATGCGTCCGCCCCGCAACTCCACACCGAGGAACTGGACGCGCTGCCATTTGCCACCGACATCTACAAACGCGACCTCAAGATCGAGAACTACAACGTGCCGTTCCTGCTGCATCCTTTCATTTCCTTCTACACCACGCGGGGCTGCCCGGCACTGTGCACCTTCTGCATGTGGCCGCAGACGATTTCGGGCCACGCCTGGCGCACGCGCTCGACCGAGAACGTGGCGCGCGAAGTGGCGCAGGCCATCGAATACTTCCCGCAGATGAAGGAAATTTTCTTCGACGACGACACCTTCAATATCCGGAAGGATCGCGTTCTCGATTTGTCCGCGAAGTTCAAGAAGCTCAAGTTCCGCTGGTCTTCGACGGCGCGCGTGCACAGCGACTACGAAACCTTGAAGGCTATGGCGGATGGCGGCGCGCGGTTGTTCATCGTAGGCTTCGAGTCCGGCGACCCGCAGATTTTGAAAAATATCAAGAAAGGCGCCACGGTCGAGATGGCCCGCACGTTCATGAAGAACTGCCGAAAGGTCGGCATTCGCGTCCACGGCGACTTCATCATCGGCCTGCCCGGCGAGACGCGGGAAACCATTCAAAAGACGATCGAGTTCGCGAAAGAACTCGACTGCGAGACGATCCAGGTTTCGCTGGCGCACGCCATGCCCGGCACCGAGCTTCATGATTCGATGGCCAGCCAAGGCTTCCTGAAAGTGGAAGCGCTGGCCGATTCCGGCGGGCATCAACTGCCGCACATCGAGTACCCGCATCTCTCGAAGGCCGAGATGATGGGCGGCGTGAATCGCTTCTACGACGAGTATTACTTCCGGCCGAAGGTCGTGTGGCGCATCGTGAAGGAAGTCCTGTGGGATGCCCACGAGCGCAAGCGGCTGTACCACGAGGCCACGGACTTCCTGAAGCTGCGCTCGGAGCGCTGGAAGTGGGTGCGGCAGGGCGGCGACATCGATAAGCCCATGATCGCCGTACCGGGAACGTCGTCGGCTTCCGGAAACGACTAAACTTCATAAAATGGGACACGAGTTACGGGTACGGATCAAGACTCTGGTCATGATCCTGGTGATGGTTTTGTGTGCCAACGTCGGGGACTTGATGCTGAAACGCGGCATGAGCCAGATCGGCGCGGTGCAGCTTTCTCGCGCGGGTCTGGAACTGGCCTTCCGTCTTACCGTGACGAACGGCACGATTTGGATCGGCATTCTGTTTCTGATCGGTTTCACGGTCAGCTATATGACGGTGATGAGCTGGGCGGATTACAGCTATGTCATGCCCGCGGGCGCATTCGGCTACGCGCTGCTCACCTTGCTGGCGGTCATATTTCTGCACGAGAGCGTCTCGCCTCGCCGCTGGATCGGCGTGGTGCTGATCTGCATCGGCGTCCTGCTGGTGAGCCAGACGAAACCTCGCACGACCGAAGCCGCGCAGCAGGTAGCGGCATGATTCGCAGCGTGCTGATCTTTCTCCTGTTCATCTTGACCAGCACCGGCGGCGAGATCGCCATCACCTATGGGATGAAAGAGACCGGCGAACCGCAACGGCTGCGCCCTAGGCAGTTGCTGATTTTTCTCGGACGCGCGGTGCGAAACTCGTGGTTCTGGGTCGGCATTCCTCAGCTGGCGCTCTCGTTCTATCTGTTGCTGCTGCTGCTGTCCTGGGAACCCATCAGCCTGGTGATTCCAGCTTCAGCCTTGAACCCCTACGTTTTTGGCACACTCGCCGCGAAGTATATTTTAGGCGAGCAAATCAGCCCGCGGCGCTGGGCAGGTGTGACGCTGGTGTGCGCGGGTGTCGCGCTGGTTGCCCTGAGTTAACGCAGCGACGCAAGGAAAGAAGATTAACGCCGCGCAAGTGGAAGTTGGGGAGGAAGCGTCGCGGCGCTGGTCGTGGTGCGATTGGTGAAAACGAATTTTCCCCCCGACTTGGCAAGTTCGTAGACGGGGCCGATCTTTTCCAGATAGGCGCGGCGGTTGTCGCCTCCGGTCACGAAGTACACGCGGCTGGGTCCGGCCCAGGTGCGTGCGAGTTGCGCGTCGTCGATGAAAATCGGGGCGGCGTCGGGAAACAGCGAGCCGTACCAGAGACCGTTGATGCGCCCGTTGAAGATGAGCATCTGCCGGCCGGTATAGAAATTCACCGAAGAGGCGTTGGCGTACTCGCCGTCGCAGACAATCTGCTCGCCGGGCTGGAGTTCGCGCTGGATGGCGGTGGCCAACGGCTTCGAGCCGAGGACCGGAGCGAATACGCCGAGCGCAATATGAGCGCATTCGATGAAGACGACCATCATGACCGCCAGCGCCCAGTTTGCGGCGCGAGGCGAACCGCGCCGCCGCAGAAACCAATTGAAGCCGCTGCCGAGCAGAAAGGCGAACGCCGTGCCGACCAGCGGACCGCGGAACATGCTCATCGCGCTGCCGGTAAGATCCAGGAAATGGCCGAGCGAGAGGACGTAGGCGTCCGGATTCTTGTTGAGCAGGTCCGCGAGGCCTACGCCAGGCGGCGGCGCATGCGAAATCAGCCCGAGGGTCGCTGTTACCCCGGCGATCAGCAAACCGACGACGAGAAAAACCGTGGCGGAAACGCGGCCGGAGCGTGCCGGGCCTGATCCGTAGGCGGACTGCGATTCCTGCGCGAGCCAATTGCCGAGGAGCAGAGCGAGCGCGGGCAGGGCGGGGGCGAGGTAATACTCTTGGCGCGTGGAAAAGCTGAAGAATAGAAGGATCACGATCGCCCAAACGAAAAACAACAGCAGCGCGGCTTCGGGCGACGTTCGGCGCTCCGCCGTCTTCATGAGGCGCAGCCTTACTTGACGCAGCGCTTGGGGCAGAAATGCGCTCCAAGGGAGCAGCCAGGCGAGAATCATTCCCCAGAAGAGCAGGAGTGGGAAGGTGCCATAGTCCGCGGGATAGCGCTTGCCGATGTAGCGGAGAAAATGCTCGTTGACGAAGTAAAACCAGAGAAAGCCCTTGGCCTGACCCTCAGGCGGATTGCGCAGCGCGGCGAGCACGTGCCAGGGCGACGCGACGAGAAGAAAGACCAAAGTGCTGGAGACCAGGCGCATCCGGAGTAAGTGACGGAGATCGCCGGCGAGGAACAGAAACACGAAAACGATGGCGCAGGGAAAGGCGAGGCCAATCAGGCCTTTTGTCAAGACGTTGAGAGCTACGGTTGCTGCCAGGGCCCAACAAGAAAACACGGAAGGCTGTTGCTCCTGCCATCCTTGCAGAAAGAAATAGAGTCCGAGACCCATCCACAAGCCCACCAGCAAATCGGGGATGAGAATGCGCGTGAAAAGATACGGCCCGAAAGAGGTAACGCAGACTACCGCCGCCCACAAGCCGGCTTCGGGCGAGAGAAATTTGCGGCCCATCTGCAGCAGTAAGAACGCCAGCAAGAGAACGCCGAGACCTTGAGCCAAGCGAGCCGACCATTCGCTCACGCCGAAAAGCCGAAAGCTGATGGCCATGGCCCAGTAGGGAAGAGGAGCCTTTTCCAAATAGCGGATGCCGTTTTCGTGCAGCGTGACCCAATCGTGGCGAGTCAACATTTCACGGCTGGCTTCGGCGTGGGCGCCGTCGGCGTCGTCAAAAAGAGAGGGCTGGAAGAGTCCCGGACCGAAAATAGCCAGCCAAAGAAGGAAGATTGCTGCGAGAGAGGGCCAAACTCGCTGGCCGGCGGGGAGCGTCATGCTGACAGGGGGCCTTTGTCAGAGTGATGCCCGCAGCATGGCGATTGTCGAATCATGTTCGGAGAAAGTTTATCACGGGCGTCAGAACTGCCGCGACGGTGCATTGGGGAAGGAGTGCCCTCGACCGGCAACGCCTCATCGACTATCATTTTTGAAATGACTGGAACTGTGACGGCCGGCGCTGCAGTGTGTGGTGGAGGCTGACCCGAGTGTGGATTGCATACATCCTGCTGGGTATCGCCATCATTGGGACGGTTTCCTCTGGAGTGTTTGTCGCACTGGCGGTACTGGGTGCCGCCAAGTTTCATCGCGACGCGCAGCGCCAAAAGGAGGACGCGGAGAGGCTCGCGTCACTGCCGCCGGTGTCGCTCCTGAAGCCGGTCCATGGTCTGGAAGCGCGGCTGAAAGAAAACATCGAAGGTTTTTTCCACTTAGACTATCCCGAATACGAAATTCTTTTCGCGGCGGACACCGAAGACAATACGGCTCTGAGTGTTGTCCGGGATGTTTGTGCGCGCTATGCGCAAATTCGCACGCGCGTGATTGTGACGGGGCGTCCGCCGTGGCCGAATCCGCCGGCGTATTCGTTCTACCGGATGACGGAGCTCGCGGCGCACGACATTCTCGTCACCAGCGATAGCGACGTCGAGGTCCAGCCCAACTACTTGCGGGAGGTAGTGTCTCCGCTGCTTGATCCGGGTGTGGGTATGGTCACGTGCGTCTATCGCGGGAAAAATGTAGGCGGGTTCTGGCCGGCGGTCCATGCGATCGGGATGTCGGTGGAAATGACGGCCGGCGTGGTGACCGCGAACCTGCTCGAGGGAATGAAGTTCGGTTTGGGGCCGACCATTGCAGTGCGAAGGGATGCGCTGGAAAAAATCGGCGGGTACAGCGTCCTGGGCGACTACTTCGCGAATGATTTTGTGATCGGAAATCTGATCGAGAAGGCAGGCTTTCGCGTGGTGCTCTCGCGTCACGTGATCGACCATGTGGTGGCGCCGATGACGTTCCGGCGGGTGTGGGAAAATCAAGTGCGGTGGGCCAGGTCGACGCGATGGTCGCGGCCGTGGGGACACCTTGGCAGCGGGTTGACGTTTGCGATGCCCTACGGAATCGTGGGGTTTTTGGCTGCGGCGGCCATGGGACACGTTTGGCTTGGCGGGGCGCTGCTCGCGGCGGCGATTGTGAATCGCGCGGTGGAAAGTTGGGCGATAGGGTGGGGTGTTACACGCGACGCGCGCGCTCGAGAGGCGTTGTGGCTGTTTCCCATTCGTGACCTGCTCGGGTTTGTCGTATGGTGTGCGAGCTATTTCGGTAAGCGGACGGTCTGGCGCAACATCGGCTATGAGCTGGCCGGGGAAGGCCGGATTGCGGTGCGGCAAACGCCACCCGGCGACGAGGCTCACGAATGAGCCACCTGCATGCAGGCTGGCGCGAAGCGGTGCTGCTGATCGCGATGGCGCCGCTCGCTTACTACATCACGGCCGTTCTTGCGGCGTTGCGCTTTTTTGGCCGTGAACGCAAACGAAAGCTCCCGAGTTACGCTCCGCCGGTGAGCTTGCTGAAGCCGGTTCACGGCGTGGACTTCGGGTCCTACGAGAATTTTGCGAGTTTTTGCCGGCAGGATTATCCCGCCGAGTACGAGATTTTATTTGCCGTGAACGACGAGAGTGATCCGGCGGTGCCACTGATCCAGCGGCTGGCAGCGGAATTCCCGCAGCGGCCAATCCGGTTGATCGCCCACGCGGAACAGATTGGCGCGAACCGCAAGGTCAACAACCTGATCCGGCTGGCGCGCGAGGCCCAGCACGAGATTTTGGTGCTCACCGACGGTGACGTGCGGGTGGGTCCGAACTACTTGCGCGAGGTGGTGGCGCCGTTTGCGGACGCGAAGGTCGGCGCGGTGACGTCGTTCTATCGAGCGATTGCGGAAAAGAGCCTCGGCGCGGAGCTGGAAGCGGTGGGGGCTTCGAGCGATTTTTTTGCGGGGGTGCTGGTCGCGGAGTGGAAGGAAGGAATGACATTTGCGCTGGGAGCGTCGGTGGTCACGACCAAGCAATGGGTGGGCAAAATCGGAGGTTTTGAAGCGATTGCCAACATGCATTCGGACGACTACGAACTCGGGCATCGCATCGCGAAGGCCGGCGGCGAGGTGCTGCTTTCGCGCGAGGGCGTATGGACGATGTATGCGGCGCAGAGCGCGCGCGGATTCTGGGAGCATCAAGTTCGGTGGGCGCGCACGGTGCGGCTTTGCCGGCCGGTTTCGTACTTGGGGCTGATCTTCACGCATGGTTTGCCATGGGCGTTGCTGGCGGCGCTGGTTGCGCCCGCGCAGTGGATCGCCGGTGCGTATGTGCTGGCGTACTTCGTGCTCCGGTTCGTGATGGCGTGGACGGTCGGCGTGTGGGGAGTGCGCGATGATCTGTTGAGGAGAAAGATTTGGCTGGTGCCCCTGCGCGACGCCATTTATTTTGCGGTGTGGGTCGCGAGCTTTGCTTCCAAGCGAATTACGTGGGGCGGGCAGGAATTCACCATGGAGAAAGGCCAGATGGTGCCCGCAGGTTCCGCCAAGTCCTCCGACGCACGCCCCGCGGCTCAGTTGCCACGCTGAGGGGGAAATTGGGAGGGCTCGGACGCGATCGAACTGCCGCGTTCGGTTGACGCACTAGGGAATCCCTATTAAATTAGAAAGGTCGGAATCGTGGCTGCCGGAAGAGCCGGATGTGCCGCGATTCCTTTTTGTTCCCGCATCGGAGTGACCGCCAAGCGGTCAACCCTAACAGCTGGGAGGTCGTCCAATCGGTAGGACTCCAGACTCTGGATCTGGCTATCCTGGTTCGAGTCCAGGCCTCCCAGCCAATTCTTTTCAATCACTTAGCTCGGGCTGTACTCGGTTGTTCTCGCCAGATGGGAACAACTTGGGAACAACTGGCAATAGAAATTAGCCGGCGGGAGGCATCATCTTCTCCTCCAACCGGCTGATCGCACTGCGCTGGGACTCTTCCACCGACTGGATGTAGTACGCCAGCGTCGTCTGCGCCGAGGAATGCCCGAGTACCTGTTGAGCGGTTCTTACCGGTTCTCTCATTTCACGCAATGCCGTTGCCACCGAACGGCGGAATACACGCCACCCCGCTCGCGGCAGGTTGAGCGACTTGAGTGTCGGGTGAAGTACGCGCTTCAGCAGATTCGCGGACTCGTACGGTTTCCCCACTGCGTTCGGAAATACCAGGTCCATTGTATTAACCCTTGCGGACCGCTTGTGATGCTGAAGTGCGGTCACCAACCCAGGACTGAGTGGTATTACGCGCTCGCTTGTTTTGTTCTTTGGCAGCCTGAACTGACCTCGGTAGCAGGTGCGGCGGATAAACAGCAGCCGCCTCTCGAAGTCGACATCGGGCCATCTCAAACCAAACAGTTCGGAAGCGCGCATTCCCGTAACAGCCGCGACGAAACCATCGTTTTATGAGGTTCCTGTAGCTGTTCGAGAATCTTCATGATCTGGGAAGGTTCAAGTGTGACTTTCGGCAGGACGGATCCCTTCTGCGGAAGACGGACACGCAGTGCCGGATTTGAATCTACATAACCCCAGGACTTGGCGGTTGCGTAGGTTCGGCTCAGGGTTGCCCGAATGTGGTGCAAAACGGCTGGAGCATATCGTTTTGCTTTCTGGTTGAGAAAGATCTGCACGTCCGGCGTTTCAATGTCGCACAGTCGGTGTGATGCAAATTGCGGCACCAGATGATCGTGCAGAACGTTGCGGTAAAAGTAGCCTGTGGAAGCCCGATAGGTCGGAAGTACGGCATCTTCCCACTTGCGAGCAAATTCTCCGAAGGTCATTGTCATCTGCGCCTTCTGGAGTTTGCGGTCGTTTGAACGTCGCAAGTAGCTGAGCAAGTCGCGAGCTTCGCGCCTGGAAAAACCATCGACCGGTCCAAGCACGCGAGAGCGGTTTCTTCTCTCGATCGTTTTGTCCGGCCGAACGACATCTTCCCTCCAGCGTGCAACCCAAACTTTGCGACTCCCCTTGCCACGGGTAAACAAAGATCCTTCTTGGTAACGGCGTAGAGCCATTGTTTCCTTTCCGTTGGCTCGTCCGCCTTTTCCTGTGTCAGTCGCAAGTTTACGCAGAATCTCAAACATGGTGTCAATTGTTTGTGCGTTTTGCCGCCAGCCAAGCCAGAACGTCGGCTTCGACAAAGCGCCAGTACTTGCCGAGCCGGATACCCGGAATGCGATCCCGGCATCGCTCACGGGTATGCTCGTAGACCCAGGACGGACCGACTTTGAGAATTTTGGCGACATCCTGAACCGTTAGCAGAGCGTCGTCGCGAACGATTGCATCCATGCGTGTCTCCTTCTGGAAGCGTTAGTGATTTGTATCGCGAGCGTCCTCGCTAGCTATGCTCGGGGAGTTCCCGGAGGCATGAATCTTCAGGTCGGCGAGAGCCTTCGTAACGGTGAGCCGCGCGTAATATTCCGGGTCGGACTTATCGGCCGCACGCGACCGGGAAAGTTGCGAAATTAGTTCCTCGGGGTCGATGCCGCTCCGCAGGGAATCCTTTGCGTAAGCCCAGTCGCGTTCGGATTGGCTTAGGGGCCGTGGTTCGGACGTCTCTGTTTTTCTAGGGGAGTTGCGGGCCGGCCGATAGTCAGAGTCGACGGGCTCCGTACGCAGCTTAAAGTCACGCACATGGTAGGTACGGTTGGTCTGGGATTGGATGGCGACGAGGAAGTCCTGCTCGTACTTCTTGTTCAGGAATCCCGGAACGCGAAGGACCCGAGCCGAGTCGGTTGCTGCGTGATCGCCGTCGAACTGGCGGGCTATCGCGTGCAGCAGTGCCTCGGCTTGTCCTTGCGGGATGTCCTCGACCTTCCAGATGACTTGGTACTTGTCGGGCGATGTATTGAGGACGTAAGTGGGCGGCGGCACGAGGTTCGACTTCTCGATGGGGCAAGGGACGTGGAGCCATTTTGCGCCAAGCGGGGAAGAGTTAATATTCGCTCGACACAATAACCTAATAATGGTACAACGCAATAACAGAATAAGAGTGCTGCATTGAAGCATAATATGCGTGCATCGCAATAACCTAATAGAGGTCCGGCAAAACCGGTCCGGAAAATGGACTACAACCCCATCCCAAGGAACCTTATGGCGAAACCTTCTGAAAAATTGGCTCAGTCCCTGGAAGCTCTGCGGCAGCTTCAGGCCGCCGACGGCGCGGCCGCGATCCGCGCCAGGGATCTGTCTCGCACCCACCGGGAGCGCCTCCTGACGAACGGCTTTATTCAGGAGGTCATCAAGGGCTGGTATGTTCCGAGCCGTCCGGACGAGGTGAAGGGGGAAAGCACGGCCTGGTATGCATCCTTCTGGCGCTTCTGCGCGGCCTATTTGGAAGAGCGTTTCGGGCCGGCATGGAGCCTCTCGCCCGAACAGTCTTTGTCACTGCACGCGGGTAACTGGACGGTGCCGCGGCAACTTATGGTCCGGGCGGCGGGAGGCGGCAACACGGTCACGAGACTGCCGCACGGCACATCCTTGCTCGATCTGCGCGTTGAAGCGCCCGCCGCGGCCGACCAGGTTGAAAAGGAAGGCCTGCGCTTGTTCTCGCCGGAAGCAGCGCTGGTCGCGTGTTCCCCGAATTATTTTTCTGGCCATGCGACAGATCTCCGTACGGTGCTGTCCATGATCCGCGACGCATCCGGCCTGCTGTCCCGTCTGCTGGAAGGTGGTCACAGCGTGATTGCCGGTCGGCTTGCGGGGGCCTTTCGCAATGTCGGTCGCGATCATATCGCGGATGAGATCGTCAAAACGATGTCGGCTGCGGGCTACGACGTGCGTGAAAACGATCCCTTCGCGGACAAACCCTCTCTCGTTTTCTCCGCCCGCGAAACCTCTCCCTACGTGAACCGGATACGGCTCCTGTGGCAGAAGATGCGTGCGCCGATCCTAGAACGCTTCCCGAAAGCGCCTGGTCCGCCGCGCCATATCGACGCCTACATGAAGCGCGTCGACGACGCCTACGTCACCGACGCCTACCACTCGCTGTCGATCGAAGGCTATCGCGTCAGCCGTGCGCTGATCGAGCGCGTCCGCAGCGGCACGTGGAATCCGGAAGCGAATGAGGATGATCGGGAACAACAGAACGCGATGGCCGCGCGCGGGTACTGGCAGGCTTATCAGTCGGTGCAGGAAAGTGTCCGCCGCGTGCTGCAGGGCGAAAACGCCGGCCAGGTCGCGGACGACGATCACCGGACCTGGTACCGCGAACTGTTTGCGCCAAGCGTCACGGCCGGTCTGCTCAGGCCAGCCGACCTTGCCGGTTATCGCAACGGCCCCGTTTACATCAGAAAGTCCATGCATATCCCGTTGAACCGCGATGCCCTGCGGGACGCCATGCCGGCCTTTTTCGATCTCCTGCGCGAAGAAGCCGAGCCCGCCGTGCGCGTGGTCCTGGGGCATTTCGTGTTCGTGTACATCCATCCCTATATGGATGGCAACGGCCGCGTCGGGCGTTTTCTGATGAACGTGATGACGGCCTCCGGCGGATACCCGTGGACCGTCATCCCCGTCGGAGACCGCACCGCCTACATGCATGCCCTCGAAAAAGCGAGTGTCGGCGAGGATATCGCGTCGTTTACTGACTTTCTCGCCGGGCTGGTGGAGAAACGGCTCGCGGGTGAGCCGCTGCCGTCGGTGCCGAAGGCTTCCTCATGAGACGGGGGGCCCGGTTGTGCATCCCAATGAATGCCCGTGTATTCTTTCCCGGGCATTTTCCGTCGCCCACTTGGATGGACCGGCCCCTCAAAGTAGGTGAGGCAATCGCGTAGTTGCCTTTATGCTGAGGAAATGAAACGTGAATACGGGACGTGAACCATGATTACGTCTGCCCGCTCTTCCCAACCGGGAGAAGTGGTTGTAATGCAAACCACAGGAGGAATGCGTACCCGAGATTGTTCCGCTAGAGGAATCATGCATTGATCACGACTGCCCGACGGGCAAGGAAGGGTCTAGTGGAGCAAAATCGACGTCGCGTGCCGAGATTTCCGTTCGTTGCTTCCGTTGAACTCATCGAGGAGCGCACGAGTGCGAAAATGAATGCACGAGTTACGGAACTCAGCCTCTATGGGTGTTATCTTGATACCGTTAATCCCCTGCCCGCAGGAACAATGGTTTCGTTGAAGATTTTCACCGAGACTGAGTACTTCGAAGGTCGCGCAAACGTAGTTTACGCACATCCCGATCTAGGCATGGGCCTCGCGTTCCGCGACGTAAGGCCACAGTTCTTGCCTGTCTTGAAGAATTGGTTGATGGCCGCCCTTCAAGCAAAGCTCAGCTGACGACTTTTTCTTGGTCGAAGCATAGAATCTCTCACCCCGATCCGACCGATGGTATCCGACGCAGCTGGCTCTTGGATTTTCCGTCCAGGCGCCTGAGTATTTTCTCACCCCCCGCTGGTATGACAGTCCCCGGGTCAAGCAGAAACCCGATTAGGATTCTCCAGTGAATGATGACCCTCACGAAATTGGATAGTAATAGCCATATCGCCGACAAATCGATGAGATCCTGCTCCTGGTCACGATTCCAAGCGAGGGGATGATGTGGGTTCGATCCCTATCGTCTGTGTGCTCCCTGCTGGGAACCGCGCGTGGATCGAACTCCGGAAGAGAAGGAGCAGATCGCGAAGGAAGGGATGAAGTACGAGAACGTCTTTGGGCCTGCCGAAGATATGGAATCGCCAGACGCTCTACTACCGTTGGAAAGACGAAGCGGAACAAGGGGCCGCGGAAACCGAGAAGGATCAGCGGATCCGGCAACTGGCGCCTGTGATTGCTTTCACCTGTGGTCCACTGGCGCGGTGCGATAAGAGTACGTACACGTTTTAATGCCCTGCCACGAACCGAGGAAGTAATTAATATCGACAACATCCAAGCAACCGTCTGCATCCTTGGTGGCTGGCGGCACCACGAAGTCCGTCGCCGCTCCTGGCAGCGCTGGACAAGGCCCACTACTACCGCAAACAGCATTTAACCTATCTGATGATGGGCTTCAATGGGGGTCGGACGTTCCACGTCCCCGTTTGCCTTGTGCGTACCGCACGTGTTCCCGCAGGATGAAGTGCTCCCTGACGGACGAGAAAAGGCCCACGAGGCCTCCGGAGGCGAGGGCCGCACCGCCGATGAGGTAAACAGGGGCATCGGGGCTGTGGTTCTCCGTCCCAACCCACAGACAATAGACTCCGACGGGCACGAGAAGAAAGAAGCCGAGAAAACCAAAGTCCCGAATGAACCTACCCATAAGGGCACACCTCGGTGCTTGGTTTCTGCTGGGGAGTGGTTGAGCAATTCCGGATTTGTTGCATCAGCCGAATCCTGTCTTTCCGAAGCGCTTCTTCGCCTCTTCTGGTGTGAGCCTGTAGAGAGTGGGCCTGCGGTATGGTTTTTTCATGGCTGCACCGCAGACGCAGTGCGGATTCATAACGGTGTCGGACCCAGGAGCGGCGCGCACTTCCATCTCCCAACGGCAATGCGGGTTCGAACAGATGTAGCGTTGCACTCTTTGGAACTTGCAGTTCACGGCGTTCCCCCCAGTGCCATGCCGGGAACGATTCATTCCCGGCCTCAAATGTGCCATCGCAAGCGAGGTTTTGTTCTTCGGTTGACCATGCTGGTTGTAATTACAAGCACTCCCGGGTCTTAGATGAGGTGCTTCAGATTTTCTTGGGGAATCGTTGCGCAAGATTAGCGGGGGCCTCCTCTGCGTTCGTAAGACGGATTCCCGCGCCCGTAACCTGTCCGACGATTTCTGCATCCACCCCGGAGGTGACCCGCCTGACCTTGCAGGGGGAGAGGGGATGGGGAAGCAGGAGAAGAGCCTGGTCCTGGAGCTCGCACCAACAGCAGCAGTAACCGTCGCGCAACTCAACAAAGTAGATAGGGCGTTCGTACTCCGTGCGCCAGCGGCGCGGCAGGATTCTCCGCACCAGAGGATCGATCTGCACGAACGAGCCCGGGCGCAGGATCGGGAAGAGCGTGTAGTCTTCGAGTCCGATATACCCATACATACTGTGGCGAACATCTAGTCCCTGAACCAGCCCGATGGGAACTTCCCCCCAGATTTCCACCATCCGGGAAAGCAGGTTGGTGTGACGCACGTCGAACGAGGGGTCGAACCGGACAGGAAATGGAACGGTCTTGCCGGGATCGGCGACCTCTAACGTGGTGAGATGGGTGCGGGGGAGCGGCGAGACGACTTGGTGCTGATGCAGCTTTGCCAAATCGATCCCGTACAGCAGGAACAGGTCGGTGATTTTGATCCGGTAGATGGTGCTCAGACTGTACAGCTTATGAATGCCCGGTATCGAATCGGAATTCTCGATCTGCGTGAGCCAGGCGTTCGAGATGTGGAATTCAGGATTGCCTTCGGCATCGGCAATCTTTTGGCTCAAATCGGCCACCTCGCGGGTGCTGATCCCTAACCGGGAACGAAGTTCTTTCAGCTGTTGGTTGGGCGTCGATGGGGTCACCATGACTAGTTCCACCTCACTCGGAAACTGTGCCCCTGAGAAACTCAGCCGTCAGTTTTGGCTCTTGGCGCAGGGGTTTGGGGAAGCGAGCCCTGCCGGATTCCACAGAGCTCGCCGGGGCGGAAGGTCACAGTCGTGCCGAGTTGCGATCGGAGGGAAACGGCCGTAGCCGGTGGCTGGAGCGCTGACTAGGGAAAAAGGCTCGTGCCGCTTTGCTGGCCCGTGAGTTCGGCAGAGGCGATCAACGGCTTGCGAGGCGTGCAGTATCACTGTTGGGCCACGGCGTTTCCCTTCAGTTCCCTCATGCCGGATTGTATGACTCCGGGGCGCGGAATAACCTTAAGGAATACTTATCGTAGGATTTACGTCGTTATGCTGACCAAATCGCAGTGGCGGTGCGTGAGGATCAATCGGGTTCAGATGCGGGGAGTTCAGGGAGAGCTATGAGAGAAGGTGGGGGGGTAGTTGCTGGCGGTTGTTCAATTCACTGAATGCGCAAATCTTCCCATCTAAGATAGAGGATTCTCGGTCCGAACGAAGCGCGCCAGCCTGTGGTCCTTGCGAACGCGATCGACCGGGAAGACCTGGCCATGCATCACGACATGGATCCCTGGCGCCAGGACACGAACCGCGAAGAGGCTTTCCGTGAGATTCTGGAGCCCATCGCTACCTTCAAAGCCAAGCGGCGTCATGGCTCCGGTCATCACGATCGGGACCTGTAGATCGGGCAAGGCTCGCTGTAGATATAGGCCGCTCTGGACCATCGTGTCCGTGCCATGGGTGATGACCATAGGAGCATTCTCGGTCAAGATAGCGCGCACCATTCCGAGCAACAGAACACGATCGTTGTTCGTCATCTCCAAACTAGGCCGCCTGCACTTCGACCAAACTCTGGCTTTCCAAGATTCCGTCGAGAATCCTGCCCGCGGCCAGACGGATGTAGTTGAGACTCTCCAGCAGCAGCTTGGCATCTCCGCAGTGCAACTGAATGTAGTCTTGTGCGGCCGTTCCCGTTTCGAGTCCGATCGCCTGGCAGACCACGTAGGCAACGGCTTCGGCCTCGGTCTCGCGCACGGTCTTCGAGGTGGCAGCGCGGCGAGGCTGGTGATGAAGGAATTCGTGCGCCAGCTCGTGCGCTAGCACGGCGGCATGTTCGGCGGACGGCAGGTCTGGCAGGAGGGTGATCTTTCCACCTTCGGAGATACCGCGCGCGGGAGCGATCGCCGCGGAATACGCAAGCCGGATGCCGAGCGAAAGTGCAAAGGCGGGAAGCCTCTCGCCATAGTGGCGGGAATCACCTGCAACGCGTCCGATCGAGGGCAGCACCTTTCCCTCGGTCTGGCTCACGTCAAAGACGGCGCACATGCGGTAACCGAGAACCACCTCTTCGGAAATCTCCCGGGTTCCGTTTTCCGGCGCCTTTTGCCATCGGAGAATCGGCGCAAAGATGGTGATGCCTTTTTCACCTCTACGCACGTGCCGCCCGAGTTTGTGCCAGGTGTGAAAACCGGCCACGTGTGTCGCGGCTGGTTTCTGCAGGATGACGAGTATGACGTTGTGCAGGGACTATCTGTGCTGCCGGACTATGTTGAGCGTGTGAGGGCAGAGAATGATTTCTGCGCATGCAGCACTCGGGAATGGACCGAGGGCATTCCAGTTAGTTGACATAGTTTGGGCAGGCGTGATGGGGAAGCACCGCGGTGCAAGTAGGGGTTCGAGTATTTCAGTCGTCTTGGTCGGTGTGGGACTCCAGTACGTTTTCGATTCGCTCGAATAGGTGGTCGAGTTCCTTTCGGAGTTTCTTGTCCTTGGCGTGGTTGGCTTCGGCGGCAACAAACTCTGCGAGTTCGTCCAGATTGTCCAATGTAAAGCGATAAATCGGACGCTCGCCCGATCCTGGCACGACGCGCAGATGTTTCGTCAGCTCCTCGTCAGCGAAGGTGTGTTCCAAGATCAATGTTCGCTCCCGATCGCTCAACTCCAGCGGCACTTTTTCGTCAGGCCGAAGGCGCTGGCGTTGTTTACGGGATCTTTCGCCACCGGTCTGAATTGCTCGGAGCAAAGTAAACACATCCTCCGGACTGGGCATTGAAAATCTCTGCTGCGTAACGCGTGCGGGTTTGGTCTTGTGGGAACCGCGAAAGATCTTTCTGAACTTTTGATTGACGGCCTCGACGGAGAACGCTTCGGGATCGAAGCTGCCCATCCACTCCCGTATGTCTTCGTATTCTTCATGATTCGGATCGGCAAGGGCCTCCAGTTTGTTGTAAAAGCCGGGGATTCCGCCGGAATCTTCAGGTGGACAGTTGCGTTTCCCGCCCGTACACAGTGGGTAGGCAATATTGGGTTCGGGAATCAGAAGTTTTTCTACAGTGAGAGCGTGTTCCCAAGAGTCACCGAAGTCATAGATGTACTTCGGCTTTGGACCACGCTTATTCAAGACATTTGCAATCCGTGCGTTCTCTTCATTGATGCAAGGCGGTCCGCCCATGAGTGCGTCGCTGGGATCGCGAACACCAAACCTCAGACCGCCAATGTGGAACTCGTGCAGGTGATCGTTCTCCCAACCCATCGCCGCTTGCACGACATTATGTAACTGCGCCAGCGTGAACTCTGCGGGTACCAAGACCCTCCGCCAGATCGGCGGCCCGGTGCCGAGCAGAACGATTTTGATCTGATAAACGGCTTGCTGAACGCTGATATTCCCTGAGTCTGTCTTCAGCGGGGGAATCCACACGCTATCCTCCAACCGGACGGGCATCGGCCTACTTTACCATCCTTGCCTCGGCAACCAGCCGACAAGGAGAGAAACGATGCCCCGGACCCAGCGTTGCTCAAGTACAACTGCGGTCTTCGCCGTCGATTACGAGCGTCATTTGGCCGATTTTTGCGGTCTGGCGTTCAATAGTCGCAAGCTGCACCTCCGTGTGATTCGCAATTTGCTCGCCATGCGCTTCCCCTCAGGCCACATCCGCTGGCACGAACTGCAATTCAGTGATTTGGCCGAGTTCTTGAAGAAGGAATTCCGGCGTCTGGCCAATCACTGGACGCAGAGAGTCTGGCTGACGGCGGTGCGAAGATTCGTCCGCTATCTCTCATCCGAAGGGCACATCCCGGATGGCTGGGAAGATGCGTTGCCCAAACGAGTGAACCGAAAACGGGCCAGTCTGCCGCGATTCCTTTCCCAAGAAGAGAAGCAAGCGATGTGGAACACTTGCGCGCGCAAGACGCATCGTCATGCCCGCGACCGGGCGATGCTGCTAGTGTTTACGCGCTTGGGCCTTCGCATCGAAGAAGTCGCGCGGCTCGCCTTGAAAGACGTCGATTGGGAGGGTGGCGAAATACGCGTTTGCTCCTCGAAAACGCGGCGAGAGCGAATGCTTCCGTTGCCTCAAGATGTCGGCGATGGGTTGATCGCACACCTGCAGGCTAGGCCACAGAAGGACTCACCTTGGCTCTTCGCTCCCAGACGCCCCCCGTTCACCGAACAGCGCCGTCACCATCATGTCCGAAATACCATGGCGGATATCTTCCGGCGCGCCGGGCTGCGGCATGCGCGCGTTCATTCGCTTCGGCATAGCGCGGCCACGGAAATGGTGAACCGCGGCGCGAGCTTCAAAGAGATCGCCGACGTTCTTGGCCATCGCTGTCTCGCCACCACTTTGATTTACGCCAAGCTCGATATGCAAGCGCTTGCTCAGGTGTGCTTGCCCTGGCCCGGAGGTTCCCAATGACGCCAGAGATATTAGTGCGACTCGCAGATCAGTACCTTGCGTTAACCCGCCCCGCTGGGCGAGCGCATCCAGACGACGCGATACGCCACCACGCGTAGCTGGGTGAATTCAACAGGTCAGTGCAACACCACCTGATATGAATCTTCCTTCAAAGGTGGTGTCTATGACGCAAGGGAAACACGTGGAGCTTTCCGCGGGACAGCAGAGCGACGTGTGGTGCCGCT
>Ga0187819_10000223_pt1 | contig 27185 bp, 16 predicted proteins | sample NC_wetland_sal_i_15_FD_132411 | JGI IMG/M metagenome (GOLD analysis project Ga0187819, IMG submission 132411) | Wetland sediment microbial communities from Neuse River Estuary, North Carolina, USA - SO4_4 | ecosystem: Environmental > Aquatic > Freshwater > Wetlands > Sediment | place: USA... | reverse complement strand
GGTATTGCTCGTGAGCACGCTCATTCCGCCCTGGTTGATCGTGGCCACGATGCTGTCCTGGCCAGCGTTTGTCCCGGAATAGCTGAACACGGCGTTCCCGTTCGCGTCTGTGCTGATCGTTCCGGTAGTCGTGTTCGCCCCCGAAACCGTGAAAGTAATCGGAGCACCGCTCACGCCGCCGCCCAAAATATCCACCAGTTGCGCGGCGACCATGTGGGTGGTCCCTGTGCCGTTGCTGCCGCTGGGCGGCGAAAGCACCAGGGGGTTGGTGGAATACTGCGACGGCACGCACACGTCGAAATCGACGTTTATCGTGTTCGCCCCCAAGGCCATGGCAAACACGGAATGACTGCCGGCCGATGGCATGGCCCACGGCGCTGTCATCGTCACCGACCCGCCCGCCGGAACCGGGCCGCCGGTCGTCGCGATTCCCACCGCCACCCCGAGCCCCGGATCGCCGTCGAAGAAAATCACTTCCACGGGCAGGGGCGTCGGCAAGCTGCCCGTATTCTTCAGGGTCACGCTCAATTGCGCCGAGCCGGGACAGGAATTCTGTCCCACGGTGAGATGCGAGAGCGTCACGGCCGGTGGCGCCGGCATGTCGCTTGGGGCCACCGCTCGAATCTGTGGAACTACGTCCACTAACGAGAGCCCGGTGGCGGGAGATAGCGCCGTGCTTACCGTAAAAATCTGGCCATCCGGCGTAATGCGAAAGATCAGAGGAGCAAAGGAAACGGCATAATTTATGCCGACCCCGACGTAGTCGCCCCCGGCATCTACGGTCATGGAATTCAGGATCACAAAGGGAGTTCCCAATGAATGCGTAATCACGGGAAACGCCTCGACATCAAGAATGAGGCCAATGTTGGTGATCTGCGGAGGAACATCCACGCGTCCGATGAAGCCGCCACCCGCAGCCTGAATCGGGGCGATCACGTAGTTGCCTTGCGCATCCACCGCAAACAATCCTGGCTCTTGCGGTGCGATGCCTCCGTAACTCCCCCAGTGGAGCGTGCTCCCGCCAAAGGTAAAGTCAGTGGAGTAATACATTCCGTAAGTGGGGTCGCTGACCACCCCAGGGGAGCCTGCCGGGATCACCTCCGTGAATGCCGCGGTCGTGGGATCGATGCTAAAAACTCCAAAGTCGCAACGCGTGGGGTCGCCGCCATTGACGTTGCTCACCAGGATGTTGCCGTTGTTGGGGTCCACGCGCACGAATCCGGCTCCATACAACCCTGCGCAACCCTGTTCGGTTGCCACCAGCACTCCGTTGACCATCTGAACGGAAAAATTGCGCGTTTCCACTTCCACCAGAAACGCCGCCGAACTGGCATCCGGGGCCATGCGGATAAGCACGCCGGGCCCGGGTACGTGCCCGGTGCAGACACTCAACGCTGTGTCATAGCAACCTGGACCCAAATCCTCGGTTGCCGTGAGATCAATCCTTCCGCTGCCGTCCATGTCGAAATCATCGATGGACACCAGCGAAAGCCCGGTGAGCGTCCCCAGTTGCGCCGGCGTGATTGTGGCCAGCAGATTTCCCTGGGAATCGAAATGATGGAGCGAGCCGCCATATGTGCCGTTGATGCCGAATCCGTTGTTTCCCCCCAGCTCCCAGATGTCCCCATTCACATCCACCTTTAGCTTCCTGAGCGTGTCGAAATAGGGAACACCGGGCGTGAGCTGAGAGAAGCTTCCGTCGGCATGCACGTCAAAGATTTGATCGCTGCCCGACTGCGTGATGATGTCCTGAGAGTTCACGTCGCCGATATTCACCAGCGCGTAGGCAACATTGGTGAACCCGCTCGAATCGGTCACCTGCACGCCAATCGTTCGCGTTCCCGGCTGGCTGTAGGAATATTGGGGCTGGGCCCCTGTGGCATCTGTGAAGGTGCCGTTGCCATTTAGATCCCAGGCATAAGTCAGACTACCGGCGCCCGGATCGGTCGAACTCCCGGCATTGAAAGTGATCGTCGCGCCCGGCGCCGCGTTGTAATTCCCGCCCGTGTTTGCCGTGGGATACGGCAGAACAATGGGCGGCAATCCCGCCAGCGCCCGTTCCTGAGGTATGCCGGGCAGCTCGCCGGGTAGGGGAAACAGCCCCAGATACACCTCAATGAACGCTTGTAGCCCCACCGGCCTGAGTAGCTTCCCCCCGGTACTCGGATCGTAGTAAGGCTGAAAAAAGCCGCCCAGCGGGGTCAGCATGGCCCCCAGCGCCTGCCGCAGTGTTGGGAGAAAGGCCTCGAAATTCTGAGCGTCCTGCGTGGTGCCCAGCGGATCCTTCTGCAAGGCGATGTTGAACGCCTCGAGCGCGGCGTAAGTCCGCAACATCGAGCCGCCGGGGCCCACGAGAAGGTTGATGAATTTATTCGTCTGCATGAGCTGCAGCAGCGACCACTCGTCGTCGCCGGCCTGTTGCGCGCCCTGAAATTTTTGAATCGAGTTCAGAAAAGCGTTGCTCGCCGCGTCCTGATCGGCCAGGGCGTTGGCCAGCGTCCTGGCGGCGCGCTCCAGCGGCGTGCTGGCGGAAAACGATCCATACCCGATAGTGCCTAATTCTGCGAATACCTTGTAGTTCGGGTCCGGAGGATCGGCGGCGAGTCCTTGGTAATGTCCAATGAGGTCAGCGCAGTAAGTGAGGCTGGTTTGGAACCATCCGGCCAGGAGCGTGGCCGCCGGCACATTCTTGCCCAGCTTCTTATACAGCGAGCAGCCTCCTGGGATAGTTATCTGAGCGCCCGAAGGGCCGATCTTCGTGTCCGACAACACAGACACATATTCGCTGGCGCTGGTTTTTATGGGGCTCAGGTCCAAAGGCGGCAAGACTGCCGGCTCCTGCACGATGAAACCGAGTTGGGAAGCATCGCCCAGAACGATATCGACCCCTGGTTCGAACACACCGGTCTGGCACGCATCCATTACAATCCGGTACTTGCCTGCGCCGGTATTCCCGGCCGGCATTGTGATGGCCACAATCTCATCCACGAACGAGCCATCCGACAGACCGATGATCGTGTTTGGCGTTCCGTTTATGTCTTTCAGGGCGGTGCCATAACTCAGAGCGGTGCCGTCATCCTTCATTACGTAAAAATCCGCCACTGGATAAATCTGGATAAGAGGCTTCGGATATTTCCCCTTATCGATCATAGACTGGCAGGTCCCGTTGTAAACGAAGGGAATCACTCCGTCGATCGCTACGATCTGCCCGGGCCCGTAGACAAAGCCGCCCGAACCGTCTGCCACGGTGGACAATTCCATGTAACCGCCCAGGATTCCTCCTTGAGCTGGTGCTTGGGCGTTCGCACAGGGAGCCCCGCCGAACATCATCGCCGTACAAACCGCCACACAGAGCAGCGGAGACAGCCAATCCTTGCGATGCCACACAGCGCGCTCGCCTAACCCCCGGACCTGCCGCAGGCCGGCGCCGGGAGTGACAAGCGATCCTTGGAAATCGATAAGCGGGAGTGCAGGGCGCGCGGTGAAGCGCGCCAATTTGCGAACTGCCAGCATCATTCCCCTCCAAACTCTTGCGGAAGTCCGGCTTCTCACTTCTCCTCGGCGGCGGCTTCGCCGGCTGTTTTGCGCACCCTGCCCTTTCTCCTTCTTCTCACCTGAGTGCCGCACATCACTGCATGGCTCGCAGCTACCGTGCTGAAATTGCAGTGCAATTCGGATGCGGGCATGGAATCCTGCCGGGTTGCCGGCGCTCAAATTGCCGTTAATTTGTTTTGAATCACGGAGCATTCCGTTGCGTGCTGGGGGCAGGGGAGATGGGGCACGTCATTAATATCCCTGCAGCTGATTTCCATGAACGATGCGCCAATTTAATGAAGTTGGCCGGAGGGTTGAGGCGTTCTGTCCCATGGGATCAGCCCAAGATGTGCCGTAGATATGCAAGAGTTTTCACTTCTTGACTTCGGGTGGCCGTCAATCCGGGAAGCGCATATAATGCCGCAGCGCCTCGCAGTGTGATGATCACCGGCCAAAAGCCGGTCATCTGCTTTTCTGGCCCTATGCCCCTGGGAGCCAAAGCGATCCGTGAATTCGGCCCGTTCCGTTTGGATGTGGAAGAGCGGGTCCTGCTGCGCCACGGCAAACCGATTGCCCTGACTCCGAAAGCCTTCGAGATCCTGTCTCTGCTGGTGGAGAATCCCGGCCACTCCTTCGCAAAGGAAGAAATGATGCGCCAGGTTTGGCCCAACACCTTTGTGGACGAGTCGAACCTTTCGCAGCACATTTTCCAGCTGCGAAGACTCCTGGGAGACCCGCCCGATGGGCGGGAGTATATCGAAACCGTTCCCCGCCACGGCTACCGCTTCACGCAAGTCGTGAAGCGAATCGATTCCACCAGCGCCGAGAAAGAAATGACACCGGCGCAGGCCGTTCCACTGGCAATCTCCGGTGCCATCACCGCCCACAGCAAGCGCCGCCAGATCATTGCGCTTTCACTCGCCGCAACTTTGGTGGGCGCCGCCGCGATCTACCTCACCCGCCAGCGGATCTGGGCCCCTGCGCGCGGGAACGCGGGAAAGGTCATGCTGGCCGTGCTTCCCTTCGCGAATCTGAGCGGCGACCCCGAGCAGGAGTACATCAGCGAGGGCCTCACCGAGGAAATGATCACTCAGTTGGGCAACCTAGAGCCGAGCCGCCTGGGCATCATCGCCCGCACCTCGGCAATGCAATACAAAGACTCCCATAAGGGCACCCGGCAGATCGCCCGGGAACTTGGCGTGGATTACATTCTGGAGGGGAGCGTTCGCCGCGAGGGAGACCGTGTGCGCATTACTGCCCAGTTGATTCAGGTGCAGGATGAAACGCATGTGTGGGCAAAAAACTACGACCGCAATCTGCGCGACATTCTGACATTGGAGAGCGACGTGGCCGGGGCCGTCGCCCGTGAAGTCCAGCTCCGGCTCACTCCCGCGAAAACCGCCCGGCTCGCCAACCCTCCCGCCACCGATCCCCGGGTCTATGAACTCTATTTGAAGGGGCGCTACTTCTGGAACAAGCGGACCGCGGACGCCTACGTCAAGGCCATCGATTCCTTCCAGCAGGCCATTGCCGGTGAGCCCGGCTACGCTCCGGCATACGCGGGACTGGCCGACGCCTACGCTCTCCTGGGGTCTTCCTGGAATCCCTCCATCCCCAGAAGCCAGGCCATGCCCAAAGCCAAAGAAGCGGCCCTCAAGGCGATACAGCTCGATGACTCGCTGGCCGAAGCCCATACCTCCCTGGCGTTTGTCAAAATGCACTACGAGTGGGACTGGCCCGGCTCTCATTCCGAGTTCAATCGCGCCCTGGAACTAAATCCGAACTACGCCACGGCCCACGAGTGGTTTGCATTCTGGTTCGTGTCTCAGGGCAAAACTGACCAGGCCCTGGAGCAACTGGCACTCGCTCAAAAAGCCGATCCGCTCTCTCTCATCATCATGGCCGATACTTCAGAAATCCTCGGCTACGCGCGCCGATTCGAGTCATCGAAACGGGAGGCCATGAGAGCCCTGGAACTGGACCCCAACTTCACGCCCGCATACATGTGCCTGGCGGATTCCCATATGGCAACCAAAGAATACGCGGAAGCGGTCGCCGATCTCCAGAAGGTCCTTGCTCTCAACGCCGGGAATACCTGGGCCTCAACCAGACTCGGCGTTGTGTATGCTGTCGCAGGCGAGAGAAATAAGTCCGAAGCCATCCTCCGCGACCTGCTGAAAGACGCCAAGAACCGCGGCGATATTGCCATTGATGTTGCCCAGATTTATTCCATGCTGGGAGAGAAGGACCAGGCGTTTGCATGGTTGGAAAAGGCCTACGAATACCGTGAGGGCGCGTTGATTCTCCTCAACGCGCGAATGGAATTCGAATCCCTTCGCAAGGAACCGGGATACTCTGATCTCGTCCGCCGCCTGGGCATTCTTCCCATCGAAAACGCAAGACAATAGCCCGGCGACCCTTCACCCGACGGATTCTCGGGCCCACTCGCCCCGATCCGCCTTCACCAATTGCGGCTGCCCAATGCGCTAGAATGAATACCCCATGAACATCACCCGGGATGACGTCCTCCGCGTCGCCGAGCTGGCTAATCTCGAGCTGACCGAGGCCGAAATCGAGACCTACGGGGCCCAGCTCGGCTCCATCCTCGCCTATTGCGAGAAGCTGAACGAACTCGACACCTCCGGCGTCGAGCCGCTGGCTCAGGTGCTGGCAGCGGAACGGCTGGAGGAAACAGATCCCGTAGCACAGCAGCACCTGCGCGGCGACGTGCCGCGTGATGCCGCCATCATCGGCCAGGTCATCCGCCGAGCGCCGGAGGCCCTCGACGCCGAGCCTCCCTACTTCCGCGTGCCGCGGGTAATCGATCGCGGGGAGTGATCCCGTCCAATCATCGGCCCGAGCAAATCATGACCACCCCTCCCACTCCCACGGCGCCAAACGGCTGGACCATCCCGTCCATCCGCCGCGCGCTCGAATCCAAGCAAATCTCCGCCCGCGACCTGACCAAAGAGTTCTACGCCCGGATCGAGAGGGACAATCCGCGCCTGAACGCCTTCCTGGCGCTTTCCCCCGAGCGCGCTTATGCCCAGGCCGACGCCATTGACGCCAGAATCGCCCGCGGTGAGCCGCTGCCTCCCCTCGCCGGCGTCCCCGCAGCCCTCAAAGACGTCCTCAACACGCGTGGCACGGAAACCACCGCCGGCTCCAAGATTCTCAAAGGCTACGTCCCGCCCTACGACGCCACCGCCATCGAACGCCTGGACCGCGCCGGCGCCATTTTCCTGGGCAAAACGAACTGCGACGAGTTCGCGATGGGCAGCTCGAACGAAAACTCGGCCTTCGGCCCCGTTCGCAACCCCGTGGCTCCCGACCGCGTGCCCGGCGGCTCCAGCGGCGGCTCGGCCGCGGCTGTAGCGGCGGGGCTTGCGGTCGTCTCCCTCGGCACCGACACCGGCGGCTCCATCCGCCAGCCCGGAGCCATGTGTGGCGTGCCGGCGATGATGCCGACCTACGGCCGCGTCTCGCGTTACGGGCTCATCGCCTTCGCCTCGTCGCTCGACCGCATCGGCCCCTTCGCGCGCACCGTGGAAGATGTCGCCCGGGTGATGGAAGTGATTGCCGGCCGCGACCCGCTCGACGCTACCTCCGCCGGCCATCCCGTGCCCGCCTACACCGCCGGCCTCGACGCCCCCGTAAAGGGCCTGCGCCTGGGCATCCCGGCCGAATACTTCGGCGAGGGGCTCGACCCCGCCGTCCGCCAGAAGGTCGAAGCCGGCATCGCCCGGCTCAAGGACCTGGGCTGCATCCCGGCGCCCATCGAGATGCGCCATACCCCCTATGCCATCCCGGCCTACTACCTGATCGCCACCGCCGAAGCCAGCTCAAACCTGGCCCGCTTTGACGGCGTGCGCTACGGCCTCCGCGTTCCCGGCGCCACCCTCGGCGAGATGTACCGCAAAACGCGCGGCGCGGGCTTCGGTCCGGAGGTGAAGCGCCGCATCATGCTGGGCACCTACGCCCTCTCCGCCGGATACTACGACGCCTACTACCTGAAGGCGCAGAAGGTGCGCACGCTCATCAAGGGTGATTTCGACCGGGCCTTCCAGCAGGTGGACCTGATTCTCGCGCCCACCTCCCCGGTCCCCGCCTTCCGCCTGGGCGAGCGCACCGCCGATCCGCTCTCCATGTACCTGGCGGACATCTACACGGTCACCGGCTCGCTCGCCGGCGTGACCGCGATTTCCGTGCCTTGCGGGAAAGTCTGTGGGACACTTCCGGTGGGACTCCAGATCATCGGGCCCCATTTCGAGGAGGGAAGGGTGCTGCGGCTGGCCCGCGCCTTCGAAGCGGCAGGTGGGTTCGAGTTATAGTTTCGTGCCAGTAGCGTAGCCTTTCAGGCTTCGCTCCGAGTTCCAGTTGTAGCGCGGCGCGGACTCCCAGTAGCGTAGCCTTTCAGGCTTCGCTCCGTGTCATTTTCCGACCCGCGTGCGCGAAAGTGAACCATAGGAAGGTTTGAGTTGAGAGACGTCGCTGCCATCGTCGAACTGCTCAACCGAGCGCATCTGGATCTGCTCGAAGCCTGCGCGCAGCTGTCCGCCAGCCGCTGGAAGCGGCCTCCGGGGAAGGACAAGTGGTCGGCCGGTGAAGTCGTCGCCCACCTGACCATGGTGGAGACCGCCGTCGTGAACGGCGCACGGGAGGAGCTCTCCCGCAAGCCGGGCAGGCATCCGCTCTGGAAACGGGTCCACGTCCCCGTCGCGCTCACCTCCTGGCGGGGGATCAAGCGGAAGACTCCTGTGCCCCTCGATTTCTCGCTCGTCCGAGAGCGCGACGAGGCGCTCGAGGGCTACTCCGCGGCTCGCGCCCGGACGCTCAAGCTCCTGGCCCAGCACTCCTCGCGCGACTTGGCTCCCTTCCGCAGGACCCATCCCTTCCTAGGCAGCCTGAACCTGTACGACTGGATGCGCGTGCTGGCGTATCACGAAATCCGCCACACCAAGCAAATCCGTGAAATCGGAAAATCCTTCCAGAGTTAGCGAAAAGTTTCATCACCGGGACATGCCCCCGTAACCTGCACGCTGCCATATTCGATAGGAGCAACTCCGCTGCCGGGCCGCCTATCCCGCGCAGAAATGGCGCTTTGCAGGACGCGAATCCGCTAACGCGCCTTTGGTCATTCGAGTGGCACTTGGGTTGCTCGGGAAATTGCGTCGCGCGGTATGCTCGATTTTCCTGCGCGGCGATGGAGCCCAGCATGTTGCGCGTACGTGCCAGTCAGAAGTTCTTCACCGATGTGGAAGTGGCCAGTCTGTTCGGAGCGGCCCTCGACGAAGTGCGTGAGCTGGCCCGGATGAGGCATCTCGGCTTCCTCTCCCGCGCCGCGGACGCGGCGGAAGCCGCCGGCGTCTCCGCCGGTCACCTGCTCTTCACCCTGTCCGACCTGATGATCCTCTCCGTCCTCCGGCACCGCCTCCAGCACTAACCAGTGGCGCAGCCACTCCTGCCTGCCATGAGGAACGAAGGGGCTGCGCTCCTGCATTTCGCCCATCCACTGCCTCACCCACCCTATTCCGCGATCTTTCCCGAAGCTTCCATCCAGCACCGCTCGATCGCCACATTCAACGCCCGCTGATACGCCTCGGGTGTCTTGTAGACCGAGAAATCGCTGGCCCGCCCCGCCACGTTCACTGCCTTCTTCGTCTCTTCCAGGCTCTTCCCCTGGGCCACCGCGGCCTTCACCTGCCCCAGCAAATCTTTCATGAAGGCAATCAGCTTCTCGATCTGCCCTTTGCCCTGCTGGACGTCCCCGTGACCCGGGATGGCCACCGTCCAATCGAGTTTGTCCATGGCTTCCAGCACCTTCACCCAATGCGAAGGATAAGAATCGCGAAAGAACGGAATGCCACTCGTGAATAGGTCGCCCGTCACCACCACCTTTTCCTTGGGCAGGAACACCACCACGTCGCCGCGCGTATGGCCCGTCCCGAAGTTGAGTATCTCGATCGTCCGCCCGCCGGGCTTGTGCAGCGTGAGGTTGTGCTCAAACGTCAGCGTCCGCGGGGGAATCCGCATCTGCTGCAACTCGCCAAGGTAAGCCTTCTGATCCGCCAGTTGCTTTTCGAGCGCCGCCCGCGCCCCTTCCGCCAGCGGATTCCCCTCCGCATCCTTCCCGTCCGCCAGCGACTTCTCCATTTTGGCGATTTGCCCGGGCAGGTCGGCGAGCGTCTTCTGGATGTTGGGAATCTCCTTGCCGGTAATGTCTTCGTCCGTGTACTGCTGCGCGATGAATTCCACGCTGGGCCCGAACGCCTCGAGGTAGGCCTGGTCTCCCTGCGTGTGGTCCGGATGCCAGTGGGTGTTCACCACGTAGCGCACGGGCCTGTCCGTCAATCGCTGGATCTGCAGGACCAGGTCCCGCGCCCAACTCGGCCGCATGCTGCCATCCACCGCCAGGACGTCGTCCTGGTTGACGATGAATGCGCAATTCCCAAACGCCCCGTTCTTCCCGATGGCTGCGTACACCCCGTCTGCCACCTGCGTCACGTCCCAGTACTGCGCTTGCGCCGCTGCCAAACCCGCCAGCAGCCCGAGCACACCCATCGCTAGCACCAGTCTCGTTCTCCGCATCGCCATCTCCTCCCCGGCCGGAATCCACCGGAAGCGCGGACTCTAGCACGGCCAGCAACCCAGTCCAACTCGATGGTTCCTGTAGCAGAAGCGCTCCGGCCCAAGTGCTACTGCGTCGGGCTGTCCGGCGCCATACTCGGGAGCACCTGCACCTCCACGCTTACATGGCCGTTTTTTTCGGCGCTCACCGGCACTCCTTTGCCTTCGATGGGAGCGAGTACGTCCGGGTCCTGCCACGCATTCCTCTCCACCCCGCTCCAGGAGAACAATTTGTAGGTGGGCGGGTAGCTGACCCTTCGCCCGGTGGCGGGGTTTCTAGGCCTCGACCCGGTGGCGGCCCGCCGGTCGCCAACCACGCCTCCGGGCGAGCTGAGTGAACTTCCGAAGGGCCACCAGACACCGGCCAGTGCCCCGACTAGCCCCTACCCACGAGGACAAAAATTGCGTCGAAATTAGACCCTGTGCGCCGGGCGCACAACCCAATCTAGCGCGCCGCCCTGGAGCCCGACCGGGCTGCCGCGGCACATTTGGGGGAACCATCCTCGCCTAGGGCACCACCTGGAGCGGTCTACTTATTCACGAATGCGGATGCGGTCTGGCTCGACCACGATTAACTTTCCCCCGTCCGCGCATAATCGAGGCAGGCTGCAATCTGGTCCCGGGTGAGATCCGGGAACTCAGCAATTATCTGGTCGGCAGTCTTTCCCACGGCCAGATACCCGAGCGCGAGCCCCGCGGGAATGCGTGTGCCCTTCAGGCAGGGCTTGCCCCGCAGGACTGCCGGATCGCTCACGATGTGGTCTTTCCAATTCACAGGAATGAGGGCTTTCCCTCGTCCGATGCTATCGCGTTCCCATGCCCAGGACAAAACAGCATGTGCGCTTGCAGCAACACCAGTTGCAAAGGGAACGCTCTCGCAGCGCCACGAGGCCCAGCGCGATCCATGCTCCCGGCTCCCCTGCCGGGACCCCTGATCCGCCAGCGCTTCCTGGCGTCCTGCTTGCCGCGATGGCTTGGGTGATGGGACTGATCGTGTGAAGGGCCCGCAGCCACCCGCCTGGCGAGGTTCGAGGCCGTGGAACGCGCTCAGAGACCCTTCGTGCCTCGGGGCAGGCTGAAGTCTGTGCCACTGTGGATTTTCGAGTTTCGTTTTTCGGCTTCCCGCCCCCGGTGGTAGAATGGGTGCGAATCCCCCCAGGTGAGCCCTTGTCCTCTTCCCCCATGGAACTGGAGACCCTTCACCCGCTTCTGCGGCGCTTGCAGGAGGCGCGGAAAGAGACGGACGCGCTCTTCGCGCTCCTGGCTCCCGAGGCGCTTTACGAGCGTGCCATCGCCGAGCGCCACCGGCTGGTCTTCTACCTCGGCCACCTGGAGGCCTTTGACTGGAACCTGCTGGGCAGGGACGAGTTCGACCTCGAATCGCACAACGCTGCCTTCGACAAATTGTTTGCGTTCGGCATCGACCCAGCGCACGGCGATCTTCCCTCCGACCAGCCCGGCGACTGGCCGCGCGAGGCTCAGATTCGCGACTACAACCGCACCACTCGCCGCCGCCTGGACGACGAAATCCACGGCCTCGAAGGGATGAAATCCCTTCCACCTCTGGTGGCCGACGGCACTCTCCTGCACGTGGCCATCGAACACCGTCTGATGCACGCGGAAACGCTGGCCTATCTGCTTCAGCGGTTGCCTTACGAGAAAAAGCGCCGGCGCTCCGCCGGAACCTCCCCCTCCGTCCTCGCACATCAACCGTTGATGGCGAGGCTGGCAACGATTCCGCGAGGAACAGCGACTCTGGGACAGCCGCGACGCAATGGCCACCACGCGGCGCCCGCTGCCGGCGGCGAGCCCTTCCCCTTCGGCTGGGACAACGAATTTGAATCCAGCCTGGTGGACGTGCCCGAATTCCGCATCGGCGTTTTCCCGGTGACCAATGCCGAATTCCTGGAATTCGTCCGCGCTGGCGGCTATCGCGACGCCGCCCTGTGGAACCCGGAAGATTGGAGCTGGAAAGAGTCGCGCGGGCTCGCCCATCCCGCCTTCTGGGAGCCGGACGGCGAGGAATGGTTCTGCCGCGGCATGTTCGAGCGTGTCCCGCTGCCTCTCGACTCACCCGTCTACGTAAGCCATGCGGAGGCTGCCGCCTACGCCCGCTGGGCCGGTCGCTCGCTCCCTACGGAAGCGCAGTGGCACCGCGCGGCCTACGGAACGCCGGACGGCGGAGAACGCATCTACCCGTGGGGAGACGCCCCGCCGGACCCCACGCGAGGAAATTTTAATTTCGCGGCCTGGGATCCCCAGCCGGTCACGGCCCATCCTGCGGGGGCGAGCGCCTTCGGGGTCCAGGACCTTCTCGGCAACGGCTGGGAGTGGACTTCCACTCCGTTTGCTCCCTTCCCCGGGTTCCAGCCTTTTCCTTTCTATCCCGGCTATTCCGCGGATTTCTTCGACGGGCGGCATTTCGTGATGAAGGGCGGCTCGGCCCGCACCGCGGAATGCCTGCTGCGCCGCCCGTTCCGCAACTGGTTCCAGCCCCGCTATCCCTACGTGTACGCGACTTTCCGTTGCGTGGAGGACTGAGCCATGAGCACCGCCGCACGCATGTCCACGGAGCGCATCACGGAAGCGGCGCTGGCCAACTTCGCCGCCGACGTGTGCGCGGGCCTAACGAAAGCGGGGCAGAAGGAGCTGTACTCGAAATATCTCTACGACGAAATCGGCTCCGCCCTCTTTGATGTGATCTGCCTGCTGCCGGAGTACGGCCTGAGCCGGGCCGGCGGCCGGCTGCTGGAGCGAAACGCCCCGGATATCGTCAGCCGGTTGCCCGCGCCGGTTGTGGTTGCCGAGCTCGGGAGCGGCACGGCCTGGAAAACGCGCTGGATTCTCGAGGCCCTCTCGAGAAAGCAGACCGTGAATTACTACCCGATCGATATTTCGCGCGCCGCTTTGCACCGTTGCGAGCTGGACCTGGGGCGGATCGAGTCGGTGAGCATCGTGGGATTTGAACGCGCCTATCTCGACGGCCTGCTGGAAGTCGCCGCTCGGCGCGAGCCCGGCGTGCATCTCCTGGTGCTCTTCCTCGGGAGCACGATTGGGAATTTCGACCGGCCGGCCGGCGAGCAGTTCCTGCGCGAGGTGCGGCGCATTCTCGTCCCGGGCGACGCGCTGCTGCTGGGCACGGATCTCGAACAGTCGGAGCCGCGCTTGCGGCTGGCCTACGACGACCCGGCGGGAGTGACCGCGGCGTTTAATTTGAATCTGCTCGCCCGCATCAACCGCGAACTCGGGGCTGATTTTGATTTGACGCGCTTCGAGCACGCCATCCGCTACGACCGGGTGGAACGCCGCGTGGAAATGCATTTGCGCTCCACCGTGAATCAGACCGTGCGCGTCCCGCGAGCGTCGCTGGAAGTCCGCTTCCGCTCCGGTGAAACCATCTGGACGGAAAGCAGCCATAAGTACGACCGCGCCGAAGTCTCGCAAATGGGGGAGCGCACCGGTTTCTGCTGCGAAGCGGAGTGGGTAGATGCGGAATGGCCCTTTGCTCAAAGCCTTTTCCTGGCCGCCTGAGAGCGCACGGATTCAACGGGAGGGATCTCGCCATGGCAAAAGCAGTTTGGAAAGGAGTTGTCATTGCAGAGAGCGACAAAACCGTGGTCCTGGAGGGGAATCACTACTTCCCTCCCCAGTCGGTTCACCGCGAATATCTGAAGCCCAGCACCACCACCTCGCAGTGCCCCTGGAAAGGCGCCGCCAGCTACTACCATGTAGAAGTGAACGGCGAACGCAATGCGGATGCCGCCTGGTACTATCCCGCACCCAACGACGCCGCAAAGCAGATCAAAGATCACGTGGCCTTCTGGCGGGGCGTCCAGATTGAAGTGTGATGCCGCGCATTGCTTGGAAAACCCGCCGGAGGCAACCCGCATCCTCCAGATAGCCGGTCAGGGGATCAAAGGTTTTTGGAACCGCTCTAAAATGATCGCGAGCCCGATTCTTCGCTGCCTGGTTGCGCCGCTGCTGCTGGCGCCGGCGTTCCTCGCGCTCGAGCCTCAGGCCGCGACTCCCCTTCCGCAAATGCCCGCTCAGGAGAAGTCTGCGCCGGCTCTCGCTCCGCAAACGAGCGGGGCGGTACCCGTGCCGCTGCCCCCGGGAACGAGGATTTTCCTGAAGGACGGCAACTTCCTGCTTGTGCGCGAGTACAAAATCGAGGGCGCCCGCGTGCGCTACTGGAGCGTGGAGCGGTCGGCCTGGGAGGAAATACCCGAGCAACTCGTGGATTGGGACGCGACCCACAAAGGCGAAGCCGAGGACGCCGGGCGGAAAAAGGAGATTGATGAAAAACTGAAGGACATCGCCCAGCACGAGCGCGCCGCCTCGCTCGATGTGGATACGAGCATCGAGGCCGCGCCGGGCGTCTACCTGCCGGACGATCCGGGATTCTACGTCGTGGCGAACGGCGCGGTGGCCACTCTCCAGCAGGACCTAGCGGATTCCCACTTCAACAAGAAACGCCTCTTTGTCCAAATCATCACACCCATTCCCGTCGTGCCCACGAAACACAACGTGGAGATGAAGGGCGCGCACGCCAAGCTGCGCGTCAGCGATGTGCAACCCGAGTTCTATTTCCGCACGGCGGACCAGCGCGAGCCCGCCGTGGCTCTGGTTCGCGCCCGCGTGCATGGAGACTCCCGCCTGATCAGCGAAATCAACACGGACATCGCCGGAGCTTCCCGCTCGAAGGAAAACAAAATGCGGCTGGAACGCTGGATGGTGGCTCGCGGCACCTACCGCTACACCGTCGAACAGAAGCTTGAGCCCGGAGAATACGCCTTCATCGAGGTCGTGCCGGAAAAGGGCATGGACCTGAATGTGTGGGATTTCGGCGTGGACACGGCCAGCGCCCCGCGCGCCAAAAACTGATTTCGGCCGCGAACCATGACCCCCGCTCGAACCGCGCGGACTGCCGGACTCACGCCGCAGGAGCGGCGATTTCTTCGCCGTCGCCGGCGCGGACCGCAGGCAACGTGACCAGGAACACGCTTCCTCCCCCCGGCGGCGCCTGCACCTGGATGTCGCCCCCGTGCTCGCGCACGATGGCCAGGGAGATGCTCAGCCCGAGGCCCGTGCCCCGGCCGGGGCGTTTGGTGGTGAAGAAAGGATCAAAAATTTTCTCCAGGATTTCCTCGGGGACGCCCGGCCCATCGTCCTGGATGGAAGCCCAGACGTTCGGGTCTCCCGCCGCCCCGCGTCCCATGCGCACGCGGATGGTGCCGGCCTCGCGCACCTCGCGGATGGCCTGCTCCGCATTCACCACCAGGTTCAGGAACACCTGGATAAGCTGATTGGAATCTCCGAGCACGTCGGGAATGCCTTTTTCGGGCAGAAAGTCCACCGCCACGTTGTTCCGCCGCAGCGAATATTCGTGCAGATGCAGCGCGCGGCGCAGCACTTCCGCCAGTTGCACGCGGCCCTTGCGCGGCGCGGGCGGCCGGGCAAAGGAAAGCAGGTCCTGGACAATGTCCGCGGCCCGGCGAGCCTGCTGGTGCATCAGCTCGAGCTGCCGGCGATGGCTGGGATCTTCGGAATGCTCGCGGAGCATGTCGCTGACGGCCAGAATGGCGGTCAGCGGGTTATTCAGTTCGTGCGCCACGCCCGCCATCATCTGGCCCATGGCCGCGAGTTTTTCGCTCTGCATCACCTGCTGCTCCAGGCGGTTCAACTCGGTGACGTCGCGCAGGGAAGCGACCATTCCGGTGATGCTGCCGTCCGAATCCGCGATCGGCGCCACGGTGGCCCGCAGCATGCGCCAGGTGCCGTCGCGGTGCTGGGAACGGTATTCCAAGGTGTCGTTCGTCTTGGTGCCGCTCAGGATTTCCTGGACCAGGGCGTCCACGTGCGCGCGATCCTCGGGATGCGCCCGCAGGCCGGAACGCAGGCCCAGCAGGTCGGACGGGCTGAGGCCCAGCACCTCGCGGATGCGGTTGCTGACGAAAGTGAATTTCCCCTCGCGGTCCAGCACCACGATCAGGTCGGGGAAACTCTCGATCAGCCGCCGGGCAAATTCCTGCTGCTCGTGGAGCGAGCGTTCCATCTCCCGCCGCGCGGAGATATCCACCAGTATTCCCTGGTAGCGTACCGGCAGCCCGGCGGCGTCTCGCACGAGCGAGGCGGTATCCAGGCAGGTAACGGGTGTTCCGTCTTTCTTCCGCAGCACGATTTCCCGCGCCACCAGCCGTCCCTGTTCCTCCAGGGCCGCGGACTCCGCCGCGCGCTCTTTTGGATCGAGGAACAGCTCCCCTGCGTTCGTGGCCATCAAGTCTTCGCGGGAAGAGTAGCCGAGCATGCGCACGAGCGCGGGGTTGACGTCGAGGATTTCACCCTGCGGCGTGGTGAAATAGACGCCCTCCTGGAGGGAATTGAAGAGCTCGGAGAAACGTGCCTCGTTTTGACGCTCCTGAGTGACGTCGCGCGCCAGGCAGCTCACCCCCGCGGTGCGGCCGTCGCGCACCACAGCGTGCAGCACGCAGTCGTAGAACCGCAATTCGCCCGAAGGCTTCAGCCGCACCCGCAACACGCCGAACCAGTGTCGCCGCTCCTCAAAACGGGGCAGGGCCGCGGCCGCCTCCGCGAGGGATGGCTCGCTCAGGAATTCATCGACGCGGCGGCCGATCACCTGGGTGAAATCCCGGCCGAAAATCTCCACCACGCGGCGGTTCGCCGCCAGGATTTCGCCCTCGAGCGAAAGGGCCAGCACGGGGTCGTCAAAGCTGTCAATCAGGTCGCGGTAGCCTTGCTGGGAGCGCTGGATCACGTAGTAGAGGCGCTCGAACTCCCGCGCGGTGGGCAGGCCAACGGCTGTGGCGAGCTGCTGCGTCTGGGCCTCGACCAGTTCCCGGCGCGCGCGCACCACGCGCGACCTGCGTTGCCACACCAGCACGGCCAGCAAGGTGATCATGCCGACGACGAGCGCGGGCAGCGCGGCAATGCGGCCATTCAGCTCTTCCAGGTGCTGGGCAAACTCCGCGCCCAGCGCCACCGCCAGCAACACGAGCAACAGCAGACACCAACGCCACAGCTCCTGCTCGCGCCGCTCCTGCGCCGCGACGAGTTCACGGGAAGAGGGAGGCTGGGAGCGTCCGCCGGCGGCAGCGGGGGCAGAAGAGGAGCGGCGATCCGCCGGATTGGAAGGAGGGGCCGACATTCGGAGCCTAGGGTGCAACCCGATTCTAGGGAAGCGCGAGGCAGTAGCGCAACGTCCGCCCTGCGGCGGAGTTTCCATCCGGCATAGCCGCGCGGCCCCGCTGCCTTTTTATCTGCGCCTCCGGTTGCTACCATCGCACGGGCTCCCGTGATGAATCGCCGCAGACTCGGCTTGCTCCTCTTCCTTCTGCCCCCTGTGGCCGGCCTGATCGCCTGGGTGTTTGTGTCTCCCATCCCGCAACCGGAGAGTTACCATGCGTTTGCCGACCAACGGCGGCTGCTCGGAATTCCCAACTTCTGGGACGTGGTATCCAACCTTCCTTTTGCGGTGGCAGGCCTGCTGGGCTTGCGCGCCTTTCGCGACCTCGGCTCGCGGTTTCTGTTTGCCGGGATTTTTCTGACCACGATCGGCTCCGCCTACTACCACTGGGCCCCGGACACTCCGCGTTTGGCGTGGGATCGCCTGCCCATGACCGTGGCGTTCATGTCGCTCCTGGCTCTGATCATTCAGGTCAGCTTCGGAGCGAAAATCGGCCAGCGGCTTCTCCTGCCGCTGGTCGCTGCGGGAGTGCTCAGCGTGGCATGGTGGCGCCTGGCCGGAGACCTCCGCCCCTACGTGTTCGTTCAATTCGCGCCCATGCTGATGATTCCGATCGCGCTCCTCTTCTTTGATATCCGGGCGCGGCGCGAGCTTTGGATCGCTATTGGACTGTACGGGCTGGCAAAGATTGCGGAATCTCTAGACCGCGAAATCTACTCGACATTCTTGCTCAGCGGCCACACGCTCAAGCATCTGCTCGCTGGACTGTCCACCTTCTGGATTTACCGCTGGCGGCGGGGAGCTGCGACGGCCTTCCAATAATTGGCGGAGGCGCATGAATGGCGCCGCCCCTCGCGGGGCGTCGGTCACGATGGGTCCGGTACCGGCACAAAGAGACGGTCCGCCGGACTCGACAGACCGGAAATCGGGGTCCGGAAAGCAGGTCGGGGCGCAAAAAGCGCGCCCCGAAAAACCATCCTGGACACAGAAAACGTGTCTCCGCGCTGGGGCGGGCTCCGAGGCGACGCGCTAGATTGGGTTGTGCCCCCGGGGCAACAAGGTTTTAAGCGGCGCAGTTTTCGTCCTCGTGGGTAGGGGCTAGGGGATTGCCGAAGCGCAGGTCGAGACCCGCCGCGGCGGGCAGTGTCGCCCGTGGCACCCTGAGCCGAGGCACTCAGGGTCAAGACAGGGGACAGGGGTTGTGATCGACGCGGGGTGCGGCGCCTCCCGGAGCAACAGCTTCGTACACGCGCAAGCCTGTGAGGCTAGACCAGGGCGTCCAAGCGCCTGAGTAGTCGATCCCGACATACCCTTCGAATGCGAGGGACACGCAGGCACCTTGGGAACTCTTTTTGTTTATGCATATCAGGTGCTCACGCTTTCGGTCCCAAATAATGGGGAACCCGCGCAGCTATTAAAGGTAATGACCGGCGGGAAGGTACAGACCACGGCGCTGAATGGCTCAACGGAAGAGGCGCAGTTCGAGGTGCCCGCGGCCCTGTGCCCGTGCCGCGCCCCGCGCCGCCTCCCGAAGCTCACGCACGCCTACCGCAAGCGCCCGCCGTGGATTGAAACCCCTGGCCGCGGAACACCGCGGCCTGCTCCGGAGCGCCGGCAGCAATTCCCTCCGTGCGCGGCGTTGTGAATGATCCGGGCGCGGGGTGCGTTCTCCATTGCGCCGGCTCTGCGTTCGGCGGGCTAACTTCCTGGCCTCAACTCCAGATCGTCCTTCAGGCGGCGGACTTGCTTAATGAGATTTTCGGCGCTGGTTAGGTCGGCTTCTGCGAGCTGGCTGACGCGCGCTAGGAAATCGTCCATGACATGTTCTCCGAGGGCCCGGTAGCTTTCGAACTGCGATTCGTCAAACCACTGGTCTGCGGTACTTTGTTGCGGGAAATCCGGGTGGAGGGCTTTGTATGCGCGGACATCGCCCGGCTCGTTTCCCGTCAACGAGGTCTTGAGATAAACGAGCAGGCCATCCTCTACTTGCTTGCCACTCACATCCCGATCCACCGCGCCGTACCCTATGCTTCCGATAGCCAGATGGCGCTTGCTGAGCTTTGTGCCGCGCTCCTTATCCTCTTGCGCTCGGATGGAATCGGTATTGATATCGATCGGCACACCGAAATCGCTGCGGCATTTGCGAATCGCGTTGCCAAGGTCCTCGAAGTTGTAGTCCCCGTCCGCGTCTGCATCGCAGGCGATGATCAATTTGCAGCGGCGGCGAACGAGTTCATAAATCCCCAGGTTTTCAAAGTGACCTCCGTCCGAGAGGTAGACGTAACGACTTGTGTCCTTAGTGGTGGCGAATAGCTCGCAAAAGAGATAAGGCAGACCGAACAACGGCCCCGCGTTTTGCCAAGAGTCCTTCCGCGGGTTGCCCATCCACCAGCCTAACCGCACATTGAACACGGTCATCAGAAAAGCCACGGGAGGCGACGTGTGGTAGCCCATGTTGGGTGATGCTGCGGCACCCGAAATGCCCATCGCCGTGCCGATGTACACGCCGTTGGGGTAAGCATATCGGGACGTGCATCTGTATGCCGCCGTTTTCTCTGCCTTCTCCCCCTTTTCCCTTGTCTGCTCCTGGAACTCATAGCCGGAATACAGCGGCGTGAAAATGAACGATTCAGCCTTGCGTTCCTGCCAAGCCAGCCGACTGCCGTGCGTGTAGTTCAGCGCGGTGTTCAGTATGGGAAACGGACCAACGTACTCTTGCTGTCGGGCCTTTTGTCCGGGCTCGGCGCTGCCCTCTGCCAGCACCTTCTTTTCCTTTCGTGGATCGGGCGCGCGAAGTTTCCTGAGCAGGATGTCGTCCTGCCAGTCGAAGCCCATAAAGGGGTCGGGCCTGCGCTCGCTTGCCCACGTGTCGGAGCCCGTAACGGGGTCGGGCGGGCGCTCGCTTGCACGTGTGGCTCCCAGGTAGCAGCGCACGAGCCGGTTGCGGTACAGCAGTTGCATGGAAAACTCGTTGAGATCCACCCGCCAGGAGAGGAACGCGGCTAGGAGAAGTAGTACCGCCATTCCCAGCAAGATGCGGCTTGGTTTGCTGTCCTGTGCGGCAAAGTCTTCCCAGTGTTTCCGGTATAACTCTTTACGATCGACTGCGGCCTCCTGGTATTGCAATTGCAAGTTCAACTGAACGCTTTTCTTGCTCGCGGCTATGGGAGGAGTGCCGTGATCCGTGGCCTCTGCCACGAGCGGCTGCACAATGGTGAGGCTGCCGGAAGTGGCACCCTCACTTTTTTCTGTTTCCGCGGGTTTGCTGCAGGGAGCGGCATTTTGAGCGCACGGTTTGCCGGACGCATTGTGGGCGAAATGATTCAGAGTGGCATGGATTCCCCAGGAAAGCAGGAGCAGGAGGCCAAGAACGAAAACATACGGAGCGACGCTCGCGTACCGTTCGATCCAGTTCTTTACTCCATCCTTTCCCGAGGCCTTTCCCGAAGTTTGCGAACTGCTCCCTGCCAGCGCGCCACCGGCGCTGGTTCCGAGCCAGGCAAGAAAGGCGCCGATTTTCGTTTTGATCCAGCCCTCGAGCAGCGCAGCCCCGAGCGGGCCGTAGAAGACGAGCGCGCCGAGCACGGCCCAGGAGAGAGAAAAGATCAACATCCATGCACCGAGGCGGCCCCACCACTCACGCTGGTGGTCGGAATAGGCTCGTCCGATCAGACCCAGGTGGAGCGCTCCAACAGCGAGAAAACCAAACGCGAGCAGAGGGGGGCCCGCCACCGTAAAGTGATACAGACCGGCGTAGGCGCCACACCAAGAACACAGCAATTTCTCCAAGCCCAGGAGCAGCAGTCCGCCAACCGCGCCTGCGAGCACGGCCATGAAAATAGAAACCAGCCGTGGGTGGCGCACATCCCATGGCTGCTGGAATTCCGTCCCCTGATTGGGCGCCGGGGGTTGCGCCGTCAATCCTCCGGGGAGCGAAAGCACCAAGTAGAGAGCCGCTCCCCAGGCGGCGGCTTCGCAGTAGTTTGCCCACCAGTACTGCTTGTGATGCCACAGCCAGAAGGTTCCCAGTGCGGCTGCGGAAAGCAGCGGAATAACTACACAGATCAGAATCCACTTCTGCTTTCTGTACCAGGGAGGAGGCCACGACGGCTTCTCCTCACTCAGAGGTCTCATATTGCGCGCGATGAGGGTGAGGCTTATCACGACCGCGACCAACGCCACAATGGCCAGCGTTGCGCCCTGCTCAAGGCGATCACCGGAGCAGGCCCTCGCTAAGGCCGCCACCAGGCGCGGCAGCAGCAGCAGCGCGGAGAGCGCCAGCAACAGGATGACGAAATTGAGCAGCGTATTGCGCAAATAAATGGCGATGGCGGCCCAGGTATCCGCTCCGAAAATGCCTTTGCGCGGAGTCAGGTAGTTGCTGTAGTCACGCAGGAAATTGACTGGTTCCCCTTCCTTCTCCGGATCCGGGCCGGCACCGCGGACGATCTTCTTACGCAGTTCTTCGAATACCGCCCCGAGCCCAGGGGATTTGCGCAGGCGGTAAAGCAACGTGATGAGCCAGCTTCCGATGTAGCCCCCGCCGGAAACAGTGGAAAGGTAATCCACCTGGCGCAAGAGGCAGCAAGGCTTTGGGCTCTGCTTACTGCCGCCTTCCGCTCCCTCGGTCCCCGCGATCGGGGTGGGCTCCTGTAGAGGTTTCACGAAGTCCTGGACCGTGCGGAGAATGGAGTCCAGCCGGTCCAGCAAGGAGCAGGACCTTACATGCTCCTTAGGGCTGCTCCTCTCAGGACTACTGTTCTCGGGGCCACCGCTTGCTCTCCCGCTCCCGGGACTCGCTCTGGCCTTCGGTTGAAGATTGGCCAGACTCTGGAGCACCCCGAGATTGAAGGTGGCGCTGCGGATGCCGCCGCCGGAGAACGCGAGGCCGATCAGATTCCTCGCGTGCGCCCCAACAAAATTCAGGGGGGGGTGCGGTTCGGTGGTGGGAACCCCCCGCGCGTTGCGAGATTTGTCAACTTCCTTCAGTTCGCACTCCAGGACGGTCTCGAAGGGCACAGCGTCATCGCACAGGTCGCAATGTGCTTTCGTGAGGGCAGGAGTGTCAGATATGCCTCCGACACTTCTCTCGGCGTCCTTGGCAGGGGGAATGTTCTCTGACATCTGTCCTCCCATGGCGACGGGGAAACAACGAAATCCACACGCAACCTGCGCAATGATCGCGGCGTTTTATCTAACTGCTTTTCTTGACGACCGCAGCGATCTTCTTCGTGAAATCCACGAAACTGAACCCGACGCCGAAATACGCCCGCTTGCGGTCCACATTCAGGTTCCAGCCGTTGGTGAACTGGATCGAGTCTCCAAACAGGGAGTAAATCACTCCCGCGCCCACCTGAATGTTTGTCCCTGTCGTGTTGGTGAACGTACCGGTGGAGAGGTCGAAGCCCGGGTCGTTGAAATTCATGAAGGATACGTTGACACCCACACCCGGCCCCAGACCCCGCCAGAACTTATCCCATCCGCTTGTCCCGCGTTTGTAATACGTGAGCCCCAGCGTCACGCCGGGAGACGGGGCAAAATTGATGGCCTTGACGGGGGGAGTCGTCCCCGCCGGAAGAGTCATCCCTGGAGTGCCCGGAGGGACCATTGTGTCCTTCGAACTGAGACCAAGACGATACAGGAACAGGAACGAATCGGTGATCGCGTGCTTAAGCCCAAACTGCTTCACTTCGATTTCCCAGACGCTCGGGATCCCCACCGTCGCGCCATTCGTTCCCATCGCTTGGACCGTCAGTGTGATGATGTTCCCGGCCTTCGCGGCGTTCGCGCGCAGGGAGAGACTGCCTTCTGCGAACAGTTTCTTGAGCTGATCGGTCGCGCTCATCCCCAGCTCTGCCGCGACGATATCAAGCGCAGCCGCTCGAAGCGCTATGCAGTTCTGCCTTCCTTGAGGAGTCATCGCTTTCAGGCGGGCAGCATCCAGACAGTAATCCTGACTTGGCCCTGCCGCTGTAAAAGCGGCATCGAGTGCTTTCCCCTTGACGCTGGATTTCAAAACATCGGGAATGTTTGGGGCGACGATGCCTTTCGTTTCAAACTGAGCAATCCTGGCGTGAATCGGCGCGAAATCCTGGAAGAGCCGGACATTCCGGTCCCACAGGGCAAGGAGCGCCTTGTTAATTGCGGGCTGGGTGCTCTTACTGTCGAATGCGGTTGTAAGGTCTGCCTTCACTTCGGTTGCCGCCGATTGCAGGAACCCCGAGTCCATGTGCAGAACGTCAACCGCGATGAGCTGTGTAATCGGCTGATTCTCTGAACTGGTCAAATAATCAGAGACGTCACTGATTTCCTGGCGGTGGAGCCGAAGATTCTCGGTCAGATGGTTCACGCTGTCGTCTGTGGAAAGAGTATCGGATTCGAGTTGCTTGCGCAGTTTGCCTTCTGCCGCTATGTTGTCCTCGCTATCAAGGTCCAGCGGTAAGTACGGCGGTACGTTTAGGACCGTGCGTAAGATGTCTTCCGCTATGTCTGCCATTCGCGCGACCTTGGCCTGGACATTTCGAACCGATTCGAACGCCATCCCTCGTTGCGCTCCTGTGTCATCCTTGGCGACGCCAATCTTGGAGTAGCCTTCTATTTCCAGGTTTTTCTGCTGATCCCCGAAACCCAGCTGAGCCGTCATAAAGACCTTGTTGAAGGGAATGTTCTGTCCGAGGGCGTCCCGGTCCAGGACAATGACAATGGTGCTGTTCTCGTCCGTAGTCAGAAGTCGTGTGGCGCCCTGGGACACAAAGTCATCCTTAATGGGCTTGGAATTCTGGGGCATGCAGACAGTGTGCTCGTTCGGCCGGTACATCCAGTAGCGATCTCCCGCAGCGGTGTCCTCATAGAGGCAGACAAAGGCTGACGGGCTGTAAGAACTTGGGCTCGGCGCACCATGGGCTGGGTCCCCCTTACGCTCGTCTTTCTTGTCAGACGGCGATCTGCCGTGCGGGGAATATAGGGGCGCCATTCCCGCCAAGGCCTGGCTCAAGCTGTACTGCGGGAGGGGCACGTCGGTTTCCTGCGCCACAGGAAGGCTCTTCGCCGCCGCGGGAACAGGTGCAGGCGTAATCGGCTCCGCAGGGCGCGCGGTCACTTGGGCTGCAGGAGGTTCCGGGTGCGATTGGCTACTGTTGGACGGTACGATTTTCAGTGGCGTGGTCCCCAGGAGGATCCGCAGCGGCTGGGATTGGACAAGCAGCGAGAACTCGTGCGAATACGCCTGAGGAGGAGCGGACGAGTCACTCACCTCGATTGTGAACAAGTACGCAGCGGCGCGCGGCGTCTCCGGTTTTCCGCGCAGGATGCCTGCAGCCGAATCTAGAACAATTCCCGAGGGCAGCTCGCCACGAACCACACGCCACGCGAGCGGGGGCAACCCCCCTTCGGCGGTCAGGTGGTATTCGTAGTCCTGGCCGGCCCGGGCATCTGGAAGTGAACACGCATCTTGAGCGCGTACTCCGCTGCAAGCGGTTAGTAAGAGCAGGGCTAGAAGAACTCTGAATCGCAGATATGCTAACGGGCCATTTCTCATGCTCCACCCCCTCATAGATACTGCCTCCGCGATGGCTTCAAATCGCGGGTAAATAACCGTCTGGATATCTCACATACATGGCCGTGCCCGATTATATTTTATACAGGCGGATTATATCTGCGCCGTATACTCCAACTGATTCCAGACTGCAAGACCTTTTATTTCGAGGATCCGGCCTGGGAGGTCCACTAGCGGAGGCGACGACGGCACTGGCGATTCCACCAGCCGGGGAGGAGAAATTTGCCGCCGTGGTGGCCCACCTTCTAGGAGTAACGGTATTTTGATGGCTGTCTAGCTCACGAACTCTGTTAATCTAGCGACAGCGTTCGCCCCGCCTCTCGGTTCCGGGCGGAAATCTTCCAACACACGCTTGAACTCCGTTTTCGAACCGGTCACCCTCCACTCCAATTCTTTTCACTTCTTCTGGCGCGCCGTCGCTCTCTTGATGAGCGGCCCGGCTGTCTTCGCGTCGGCTTCCGTCTCGAAACCGAGTACAGCAGAGAACCTTCGCCCGATCGCCTGGGCCACAAAGAAAGTCATGTTGATTCCCGCCCCGGCGATAGCCTGGGCGATGGCGAAGCCGAGGCCGGGCTTGTCGTCCCCTTCCACGAGAAGGGTCGGAATCGAAGATGCCGACAGCCCCGCTTCTGCGGCCGCGGCCGTGACCTTCTTGCCGGCGATGGGATAAAGCTCGATGGCGGCCTTTGTTCCGCCGCCCTCGTAGCGATAGCCCATCAGCACCTGCAACTTTGCACCTGCCTTGGAAACCGGCTCGAGCGTATGCGCGAGCGTCCCTACCTGGTTCTCAATCTCTTTCCGCCAAAGCGTGATGTTTTTCACCGTGACCGGCATGGCAGCACCTCCTGTGAAGTCTCCTCGATACCGGATGAAGTGAATACTACTCCCACCCGTGCTTTTACCCAATTTCTACGTCCCGACGATTCAGCCGGAGGACGAGCTCTAGGGTGAAGATCAGGCGAAAAGCCTGATGTTCGGAAAAAGGGCCAAAAAGGGCGATTTGTGCGCAATTTCGAGGGCTAAACAAGTTGACATAAGTTTGTTATCAGGACGCAGATGGGGGCGCAAAAACCGAAAAACGAAAACCGAAAATTGAGAATCGGGAAGCAAAAAGCGACGAAACTCGTCCGCCCCGCCACGGCCGGCGGGCGCGGCGGGCTCGGGACCTGGGGGCCGGCAAGTCCCGACAGAAGACGTCGGGATGCAAGATGCGCAAAGCCGGCGCGAAAAAATAGGGCCGGAGCCTTTCGGCTCCGGCCGCGAGAGAACGCTTGCTGAGGAAGAGAGGTTCCTAGCCCTCGGCAGGCGCGCCGGTGTCTTTGCGGAGATATTCGAGGGCGGCGGCCTCCTCGGGCGAGAGCGGCACTTCCTCGGGTTCGGGCTCGGGCTCGGGCACTTCAGTGAGGAGCTGGACGTTGCGATAGAACTCCAGCCCGGTGCCGGCCGGGATCAGGCGGCCCATGATGACGTTTTCCTTGAGGCCGCGGAGATAGTCCACCTTTCCGGAGATGGCGGCTTCGGTGAGCACGCGGGTGGTCTCCTGGAAGCTGGCGGCGGAGATGAACGAGTCGGTGGAAAGCGACGCCTTGGTGATGCCAAGCAGCATGGGCCGCCCGGTGGCGGGCCGGCCGCCTTCGGCGAGGATGCGGTCGTTCTCCTCGCGGAAGCGGAACTTGTCCACCTGCTCGTCGAGCAGGAAGGTGGTGTCGCCCACGTCCTCGACCTTGACCCAGCGCATCATCTGGCGGGTGATGGTCTCGATGTGCTTGTCGTTGATGTTGACGCCCTGGAGGCGGTAGACCTCCTGGATGGAAGTGACCAGGTAGGCCTGGGTGAATTTTTCGCCGAGGACGGCGAGCAGGTCGTGGGGGTTGAGCGGGCCGTCGATGAGCGGCTCGCCGGCGCGGATGTGCTCGCCTTCCTGCACGTTGATGTGGACGCCGCGGGGGATCAGGTACTCCTTGACGGTGCGGCCGTCCTCGCTCTCGACGGTGATCTTGCGCTGGCCCTTGGTGACTTCGCCATATTTCACGATGCCGTCGATTTCGCTGATGACGGCGGGATCGCGGGGCTTGCGCGTCTCGAACAGCTCGACGACGCGGGGGAGGCCACCGGTGATGTCTTTCGTCTTGGTGGTCTCGCGCGGGATTTTGGCCAGGACGTCGCCGGGATGGACGTCGTCGCCATCGGCGATCATCAGGTGGGCGCGCGTGGGCATGAGGTACTTCTTGCGCGCGCGGCCCGCGGAGTCGCGGACGAGCACGG